>Ga0335075_10010863_pt1 | contig 13803 bp, 15 predicted proteins | sample Lox_Sample_24_FD_206723 | JGI IMG/M metagenome (GOLD analysis project Ga0335075, IMG submission 206723) | Soil microbial communities from Loxahatchee National Wildlife Refuge, Florida, United States - Lox_Sample_2.4 | ecosystem: Environmental > Terrestrial > Soil > Wetlands | place: USA...
CCGGACTCACGATATCGGCAGGATCGGGAGTGCGCTTGCTGACACGCTGCGCTTTGTTACCCCGGTCCGTGCCATGGACAAGGCGCAGACACTCGCTTTCCTCGCCGCGCTATACGTCGGCTTCCCCGACTGGCACTACGACAATGATCCTCCGCGGCTAGCTCCAGACGGGAACTGGGCCGTGCGGTGGCGCCAGGGCGGGACGCATACCGGAACGCTGGCATTTCCGGGCCTTCCGCTCACGCTGCCTACACGACGGCGAGTCGTCATCCCCGAGCACGACTTCCACTACAAGATCGCCGAGGCCGGGCTCGTCGAGATCAGGCCCGACCCAGTGCCTGGTGGCGCTCCCCGCGGAATCTTCGAGCAGATCGGTGTCGCGCTACCGCCGCTATGACGGTGCCGACTCTGGTGCCGAAACCGGCGACGGCGCCATGACCCGCGCACCGAGCCGTCGCCCTGCGGCAAGCGTAGCAGGTTTAGCTCGGGAGGAGAGATCCCGATGCTGCGGGAAGGCCACGGAACGGCCGGGTGCCAACACTGACGGAAAGCCCTCCTCGGTGACGAGCACGGCGGCCTATCTCATCTGCGATCGCCCGGTCGGAGCCCATGTCGCCATGGAGGACCTGGCGTCGTCGTCGCGGCCGATTCCTGCCGTGGGCGGACGTCAGCCGAACGGCTGAAGACACGAACGCGGCGCGCCGCTGCGAGCGCGACCGGGCGATTCGGGATCAAAGGTCGAGCTTGCCCGATGGGCTGGCAGTGCCGAGTTTGGCACGGCGCACATAGCTGCGCATGGTGGTCAGGCTCCGGTGCCTGGTGTGACCCATGATTTCCTCGTCCGGCACGCCGTTCCGGTAGGCCGTGGTGACGAAGCCAGCCCGCATGCCGTGCGGGGTCACCGGCTCCAAGAGGGTGCCCTTGATCCCCGCCGTGGTGGCCCGCCTGGCCAGGATCTGCCGGACGGCATCCGGGTGAAGACGCCTCTTTCCGACCGTCTTCCATTGCGTCACCCGGCGGAAAACCGGCCCGTCGCCGATCTCCGCGGACCGCAGCCAGGCGCGCAACGCAAGCACCGGGCAAGTGTCACCCTCCTTGCCGCGAGTGATGCCGATCTCGGCACCTTCGCCCGTCGCATCGGTTTTGGATCGGGGGATCATCAACCGCAGTCCGGTCGGCGTCGGCCTGACATGGCCGATGTCGAGGCCGACGAGCTCGGAGCGCCGCAGCGCGCCGGCGAAGCCGATGAGGAGGAGCGCGCGGTCGCGCAGGCCTGCAAGGTCATCGCCACAGACCTCGACCAGACGTCTGATCTCTGCCGTGGTCAGGGCTGCGGATCGCCGGGCTGGCGCGCCATGGGTGCGTCCAATCCCACGCAGGGTCTCGCGGATGGCCGGATGCCGCGTATCCAGGGGATGCTTGGCGATCCGGTGCGCTCTGGCGATGGCGGCGACCCGCCGGCGGAGCGTTGGCAGCGCGTAACCCAGGCCGGCGGCGGCCAGATAGGCGCCGACCGTTTCCGGACTGGCAGGCATCGGTTCGAACCCGTGCGCCTCGCACCAGGCCTTGAAATTGGCAAGATCGGCGGCGTAGGCCCGCAGCGTCGCGGGCGCATCGGCCGCGGCTTGGTATGCCTTGGACTTCGCCATAGCGAGGGCGGCTCGCGGCGCTGGCGGCTTCTGGCCTTCGGGCAGGCGAGCGAGCTGGCGGGACCGGGCGGCGAGGGTGGGGTCTGTCATTGGGCTATGAAAGCACAAAGAACAACACGCGGGAAGGACTATTATCGCGTGTTGTCCGCGACGTTTTGACAACAAATGCGACGTACGATGAACTGTGCGCAGTATCAAGGTTCACATTAGATTCAACGGCAATCCCAGCAAAAAAATGGCCAAAGTCGAGCTAAGCGTTGCGCTGCCTGAGGCGATAGATTCGCACGGCGTTGTCGTGAAAGACAGCCTTCTGCTCGGCCGAGGAAAGACCGGCGAGTGCGGCACGCATCGCGCCGTAGTGTACGGCGAAGGAACCGTGCAGCCTGGCCACCGGAAAATCACTGCCGAACAGGCAGCGTCCCGGGCCGAAGCAGGCGAGGATGGCGCCGACCACCGGCGCGAGGCTCGCCTCGGTCCAGCGATGGTCATAGGCCGCGAGATCGGAGAGCTTGATCGCCGTATTCCCCGCCGCCGCCACGTCCGCGAGGCCCTCTTGCCACTCCGCCATTCCTTTCGCGCTACGATCGAGAGGGCTGCCGGCGTGATTGAGGATCACCGTGAGCGCGGGCAGGGCGCGGGCGAGCCTTGCCACCGCCGGAAGCTGCGCCGGATAGACCAGAAGATCCCGGCTCAGCCCCGCTTCCGCCAGCGCGGCGGCGTCGCGGACGAAGCGCGGATCGTCGAGCAGATGCGGATCCGCGGCGAACGACAGCGCCGGATCCTCATGCCAGGCCGCCACGGCGCGGATGCCGCGCAGGTTGCGGAACCGGGCCTGCCGCGCGAGCACGCGGGGAAAATCCGGCGTTCCCATCGGGGCCCAGGCGACCAGGCCATGCGGGAAGCCGCGCGCATCGGCGATCGCCTGCAGCCAGGCCGTCTCGGCCAGGGGAGCGGCGCGGTCATGGCCGGTGTCGTGTTGCCGAAAATGGGCGGAAAAGTACTCGTTCTCCGCGGTTGCTGCCACTAAAGCCGGAATTCCTCTTCGCCTGATTCCGCATATTGCCGCAATATTCGGAATTCCGTGCGTGATAGCGTGTGGCTGAGTGCGCCTTAACCCCTTCATCCACTCCGCTTTTGGGTCTAACAGGGTCGGGGCGCGGCTCTTCGACGTGAGGGGACGCGGGCGTCCGACCTTGCAGCAACGTTCGGCGCCAAAATCCAGGATTAACGGCAACGCCCACCAGCAAGATTCCGGAGTTTGCGAGACGGTCCGCAATTAGCGGCAATCATAACCCATTGGCGCCCCTAGCTCAGCAGTCCGGTCGATTTCGGCAACACGACACCCATTCCATGACCGCCTTCCCATGTCGCCGAGAGGAGCGATCTTCCCGACCCGGCAGCAGTCTGACCAGGATTTTTCCGCTCCCCATTCCTTCGTGCCTTCGCAGCCGCGAAAGAATCGAAGCTGCTGAATTCAGGCAACCCCACAGACTGGCGCCGCCCGGGCCGATGACCCGGCTATCACCCACTTCATTGAAATGACTCGGTAAACCATTCCGGAGACATTCCGGGTCAGCCTCTCAGATTCGGCACAGCATCTTTGTGGCCGACTTAACGCGAAACGCTGTGCACGGCTCCGTATCCTCGGCGTGCGAGCCGTTCAAGGCGCCGTGCCCAAAGCGACAGCGGATAGGCCATCACGAAATAAAAAATGCCAGCGAGGATGTAGAGCGGCATTGGCATGTAGTATTCGCTGGTCAGGTCATTGGCACGCAGCATCAGCTCCGGCGCTGCGATCAATGATGCGACCGACGTATCCTTCAGCAGAGAGATGGCCGAGTTCACCATCGGCGGCACGATGATCCGCACCGACTGCGGCAGGACGATGTAGCGCAGCGTCTCGGTGCGGGTCATGCCGATAGCCTGGGCGGCCTCCCGCTGGCCACGCGGGACGCCGGCAATGCCCGATCGATAGGTCTCGGCCATATAGGCCGCATAGTGAAGGCCCAGTGCAATCACCGCCGCTGTGAATTCAGGCAGGGCAATACCGACAGACGGCAGCACGAAATAGATCAGAAAGAGCTGCGTGAGTATCGGAGTCGCTCGTACGAACTCGATATAAACGCGGCAGGTGCTGGATAAAAGGCGATGTTCTGACATCTCCGCCACCGCGATGAGGAGGCCGGCGACAACGCCCAGAACGTAGGAGAAGACCGCCAATTTCAGCGTTCCGCCGGCCGCGACCACGAGCTGCGGCAACCAGGCCGCGATGAGCGACCAGGACGGCATTATGCCCTGTGCCCCCGAGAGCTTCGTCGCTCGAGATTCCTCGCGAGCGCCGACAGGGGCAGGCTCATCGCAAGATAGAAGAGGGCAAGGAGGATGTATATTTCCGGAGACCGAAAGGTGCGGTCGACCAACGCATTGGCGTTGAAGCTCAGTTCCGGCGCGGCCACCGCGGAGGCAAGCGAAGTGTCCTTGAGCAGGCCGATGGCGAAATTGGTAAGCGACGGAAGAACAATCCGGAAGGCCTGCGGCAGAACGATATAGCGGAGCGCCATCAGCGGGGTCATACCGATGGACAGCGCAGCCTCGGTCTGACCGCGGTCGATCGCTCCGATTCCGCCACGGAAGACCTCTGTCAGATTGGCTCCGCCGTTGAGCCCGAAGCCAGCGAGAGCCGCAGGAATAGGATTGAGCTTGATGCCGATCGAACCCAGCCCGAAATAGATGATGAAGAGCTGCGTCAATATCGGGACGGCGCGAAAGACCTCAACATAGACGGAAGAGATCGCTCGCAGCAGAGGCGAACGGCTGGTAGCGCACGCAGCGGACACGACGCCCAGCACCATCGAAACGATAAAGCTGCCAGCTGTCACGATCGCCGTCATGATCGCGCCGTTGAACAGAACTCCGAGGAACAATGACAGCTGTGCCCACCAGGCGCTCACAGCGGTTTCGCCCGACGGTCGAGTACTGCTCGCAGGAACGCACGCGTCCGCTCATGGACGGGAGTGTGGAAGATTTGGTCCGGTGGGCCTTGCTCGACGATCTTCCCGTGGTCCATGAAGATGACCCGGTCGGAGATATCTTCGGCAAACTGCATCTCGTGGGTGACGAGGACCATCGTCATGCCCTCGGCCGCGAGCTGCGCGATCACAGCCAGAACCTCGCCCACAAGCTCCGGATCGAGTGCCGACGTCGCCTCGTCGAACAGCATAAGTTTCGGTTGCATCGCCAACGCTCGGGCGATGGCGACGCGCTGCTGCTGGCCGCCGGAGAGCATTTCCGGATAGGCGGCCGCCTTGTCGGCCAGGCCCACTTTCTGCAGCAGCCCGAACGAGCGCTCCCTTGCCTCGGCCGGTGCGATCTTGAGCACTTTCACCGGCCCTAGCTCGATATTGCGCAGTACGGTGAGGTGGGGGAATAGATTGAAGCGCTGAAACACCATGCCGATCCCGGCACGTTGACGGGCAAGAGACCGGTCATCGAGTGCCACGAAATGGTCGCCGGCCAGCTTTTCGCCGATCAGGCTGCCACTAACCGTAACATGGCCCTCGCTCGGGCGCCCGATGTAATTGATGCAGCGCAACAAGGTCGTCTTGCCGGACCCGCTTGGTCCGATGATCGAAACCTTCTCCCCTCCCTGTACATCGAGGTCGATCCCCCTGAGGACCTCGAGAGGGCCGAACCTCTTGTGCAGGCCCCGGATGCGAACAAGAGGCGCCGGCGATGCGGGGGAGGAATCAGGAGGGGGAATCAGACTCGGAGCACCCGTGGCGGCCATCTTGAAAGAAACCCTTGCCCGGCGACCACAAGGGTGCCGCCCCCTCGCGGGGAACCGCCCTCACGGCAATCCTGCCCCCCCGAGACCGAGGCACGAGCAGGCTCAGGCGAACAGATATGAATAGTCCTTCGGCGTATGAGCGCCCGGCCCGATGATGTTGCCTTTGACGTCCCGATCGACGCCGATACGGACGTTATAGGGCGGCGGGGTCAGATGACCAGCGCCCGTGAGCCCATACTCGGCCAGATATTTCGCGTTGAGCTTCGTTTTCCACATCCATTTGACGCCGTCATTAACAGCATCGAACAGATCGGGGTTGTGCAGGTTCATGCCCATCACTATCCGTCCCTTGCCGGTCAGCGACGGATAGGCGGAGTTGTACGTCAGAGGCACCATCTTCATCTTCGTGTCGAGATCAGGCCGCTGGATCATCATGTAGGAGATGATCGGGTCATCCAGGAGCACATAATCAACCCGGCCGGCGAGCATGTCGCGCACAGCTGCATCCTCATCGGAGTAAAGCTTGACCGTTGCGCCGGGGATCTTCTTCATCTCGGGAACGTAGCTATACCCCAGTCCCGTCCCGAGCGAGTGGCCGCGCAGCTGTTCGACGGAAATCGAATCGGTGTATTGCGCGTTCTTCGGCATGGTTACATAGGTGCCATCGTAATAGATGGAGTTGGTCAGCAGCATGACCTGGGCCCGCGCTGGCGTCCAACCCATATCGCCGCACATGATATCGGCCCGTCCGGCCTGGATCGACTCGATGGTCGAGGACCACGCCATGACGGCGGGTTTGGCGGTCAGGCCGAGGCGCGGAGCGATGGCTGCAACCATCTTGGCGTCAGTACCGGCGAGTTTGCCATTTTCAACGCCGGTTTCCGGCATTGATGCGCTCATGGCGATGGTCAGGAAGCCCTTCTCGACCGTCCTGAATTGCGGCGCTTCGGCGCGGGCGCTGAGGCCGAAGGCGGACGTTGCAACGACGCCAGCGCCAAGGCCGGCCATGCCACGCAACACATTGCGGCGCGCAGTCCCTTGCGATCTGATTCGCTCTACCATCGTGACGGCTCCCAGGCATGCCGTTAATATTATGGTCAAAAGAGACTACGAAACGGTGACCCTGTCAATATATTAAAATCGCTGTGATGAACTTCTCGTGATGGCCTGGTCGCCGGGTGCCCGGTAGCGACCTGCCCATGTGCTTCGAAAGGACGACTGTTTCAGATGTCCTCTCGGACTCGCATTAGCAAGCGACGACCCGGGCGGGCCCGCCGCGGCGGGCGTTTGCCACGCCAACCGCTGGGGCAGCTTGTTCCCCCAAGAAAAACAAAATATTGAAAGGTGTCGACGGAAGGAGGATCATCTTGGCTGGGACCCGTGATTCATCAATGGTCGGAGAGGCCCGGGATCCTTACCCGACCGATATCGGCGTCCGGCTTCGGCGTCTGCGCAGGGAACGCAAGCTTACCATCATGCGGCTTGCGGAACGGGCTCACGTGTCGTCCGGAATGATCAGCCAGATCGAGCGCTGCACGACCAATCCCTCGATCAACACGCTGCAGCGAATTCGCGCCGCGCTCGGGGTCAACCTGTGGGAACTGCTGGAGAACCAGCCCTCATCCGCCGCAGCCCCCGTCAAGGAGCCGGTCGCTTCTTCGGCCTTCGTGCGCCGCAAGGCGGACCGGCCGCGCATCGTCGTCGGCAGGACCCGTCTGGTGAAGGAGTTGCTGTCGCCACGCAACGATCGGCATCTGCGCTTCATGGTCATCACCCTGCCGCCGGGCGGACAGAGCGAGGACGTCATCATTGGCGAGGGCGAGAAGGGAGGCGTCGTCACCGAAGGCCGCGTCCGCCTGAGCATCGGTGCCGACGATTCGATTCTGGACGACGGCGACAGCTTTCAATTTCCAAGCAACCTAGAGCACAAGCTGTCGAACCCGTTCGAGCACCAGGCGAAGGTCATTTGGATCATGAGCGTCGTCGATACACACATCTAGCCCCCTCGCCACAGCTTGCGTCAAATCGGCATGGCGGCGGGACGCACGTTGCTTCGCAGCCCTTCTGATTTGATCGAATGCCCTGTCCGACGCCGATAACCTCCGCGTCTTAACTTCCGGAAGCGAGATTCTGCCCGTGTCCGATACCGCGTCACCTCTCACCCTTTCGCACGGCCTGGAGGGACTGGCCACCGAGGGCGACGAAGGCCCGCTGATCGCCCCGGTGATCAGCGATCCGTCGCCGCCTCGCCGAGCCGACGCGGTGGTGATCGGCGGTGGTATTGTGGGTGTGGCGGCAGCGTATTTCCTGGCTAAGAAGGGCCTCTCGGTCGCGCTGATCGAGAAAGGGCAGATTGCCGGCGAGCAGTCCAGTCGGAACTGGGGCTGGTGCCGGCAGCAGAATCGGGATCTGCGCGAGCTGCCTTTGATGAAGGAGGGCATCGCACTGTGGGAGACGCTGGCCCACGATACTGGACGCGATCTCGGGTTCCGGCGCACCGGGCTGGTATATGTGACGAAGGATCCGAAGGAGCTTGCGGCCTGGGACGACTGGGTCGCCCGGGCGGAGCCCTATCAGGTCGGCAGCCGCATGCTGAGCAGCGTGGAGGCACGCGAGATGACGCCTGGGAACGCGCAGAGCTGGATCGGCGGCGTTTATTCCTCGCGCGACGGGCGTGCCGAGCCGGCGCTGGCGGCGCCCGGCTTGGCCGAGGCGGCGCGCGCGCTTGGCGCGACGATCCACCAGAATTGCGCGGTCCGGGGGATCGATACGATGGCGGGGCGGGTCTCCGGCGTTGTGACCGAGGCAGGGCGGATCGAAACTGGCGCGGTCCTGTGCGCGGCGGGGGCGTGGGCATCGATGTTCTGCCGCCGCCATGGGATCGAATTTCCGCAGGCTGGTGTCCGCTCGACGGTGTTCGCGACGACGCCGGGGATTGAGGTGACGCCGGGTGGACTGGCGACGCCGGACTTCACGCTGACGCGGCGGCTGGATGGCGGCTACATCGTGGCGGCGCAGAATCGCGGCCGTCTGGATATCACGTTGCAGGGGTTGCGCTATGCGCGGCAGTTCTGGCCGATGTTCGAAGAGCGGCGGAAGAATCTGAAGATTAGGGTGGGGCGCTCATTCTTCGATGGGCCGGAGGCGCCGGCCGGCAAATGGTCATTCGATGCTCCCACCGTGTTCGAGCGGCATCGCGTGTTTGCCCCGCCGGCGGATCGCAGTATCGTCGCGCCGGCGCTGCGCCGGGTGGCGGCGGCCTATCCGGAGCTTGTGGGACTACGCATGGCCCGGATCTGGGCCGGCTGGATCGATTCGACGCCGGATGGGGTGCCGGCGATCTCGCCGATCGAGGCGCTGCCCGGGTTCTTCCTGGCGGCAGGGTTCAGCGGGCACGGATTCGGCATCGGGCCGGCCGGCGGGAGGCTGGCGGCCGACCTGATGGCGGGGGATCGGCCGATCGTCGATCCGGCGCCTTTCCGCCATAGCCGGCTGGTGGACGGGACCGCGCTCGACCGTCCGGGCATGATGTAACGGGTGAGGATGCGCACGTTGTGCAGCAACGTTCGGGCGCCGCTACGTCCGCTCATGCGTGCCGATTTGGGGGGTGCTCAGGCGATCACCTCCTCGTTCGGCTGGCCGCACCGGGTTGAGGACTGGGAGTTCATGTTCGGGCTCGGGCGTGGCTGGGCGGTTCAGCAGGATGGCGTGCTGGTTGGCACCGGAATGTGCTGGACGTTCGGAGCGCGCGCGGGGGCGCTAGGGTTGGTCTGCGTTGCCCCTGCGCAGCAGGGGCGGGGACTGGGGACGCGGCTGCTGGAAAGGTTGCTAGAGGCGCTGGAGGGACGGCAGATCGTGCTGTTCGCTACAGACGCCGGCGTGCGGCTGTACGAGAGGCTGGGGTTCCAGGAGTGCGGGCGGATCCGGCAGCAGCAGGGGGCGGCGATTCGGCTGCGGACGGCGCCACTGCAGCCGGGGAAGCGGATCCGGCCAGTGGGGCGCGGCGATCCGGCACGGCTAGCGGTGCTGGACCGGGAGGCGACGGGGATGGACCGCCGCGCGCTGATCGGTGCGCTGCTGCAAGTCGGCACCGGGGTGGTGCTGGAGAATGAGGGGACGGCAGAGGGGTTCGCGATCCTGCGGCGGTTTGGGATCGGGCAGGTGATTGGACCGGTCGTGGCGCCGGATGCAGCAGGGGCGCAAGCGCTGATCGGGTATTTCCTGGTGGCCAATCCGGGCCAGTTCATGCGCATCGATGTGGCCGAGGAGACCGGTTTCGCGCCCCGGCTGCGGAAGTTGGGACTGGCAGATGCGGGCGGGGCGGTACGAATGGTCCGCGGGGCGAGGGAGGAGCGGCCGCGCGCCTTTGCGCTGGCCAGTCAGGCGTTCGGCTAACGGCATATTGCATCGCGGAGCGGCCGCTGCTTCGGGAGCTGCGCAGGTAATCGATGGCGTCGGCCAGATGGGTCGAGTTCCAGTAGAGGGTTGCGGCGATCACCAAATTCTGGGCCCAAGCGCGGAACTGCTGCGCATCGAGGCCGCGCTCGGCAATACGCTCCTGCTTGAATGGGGCCGGCGCGCGGCTGGTCGATGTTCATGTGCCTCGGGCCGAGGAAGTGCACGCGATGACCACACGCGCCGTCTTTTCGGATGTCTGCGCGATCTATCGCGAGCGCCTGCTCGGCGAGCCCGAGACCATATCGTCCGATGTCAGAGAGCGAATGCTGACAGGACTGAGCATCACCGGCGTGGAATATGCCGAGGCGATGGCGTTCAAGAGCATCTGGAAACACGTGCTGGGCGATCTTTTCACGAACGTAGAATTGCTGCTCTCGCCGACCGCACCTGTCGGCGCACCGCCGATCGACGACGGCTCGACATTGCTACAAGCGACGCGCGCCATGACCCGTAACACGTATGCGGGTGCATTTGGCCATCTTCCTGGGTTATCCGTACCTTGTGGCTTTACAAGTTCTGGTCTGCCGATCGGGGTGCAACTGGAGGCAGCGTGGTGGGCGGAGCCGCTTCTTTTTCGAGCAGGCTGCGCCCATCAAACGCGCACTCGCTTCCACCTTACACGGCCAGCGCTCACACAATCGTTATAGACCAAAGATGCATGGCCACGATGCCGATTTTATATCGACGGTGATTCTACAGATGAAGTGATCTGTTTTGTCGGATCTCGCGCCAGAGGTGGGCCGGATGGCCAGCCGGGGTGGCTTCGGGTAGGATCCTGACTCCGTCGAACGCTCATCGGGAACGCGAGATGGAGTGCGTGTGCTGCGGCTCGGCGGCGGTGGCCGAGGCGCAGGACCGCAGCGCCCAGGGTTATCGGCGCTGCCGCTGCCGGGACCGCAGTCGGCAGTTTAGGGAGCGGAAAGGGGCTCTGTTGCAATCCTCTGGCAAGGGAGCGTGGCAGACGGCGCTCGAGTGAGCGGGTCCATCAGGCTGTTTCGAGTTCGAGCCGCTTGCTGACGAACCGGACGGCCTCCGCGAGAGGGCAGGCTCCGAGCCCAAAGGCGCGCTCGACGATGCGCGCCTCGCCCGAGATGTCGCGCGTGATGTTGAACGCTCCGGCTTGGCCTTTGCGCAGCGCGCGCATCACCTCAAAGTCCTTGATCGTGGCGTAGGCCGTCTTCAGCGTCTTGAAGCCACGGACGGGGCGAATCAATTGCTTCAGCTTGCCATGGTCGGCCTCGACCACGTTGTTCAAGTACTTGGCCTGTCGATGGACGGTATCCTCAGGGCATTTACCCTCCTTCTTCAACTCGGCGAGCGCCGCGGCATAGGTCGGCGCCTTGTCCGTGTTGATGACGTGCGGCAGTTCCCAGTGCTTCAGGCCCTTCAGCGCCTTGCCGAGGAACCGCTTCGCTGCTGCAGTGTTGCGCGTCGACGAGAGGTAGAAGTCGATCGTGTCACCGAATTTATCGACGGCTCGATAAAGGTAGGCCCACTCGCCGCGAACTTTGATGTAGGTCTCGTCAACGCGCCAGCTCGTCAACCTCGGCTGACGTCATTGCCAACGCAACCGTCTCTCGATCTCTGGCGCATACTTCTGAACCCAGCGATAGATCGTGCTGTGGTCGACCGAGACGCCGCGCTCACCCATCATCTCCTCGAGGTCGCGGTAGCTCACGCCGTACCGGCAGTACCACCGGACTGCCCAGAGCACGATCTCACCCTCGAAGTGACGCCCCTTGAAGTCTGACACGGTTCCGCCCCCGTTCGTACCCATTACGCCGCACGCCTGCAGGGTTTGCAACAGCGCCCTTTTAAGGTTCTGGGTGGTTGGTGGGTGGGCGCGCCTTGCCGCGATCATGCGCCGATCCACGTTTGGGGCCCAGCGAATGTCAGTCGGACAGTTTCGTCTCATGGGCCGTCTTGCTCCGCCTGGCCTCGGCGATCCTCCGCGCCTTCACATAGATGAAGGCGCGGAACGCGGCCGAAGGATGCGCTGCTGCGGATAGGTGAGTGCCTCACCCTCGAAGGGCGGCGTCCGGTCGGCAAGCCCCTGGACGAGCCATCCATCGGTGAGGAACGGCTCGGTCTCGCGGCCTTCGACATAGGCGAGACCGAGGCCGGCGGCCGCTGCCTTGGCCGCGAGGTCTGTGGCCCCGAGGGTGAGCCGGCCGTCGTCATCCACTTCTGGCCCGCGGCTGCCCTCCCCGAGATCCCGGCTCATGATCGTGCCGCTCGGTAGCCGGACTCGCATGCATTCCCCGGCAATGAGGTCGTCAACCCGGCTCATGCCCGTCGTTCCCTTCATCACCTATTCCCGCCAATTCCCGCTCGATCTGCTCGATGCTTGGCAGGCTGGTCTGCAGCTCGGCGGGCAGGGACTGTGCCAGCTTGTACTCGACGACGCCCATGGGCTGTGATTTGTCGCCCAGTGCATATTCGGCCACCACCTTGTTCCTGCTCTTACACAGCAGCAGACCGATGGTCGGACTATCATGCGCGGTCCTGACCTGGCGATCGACCGCTGTGAGGTAAAAGCTCAGTTGGCCCAGATGCTCCGGCTTGAACTTGCCTGCCTTCAATTCAACCACGACATAGCAGCGCAGTTTGAGGTGGTAGAACAGCAGGTCGATGAAAAACTCCTCGCCGCCCACATCCAGCAGGACCTGCCGCCCGACGAAGGCAAAGCCCGCGCCGAGTTCCAGCAGGAATTCGGTGACATGCCTGACCAGCGCATGCTCAATTTCGCGCTCCTGCGCCTCCTCCGTCAGGCCGAGAAAATCGAACCGGTACGGGTCTTTCAGGGATTCACGTGCCAGGTCTGAGTGTGGCGCGGGCAGTGTGGCCGGGAAATTGGTGGTGGCTGTGCCGCTCCGTTCCAGCAGGCGGCTTTCGATCTGCATTACCAGCACATTGCGCGACCAGTTGTGTTCGATGGCCTGGGCGGCATACCATCTCCGGGTTTCGGGGCCGGGCAGTTTGTCCAGCAGCGCGAGCTGATGATACCAGGGCAATTGTGCAAGCACCCCTTGCACGAATGACTCGTCCGGCCACGCCTCGGCAAAAGCGCGCATATATTTCAGGTTACGCGGCGAGAACCCCTTCATGTCCGGGAAGGCCGTGCGCAGATCCGCCGCCAGCCGGTCGATGACCCTGGCGCCCCAGCCCTGTTCGGCTTGTCGGCCGAGGATGTCGCGGCCAATCTGCCAGTAAAGGAGCACGAGTTCGCGGTTGACGGCGAGCGCGGCGCGCTGCTGTGCAGCATGGATGCGCGCCTTCAGTTCAGCCAGCCAATCGGTATAGCCGGCGGGCGGTGTACCAAGGCCGGCAGGGACGTCGGTCATGCCGCGCTCCCCTCCAGATCGGCAAGGATCGCATCGATCGCGTGCAATTCGGCCTTCCGCGTGACACGCCGGGCAATGTCCGCATCGAGCATCCTGATGTCCATTGCCTCGCTTGCATCCGGCCCCTCGACATGGAACGACGTCGCGAGGTAGCAGGCGTTGGGGGCGATATCAGCGGTCTCGACCATCGGCCGTGCTTCAACCGCTCTCAATCGCTCACAGTCCTCAACGGTGCGTACCGCTGCGGCCCGGCGCCCGTGCCAGTCGACCGCCAATGGGTTTGCACGCGTGGTGTTCAACATCACCCCGATCTTCATGCTCCGAATCACACCGCTGAGCATTTGGCATCTCCATTCGTCGGGAGCCCGCAGGTCTAGATTGGTGTGCGGTGTCGGGTGTGATTCGGTCATGGGCTGACGTTAGCAGTTAGGCGCCGCTTCGGCACTGTCCGACGCGACATTGTCGCCGGCCCGCGTGCTATTCGCAACGGAACGCAAGGCCGTCCGGGATGCCCGCAAGACGGCATCCAGATTCGCCATCGCCTCTTCGAGGGCCGTGTAGTCGA
>Ga0335075_10010864_pt1 | contig 13801 bp, 16 predicted proteins | sample Lox_Sample_24_FD_206723 | JGI IMG/M metagenome (GOLD analysis project Ga0335075, IMG submission 206723) | Soil microbial communities from Loxahatchee National Wildlife Refuge, Florida, United States - Lox_Sample_2.4 | ecosystem: Environmental > Terrestrial > Soil > Wetlands | place: USA...
CAATACCTACCTTGTGCAAGCAAGTCTCACTGAAGACCAAATCCCGAATTGAGTATACGCAGCCGGCAGAATAACGACGAGAGCTAGAACAGAGACAAAGTATGAGTCGTTGCAAAGTACACTTACGTTATTATCAAATAACAGCTAGAGGAACATCGGAGCCTCTTGGATGTATACTTTCCTGGCGTAAGCTTACCCTGAGTAAGGGACGTCTCTCGTCTGTGCTGAGTAGGTGACGAACGTTTCTGTTGGGAGTAGAGGAAAGGGGGAGATAGGGACGTTGTGAGGTAGGCTTATTGACTAGTCAAATATGAATTTCATGCTTTGAGATTTCAAAATTTTCAAAGCTTGAAGTATTATCGTTTTTGCTATTGCATTACTGCGGTATCTTTTTGCATACCCGATCTCTTCACCAGTTATAAGGTCAGTTCCATCAAGGCGGCCATGATCCCAAATCTTTACAGCAGCCATTACGGGTGCCGATAAATCGGGCTTTCAATCCCAGAACCCCCCTGCTCCTGTACTCGTACCCGTAGCAGTTCGCACAGCCTCCGGCTCCTCAACTCTCCCCACCTTCGCCTCCCTATACCAGCCCTCTATCTCCGCAGCAGTCGGCCCTCCACCAGCATCCGTCCAAAGCCCATCATATTTCGCCCATTCATCATGCTCTACAACAATCCACCCTCTGCGCCTCCGGATGTGTTTCTCTAGCTCGAGCGCATCCAGTATGGCACATTTATAGCGCAGAACCTCTTTCTTGACCGTCAAGGACGAGGCCGATGGTGTGAGGAGGCTGCACATGCGCACGGTGCGAATATTGCCCCACCGAGACACCCAGTCTATTCCTGGGGAGTCCGGGGAACTCCACCGCAGGGCGGGAAACCAGTCGACGCAGCCACAGAGATCGAGGTATGAGAGGCTGTAGAGTGCGTTGGAGAGGCGGCGGAGGATGGAAGCGGCTTCGGACCAGTCGCAGTCGATGGTATGAGAGTAGAAGTTCATACCACCATATTGGAGGATAGATGTGTACCGCGAGGACATGGTTGTTGTTGTGGAGTTGGGGGTGAGGCTTGGGGTGGGCCAGTTTGCGAGGGAGAGATGTGTGACTGTTGGGATCGAGGCTGCGAACGTTATGAGCTTCGCCCAGGAGATGCTTCGTGGTGGGTTTGATAGCGATAATATTCTAAGAGAATGAAGGGGCGTCTTCAATGACTTGGGAATTGTGCGAATTGCTGCATCCCAAGATTCTTCGTCGTCTTTGTCGGTCTGAGCAGGCACGATGAGCTCCTGAAGCTGCTTGAAGTTGACCGAACGGCCGATAGAACCTGATAAATCAAGCCTTTCAAAGTCATCGTTTCCACAGAAGCCATCTAAGGTGCCATCTTGGGGGAACATGATCGACTTGAGACCTCCATATCCGACACCTTCCTCTGGCCCATAATAGGCAATATAAGACAGTAGAATTGTCCGGACTTTTGTTGGCAGAGTAGCCAAGTAGTAACGGTTATAATCGCGCTGGAATGTCCAGTTCACCGCCATATACTTCAAGCAAGTAGCCATCAGAGAAGAGCAAGCAGGAAACTCCGCTACGCCAGGAAGGCTGTTGAGCTCGCATCGTTTTCGTCCCCCAGAATTCTGTTCCTGTGTGGATCTCCTTGCCGGCGCCCATTGTGATGTCTCGAGCCAGCTATTCGGTGGAGGTGGCCCAGGTGGCAGCCTTCGCCCTTCTGCGTCTATGCGCCTTCTGGCTCGAGGGCGGGGAGTTGGAGCGTCGGGTACGTCGAGAAGCTGTCTTATCTCTGAAGGCATACTGGGTGTGATAACAGGCGCCGTGCGCTGCCCATCGGAAGAGATGTTGGAGGAGCGTAGAGCGTTGAGGAGCTCTGTGACTTTATGAGAGCCATCACTGCCTTCTCAAGCTGTTAGTTGGGAGCCTGTCGAGGAAGGAGAGCTTTGCCACTTACGACTCTGGGACGAGGCGGTGGCTAAAGTTGAAGATAGAGAGCGATGGGCGGTGCTAGGAGGCTTCGAATAAAGTCTCGAGTGTCGCTTTTTGGGCATCAGGAGAACTTGTTTCCTATCGTTGTACGGGTGCAAACTTTTGACGCAGGGTGACTCTTATTCATTGGGATCGTCTAGGCGAGGGAACAAGGCTAGAAATTCAGCCTTGCAACCCCACTGCAGCCTCGCTGGATTTCGGCCAGGGTCGACTGCAATTAACAATGGAAGTGAAAGCTTTTTACTGCTATACCGTGATGAAATGATAAGCTCATGTAGTACCTCATATTAATAGATTGACTAAATATAGGCAATAGAATCTTAAGAATTGATGATCTTTCGCTGAGAAGTTAAGTCCGTCACTTTGAGTCGGAGCAAATACACGCCAAACTTCTCTCATAAGCCGGACCTTTCCCTACAAACCATGATATGTATATAAAATTGTTACCATGAAACTCATAAGCCATAAATCACTACTCATAACATTTCGCCAAAATTACTCTTCTTTTGTACACCTTGAGGGGATTGTGGAGATTGTAATGGGGTAGATGATAAATAATCCGCACTCTCTTTGCCATGCGGACTCGGCGGAGATATCGGGCTCGTGACGTCCAGTCCTCTTGACGACTCGGCTATTTCTTTGGGTGGAGTTACCACATTCTGGACGACTCCCGCTTCTGTTCCTGACGGAGGGTCCTCAGCTAAGGCTCGGTAGTCACTCGACGTCGCTGAAACACCAGAGACAAATCTCTCTCTAGAATCTGTCCCTAGACTAGGAGTCTCTGGACGCGGTGTCGAGGAGGATAGTGCAGGTGACACGGCGCCTCCACTGCTGACACTATCCTTGCTACCATGGGAATATTTGGATGACTGTGATCTTTGAGAGGAATGACCTTGAAAACCGGGTCTCAGAGCAGCAACGGGAGGAATGTAACTCATTCCGGTGGCAGAAAGCTCCTGAGGTTGGGAAGTGTCTGTAGAAGTTAGTTAACCGCGTCCAACAAGCAAAACCAAATAGCTGGTAAATGAAGAGCGGAAAACTTACCTTCCATCTCATGGACCTGAGCTCCGGCTGCTTCCGCTGGCACAACATTATTAGGATCCCTAGGAGATTCAGAATCATCATATGGACTGCTGGGTGTCTCGTCTGATGTCACAGTAGGCGCTTTAGGCTCTGCTCCTCTTACCCAACTCATGATCCTATAACGATTCATGTCACTGGTGTTTGCCACACTCCCGTCTTGCTGACGGAACAAGCGTCTGCGGCGCCAAAGGAGTATAAAAATAAGGATTGCACTAAGAGCTACAAGTCCAAGAACCACGCCTAGAACCGGTGCAACCCATGAGGGAAGTCCGCCACCAGAGGGGCTGGGTGCAGGAGTGGCCGATGCGGATTGCCGTGGGTTGGTTGGGCTGGCTGCTTGGCTTGCGTATGGATACCACTTAGTGATCTTGCTCACGTCATAGGGGGTACTGAAGACGGTAGCAAGCGATTGATTTGCCCATGAGCTCGTGGTCAGGTTGGCTCCTCCTGTTCCATTCCCCCCAATCGCAAGATATATCATGCTTGGGACAGAGTAGTTACTCCAGACTGCCGGATCATAGCTCGTCATCCAGGTGGCGCTGCTAAGGTTGAAAACTTGGACTATCCCGCTTTCAACGCACGAGAGAGAATAACCGCTCAGGGAAGGATAACCACCGATGACAAACATCTGGTCCGGGTAGGGCTTGACACACTTGTGACCAGCGCGTCCATGGGTGGCATTACCGGAGTAGACTTTCTTCCATATAAACGAGGGGACGGACAGGACCCAAACATCATCTGAGAATGGTTCGGTCGCGTCAATACCATCGAATCCTCCATACCAGTAGATGTTATAACTGGAATTGTCTTGGGCTGCTGCTACTACCGTGCATCCTTGAGTCAAAGCTCCAGGTTGATTACCTGTCGTTGGCTGATTGTACCACGTTCCAGAAGCAATATCATAAACCGATACTGTTGTCATGAAACCCGGATCTACTGTTTGCTGAATGCCAATATATTAGTTGATGCTATCAGTCTCTTCTGATCAGACTCACATCGTGCGTCGCCTGTGAAGCATTGAGAGATTGGCTGGCGTATGCAAACTCGGGATCTACTGAACCTCCAATTGCTATAAGCACGCCTTGCTTTGAAACCGGAATCCACACAAGTTCTGGATTCGCGCGACCTGATACACTGATAGGTAGAGTTTGATTGGCCCACGTCTCACTCCGTTGAATAGTCATATTCACCGATATCAGGGTATTTGATACGACATCCGCAGTGAGACTTTCATTGATGGTCAGATAATCGATAGCACCACTACTCGCGGATCTGAGACCACTGAAGTAGAAGCCTGCGTTCTCCGACGGTACACTGACCCCGCCACCGTCTGTGACATAACGGGTCACACCTGATGGTAGAGTCCCATCAATGAATCCCGGCGTGAACTGCTTGCCAGGGGCCCCATACCAGAATGCCTCATATTTCTCAACAGACTGTGAACCTGGTGGTGGGAAAGCATCTGTTGCTAACACCAACCCGCCGTATGTAAAGTATTCGTCGTCGTTTGCAAACATTGCCCCATCGTAGTATTGTTGCGCAAAATTGTTGGCCGCACCATCATTCGGGGCTTTGGAGATGGTTGTGAAGATCTCGCTCATATTTGACGACGTATTAAATGGGATACTGAAGTTGAGAAGATAGACGAGGCCGAGTGGGTTACCTTCACCGGCATCAGTAAAACCTCACTGCGCAATTGTGGAAGGTATTTACCATCGGAAGTCGGTTGCCCATATGTACCATTTGCCAGTCCTGGCTCCCACCATAGATATCCTCCATCGATATATACTGTATCACGAATGACAGCAGCTTCTTTTTGTCAGCACCATGAATGGGTCATGTCCTAGAACATATAGCATTCTATATTTAAGGAATCCTACCTCTTGGTTCCTGCCACTGACACATTGTGGCATTGACCTGATTTGGCTGCCATCCTGACTCTTGCGCGCATCCCCACTGCCCAAGCAGCGCAATGCATGCGAAAAGATATAACGACCACTCCATTGTTGAAGAATCACGCATGAAGAGCCTTATTAAGTGAAGGAGGTTAAGAATGAGGCTGGGCGCATTGTAAGGCGACAATCCAGCAGGGCCGTCGCATGCAGCTACGGGAGATGTAAACGTTAGAGTACTACCCTGTCAAGAGGCCGAATGGTGAAACCTGCAACTGGACAAAGAGGGAGGTGGTGGCAAAGATTTGGCACATCAGTCACCTGCTTCCGGCCCTTTTTCATCATTTCTTTTGACCTAGCGTTTTGATGGTGGACTACGTGCGCTGCATCCTGCATGCCCCACTTGAAGTGTGGCTGGTCGCATCCAAAGCTAAGAATCGTACAGCCAATACGAAGTAAAGTTCAACTTGCGATCGGTGCGGCCACCATCAGATCCAATGAGCACCTATCGGCTACAACGGTCCGGCCAAGCTAACCCTTTGTGATCTTCAGCCTTGCGTCCAATACACGCAAAGTTAGCTTTGGCTCGCTGTGAGTTGTTCTTAAAATACGAAGGGGCGGAAGCCACGGTTGTCTTCTGATGGACTCAGCACGATAATATGACACCATTAATAAATAGAGGGGCGGGCATGGCAGCGGTCAGGTTCTTCGGACTGTTGCCTGCTACAAGAAGTCGGCTGCCTCGGCCATGTTGTTCGTACGAAGATGACAATCCATGCCAGCCAGCGCAAAGTATGGCTAATAGTCCTACGACCTCAGCTTCCTAGAAGAGGGTAGGATTTCTGGGACCCACGAGTGTCATAAGCTTGCCTGTATAGGAACGTGACGTTCCGGAGCGGCTCCTCATCTGCATTGTCAGCAAACAGTAGGATTTAAGTCATACTTCTCACGGGAGCGCTCTTGGATGGACGTAATTGTTAGGGTAAAGTGAACGATGATGCGGGCTGCAGTGGGTCTGCGCCATAATCCTGCCCGGCACTAAACTTGCGATGGACTAGGAAAGCGACAAGCGAGTCAGCGCACCAACGAGGACTTTTCCCCGCCAACAACCTTGCATCAGCTCGTAAGGAACCCAACACCACTTCCCAACCACCTCACGGTCGTGCCATTATCCGTGCCTTTCTCTGCCGTCTCTTGAATATGACTGGCAGGATTGCACATCCGTCTGCACTTTTCAGCGCAAATTCAGCTATATATCGTCCCATGCATACTTCCACTGGATTTTACATGGGGTTCGGCCCCCATCTATGGCAGAGAATAGAGCGCTCAACGGATAACGATGAAGCCCACATCGGGCTATGCATATATCTGCGCGTCATCCAGTCATGAATACTGATAGAAACAGATCATTTGCCTGCCAATTGGAATGTACCATGTTTCGTCGACTGGCGCTCGGCCGTGGCTGTCGAAACCGTGAAAAAGAAATCACATAACCAGGTACGATAGCTGACAAGAGTGAGCCTCCTCTCGACCCCTAGCTCTTTTAGCTCGGTGGTAAACCCTTAGCGGGTGATTCGTACGTGGCCCTGCATTTACACTCTCTCACTACTGGCCACGACGGAAACGTGGATACCGCTATCATCTAGAGAAAGCCTTGGGAAATCACATGGATTGGCGGATTATCGGGACCAACTTGTAAGAAGTCAAGCAAGCTTCTTGCTGAAGAAGTGAAGTAAAGCTATCCTGAAGACACAGGCGGCTATATTCCGAGCTGACAGAGCTCTTTACCCTTTTCCATATTATATTTTGGACTGCATGCAACATAACTGTTTCTGAGGTCTTCAATTAGCCCTGACAGCTCGCCTTGTCCAAGTGAAGGCTCGTGCTTTCATTGGACCCTTCGATTGTTCGGTGGAGTTTGCCGAGCTCAGCCTTGAGCGGGCCTGCCGACATATTAAGTCAGGCACACCTCCACTTGCATAATGTCGAGTCGATCGTTGTAATACTCTGCAAAAAAGTACTTACCCGACTTTTGCTCACGCTCGTTCGCGCGTTGTCGCAGCTTTGAAGCTGCAAACCACTATCGTTTTTGCGTCTGCTACCGTTTGGAGGCACTCTGCGATGGCGTCTGCCATGAGAATTACAGCCTTGTTAGGCCTTTTCGCCCTGGCCCAAGCTCGAAACCTAGAACGCCGCATTACCAATACATCTACCTCCATCTCCACTGCCTTCATTAATCCTCCAGCCTCTACCAGCTGTCAAGATCACTGCCTGCGCAACTTATTGCCAGGCGATTATGCAGCGTTTTGTTCGACATTCACCGCTACCTATGAAACACAAATAATTGGATATTCTCGCATTGTTGAACAGTGCGGACAAAACTGCCCAGCAGCCTCATCAGCTTGCTCTTGTGTTGCTTCTTCGAGCCTTCCTCCATCTACAACATGCCACCCGAGTATTATTACCGTGACGTTCACGCCTTCAATTCCAACGTACACCACCACGCAGAAGTAAGTAAAATATCATACTTAACTTGCTTTTACTGACTGTCTATATAGCTTTACAACCACAATCTGGTATGTACAATGCAGACGAAGGGTATTAGAGAGACTGTACTCATAATCTTCAGGCAACTTACGACGATTACTACGGATGTATACATCTCCACGACAGTAAGACTTCTCAAATTTCGAGCCAAGGATCTTTGCTGACTTGGATCAGATAACCTCCGATATCTACAGTAATGTTACGCAAACAAAAATCTTGACAACCACAACCACAACAGAGGAAGAGACAACGTAAGTTGATTCTTTATTATCTCATGTGTCTCCAGCCTGTCCATATGGACCGCATGCGGAAATTTTGTTGGTATTTATAAATTGTGTTTGGAACAAAGAAAATATCTTGGAGCTTTCCAAGCTTCAAAGAAAATTGATCTTGAAGGAACACAGAGCTGATTTTTCCTGTAGAGCTACAACAACATTAGAAGAGACGACTACAGACACAGAAACTGATACCAACACAGCAACTTCTTATATCACAGACATCAAAACAGATACTGTAAGTTATTGACCAATCCTTGCGCATGATAGCTCTGCTTTTTAAATCATGCTAACACTACTGAAGGCTACAACCACAACCCCAACTACGGTAAGCTTTCTGATATGGTTTAAAAGCATTCAAGTTGCCTTGTCGGAGGAAGTCAAGGAATTTCGTATTATGGCTTCTTCGTTATCGGTAATGAAGTTGTAATTGTTCAACTTCTCCGCCTATATGAAGAGCAGAATGGCTAGCTGCTATCTTTTGGGTTTAATTTAGTATTGAAACTTACTGACACTCCCTTCAGGTCACTTCTGTTACTACTACAACAATCACTACATCCTATCCATACACAGTGATCACCACGGCCACAGATTCAACCACGAGCTACATCACAAAATATCATCCCACGACCATCGTTTCAGTGTCAACCTATGATGTAACGACGACTTCAGACATTACGGTAGGTTCTAGGAAAGTTCATAGCTTTGCGCATGAAGGATCTTGCTACTGGATAAAATGTCCTGTGATCTTCAGATTTAAAGTGGAGCATTGCAGATCGCATGACTAATTATGATTTATCTATTTGGTATTGGGCATAGAGTGTATGTGCTTATGAGGCCAACAGGTTCCAACTACGACGACGAAAACATCGATAAGAGAGGAGCGTATCGTCTATACCACAACAGAAACGATCAGCACATCTTACCCATATACTGTATATACAACAGTTGTCAGTGGCTATACAACCGTTTCCACCCTTTATACACCAACAACTATTGTATCGATTTCAACCTACAGTACCACAACCACTGTACGTATTTTGGGTTTCTAGAGACCTAATATTTTGCACAGCTTACAGGATATATAGGTTCCTATCACAACTACGGCAGTATCTGTCTCTGATATCACCCTCACCCAAACCGTTACGACAACCTCAGTCACCGAATCAAGCATCTATATTGATGTACCAACAACTGTCAAAGAAACTCAGACTATCACTACATCATATCCATATACGGTCATAATCGATCATACAACAACTACCATTAGGTATTATCCCACGACTGTAGTCTCAATTACGACATATACAGATATAATAAGGATAATTGTACGTATAATTCTCACTTCCATTTTATTTTGAACATGCTAGTATTTTCTGTCGCGAATATGTTATTGGGGTGTGGGCTCATACATTTCCCTGATCATCACATGACTTTCCTACAATGCTACCCAAAATACTAAATCAGATTGGCTTTCTCTTACTATTCTGTTAATAATATATAGGCCCCTACTACGACCACAAGCATCGCGACGTCCATAATTACCACCTCATACCCAGTCACAACAACAATGGCTTATTACACTACACTCACGGATACGACCACAGGGCCGCCGCTTACTTTCACAAGCTATATTACTCAGGTATCCTGGGTAACATCAATTTTGACCACAAGTTACTTCACAACTGCCACAAAATCGGTAAGCTTCCTAGAGACGTTCACCGAGGGCTGTGTACAGGTTACTGATCCTTCATCAGGTCTCAAACTACATTTCGGTCACGTATACCGACACTGAGAGTAAGCCATGCTTATTAGCTTCAAGTTTGATTCAGCTAACAGACTTTGCTTAGCTACAACTGATGTTGATATTACCACCTTCACACTGCCGGCTTCAACGGTTACTACATCAATCTTAGGGTCGCTGACTACGATCACGCTACCAGCTTCCACTGTGACCACTACAGTCCCTAGCCCTACGACAACCACTGATGTTACCACCTTCACGCTGCCGGCTTCAACGGTTACCACGTCAATCTCAGGGTCGCTGACTACGATCACGCTACCAGCATTCACCGTGATCACTACAGTCCCTAGCCCTACGACCACCACTGCTCCTGCTCAGACTACCACCCTACCTGGCGTCACCTCAGTTCAAACTATCACCACAACCCTGCCAGGTGTTGTAACGACAGTTACCGCTGCTGGAATTATAACGACCACCACTCTCCCAGGAGTAACGAGCGTTATCACTACGACAATCACGCTGCCTGGAATACCCACAACATTCCCTCCGGTAACTGTTACTATAACAAACTCAATCGTAACCTGTCCAGGCCCAACCCCCACGACCACATTAGCATCGGCACTGCCCACCAACTACACCTGGGGTTGCCCGCCTAGCTACGTCTGCCATCCACCGATGCCAGCTGGTTGCAACATTTTTGCTGAGCCACCGCCTCCTGATTATGTCTGCCAGCCATCTGAATGCGTAGTGGCTCCACTCTTCACGCCGGTTACAGCAGGCTGGGGTGGTAATAATACTTCGTACTATCCTCCTCAAGAAGATTACTTCAACCTATCACCTTTTGCTTTTGGCCTCAGCTACGACATATTCTCAGAAGAGGTAGAGGTCTTGGAGGTAGTGGGGCCCAATGGGATGGAAACACCGACAACAGTGACTACTGGAAACTGGGCCTCCCAGACGTCAATCACTGCTCAACCGACACCAGACGTAAGCGGTTTACCTAATAAAAGAGTCAAGCGATCCATTTCGAGCCGCGACCCAACTGTGCCTGCAGTGTGCTATAATGTATGCAATAATTGCTACATAGAGGCACAGGAGGAGGGTAAAACACCTGCACTTTGCAGCAGCCATTCAGCCTTCATGAATGATCTCACCGCTTGTCAAGATTGTGTGGCTGAACACGGCGACACGACACAGCAATCATTGAAATCCTATGTAGATCCCGAGTTCGCACAGTTCCTGGACTTTTGCCAAGGCGAGGCAGCCCAGTCAGCGGTAGCTCCTTCGAGCACACCGGCGCAGAGTGAAGTCTCAGCAGCCCCAAGTACGACACCGAGCGTGGTTTCGCAGAGTCAGCAGGCACCGGCTAGTAGCACCCCAGCTCCAGCGACATCTGCCCCGCCGACTTCTTCATCTACCCCTAGTCCAAGTTCAACCTCAACAGCAAATGCAATACAAACTTCCTCGACGAAACCCTCATCTACCTCAACACCACCTTCAAGCGCGACTACCAGTTTGGCACATGTCACTGTTAGCAGCGGCAGAAATCTTCATCCAACTAGCATTTGGTTCCTTACATTGACGACTGTTCTTGCAGCAGTTCTGTCAATATTGATATGATTAATGACGGACAGACCAACACGGTCCTTTTACATGGGAAGGCGTTTTAACATACAATGGTTGCATTTACATGCGGAAAGATACCCCACATTCCTTTAATGATATGACGGACGGCGTTCGTCCAAAACATGATGAAATTCGATTTGGTTATTTACATTTACTTTCGGAAAGATACCCCAACCCACATTCATTTTTGATGTGACGAATGGCGTTCGTCTAACAGATAATGATATTCGATTCGGTGGAAAATAATTGCATACAAAAGTGGAGGTGATGGAAAGAACTTTATGGCTAGCTAGCGAGTGACCTTGAACAGCGAGAAATATACGAGCTGTGCCCCTTTGAAGGCACATTGTCACAAGTCTATTGAATGTTTGGTTGGTTGTGCGATTTAAGGTAGTGACGGCATGTGAAATTATGAGGCTGAATGAAACCCTGTTGCTAACCACGGAGCGAAGCGAATCTCCTTGGGAATTCATACCATTTTACAACTTTGAAAGCAGCCTAGCAAATCGTCACAGCGGAATCACTTGCCCCAACCATGACCACCACAATAGGGACCCTTCCCCGTATTACCGCCGCGGCCCTATCTACTATCATTCTTGCCCAATCCCCCAATGCAATCTCCTCTGTCGCCATCATCGACGTGCGAGATGACGGTATGTCTCCCTCCCTTTCCCCTCCACTCTAGCATAAAATCCCTTTCGGACCCCTTGAAACCTGCACAAAAATGCACCCAACGCTCGAAACGGCTGACCAAAGCTCGCTATGCCCACAATTGCTCGCGCTAACGCAGTTTGCAGATCACATAGGCGGCCATATCCTCGGCTCCCAGCATGTTCCTTCGCAAACGCTAGACTATAAAATGCCGGAGTTGGTGAGGAAGTTAAAGGATAAAGATACAGTAATTTTTCATTGTGCCCTTAGCCAGCAGCGGGGGCCGGGGGCGGCGTTGAGGTATTTGAGGGAGAGAGAGAGGTTGCTTGGGCCAGTGCCGAAGACTGTTTCGAAGTCTCTTGAGCCTAAGGCCACGATGGCATCTGGAGATGTAAAGGGAGAAGAGCTGGGAAGTGAGGAGAATGAGGAAGAGGGGGCAACTGGAAGGGAAATAAAGGAGCAGAAGGTTTATGTCCTAGATAGGGGCTTTGTGGGGTGGCAGGAGAGGTTTGGAGAGGATGAGAGGTTAACGGAGGGGTACAGTAAGGAGCTTTGGAAGGATGGATATTGGTTCTGAAGGAATGATTAAAGAGGTTATTACAAAAGAAAGACTGAATCGAGACAAAGGCTCCGAATTATCTGCGAGGAAGTGTAAGTGTATAATGCAGGGTATGGCTACTCCCATCATCTGTCATTCATCTTTCTAACATATAATAGCGATCGCAAAGCTCTTGGGCTGTCGGTCACTTATGTTTCTTAGCTCCCGAATAGACTAGAAGTGGATATAAGGCTGCCCGATTACATCATTTCGAGATTCATATCCTCCTAACGTCAAGGATGGCTTCTTGCCGCACCTAACTTGCGTCGTCGTGGCTACTAGCACTAGCGCTAGCACATTCATTTCTGCGCTAAAGTGTAGTACGAGGTAGTATCCTTGTCCTAGGTTGGCGAAGTTACTGCATTAATGGAAGTGTCGATGTGCTGATGGACGCATTCCGTGACTTGAGCACCAATCAACATTTGATGATTCTTCGTTGATCACATCCTAGCTAGTATTGGGAGTGCAAATGAGATTGTACTGGATTCGTTTTTGCTTTCAAATTTTATTTTAACGGCCCGACTTGAAGCAGCTTGCTCAGCGAGGGGGGAGCCACCGTACATGAATTTTCAGGGACGAATCAAATTTGGACTGGGCACTGAGAAGAACAGAGGCCACAAGAGACCATTCCACTCGCAGTAGAGGCAAGGCAATTAAGCAATCTCAAAAACTAATGATCACGTCACCGATAAAGAGGACTTCAAGATGAGTAGAATATATACGGTAAAGATTATATATCATAGCTTACTCGGCACCCACTTCGGCCTCCTCTTCTCCACAAAAGCTCTCAACCCCTCCTTCATATTCTCCCCCCTATCCATCCTTGGATACCATTCCCTCTCGAGAATCTTCGTGCCCTCCTCTGCCCCCTCCCCCTCCCACCCAAGCTTAATTCCCTCTCGTGACACAATCACACTATCAGGACTATTCTCCGCAATCATCTCCGCCACTCTGATCGCCTCCTTCACAACTTCACTGTCTGGCCCTTCCCCCACACGAGCGCTCGAAACGACTCTATTAACCAACCCCCACTTCTCCGCCTCTTGCGCGCTTAATGTCCGCCCCGTAAGCGCCATCTCCATGCCCCTCTGCCTCCCCACTGTCCTCACCAACCGCGTCAACGCCCCTGCCAGCGCAATAACCCCCCTCTTCACCTCCGGTAGCGCGAACGTCGCGTTCTCACTTGCAATCACCATATCCGCATTGACGATCATCTCGCAGCCGCCACCGAAACATATCCCATTAACAGCACAAATTACAGGCTTCTTGCCAGCCCGCCGCGACAGGCCGCCGAAGCCCGAAGGAGGCATGGGTTTGCGGCCTTGCGGGGAGGAGTTGGCGCCATCCCATTCTTTGAGGTCGGCGCCGGCGCAGAAGGCGCGTCCT
>Ga0335075_10010865_pt1 | contig 13797 bp, 12 predicted proteins | sample Lox_Sample_24_FD_206723 | JGI IMG/M metagenome (GOLD analysis project Ga0335075, IMG submission 206723) | Soil microbial communities from Loxahatchee National Wildlife Refuge, Florida, United States - Lox_Sample_2.4 | ecosystem: Environmental > Terrestrial > Soil > Wetlands | place: USA...
TGCTGCTCCGTGGTGCCGAATTTGGCCAGGATCTCGGCGTTCCCGGTGTCCGGGGCCTGCGAACCGAAGATGATCGGTCCCCACCAGGCACGCCCGACGTGTTCGTTCAGCTGCGCGAGCCGGACCGCGCTGCCTCCGGACCCCCCGAGCTCGGGGGGGAGCGCGTAAGCCCACAGGCCGTTGGCGCGCACCTGGTCCTTGAGCGGATTGATGATTTTTGCGATCTCCGCCGTGGGCGGGGCGTAGTGCAGCCCGGGGAAGAGCAGGTCGAGCGGCTCGACCTCGTTGACCACGAATTCTCGAGCCCAGGCTAGCTGTTCCCCGAACTCGGCGTCCGGTGAGAAATCGACTGCCATGCTTGCCTCATTCCGTCTCGCTCATGACCGTCTCGGCTGCGGTCAGCAGGGGCTGGATGATCTCGACCGCCTTCTCTTTTGCGGGATCCGGGCGGCCGGATCGGCGGTTGTACTTCACGATCAGCGCGGTCGCGGCTGCTCGCTTGAAGAGCGCGAGCGCCACGAACCACGCCAGGCAGGGCAACTCGACGCCGGATTCGCCGGCGTAGGCCTCGACGATCTCGCTGCGAGTCGGCACGCCCGCCAGTTGCCGCCGGGCGGTCGTGCCCTGGGGGTCCGACATGTGCAGCAGCCACCCGAGATCGGTCCGGGGGTCGCCAAGTCCCCACAGCTCCCAGTCGATGACGGCTCGCACGTCGCCGCCGACGCAGATCGTGTTGCCCAACCGGTAGTCCCCGTGCACGAGCCTCGGCGCCAACGGCGCCGGCGTGAACTCCGCCAGGCGGCGTCCGACGCGGCCGCTGCTGAACCGGAGTTCGTCGGGGGCCGCCTCGAATGCCCGGACCCATCGGGCTAGTTCCTGGCCGGGACTGACCGATGACGCGGCCGTGAACAACGGCGCCGTCGTCGCTGTGGCATGCAGCCGGGCGAGGACCCGGGCTGCGTCGAGGTAGCGATGATGCAGCGTATCCGGGGCGGGTACCGGGGAGTCCTCTTCGTCGAGGGGTTCTGAGCTGTCGCCGTCAACGAACCCGGTCGCGTAGAGCGGAGGGATGTCAGGTGGGGCCCCGTCGTCGGTGAACAGCACGGCCGGCACGGGAACGGTTCCGGCTGAGCCGAGAAACCGTTGCAGCGTCGCCTGCCGGATGACGTCGCGATTGCCGATCGGGGGCAAGCCGCCGGGAGCGACCTTGACGACGATCCGGCGCGGTTCCCCTGACCCGGCACACCGCGCCAGGTACGTGATCCCCGACCGGCCGCCAGGGAGCGGATCGAGCGAAGCGACGGTTTCACCGGCCCGGAGATGACGGGAGAGGCGCTCGTCGAGCTCGCCACGGTCCGCCGGACGCACCGCCACTAAGCTTCGCCGCCGTTGACGGGGATGACGGCGCCCGTCGTGAAGCTGGAAGCATCGCTGGCTAGGTAGAGCACCGTTCCCACGATTTCGCCCGGCTGCCCTCCGCGACGCAGCGAGTGCCGTGCTACCCGGGTGGTGAACTCGTCCATGTCCCAGTACTCGGAGACCTCGGTGAAGAACGGACCGCACATGATGGCGTTAACTCGCACCGTCGGCCCGAGGCGGCGCGAGAACGCCACCGTGAGCGTGTTGAGCCCTCCCTTGGCCGCCGCGTAGGGCAGCGACGGCCCCTGGGGATTGACCGCGGCCATGCTCGTGACGTTGATGATCGATCCCGGGCGATCCTCGGCCATCAGGCGCTCGCCGATCAGCGCGGTAAGTCGGAACGGACCCTTGAGGTTGACCCCGAGGACCTTGTCAAACAACTCCTCGGACACCGCGCTCTCGGTGTCGTACACCGGCGACATGCCCGCGTTGTTGACGAGGACGTCCACTGCGGGGTAATCGGCGTAGACCCGCTCGACGAGCCTGTCGATGTCGTTCCATCGTCCGACGTGACACGCCAGGCCGGACGCCTTGACCCCGTACTCGTCTCGGATCTCCGCAGCCAGTTGCTCGCAATTTTCCGCCTTGCGGCTGACGATGACGACGTCGGCGCCGGCGGCTGCCAGGCCCCGGCAGATCTCCTTGCCGAGTCCGCGCGATCCTCCGGTCACCAACGCGACCCTGCCGGAGAGGTCGGCAAAGCTCATAACTCCCCATTCCTTCGAGCGCATACCCGATTTGTGGCGGCAGCGCCCAGCCGGGATCCGGCCGCCCTCGGACCGTTAATCTAACACTGTTTGGCAAGTGTGCGCAACGCGGCCGTCGACCGGCCGGTTTGCGGATCGCGCCCCAGGGCTAACCGGTAGTAGGCACTCGGCCTGTCGAATCAAAACCAATCGGCGCTTGATAATTAAGGCAGAACCTTGGAGAATGCTTCAAACCGGTCCGATACACGAGCCGACGAGGAGGCCACCATGTCGAGCGCACTGGCCCGTGACTGGGTCAGCTATCACGCGGAGCGGACGCCGAATGAAGCGGCGTTGCTTAGCGTCGATGACGGTCGATCAACGACGTGGCGCGAGCTTGATGACCGTGTCGCACGGCTGTGCAGCGTTCTCCTCGACCAGTGCGGCGTCGGCCGCGGCGACCGGGTGGTGGTCCTGTCGGAGAGCGACCCGCGGGTGTTCGAGTTGCAGTTCGCCTGCATGCGCATCGGCGCAATCGTCGCCCCACTGAACTGGCGGCTGGCACGCGGCGAGCTGGACGCGCTCGTCGATCACGCCAAGCCTGCCCTGATCGCCTATGACGACGCGGTCGCCGACGCCGCGGTCGCGCTGGCGACAGCGCGGGCCATCCCGACGATCGCGTGGAACGTCGCGGGCGCGCGGCTGGACTACGAACGTGCGATCGCCGGCGCGGCGCCCTATGCCGAGGTCGTCGACTACACCCTCGACGAGCCGACTCACATTCTGTACACGACCGGCAGCACCGGCCAGCCAAAGGGGGTGACCCTGTGCCGTCGAACGATGATCTGGAACCTGCTCAATATCCAGGCGGACAAGCGCGTCGACGCTACCAGCCGGATGTACAACCCCCTCCCGCTCTTCCACGGCGGCGGGCTGACCGCGCTGGCCAACCCGATCCTCATCGCCGGCGGGTCAATTGCCATCGCCCGGCGGTTCGACCCGGAGCAGACGGTGCGCTTGCTCGGGGATCCCTCGCAGCGGATGACGCACTTCACCGGCGTTCTGACGATTTACCAGCTGCTGATGGACTCGCCGGGGTGGGACGCGGCGGACTTCTCCGGGATCCGGTTCATGGAGTTCGCCGGAGGGCGGCTTCCCCGGCATGTTTTCGACGCCTTCGCCGCGAAGGGGGTGACCCTGCAGGCGGTCTACGGTGCGACCGAGACCGGGCCTGCGGTCATGCAGATGCCGGCCGCCGACGCGGCCCGCAAGCCGGGCTCAATCGGCCGGGCGGTCCAGCACACCCGGGTGCGCCTGGTAGACGTCGACGGGAAAGACGTGGCCCCCGGGGAGATCGGCGAGATCAGGGTCTCGGGACCGAGCGTGACCGACGGCTACTGGGACTCGCCCGAGACCGACGCCGAGACCTTCGAATGCGGTTGGTTCAAGACCGGGGACGCGGCCTATCGAGACGACGAGGGGTTCTACTTCGTCGTCGACCGGTTCAAAAACATGTACAAGTCCGGAGGCGAGAACGTCTATCCGGCCGAGGTCGAGGGGGTGCTCCTCGAGCACCCGAACATCGCCGAGATCGCCATCATCGGGGTGGCCGACCCGAAGTGGGGCGAGACCGGTCTGGCGGTGGTGGTCACACGCGACGGCCGCGAGATGACCATGGAGAGCATTCTTGCGTTCTGTCGAGACCGGGTGGCGAAATTCAAGCTGCCTACCCGAGTCGTGACCGTGCCGGCCATTCCGCATCACGACTCCGGCAAGCGCGACCTGCAGTGGCTCAAGCGGACCTTCGGCAATGACGGGGCGTGATGCGGTATGACTGATGCAGGCAACCCGGTCCTCCAGGCAGAAGGACTGTTCGCAGGCTACGGCGATCTCGCCGCCGTGCGGGACCTCGATCTCGTCGTTGGCGCTGGCGAAATCGTCGCGCTCCTCGGTCCGAACGGGGCCGGCAAGACGACGACCCTGAAGACGCTCGGGGGTGCGCTGCCGGCGATCAAGGGGACCGTCCGGTGGAACGGCGCAGTGGTGACCTCACCGCTGCACCGGCGGGTGCGGACGGGCATGGGATTCATTCCCGAGGAGCGCTCGGTCATCGGGAAGCTCAGCGTCCACGACAACCTCCGCCTCGGACGCGGCCCGGTTGACGCCGCGCTGAGCATGTTCCCGCAGTTGCGACCGTTGCTGGGGCGAGCCGGCGGGCTGCTATCCGGCGGCGAGCAGCAAATGCTGACGCTCGCGCGGTGCCTGGCGTCGAAGCCGTCGATCATCCTCGTCGACGAGCTGTCGATGGGACTCGCGCCGATCGTCGTCAAATCCCTGTTCTCGATATTGCGAAGCGCGGCGGCCGAGAACGGGACCGCGGTCCTGATGGTCGAGCAGCAGGTGCAGCGTGCGCTCTCGATCGCCGACCGCTGGTACCTGCTGCGGCACGGTGCGCTCGTCGGATCTGGCGTGACCGGCGCGACCAGCGTTAGTGACCTGTCCGACGCCTACATGTGACTGAGCAGAACCACAACAGGAGGGCTGGCGTCCGTGGAGCTACTGAGATTCGTGCTCTTGGGCTTGGCGATCGGATCGCTGTACGCGGTGGCCGCGCAGGGGATCGTGCTCGTGTTTCGCGCGTCGGGCGTCGTGAACCTGGCGCTCGGCGGCTTCGTCATGTTCGGAGGGTATGAGTACTACGAGCTGAATCAGCAGCACGACGTAGGCAAGGTAGCGTCACTGGTCCTGGTCCTGGCGACCGGGGCGCTGCTGGGACTGCTGGTGCACTTCGCCATTATGCGTCCGCTCAAGAACTCGTCGCCGATCGCGCGCGTTGTCGCCACCCTCGGCATCCTGCAGATCCTGCAGGCCGTGGCGGTCTTGCGCTACGGCCAGGACATCGTCAGCGTCAACGCGATCTTTCCCACTGATCTGGTCCACATCGGCGGCACCGTCATCACCGAGGACTACATCGTGCTGTTCGCCCTCGGGGTCGTGGTGACGGCCCTGCTGTGGGCGATGTACCGCTTCACGCGCTTCGGGAAGGCGACGACCGCGGTTTCCGAGAACGAGCTGGCGGCCGCCTCGATGGGATGGTCGCCCGATCTGATCGCCGGCGGGAACTGGGCGATCGGCACTGCCCTGGCCCTCGGCGCCGGGGCCGTGATCGCGCCCGTCACCTCGTTGCAGCCAGGGCAGACGCCGGAGATCGTGCTTCCGGCGCTGGCCGCCGCGCTGCTCGGCGGCTTCGCGTCGTTCCCGGCCGCGTTCTGCGCGGCGCTGGGCATCGGGGCGGGTGAGGCCGTCCTCACCTACGAGGCATCCGCCCGCAACTGGTGGGGCGGCTGGTCCGACAGCTTGCCGTTCCTTCTCGTCATCGGCTACCTCATCGTCCGGGGGCGTGGCATTCCGCTGCGCAGCCACCTGTCCGACCGGCTGCCGAAGGTCGGCACCGGCCGTATCCGGCCGATACCGGTCGCGGGCGTGATCGCCGGTTGCGCGGCTGCGATCGTGTGGCTTCCGGCCGAGTGGTCGATCGCCCTGACCGTCACGCTGTGCTATGCCATCGTCTGCATCTCGGTCGTCGTCGTCACCGGGTACGCGGGGCAGCTGTCGCTGGCGCAGTACACCATCGGTGGCGCCGGCGCGTTCATCGGCGCCAAGCTGATGGCCGACGCGCACGTGCCGTTCGCGCTCGCCTTCGTGATCGGCGTCGCCGCCGCAGTGGCCCTCGGCGCCGTCGTAGGCGCGCCGGCCCTGCGAACCCGCGGGCTCACGCTCGCCGTCGTGACGCTCGGGATCGGCGTCGCCGTCTACTCGCTGTTCCTCACGAACATCAGCCTGGTCAGCGTGATCGGCGGCGTCCCGATCGACGACCCGAGCATCTTCGGCTGGAGCATCGACCCGGGAACGCATCCTGAGCGATACGGGCTGGTCACCTTGACCGCGCTTGTCCTGATAGCAATCGCGGTGGTGAACCTCCGCCGCGGCGCGGCCGGGCGCCGCATGCTCGCGGTCCGGTCTAACGAGCGTGCGGCCCTGGCGCTCGGGGTGAGCGTCTACAACGCCAAGCTCTACGCCTTCATGTTGTCGGCTGGCATCGCTGCCGTCGGTGTCTGCGCGGTCGCCTACCTCAACACCAGCGTCCTGTTCGCGCCCTTCGACGTCTTCAGCTCGATGGGGTTCGTGACGGCGACCGTGGTCGGCGGTCTGGGCATGGTGGGCGGCGGGATCGTCGGGTCGACGCTTATTAGCGGCGGCATCACCTCCACGTTCCTGAGCAGTCTCAGCGTGACCCTGAACTCGTACCTGCCATTGATTGGCGGCGTGTCCGTCCTGCTTGTGCTGCTCGCGGGCGCGGATGGCATGTTTGAGCAGAACCGGGTGCTGCTGGGCATGATCGCGGGCAGGCTGCGTCGGTTGACGGGAGTGACGGCGGGAACGGCGCGACAGCCCGGTAAGCCCGAGAGCGCGGCGTCGGCGACGGAAGCGGTCGCTCCGGCCGACCGGGTACCGCCGGACCCGCGAAAGCGGCAGCTCATCCGCGTTGAGCCCAAGACACTCGCGGTCGAGGGGCTATCCGTGCGATTCGGCGGGGTGACGGCCGTCCGCGAGGTGTCACTGACCGTACGGCCGGGCACAGTCCACGGCCTCATCGGTCCGAACGGCGCGGGCAAGACGACGTTCATCGACGCGGTCACCGCGTTCGTACGGGCCAGCTCCGGCGCCATCAAGCTGAACGAGACGAATATCGAGGGCTGGGGCGCTCGACGGCGCAGCCGCTTCGGCTTGTCGCGATCCTTCCAGAGCGGAGAGCTCTTCGCCGACCTGACCGTGCTCGAGAACCTGGCGGTCGCGTGCGACGATCCCTCGCTGGCTCGGTACGTGATCGACCTGCTGCATCCAGGCCGAATCAGTCTGAGCCCAGCCGCGACGATAGCGGCGCATACCTTCGCGCTCGAGGACGTGTTCGCCGAACGGCCGGACAGCCTGCCCTTCGGGAAGCGCAAGATGGTTGCGATCGCGCGCGCGGTCGCGTCGGCGCCCTCGGTGCTTCTGCTCGACGAGCCCGCCGCGGGGCTGGACTCTTCGGAAGCGGAGGAACTCGGCCGTCTTATCCGCACCCTCGCTGACCAGTGGGGTATCGGCGTCTTGCTCGTCGAGCACAACCTCGACATGGTGCTGTCCGTCTGCGACGAGATCACCGTGATGAGCGGCGGCGCCGTGCTGCTCGCCGCCTCCCCGCCGGATACGGTGCGCAACCATCCGGCCGTGGTCGAGGCGTACGTCGGCGTCTCTGACGCCGCGGCCGTGCCCGATCGGCCGACGCGGGTGCTGGCGCCGGAGGAGAGATGAAGGCCTATCGCTTGCATGAGCCGAGCCTGGACGGGTTGCGCCTGGCCGAGGAACCGGTGCCCGAGCCAACCGCCAGGCAGGCCGTCGTGCGCCTCCGTGCCGCGGCGCTCAACTATAAGGATCTGCTCTTCGTCAGACCCGCGATCGAGCACGGCATCCGACTGCCACGGCCGACCATCCCGCTGTCCGACGCCGCTGGCGAGGTAGTCGCCGTCGGCGACGCCGTGACCCAGTTCCGCGTCGGGGACCGGGTGACCCCGGTCGTCGTGCAGGACTGGTTCAGCGGTCCGTTGCCAGAGAACGCCACCCAACGTGCGCTCGGCGTCGGCGTGGACGGCGTGCTCGCGCAGTTCGGGGTGTACGACGAGCACAACCTGGTGCCGCTTCCTGACCATCTGACCTTTCTCGAAGGGTGCACGTTGCCCATCGCCGGGGTGACGGCCTGGAACGCGCTGCAGGATCTTCGGGCGCACCAGACGGTCCTGGTGCTCGGGACGGGAGGTGTCGCCATGTTCGCGGTCCAGTTCGCCAAGGCCAGCGGGGCCCGGATTCTGCTGATCACCTCGAGTGACGACAAAGCCGAGCAGGCTCGCCAGCTCGGCGTCGACGCGACCGTCAACTATCGGAGGTTCCCCGAGTGGCACCAGGCGATCTTGGAGCTCACCGATGGTCTCGGTGTCGATCATGTCGTGGAGACCGTGGGCGGATCGTCCATGCAGAAATCCGTCGCGGCAACACGCATCGGCGGGTCGGTGCACCAGGTTGGCCTGATCGACCGGTCACCGGTCGACGCCTACGGCATCCAGTACCGGGCGGTGACCGTACGGGGCATCCGGATGGGCTCGCGCGAGCAGTTCCGGACGATGAACGCGCTCATCGGACGCCACCGAATTACCCCGATCGTCGGCGAGGCGTTCTCCTTTGACGAGCCGCGCGCTGCCTACAACTTTCTCGAGAGCGGAAAGCACTTCGCGAAGGTCGTCATCGCGATCGACTGAGCGATGCGCGCCCGGGTTCCTCGGCGTCCCGCACCCGTGACCGGCTAGCGTGCGCAACGTCCCGGACACCTCGTTGACACTGCTAAGTTACTCGCCTACCATTAATCTTACGCTGTTTGATTAATCGGCACGGCACAGCACAGGCCTTCGTCCTTCGGACACCTAACGGATAGGCACTCGATGTTCGACCACCACAGCCACGACTATGCGGAAAACTGGCGCGAGGTGTACCGGGACGCACGCGAGTCGGCGTGCCCCGTCATCCACTCGTCGAACTACGGCGGCTACGACGTGCTGACCAAGCATGCGGACGTCCAGGCGGCGGCGACCGACTACCGGAGACTGTCATCGGAGCGTTCGTGGGCGGCCGACGGAACCGACACGGGCTGCGGCGTGTCTATCCCGCCCCGCCCGGTTCGACTCGGCTTCCTGGAGATGGATCCTCCGGAATCGTTGAAGTACCGTCGGCAGCTCAACAAGTGGTTCACCCGCAGCGCCATCCAGCGTGGCCGGGCCCGCATCGGCGAGATCGCGACGTGGGCGATCGACCAGGTCATCGAGGCCGGGCACTGCGATCTCGTGATCGACCTGGTCAGCCCGTTCCAGCGCGCGGTGCTTTTCGACATGCTCGGCCTGCCGCTGGAGACGTGGCTGTCGTACCGGCAGGAGGTGTCCGGCGACGAGGCGAAGGCGGCCGAGAGCGGCAGCGCCGACGAGCCGATGGGTGTCCGCAAGCAGCGCGAGCGGGCCGCCCTGTTTGCCTGGCTGCGCACCCGCCTAATCGGCGAGATCGCAAAGCAACGTGAAGAAGGCGGGCCCGGTGTCCTGGCTGACCTGGCGCGGACGGAGTTCGACGGAGAGCTGATCTCGCTCGAAATGGCCACCGAGCTGGCGGTCATGCTGGTCGGCGGCGGAGATGAAACCACGATCGCGACCATCTGCAGCGCGATCCTGCACCTCAGCCTGCATCCGCGGGACCGCCGGCTACTGACCGAGGAACCGTCGCGTATCCCAATAGCGGTCGACGAGATCCTGCGGTACTACCCGGCGACGTTCACCACCGCCAGGAACGTCCGTGAGCCGGTGTCGTTCAGCGGCCGCGACTTCGGCCCCGGGCACCGCATGCTGCTGGCCATCGCATCCGCGAACTTCGACCGCGACGTGTTTGACGATCCTGAGACGGTCGACCTCAGCCGGCAGCCGAACCCCCACCTGACCTTCGGCGTCGGCGCCCACCGGTGTATCGGCGCGCTGCTCGCCCGAGCGAACATCGAGTGTTTCCTGGGAGAGTTCCTGCAGCGGATCCCCGACTTTGAGATCGACCACCGTTCGGTCGTTCTCGGCACCGAGGACATCGCGAGGATAAACGGGTACTACAGCATTCCAATGACCTACTCACCCGGGACCCTCATCGGATGCCGCTCGCCCTTCCCGAAACTGGCGGCGGACCGGATCTCGTCGACAGCCCAAGCCGACGGGTGAGGCGCGCATGAGCGAGGATGCTTTGGCGGCCAGCAAAGCGGTCGCGCGGCGGGTGCTCGAGCTGATCAGCCGCTACGAGTTCGGGCAGGCTCTGGAGCTGCTCGCTCCGGACGCCGTCTGGTCGGAATTCGGCCGAGTCCACCATCGGAAGGACCAGCTCCTGCCTGACCTGGAGTTTCTTAAGGGTCGGCTCGACGCGAACGGCATCTCGATGACAGTCAGGGACGTCATCGCCGAGGGCAACCGGGTGGCGCTTTCCGTCGACGAGGAGGCGACCACGGTCGAAGGCAGGAAGTACTCGAACGCGTTCACATTCTGGTTCACCGTGGTCGACGGAATGGTCACCGCCGTCGACCAGTATCACGACTCGCAGATGGTGCTCACCACGATCAGGGCCGACGAAGGTCGACGAGACTACAGCGGACGATTCGAGGACGCCAGGTGAACAAACCTACGAGCAGATTCGACGGATCGGTGGCCGTCGTCACCGGCGCGGCCAACGGCATCGGAGCGGCGGTCGCGCGGCTGCTGGCGACCCAGGGCGCCGCGGTTGCGGTCACAGACATCGACGGCTCAGGTGCCGCAGCGGTCGCCAAGGACATCAGGGCGGCGGGCGGGCAGGCGCTCGCCATCGCCCTGGACGTCGCTGACGAGCGGCAGTGGGCCGACGCCGTGCAGGCCGTGGAACGCGAGCTCGGCGCCATCCGGCTCCTGCACGCGAACGCCGCGCTCACCTCGCAGCGTGCGCTCGGTTACGGGGTCCCGCTGCCTGAGGTCCCGTTCGACCTGTGGTCCAACGTGCTGACCGTGAATGCAGGCGGCTGCTTTCTGGCCTGCAAGTATGTCGTCCCCTCGATGCTGCGCGCCGGCGGCGGGTCGATCGTGCTGACCTCCTCCATTCTCGCGCTCCGGGGGAAGGAGGACGGCCTCTCCTACGGCGCCTCCAAGGCGGCGCTGCTCTCCCTGGCCCGCAGCGTGGCGGCCGGGTACGGGCGGCAGGGGATCCGCTGCAACACGGTCGCGCCGGGATCGGTGGCCACCCAGGTCATGGCGAACCTCGATGAGCACGCGCTGGCGGTCCTCAACGGCCAGACCATGCTCGGCCGGATCGGGACGCCGGACGAGCTGGCGAAGGTGGTGGCGTTCCTGCTCTCCGATGAGGCTTCGTTCGTCACCGGGCAGACCATCGTCGCCGACGGAGGCTCGATGGGGATGCACCCGACGTTCTAGGCATTAGCGGCAGGAAGAAAGGTGGCTACAGTGACAGAGTCGGTAGCGGCTCGGAACAAGAGGGTCGTTGAGGCCTTCTTCGACGCCGGATCTCGCGGCGCTCTTGATGAGGCCGCATCGTACATGGCGGACGACTTCGTGCTCCGGCAGGCGGCGTTCCTTCCCTACGGAGGGGCCTACGCGAAGGAGGCCTTTCCCGCCCTCGCCGCCACGATGTCCCGGTACATCAGGATGGCGGACGCGAAGCTGGTCCGGGTTCTGGCCGACGGCGACTACGTCTTCGTGGTGCTGGCGGTGCCCGACGCGCGCACCGGCGACGAGTGCCTCCAGGGCATTCAGATCCTGCTGCGGGACGGGAAGTTCGTGGAGAACACGATTTTCTACCACAACGCCGGCTCCATGGCAGTGCCGAACCCCGTCTGATCCCTCAGAGCACCGGTCGCGGCCGTGAGCAGACGAGCCGGCTAGCCTCGCCGCCCGCCGCGACGAGCTGCGGAGCGAAGTGCTCGACGTTCGGCGATCCGCCGCTGAATCCGTAGAACGTCAACGCCAGCGCGACGGTGCCGTCGCCGTCGAATACCGGAACCGAGATCTGCCCGATCCCGGCCGCATCAACATCGGCCAGATCGGGTGGGTCGAACACCAGATCCTGCGCCAGCGTGGTCACCTTCTCATCGGAGACGTGGGCGGTGTTTGCCAGCTCCGCGATCGCCTGGGCGAACGCGTGCTGGGCCGGGCTCTTCATCGCGACGGAGTAGCCGCGCCGTCGCACCGTGTCGAGCAGGCGTCTGATCCGCTCGTGTTCTTGCTGCTGCGCGGTTCCCCGCAGCCAGGCATCGAGCTGATCGCCTGGATCCCACGCGGTGAGGACAGCGGCGGCCGGCAGCACAAGCGGCAGTCGCGTCCCGACGAGCGACGTGTCCTGCCGTCCCGAGGCGCCGGTTCCTGCGCGGGCGGTGATGACGACCTCGTCCCTGGCCCGGGCGGTGGCGATGCAGGTGCAGGCGAGCCGCGTCGCGAGCGACTCCATCAGCGGTCGGATCAGGTCGACCCGGCGCAGTTGCTCCGCGAGCTCGCCGGTCGGGTCAGGGGAGGCAAGTGACAACGGCTGAAAGCGCCCGTACCCGCCCCGGAAGAACAGCAGCGGTAGCGACGGGTTCTCGATCTGCAGGCTCAGCACCCGGCCGAGGACGACGAAGTGATCGCCGGCTTCGCCGACCGAGGCGATCTCGCAGTCGATCCAGGCGACGACGGAATCGATCACCGGGGTGCCGCCGGGGGAGAGCCGGTGCCCGACCGGGTCCATTTTCCGAGGATGCTTCGATGCGATCTGCCGGCAGACCCACTCCTGCTCTTCGGCGAGAATGTTCACGCAGAAGCGTCCAGAGGCCTGAATCTTCGGCCAGGAGGTCGACCCCTTGTCAGGAAAGAACGCGACCAGGGGCGGGTCGAGGGACACCGAGGTGAACGATCCGACCGTCATGCCGACCAAGCCGTGTTCGGGACTGGCCGACGTCACGGCGCAGACGCCGGTGGGGTATTGCCCCAGTACCTTCCTGAACCAGTCAGGGTCGATCGTGCCCGTGGGCTGGATGGTCTCATTGTCGGTCACGTAACACTCCTCCCGCCGAGTCCCGCTTGTCTCCAGGCGCCGTGTCAGCCCAGGAGATATGGGCCGCCAAGGTCTGCGTGCCAGGCTCGAGCCAGCCCCGGTCCTGGCTGTATCGGAGCATCTGCTCGAAACGAGCCGGCCAGTCTCCGCCGACGCCCGAGGGCTGGGCCGACGCACGCAGCCATTCGACGCGAATGCGAACGTGGCCGGGTTCCGGGTGCCCGAGCGCGGCGCCGCGAGCGGCAAGCGACTGGAGAACCTGCTCGCCGGTAAGGCCCGAGCTGACGATGTGCAGCCGGGTGCAGTCGTCTGCCTCCAGGATCTCGACGTGGGGTTCCGCGTCCGCCTGCAGCTTCATATTCACGTACACCTGACAGCTCCGCCAAGGTCGCGGCCGCGCAGCCAGTCGTAGACCACATCTGCCGCCTCGGCCAGGGGCGCGCGCTGGCTCGTGCCATTGAAGTAGTGGTTCGCGTCGGTGATCTCGATGAGGCGCTTGTCGTCGTGGCCGATCGCGTCGTACACCTGGCGCGGATGGCTCGTTGGCACGGCATCGTCCCGGCCGTTGACGACCACGAGCACCGGAACCGTCACCCGCGGCGCAGCGCAGGCCGCGTCGACCTGCGCCGTTGCCAGGCTCCACTGAGACAGCCAGCTTCTGGCCGTCGTGAAGCGCATTAGCGCCCCCGGGCTGTTGTTCGCGACGGCGGGGTTGCCAAGGTAGCTCCAGCCCGGCTGGCGCCCGTTCGGGTCAATGGCGGGGTCAAGCCAGCGCGGATCGGCCATGGTGCCGTGCACGACGAACGCATGCTCGTCGTCTGGCCGACCCGCCGCCGCGAGACTTGCCAGCTTGCTCTGCGCGAACTCGGTGATCCGCACGTTGCGCGCTCGCTGCCGCGCGCGATACTCCTGCAGGTAATCCGCCGAGTACGGCGGCTGGTTCGGGTTCGCCGGATCATAGAGGTCGAACTCCGCTTCGCGACCGGAGTCGGGGTCGAGTTCATTCGTGATCGAT
>Ga0335075_10010867_pt1 | contig 13797 bp, 14 predicted proteins | sample Lox_Sample_24_FD_206723 | JGI IMG/M metagenome (GOLD analysis project Ga0335075, IMG submission 206723) | Soil microbial communities from Loxahatchee National Wildlife Refuge, Florida, United States - Lox_Sample_2.4 | ecosystem: Environmental > Terrestrial > Soil > Wetlands | place: USA...
CACCTACGAAACCGCCCTCGATTTCGATTCGAAAGGCCAGGGCTGGGCATACGGGGACAAACCCACCTACGTGCTGACCCACCGCACGCTGCCGCGCACCCGGGACTCGGTGAAATTCCACGCCGGGGACCTGACGCAGCTCGTGAACGGACAGCTGCGGCCGACATACCGGAACATCTGGATCGTGGGCGGCGGTGCCGTATCGGCCGAATGTCTGCGCCTGGGGCTGGCGGACGAGATCCGCTACACCATCCTGCCGGTGCTGATCGGCGAGGGCATACGGTTCTTCGGCAACCTCGACCGCGACCTCACTCTGCACCTGGCCGAAGTCAAAGCCTACCGCAGCGGTATCGTGGGACTGCACTACGAGGTGCAGGGGCAGCCGGGGCCGCCACCAACCGCATAGCGGCGCGCCGCACCCGCAAGGATAAGCCGCCCTCAAAGCACACGATCCCACCTGCAACGCCAGTACCCCTGGATGAGGCCTTGAGCGAGGCTACCATTGTAGCTACAATTGGCGCCATGACGAAAGATGCGGTGGTAAGGGCGAGAATCGACCCTGAACTCAAGGAACAGGCTGTGCAGACGCTGCAGGCACTGGACCTCACGGTCTCCGACGTGCTGCGGGAGGTCCTACTGCGGATAGTCCGCGATGGACAACTGCCGTTCCCGATCCGGACCGCACTGGGCGCGATACGCGATGTGAAGATCGAAACGATCACCGAGCAGCAGTTCTGGTCGCGTAAGCGGGCTCTGCAGGCATCCGATCACGCCAAAGCCGCCAGTGGAATGTTGCAGCCCGAGGAGACGGTGATGATCCCGTGGCGCATGCTCCGTGGCGCCGTGGCTCACTGGCCACGCGATGCATTCGCCGAGTGCGCGGTACCATTTGAGTAACCTGACGCGGCTCGCATTGTCGGATGCCGAGGTGGTCGAAATCCTGCGCGTCAGCGGTAAGAGGGCGATCCTCGTCGGCGGCCAGGCGCTTGCGGTCTGGAGGAATTTCTACGGTATCGACTTGCCGCCGGCACTGACCGCGAATCTCACCCGGGACGCCGATTTCATCGGCACCGCCGAGACGGCGCTGATGGTCAAGAGCGGGCTGGTCAACAGGAAATGGAGGCTTGAGCAGGTCAAACCCGGCACGCTCAGCCCGGTCACCGCGCAACTCACTCTCAAGAGCGCGAACGGAATCAAGGAAATCGACTTCCTGAATTCGATCGTCGGACTGCGAACCGACGATGTCCGCAGGCGGGCGGTTCCCGTCGAACTTCGGAACGGAGTGATCGTCACAGTCCTGCATCCGCTGGATGTTCTCGCCAGCCGGCTCCACAACATCGCCGAGATCCCCGACAAGCGCAACGACAAGGGTGTGGCCCAGGCAGAACTGGCGATCCAGATTGCCGGTGCGTTCCTGCGCGACACCCTCGCCCATGGATCCGAACGCGAACTTTTCAATCAGGTCGAGCGGATCAGGATCATCGTCACGCAGGACCCTGTCGCTGAGGTCTGCCGGCAGTTCGCGCTCGACGTCCTCTCCTGTGTGCCGCTGGCTCAGATCGGGAACGAGAATTTCAGGGTCCGTCGCTGGCCGCAGATCCGGCGCGAGGTGAGGTCCAAGATTTCGCCAGGTACCCGCCGCAGGACATAGCCCGGGCCGCGCCGGCTCACGCCACCCGGTTGCGGGTACCGCCTTTGAGGAAATCCGCGATGTTGGCGGCGACTTCATCGAGGCAGCGCTGCCGCGCCTCCTGCGCCGCCCAGGCGACGTGCGGGGTCAGGATCAGGTTCGGGATGGTGGGATCCACCAGCGGATTGCCATCGATGGGCGGCTCGTGCGGCAGCACGTCGATCGCCGCGCCGCCGATGGTGCCGGCGCGCAGCGCCGCGACCAGCGCCGCCGAATCGATCAGTCCGCCGCGGGCGGTGTTCACCAGCAGCGCATCGGGCTTCATGAGCGCGAGTTCCCGCGTGCCGATCATGTTGGCGGTGGCGGGAGTGAGCGGACAGTGCAGGCTCAGGACGTCCGCCTGCTTGAGCAGCGTATCGAGTTCCACGCGACCCGGTGCCGCGGCCTGCGCGGGACGCCCGGCGATCATCACGCGCATGTCGAGCGCCGCCTGCGCGCCCTGCGCCACGGCGCGCCCCAGCGCGCCGTAGCCCACGATGCCCAGCACCCGCCCCGAAAGTTCGCGGATGTTGTAGTCCAGCATGGTGAACTGCGGCGTACGCGTCCACGAGCCATCCACCGCCAGGCGCGAGAACTCGCGCACCCGGTGGGTGTGCGCGAGGATCACGGCCAGCACGTGCTGCATGACGGAGCGGCTGCAGTAGTCACGCACGTTGCACACCGCCACGGTGTGCTCGCGGGCCGCTTCCAGGTCGATGTTGTTGGTGCCGGTGGCCGAGACGCCGATGAACCGCAGCTGCGGGTTCGCCTCGATCAGGGCGCGCGTGATGTACAGCTTGTTGGTCAGCACGATCTGCGCCCCCGCGATGCGCGCCGGGATCTGATCCACGGGCGTGACATCGTGCAGCACGACGTGGGGGAGTACGCGCTTGAGCGCGCTCATGTCAAGATCGCCATTGCTGACCGTGGCGAAATCGAGGAATACGGCTTTGACTGTCATGCGGCGCATTATACGGGGATGTTCCGCCCTCGGTCTGGCGGTCCTGCTGACCGCGGGCCGCCCGGCGGCGGGCGCCGGCATCGAGGTGGTGGACGACAGCGGCGTCCGGCTCGACCTGCCGCATCCGGTGGCGCGCATCATTTCACTGGCGCCCGGCGCCACCGAAATGCTGTTTGCCGCCGGCGCCGGCGCCAAGGTGGTTGCCACCGTGGCCTACTCGGACGTACCGGCCGCGGCGCGCGCCATAGCGCGCATCGGCGACGCCAACGCCATCGACATGGAACGGGTGCTGGCACTGAAACCCGACGTCGTCGTGTTCTGGCCGGGCGGCAACAACGCGGCGCAGATCGCCCAGCTGCGGCGGCTGCATCTGACGCTCTACGGCCAGCAGGTCGACCGGCTCGCGGACCTGCCCGCCTCACTGCGGCGGCTGGCAGTCCTGGCAGGAACGACGGGCGTCGCCGCGCAACGCGCCGCGCAGATCGAACGACAGCTGATCCAGCTGCGCGACCGGTATTCGCACCGGCCGCCCGTGACGGCGATGCTCGAGACCTGGAACCAGCCGCTGTACACCGTCGGTGGCCGCCAGATCATGTCCGATGCACTGTCTGTGTGCGGCGCGGTCAATGTCTTCGGCGACCTGACCCAGCTGAGTCCCGCGGTGCAGGTGGAAGCCGTGCTCAGCCGCGATCCGGACCTCATCATCGTGGCGCCGCCGCCGGGCGGCGGCGCGCAGTGGCTAGCGCAGTGGCGGCGCTTCCCGCAGCTGAAGGCGGTACGCAGCGGCAACCTGATCGATTTCGAGGACCAGGCCCTGGGCCGGCTCGGTCCGAGCGTGCTCGACGCCACCGCGCGGCTGTGCGCGCAGATCGACGCCGCGCGGGCGCGGATGGTCAATCGCGGAAATTATTGAACTGCAGGGGCATCTCGATCGGCGCCTTGCGCAGCAGGGCCATGGCCGACTGCAGATCGTCGCGCTGCTTGCCGACGATGCGCACCTTCTCGCCCTGGATGCTGGCCTGCACCTTGAGTTTCGAGTCCTTCACCAGCCGCACGATCTGCCGGGCGGTGTCGGCGTCGACGCCCTGTCGCAGGATCACGTCCTGGACCGCCGCGGCGAGATTGACCACCGGGTCCTTGATCTCCAGGCACTTCACGTCGATGCCGCGCTTGGCGAGCCGCTGCTTGAGGATTTCCAGCATCTGCTTGAGCTGAAATTCCACCTGCGCCTTCACGGACACCGTCATGTCGTTCAGTTCGAAGACGGCGCCCGTGTCCTTGAAATCGAACCGCTGGCTGAGCTCGCGGTTGGCCTGGTCGACGGCGTTGGTCACCTCATGCGAGTCGACTTCGGAAACCACATCGAAAGAGGGCATGGCGGGATCCTACCTCTGAAGAGCGAGACGACTGGGCGGCCATTCTAGGCGATCGGATCCAGGGCCCCCTGGACAAGCAGATCGCGGCAACGGCATTGATCCACGATCTCGTGGTCGTTTCCCGCAATGTGGAGCACGTGACCGCAGGGGCCGCCAGCCATTCTTGACGGCCTCAGGCCTTCCGGCGATACTCTTGCCCGTATGTCTGCCCAGCTTCGCAACGAGCATCGCACCTGGTGGTGGCGCACTTCCTGACCGGAGTGGGCCTGCTGCCGCCTTAATCTTTTCCCCAAAGTCTCGAGCGTCGCCAGAACCCATCTCCGGAAGTACCCCGGGATGGGTTTTTTGTTGTCCGCAGGATTTGAAGCCAGGGTCCGAAAATGAAAGCGCCTTTCGATATCGCCGGTGATCTGGACACCCCCGTCTCCGCCTACATGAAGCTGGCGGCGTTCAACCCCTGTTTCCTGCTCGAAAGCGTCGAGGGCGGCGAGCGGCTGGCCCGCTACTCGTTCGTCGGCTTCGGCGAAAGCCTGCAGATCAGGCTCGACGGGGCGGGCCTGAGCGTCGGGTCGCAGGCGCATCCCCGGCCGGGCAATGCCGCCGGGCTGCTCCACCAGCTGCGCGCCGCCCTGGCCGCAGCGCCGCGGCCGCTGCCGGAAATACCCGGGGTGCCGCTCGCCGGCGGCCTCGTCGGCTATGCCTCCTACGACGTGGTCCGCTTCTTCGAACACTTGCCCAAGCGCATCGCCACCGCCGATGGAGTGCCGGCGCTGCACTACGTCGCGCCCAGGTCGCTCCTGGTGTTCGACCACCTGACGCGCAGCATCGCACTGCTGCACGCGGGCACCGAGGCCGAGCGCGCCGCGCTGCGCCGGGAAATCATCCGCGCGCTGCGCGGCGGGCTGCCGGCGACGCCACGCGCGGGGCGCTACGAGAAGCCGACGCCGTCCATGTCCCGGTCACAGTACATCGCCGGGGTGAAGCGCACGCAGGAGTACATCGCGGCCGGTGACGTCTACCAGCTGGTGCTCGCCTCGCGGTTCAGCGGCCGCCACGACCTCGATCCCTTCCAGGCCTACCGCGCCCTGCGCCTGATCAATCCCTCGCCCTACATGTACTACTGCGCGCTGGGCGACATCACGGTGGTCGGCTCCTCGCCCGAGGCGCTGGTGAAGTTGAGTGCCGGACAGGCGCAGCTGCGGCCGATCGCAGGCACCCGCCCGCGCGCCGATGACGTGATGGTCGATGCGGCCCGCGAGACCGAGCTGCGGGCCGATCCGAAGGAGAACGCCGAGCACGTGATGCTGGTGGACCTCGCCCGCAACGATCTCGGGCGGGTGGCGGCCGCCGGCAGCGTGCACGTGGATCCGTACCGGCACATCGAACGGTACAGCCACGTGATGCACATCGTCAGCGGCGTCAAGGGCCGGCTGGCACCGGGCAAGGATGCGTTCGATCTGTTCGCCGCGACCTTTCCGGCGGGAACGCTCGTCGGCGCGCCGAAGGTGCGGGCGATGCAGATCATCGACGAACTCGAGCCGGTCGGCCGCGGACTCTACGGCGGCACCGTGGGGTACTTCGGCGCCCGGGGCGACATGGACCAGGCCATCACCATCCGCACCCTGGTGTTCCACGGCGATGAATACAGCTTCCAGGCGGGCGCCGGCATCGTCGCCGACAGCGTGCCGGAGGCCGAACATGATGAAGTGCTGGCCAAGAGCGGCGCCATGGTGCGCGCGCTGGCGCTGGCGGAGGAGGGCCTGTGAAGCCGCATCTGCTGCTGATCGACAACTACGACTCGTTCACCTACAACCTGGTGCAGGCCTTCCTGGTGCTGGGCGCGGAGGTGGATGTCCGGCGCAACGACGAGATCACGGTGGCCGCCGCGCTGGACCTGTCGCCCTCGCACCTGTGCATCTCCCCGGGGCCGGGCACGCCCTACGATGCCGGCGTGTCCATGGACATGATCCGCGCTTTCGCCGGCCGCGTGCCGGTGCTCGGGGTGTGCCTCGGACACCAGTCGATCGTGGAGGTCTTCGGCGGCAAGGTCGTGCGCGCCCGACGCCTGATGCACGGCAAGACCTCCCGCATCCACCACGATGGCCGCACGCTCTTCAGCGGACTGCCGCAGGACTGCGAGATCGGCCGGTACCACTCCCTGATCGCCGAGAACTCGCAGATGCCGGAGGCGCTGGAGATCAGCGCCCGCACCCCCGAGGACGAGATCATGGGCGCGCGGCACCGCACGCTGATGGTCGAGGGGGTGCAGTTCCACCCCGAGAGCATCCTCTCCCCCGACGGCCCCCAGCTGCTGGGCAATTTCCTGGGCCAGGAGGGTGGCCGGCGTGCGTAAGGAACTGGACGCGCTGCTCGCGGGCCAGCACCTTACCGAGGCACGGGCCGCGGCCCTCCTGATCCAGCTCACCCTGCCCGACACCCATCCCGCCGTGACGGGTGCGGTGCTCGCGGCGCTGCGCGCCAAGGGCGTCGTGGCCGACGAACTGCGCGGCTTCGCCGTCGCCATGCGCTCACTGGCGCTGCGGCCCAGGATCCCGGCAGGCCTACAGGCCATCGATATCGTGGGCACGGGCGGCGATGCCTCCGGTTCCCTCAGCATTTCAACGGGCACGGCGCTGCTCACCGCGGCCTGCGGCCTGCCGGTGGTCAAGCACGGCAACCGCTCCATCTCCAGCAAGTGCGGCAGCGGCGATGTGCTCGAGGCCCTGGGCGTCGCGATTCCCATGGACGAGGAGGCCGCCGGGCGCTGCCTCGCGGCAACGCAGTTCACCTTCCTGTTCGCACCCTACTATCACCCGGCGATGAAGGCCGTGGCGCAGGCCCGCGCCGCGCTGGGCGTGCGCACCATCTTCAATATCCTGGGACCGCTCACCAATCCGGCGGCGCCACCGTTCTACGTCATCGGCGCCTACAGCCCCGCGGTGGCCCGGCTCATGGCCGAGGCGCTCTCCGGCATGGATATCGAACGGGCCTTCGTCGTGCACGGCAGCCACGGGTGGGACGAGCCCACGCCGGTCGGGCCGTTCATGCTGCTGGACGTGCGTCCGGGCAAGGTCATCGAAGAAGTCCGCGATCCCGTCGACGCGGGGCTTGCCTCCTGCCGCAACGACGACCTGGCGGGCGGCGACGCGCGGCACAACGCGCGGGCCCTGCGCGCGGTCCTCGGCGGCGAGGACCGCGGCGCGCATCGCGACTGCCTGCTGCTGGGCGCGGCGCTGGCCCTGGAAGTGGCCGGCCGCAGCCGCTCGGCGCGCGAGGGCATCGAGGCCGCCGCCGCGGCCATCGATTCCGGGGCCGCCCGCCGCACGCTCGATGCCGTCGCCGGGTTCGCCGCGGCCACGGGGGGGCCATGAGCGGCGACGATTTCCTGAAGATTATGGCGCATGCCAGCCACGTGCGCGTGCAGGTGGCGCGCAGCCGGCTGCCCGAGGCGGCGTTGCTGACGCAGGCACGGGCGACGGCCGCGCCGCCCGCGCTGCTGCACGCCGCGGGTGGCTTCGATCTGATCGCGGAAATGAAACTGCGGTCGCCGGCGGTGGGCCAGCTGCGTGCGGCAGCGGACGAGGATCCCGCCCGGCGGGCGCTGACCTATGCCGAGGCCGGCGCGGCCGCGGTCTCGGTCCTGACCGAGCCCAGTCGGTTCGACGGCTCGCTCGAGCATCTGGTCGCGGCCAGCGCCGCGCTGCGCACGCACCAGGTCCCGGCCATGCGCAAGGATTTCCTGGTGGACCCCTACCAGGTGCTCGAGGCGCGGGCGGCCGGTGCCGGCGGCGTGCTCATCATCCTGCGCATGCTCTCGCGGTCCCAGCTGGCCGAACTGTGCGCCACGGCCCGCGACTGCGGACTGTTCGCGCTGCTCGAGGCCTTCGACGAAGCCGACATCGAACTCGCTCACGCGATGCTCGAGGCCGAGCTCGCCGGCGCGCAGGGTCCCCCGGTGCAGTGGCTGGTGGGCGTGAACTGTCGCGACCTGTCGACCCTGCAGGTGGTTCCGGGACGGCTCGAGGCCCTGGCGCCGCTGCTGCCGACCGGCGTGCCGCGGGTCGCCGAGAGCGGCGTCGGTTCGGCGGCAGATGCCGCGCGGGTCGCGGCAGCGGGATACGATCTGGCGCTCGTGGGCAGCGCGCTGATGAGCGGCGCGGATCCGCGCACGCTGGCGCAGGCGATGGTGAGCGCGGGACGCCGCTCGCGGCAGCAGGCGACCTGATGCAGCCCGTGACGCCGCCGTTGTGGATCAAGATCTGCGGGCTGACCGATGAGGCCGCCGTCGAGGCCGCGCTGCGGGCCGGCGTGGATGCCATCGGATTCGTATTCTCACCGTCGCCGCGGCAGATCACGCCGGCACGCGCCGCGACGCTTGCCGCGCCGGCCCGGGGCAGGGCCCTGTGCATCGCCGTGACGCGCCATCCCAAGCAGCCGCTCCTCGATGAAATCGTCCGCGACTTCAGACCCGACGGCTGGCAGACCGACATCGGCGATCTCGGCATCCTCAAGGTGCCACGGCAGCTGCCGATCCTGCCGGTGCTGCGCAGCGGCTCCCCGGCGCTCGAATCCCCGCCGCGACGGTTCCTGTTCGAAGGGGCGGTGAGCGGCCAGGGGGTGACCAGTGACTGGACCGAGGCGGGCCGGCTGGCGAGGGAATCGCAGCTCATTCTCGCCGGTGGCCTCAACCCGCAGAATATCGCCGCGGCGATCGCCAGCGTGCGGCCGTTCGGCGTCGATGTTTCAAGCGGCGTGGAAGAGGTGCCGGGCCGCAAGAGCGTGGCGCTCATCGGCGACTTCGTGGCCACCGCGCGCGAGTCGCATGCGCGGCTCACTTAAGATTTGACGGAGACAAGTACAGTGACCAGCCAACTATCCACCGCCGAGAAGGAGCAGCTGCTCGAGGCAGTCATCGCGGGCAGGTTCCCGGATCAGCGCGGGCGCTTCGGCCCTTACGGCGGCCGCTATGTGCCGGAGACGCTCATTCCCGCGATGGATCGCCTGGAGGAGGGCGTGCGCCGGCACCTGCGGGCTCCCGACTTCCAGGAAGCGCTCGGACGGGAGCTGCGGACCTGGATCGGTCGCCCGACCGCGCTGACCCACGCGCCCACGCTGTCGCAGCGCTGGGGCGCCCAGGTGTGGCTGAAGCGCGAGGACCTGGCGCATACCGGCGCGCACAAGATCAACAATGCCATCGGGCAGGCGCTGCTCGCCAAGCGGATCGGCGCCAAGCGCGTCGTGGCGGAAACCGGCGCCGGCCAGCACGGGGTTGCCTCCGCGGCGGCCTGTGCCCGGGTCGGTCTGCCGTGCGTCGTGTACATGGGCGAAGTGGACATGGAGCGCCAGGCCCCGAACGTCGGCCGCATGCGCCTGCTGGGGGCGACGGTCGAGCCGGTGAGGAGCGGCGATCGCACGCTGCGGGCCGCCATCGATGAGGCCATGCGGGACTGGGTCTCCGATCCGACCAACACCTTCTACCTGCTCGGATCGGCGATCGGTCCGCATCCCTACCCCTACCTGGTGCGCGAGCTGCAATCCGTCGTCGGCCGGGAGGCGCGGGCCCAGATGCTGGAGGCGACCGGCGGACTGCCGGATGTCGTCATCGCCTGTGTCGGCGGCGGTTCCAATTCCATCGGCATGTTCCATCCCTTCGTGGCCGACCGTGATGTGAAGATCATCGGCTTCGAGGCCGGCGGCACGGGCAGCGGCCTGGGCATGAACGCCGCGACCTTGAGTTACGGCCGACCCGGCGTGCTGCATGGCGTCTACACCATGCTGCTGCAGGATCAGGAAGGCCAGATCCAGGAAACGACTTCCGTCTCCGCCGGCCTGGACTATCCGGCAGTCGGGCCCGAGCACGCGCTGCTGCACGCCTGCGGGCGCGTCCGCTACGAGGCGGTGACCGATGATGAATCACTCGCGGCCGTGAAGGAGTGCTGCGAGTCCGAAGGCATCCTGCCCGCCATCGAAAGCGCCCATGCGCTGGCGGGGGCCAGGCGCTGGGCAGCCGCGAATCCCGGCTCGCGCATCGTGATCTGCCTGTCCGGGCGCGGGGACAAGGACATGCCGACGCTGCTGCGCACCTTGCTTGCCACCGACGGATCGAAATCATGAGTTCCAACGACAGCCTTCCGGGCGCAGCCATCAGCGATGCCATCCGCCGCGCGCACGCCAGGGGCAATCCGGCGCTGGTGGCCTATCTGACCGCGGGCTATCCCAGCAAGGTGAAGTTCACCGAACATCTGCGGGCCGTCGCGCAGGGCGCCGACGTGGTCGAGATCGGCGTGCCGTTCACGGATCCGATGGCCGACGGCATCACCATCCAGCGTTCCAGCCAGGCCGCGCTGGCACAGGGCGTGAGCCTGCGCTGGATCCTGTCGGAACTGACGGCGATGCCGAAACTCGCAACGCCCCTGCTTCTGATGAGCTATCTCAATCCGCTGCTGGCCTTCGGCGTGGACAAGCTGCCGCAGGCGGCCGCGAAGGCCGGCGTGAGCGGCTTCATCGTGCCGGACATGCCGGTGGACGAAAGCGACCTGTTCAAGGATGCGCTCGCGGCGCAGGGCATCGCCCTCGTACAGATGGTGACCCCCGTCACGACGCCCGAGCGGCTGCGCCAGGTCGTCGGCGCCAGCACCGGGTTCGTCTATGCCGTGACAATGACCGGCGTTACCGGCAAGAACGTCGCCGTGCCGAACGAAGTCATGGACTACCTGGACCGGGTCCGCGCGCAGTCGCGGGTGCCGGTATGCGCGGGCTTCGGCATCCGCAGCCGCGAGCAGGTCAAGGCCCTGCGCGGCCACGTGGATGGCGTCATCGTGGGTTCGGCGCTGGTGGAGCTGCTGGAGCGGGGCGGGGACCCGGCGCGCTGGCTGGCGGAGCTGCGGGACGTCACGGCATCCGGGTGACCGCGAGCGCAAATCCCCCGATGAGAACCCCCGAGCGTCGCCGACTCAAAACGGCGGGCCTGGCATTCGTCTTTTTGTGGTTTGCGATCGGCGGCCTGGCTCACTTTGTTGCCACACGCCTCGAGATGCGCATCGTGCCGCCCTATATTCCTCTGCCCCGCGCTGCGGTGCTGGTCAGCGGGGTGGCGGAACTGCTGGGCGCCGCCGGGCTTCTCCTGCAATCCACCCGACGTGCCGCGGGTTGGGGCCTGTTCGCGCTCACGCTGGCCGTAACACCGGCCAACATATACATGCTGCAGCGACCGGACCTGTTCGGGATTCCGACCTGGCTGCTGATCCTGCGACTTCCCGTCCAGGCAGCACTGCTGGCGCTCATCCTGTGGAGCACCGCCCGACCCCGCGCCAGGACGTAGCGAAGGGTGACAGCAGGCTTTCGCACAGCTGCTCCAACCTCGTCCCGCGCCACAGCGCCAGCGCCAGGTACACATCCCCCGAACTGGTGCCCGTGCTCGCCGTCACACCCGATGCCGCATCCAAAGAAAAGGGGCAGCGTCGGCACTACAGCGCCAAAACCTCCCTCCAAACCCCGGTAAGTCTATGAATGCGCTACGTGCCTCAGCCCGAAACTTGGAGGAAATAAGCCCCGGGTTGCGCAAGTCAGGCTAGGGTTGAAAACCCAGTTCTCGCTGATGACGATTGGCCAAGACGCGTACTTCATCCTGCGATACCACGAACCGATACAGCGCGACGTAACCGGTGCGTCCATATGAAATGACCAGTTCGCGCACTTCTCCTTCGATGCGTCGCCCGATCAATGGATGGGCTGCCAAATTGTCCACCGCCGACTGAATCGCCGTCACGGCGTCCTGCGCCGCGTCCGGGCTCTGGTCGCGCAAAAACTCAAAAGCACGCTCGATGTGTTCCAGTGCCAGCGCCGAATAGACTACCTGCGCCATGGCTTGGGTCGTGGCGCTGACGCGTCAGCCGCCAGCCGCTTCATCCACGCATGAACGTCGTCAGCTCGGTAGATCTCGCCGGTTTTCTCGATTTCAGAGTCTGCCGCGAGTGCCTCTCTGACGAGACTGCGCATCTGCTCTTCATAATTTGCGTGCCGCTCGACCGCTTCCACGATCAGGCTATGTGCCGAACGACCTGTCTGCTTGGCCAGGTTGCCGATTCGGGCGCGCAATTTCGGCGGAAGTCGAATCGTCGTCGTCGCTGCCATGGTTGCACCCTATTGCGCTTCCTATAGCACAAATATAGCACAGCGGTGAAGGGTCGTCCATATGGGACACCACCGCCACTCCGCGGCGCATCGCTCGGCGATATCCGCGCTGCCCGCCAGGAAAGCAATTCTCAAATGGTAATTGAGCATCGCTGGCGCAAATGACCGCCTGGAACCCGCGGGCGGACTCGTCGGCCCAGGTCCGCGTCAACCGATCTCGGCGCTCGCCGCGGCCGCTGCCTGGGCCGCGGCCTGCGGCGTCATCATGCGGATGCTGCGCCACTTGCCCCACTTGTAGTAGGCCATCGCCATCGCGACCGCGATGAACGATGAGGCCGGGAAGCTCCACCAGATGGCATCGGCGTGGAGGCGGTCCATGAGGGTAAGGGCCAGCGGGAAGCGGATGCCGAGCAGGCTGATGGCCAGCACGATCAACGGCGCGACCACCGCGCCGTTGGCGCGCACCACGCCGAACAGCACCATCGAGATTCCGAAGAACACGAAGCTCCAGGTGACGATGGCGTTCATGTGCACGCCGATGTCGACCGCGATCGAGCCGCTGGGCAGCCAGATCCCCAGCGCGCTGCGGGCGAACACGTCGACGAGAAGCACCATGGTGCCGGTGAGCGCCAGCTGGTAGATGACGCCCATGCGGGTGATGGTGCTGATGCGGTCCCACTTCTGGGCGCCGATGTTCTGCGCCGCCATCGAGGAGACCGCCATGCCGATCGCGAACGAGGGCATCTGGATGTAGTTCCACAACTGCACCGCGGCGCCATACGCGGCGGCGGTGTGCACGCCGAAGCGGTTCACGAGGCTGATCATGAACACCATGCTCAGCGACAGCACCACCATCTGCAGCGCCATGGGCACGCCCTTGCCGATCAGCGTGCTGACGATGGACCAGTCGATCCTCAGCAGCCGGATCTCGTCCCCGTGCAGGCAGAGCGGGTGCTTCTTGCGGTACAGATAGGCGACCAGCACCACCAGGCTTATGACCTGCGCCAGCAGGGTGGCCACGGCGGAGCCCGCGATGCCGAGCCGCGGGATCGGGCCGATGCCGAAGATGAACACCGGGTTCAGGCCGATGTCCAGGCCCACCGACAACAGCAGGAAGTGCAGCGGCGTCTTCGCATCGCCGGCACCGCGCAACGCCGAGGTCGCGAAGATGTACAGCACCATGAACGGCAGCGCGAGGAAGATGACGCGCATGTAGGCGATGGCGAGCGGCAGCGCCGGCGCCGGCGTCTGCATCAGCCGCAGCAGCGGCTCGCACAGGATCCACCCCAGCGCCGCCATGATGATCGACAGCGAGGCGGCGAAGGTGGCGCTGGTGCCGACCACCCGCTTGGCATCCTCCAGGCGCCGCGCACCGAGGTACTGGCCGATGAGGATGGTGGCCGCGAGCGAGGCGCCCATCATGGCCCCCAGCACCAGGAACAGCACTATGCTGGCGTTGGAACTGGCCGCCATCGCGGCCTCGCCCAGGAAGTGCCCGATCCAGAAGGAATTCACGGTCGCGTTCAGCGACTGCAGGATGTTGCCGATGAGGATGGGCAGCGTGAACAGCAGCAGGCGCTTGCTGATGGAGCCCTCGGTCAGATTGTGCGGCTGCATGGGAAGGACTGGACGGATGCCGGCGGGGGAAAGGGTCGCAA
>Ga0335075_10010868_pt1 | contig 13795 bp, 12 predicted proteins | sample Lox_Sample_24_FD_206723 | JGI IMG/M metagenome (GOLD analysis project Ga0335075, IMG submission 206723) | Soil microbial communities from Loxahatchee National Wildlife Refuge, Florida, United States - Lox_Sample_2.4 | ecosystem: Environmental > Terrestrial > Soil > Wetlands | place: USA...
AAGAGAAGCTGAAGAAACTAGACAAAAGGCTTTACAAGAAGAACAAGAAAGAATTTTCCAATTAAAGATGAAAAATATTGAAGAAGCCAAAAAACGAGCCGAAGAAGCCTTAGCCAATCAAAAAAAAGCCAATGAGTTAGCCGAACAAAAGAAAAAGGATGAGATAAAAAAATTGGAAGAAGAAAACCAACTAGAACAGGAACGTTTGGCTAATCAAGCTAAACTCATTGAAGAAGAAGCACAAAAGAAATTAGCCGCCATTGCCTTAGAAGATACCGAACAAAAACAAAGAATCGAAAGGGAAGCTAATGCGGAAAAAGCACGGATCTTACAAGAAGCCAATGATAAAAAGCGGAAGAATGAAGAAGAATTAAAGAAAAAAGAAAATGAACTCTTAAAACAGCAAGAGTCCCAAAAGATAGAATTAGAACGATTACAAAAAGAAGCTGACTTACAAAATAGGTTAGCCGAAGAAACCAAGAGAATAGGAAGAGAACAAGAAAGAATTTTAAAGGCTAATCGGGATAAAGATAGTCAGTTACGGGCTTTTCGAGAAAGTTTATGGGAAGAAGTCAAGAATTATTATTGAGCCAGCAACGAAGCACGAGATGGCACCCGTAGTCCACAGATAACTAGCGGTGGTTATTTACGAGATTGATTAAATTCTTATCCTAATTTGCAATTCAATTTAGTCGGTGGGGATCAATTCAGTTGTAATTGAACCAATAATTCTTGAAAAACCGCCATGCAAGCTTTTTACCGGACAGCGGGAAACACTTTCGTGGATCAGTATCAATTTCAAAGATTATTACAGGAAAAAGTTAGAGATTTAGGATTTTTGAATTAAGATTTTGAGTTTGTGATATATGATACTGATATATTATAAAATTAAGATATAGGTTAGTAAGGGAATAAAAGATAATTGAAGAACAACCGATAAATGATTAAGTTTTTAGTAATAATTCTCATTATTTTCAACTTAACATAATTAATATTAACAAAATAATTATGAAATCTTTAAGCAGAGTTAAACCTAAAGTTGTAAGAACAAACGTTATCGATGCAGAAATTCACGAATAGCGTATAATTAATTTCCGTGAGTGCTTAGTCAAATCAAATATTAATTACAAATCGGACAATCACTTTTATAACTTATCCCATTATCCCTATGATAAGCATGATAAAAACGAGATGCTTCTTTGCCTCTACCCATTATTTCACTAACAGCATCATAACTTTGTTTTGCAGCTCTCATTAATAAAGCCACTGCGGGTCCACCTCTACCTGTGGCAGTAGCTATATGACGAGCAAGATTATTAGGAACTGAACTTGTTGCTCCTGCTACACTACCAGTTAACAAATTAATACCAGCATCAAAAGCAGTATCTCCTACCCATTCAAAGAATTCATTATCATTATCTCTTGCGATTTCCCTCGTTACATAACCTCCAGCTGTAGCAGCAATTCCACCAAGAACAATAGGAGCAGCGGCACCACCAGTCGCTAAAATCGCTCCTGTTGCCCCCACCGATATCACCACTTTACCAGCAACCTTAAAAGCCTCTTTTGATGTTTCTGCTCCTGGACCATACTGAGGACCATTTAATACTCTATCTTGATATTCTGCTTCAGTAACAACTTCAACTTCTTCACTTAGATTTATAAGTTTTCATAAACTCCTCATAACTTTGCGGTTGATAATTCTGATCTAAATAACTTGTTCAGTTTTGACTAAATTTTCTTTAGGTATTAAATATGGATTTAATTTTGGCATAATTATTTAATTTATTCTTTGATTTTTATTTGTTTAAAATTTTAAAATACTACTGATTAAAGCTCAATAGTTAAGCCTTTAAGTATTATTTTCTGACAAGGTTTATTCTTGTATTATTGATATGTGCTAATACTCGCCGGAACTTTTGCTTAACCACATAGGCTTTAAGGATGCTTTTCATGATAATTGCTTAATCTCTACATGTTTATTATATAAAAAGTTTTATTTTAGTAAGCAAAAGCAAACTATCTCACTTTTAACTGCGAAAAACTTTTCGTGATTAACAAATTTCTGATCTGTTTTTAAGGATTGTTCGCAAGAATAAAAGTAGTGTTTAGGAATAAATGGCTGAAATTAATGAAAAAAGAGTAAAAAAAGTGCTGAATGTCTTGGTTATTTATGATTGATTAAGTATTAAAAAACAGCCAAAGAACCCACACAGTGAGTATTTTTTTATTAAACAAAATAGCGATAGTTAAGCAAATTAATTAGAAAAACCTTTGCCGTCAAGGATTTTTAATAAATGAAAAAGTAAAAAGAGTGGTGATGGTGGGTGTTTATTTCTTTTTGGTTCTTTTTCTTAATAGATTTGCTTATGAATTGGTGAGGTTTTGTTGGTTTGAATAGAAAAGTATGTGAGAATGAAAATTGATGGGGATTATTAAGGGGTTTTTATTAGAGAAGGAGTAAAAAGACCTTTAACTACTTAGGCGAAAAAGGAGGGTTTTTCGCCCTTGGTGAGTAGTAAAAGGAGATTTGTTTTTTTAGAAGGTGATATTAGAAAATAACAGAATAACAAAGACAACAATACACAAAACTACTCCAATTCTTCCAAGTCATAGAAGTTTAGTTAACATTAGACTAGGGATTTCCTCTTTATCTTTGCCATATAAACTCGTCAAAAACTTACTAGCAAAAACAGAGAACAAAGAAAAAAAGAAAAGAACTATCACTACCAAAAAAGCACTTTTTTTCTCAAAAAAATAATAAACAATATAAGTAAGAATAGATAAGCAAAAAAGAAGCAAAGAAAAAAGGATTATTTTTAACCTTTTACGAAAATTCAATCTCTTAACTTAAAGTCAAATAGTTTTGTCAAGATTTCCGTTACATACCGCACAATCTCTTTCATACTCAAAGCCTTTGTCTTTATGCAAGCCATGGTAGAAACTTGCAAAACCTTCCAAAGCAACCTTGCTCCTACTACCTAAATCATAACCAATTTGGGCAGCCTTGGTATACGCCCAAGCACGAAATAACTCTTCTGAACCAGTAGTTACAGCAGAATTAAGAACTTGGTTAGCACCTCTCGAAACTAAACTACTACTGGCAGTTCCTACAACCGCACTAGCAGTTCCACTAACACCACCACCCATAACAGTATCTCCAACAAGTCCAACAGCCTCTCGCACTACCTCATTATCACTTGTTTCCGCAGCTTTTTTTAAACAGTATCCTTCGGCTACTGCAAGAGCACCAAAAGGAATAGCAAAAGGACCAGTAGCAGCAATTACCGCTCCTAACCCTATACCCCCCACCGTTTTTATTCCAAATTTTACAACTTCTTTTGATGTTTCATTCCCCGGACCATACTGGGGACCATGTAATAATTTGTCCTGATACTCTGCTTCATAACTATCCTTAATTCGCTCATCCACTTTATAATTCTTTAAAAACTCCTCATAAGTAGGAATTTCATTATTTAAATATCTAACTTCTTCGGTTTTTACAATATTTTCTTTGGGTATTAAATACGGATTTAATTTTGGCATAATTATTTAATTTATTTCTTTGATTTTTATTTACCATGATAACTCTTTAATTTCTTACATATTATTATATAATATTATTTTTACTAACTAATTATCTTGGTACGGGACAAGGGACTTGAACCCTTATGCTCTTAAAAAGCACTAGGTCCTAAGCCTAGCGCGTCTGCCATTCCGCCAATCCCGCTAATTGCTTACTGCTTTCTTCAAATCTTTAATGGTGTCCTGCGAGGGATTCGAACCCACGACTCTTTCCTTAAAAGGGAAATACTCTACCACTGAGTTAGCAGGACTTTTCTATTTCGCAGTAAGCAAAAGATAAAATAAATAAATCAAAAAAACACAGTTAAGAAAAAAAAGACCGACAACACTACGCGGACAAAACATTCACTCAGGAAACAATCTTCAATTTTTATTTATAGTATGAAGACATATTCAAAGCACACTAATCGTGTTCGCTATCGTGAACAGCAGAAACTTTTTTTTAAACTTATAATTCATATTAATATTAATGGCTGGGGTGGCTGGGTTTGAACCAACGATCAAGGAGTCAAAGTCCTTTGCCTTACCACTTGGCTACACCCCAAAAATATTGTTATTCTTCCTTGGCTCGTTGTTGATTAATTTTATTTTTTTCTAAATAAATATCTAATAATTCTTGTTCATTGATTGCTAATTTATTACATATTTGGTTAAAAACTCTTCGTCAATGGTAATAAGTAATTATTTCTTGTTTTTTGGTGAGTTTAGTTGCCCCCAAATTATACCAATATTCATCCTCAATTATAAACAAATCATTAGTTTTAGCGAAAAATTTAAGCAACAATTCATTAAACGATAAATCATTTGGATTTTCTTCAGAAAAATCAAGCGAGAAATCTATTTGGTAAATACTACACAACCCGATAAAATAACCTAGACAATCAATTAATTCTTCTTTGGCTTTAACTCAGTCAATTTCGGACTTTTTCCGCCAAGCCTTAAAAGTTTTTAATTCATTAGCAAACTCGCCCACTTCCACTAACAGGGCTAATTTTAATCTTTCAGCGTTGAAGCGAGAAAATCATTTTAAATCAGTAGGACTTTTGGCAACGATAAGTTTATCTAATTCAACTTGTTTTTTTACGAGAATTTCCCAACTTTTAATTGTTAGCATTACCACCTTTCTTTAATCGCCTCTCCTTTTTTCATAACAACTTTTGCAAACTTCTTTTCTGGTCTCCATATTTTTACTGAATTCTTTTCGACAATTCTTACAATTATTATTCTATTTAAAACTTTGCTTATATATTTTCTTTTAATATTCCTTAATTTTTCAGTTATCTTTTCTCAAAACAAGCCTTTTATCAAATGGCTTTTTTAACCACTCATTTTATCTCTCTTGTCTTCATCTCTATTCACAAAATACCTAATAATCAGCCATAACAAACCTGCTACCCCGACAAATAATATTAAGATGCCTGTATATGCTTCCGTGGCAGTCATCGGCCTTTTAACTCCATTAATAGTCATTGTAAAATTGTTTGGACTGGTATTTGTATGAAAGAATATTATCATAAGTATCATTAAAGTGAGATCTATAACCTCAGTATCATTTTTCTCAAGTTCGCATTTTAATATTATTAATTTAATTTATATACTGTTATTAATTATTAATGGTGGGAGGAGAGGGATTTGAACCCCCGGTTTTGCTGATCTACAGTCAGGTGCAATGGGCCGCTCTGCCATCCTCCCTTTTTTTATACAGACTCATCCCATTTTATTTTTCTTAATAAATACTAAAAATCTCAAAAAAGTATATCAATCTTTAGGTAAATCATACCTCGTTAATAAAAAAAAGTAACAAGTTTTAGAAACCCTCAACCTAAAAAAATAATTAACAAAACGAAAAGAATGGAAACAACCACTCACAATAGTATTTTTCCTAAACTCATAATTTAAAATGGTGCTGATTGAGGGACTCGAACCCCCAACCTTCCGCTTACAAGGCGGCTGCTCTATCCAGTTATAGCTAAATCAGCAAAACTAAATGATACTTTTTTTAAAGAAAACTTATTATCAAAGTCTTGTTGTTTATGGTAGGACACGGCGGACTCGAACCGCCAACCTCCTGCTTGTAAGGCAGATGCTCTCCCATTGAGCTAGTGTCCTTTATATTATTAGTATTTTAAGTTATCAACACTAAAACTTACAAATTTTTTTCTAAATATTCACAGAATAGAGTAGTAAATGTAAAGCAAGAAACTCTTTTTTTGTTTTTTCATCGTAAATTATTCGGAACAAAATCAGCAATAAAAGGCAAATCACCATGATCTGCATCCTTACAAAGATACAGATTAATTTTACCTTTATTAGCCTTATCTTTACTCAAATGACGACAAATATCAAAAGAAGCCTTCCAATTCAAAACACTATCTTTCAAACCATGTAAAATTAATAATTTAATTGGTAATTGTTGGGGTAAAACTAGAAAAGGATTTATTTTTTCCAATCTATCATAGGAAGAATTTAATAATTCTTTAACTATTTTATCCAACAAAACGCCTTTTCAATAATAATTTATTCCAACTCCCAAAACATTTCTTTTTTGTTTAGCAAAATAATCAAAAGGAGCTTCACAGATAGCAAACGCTACTTCGGAATTGCTCGCTCCCGCAAAATAACTTAACCAAAAAAGACAAGTCGCAGCTCCCATGGAAAAGCCATAGAGTCCAATTTTTTCTGGTCGATACCTTCTTTTTACGTAAGCAATTATATCTTGCAAATCACAAGCTTCGGTTTGACCTAAACTAGTTGAATACTTACTCGAAAGACCATGATTACGAGCATCATAAGTAACCACTCGATAGCCGCGTTGCAAAACCAAATGCATAGTATAAAACAACGATCAACGATTATTAGTAACTCCGTGACAAAAAATAACCACTTTATTATTATTACAATTTATAATAATTGGTTGAATAGTACTTGCAACCAAAATCAAATTATCTTTAGTAGTTAAAATAGTGAACTCTTCTTTTAGTCCTAATTTTTCATAAAAATCAAAATATCGTTGGTAAGCAACTAAATTAATTGAATTTTTGCTAATCCCTTTCAACAATTTTATCTTTTCATTAATTATATCAATCGAAGTTTCTATATCACTAACACTCGGTGCGGAAAGAGGAGAAGGATAACGTATCTTTCACAATCGTTTAAACAAGACCTTAATATTAAATCATAAATTTCCAAACATTAGCAATTTTATTGTATATATTTATACATTACTGTTATGTTCATATTTCCAACTTTTTATCTCAAATTCTTTTCCGCTCAAATAAGACAAAGGCGAAGGCAAGTCATTAAATATGATTTTATAAGCAAATAAATAGATTTTATCCTTTACTTCTACTTTGCTACCATACTTTTTGTCACCGATAATCGGTGCATCAAAAAAAGTTAAAATACTTCGAATTTGATGTTTTCTTCCGGTATGCAGAGTAACCTCTAATAACTGCGAAGTTTGAAAAATAGAAGCAGGCACTTGAAATAACTCAGCAAATTTTTTTTCTTGGTTAACTCTCCTAATTTCCAAAGCACAATATTGAGCTTCAGAATTTGTATTTTTTAGAGAAAAGGTCATTTTTTGTCCATAAATATCTTTCTTTAAATAACCACTAACATAACTTGGTAAATGCTTTTTAGGAGAAATTTTACACAAAGCTAAATATCTTTTAGTGATTTTTGTTTTATCACCAATTGCTTTATATAATAATCTTTTAGCCACCGAACTTTTAGGATAAATTACTAAACCTTTAGTTACCTTATCCAAACGATGAACCGCAGTCAAAATAAAAAATTCCTGAACTTGCTTTTGATATCTAACCGGATCTTTTCGAAAAAGATAATAACGAACTGAATTGTCCAAACTCGGCATAGTTATTCCATGATCTTTGAGCACAATGAGAATATTTTTATCTTCATAAACAATTTCAAAATATATTTTCGACTTAGAAAGGGGATAAATGGTTAAATTAGACTTCTCTAAATAATCATCGTAAATCTCCACTTTTTCTCCACTTTTTAAGCGATGATGATAGTAGCGCACATTTTCCCCATTAATTTTTACCTTTTTGGCACGGAATAATTTATAAACAAGACTCAATGGAGTAGTTTTAAATCTTTTTTTGAGAAAACTAATTATTGTTTGATCACTTTCTCCTTCTTGGATAACAAAACTTAGCATTAAAAGAATAATTATTATAGTGGAATTTCTGCTTATGACTTCTAATTTCTCAACAATTAACCAAAACCTACTTTTCTATAATTAAATCGAATAAGTACGAAATAAACAAATGGGGGAAACCGAGCAATCTCTCGAACATAATAAACCATAATATTTAACAGTATAATCTCTTTTATTTTACTTTTCCTCCAAATTTTTATGTTTGATATAAATAACTAACTTATTTTTATTTAACAATTTTTGTAACTCTTTTTGAAATTTAATTTGTCTCTCATTGTCCAAAGCATTGTCAGCTTCATCAAAAAAGAAAATTTGACTTGCTGATTTAATGTTGAGAGTGTTTTGTAGGTTAGTTCATTGTTTTTGTCCAGTAGATCCTTTTTCTACTAAGTTTTCATGTGTACAATAAGCTACATTTAGTTCTCTCCAACTTTGTAAATTAAGATCTTGATGTAAATTATAAGTTTTTCCTAATTCAGTTTCTACTATCACTTGTCCCTGTTGAGGAATTAATATTCCTAACAGTAAGTATAAAATAGTGCTTTTACCAACACCATTTTCCCCAGTTAAGTAGTTAATTTGTCCACTCAAAAAAGTACGATTATAATTTTTTAACAGCGGATTTTTTTGTTCTTTATAACTAAAAGTAATGTTTTGACAGTGAATCGCAACTATTTTTTCTTTTTTATCTAATTTCTTCCCCAATAAATTATCATTTTTTTCAGGGAGGGAAAGAAAAGTATTGATTCGCTCCCGAGAAGAAGCATAATCCGCATAATCTCATAAACAACGAAATATTGCACCAAAACTTCCAAACACATGTCAAAAAGCTGTCAAAACCGTTCCTATAAATTTATCACTTAAAAAAAATAAAAGAAATGGAAAAGCCTCCATTAATAACTCATTAGGTATAGATTTACTTAATGATTTAGTACGACTAAACTTAATTATTAACTTCTCGTTTTCACCACTTATCTTTTTTTGATGTAAACGGTACTGAGAACTCAAACCCATCCCTTCTATCAAATTAATATTGCTTCTTTCTTTATTAATTACAGTCCACTCCTCACTTAGTCGCTGTTTATACTTTTTCTCATTAAGTAAAATTGTCTTAGTAAAAAAATAAACAACAACATTAATTAAAGCCAGTCAAAAAAGAGAAAAAATTATTTCTTGGCTAGTCATATCTCAAAATTTATCCCAATAAAAGTAGAGAGTGATAATAATTGTCAAAGCACTATGGAATACATGATTAGGCAAATGTTCTCAATAATAACCCACCTCGCTCGAGTCACTTTCGACTAATTTATTTATTTCATCCTTTTTAGCTTGTCTTTCAGCAAAAGGCAACTGACGAAACTTATCAAAAAGAACATTTTTGACATAATGACCGCCTTTTATTTTCAGTTCTTCCTCTCATAAATAATCTCAATAATAAATAAAAGCATAAATTAATACTAAAACTAATCCGCTAATAATGAAATCTCTTTCATTTAACTTTAAATCTCTGAATATTCCTCATCCCCGAATTTTTTCTGGCATTAGCAATTTAGTAAAATTAACAACTTCTTCTTTACTCGATATTCGAAAAAGTTCAAAAAATGCTTCAAAAAGTACAATATTAAGTATTGTTCGAAAAACAGTAACTAGAAAATGTTTAATTACTTTGGATTTAAATCTTTTAAACAAGGTCCAAAAATCTAATTTCTTTAGTCTAATTTTTGGTTTCCCTGAAGATAAATTATTCGTCATACTCTTTCAATAAATATATTTTATAAAATTAAAATCTAGCAAAACTTGCTCCATTATTGATAAATAGAATGAGATAATGACATTAAAATTAGTCTTCTAATTTTTAAATGGTTTTTTTTGATAAATTTCAACTGTGAAATGCAGAAATTCATTTTTTTCCACCAACTCAAAATTTTTAATCATTTGTGAAAAAAGATCTAATTTGACATTTCCTGGATAATTTTCTTTAATCATAGAGATGTATAATTTATCCGCAAAACAATAAGTTTGATAAAAAATTTCCTTGCCCCCGATTATAAATAACTGCTCATCTTTATTGAAAAATTTGCTAACAGTTTCTTTCCAATTTTTAGTTATTTCTAGTTGAGGGTATTTAATTTTATTTTTTTCGGCTCATTGTTGGTTACGAGTAAGCACAACATTGTGCCTTTCTTTTAAAGGACTGCCTATGCTTTCAAAGGTTTTTCGTCCCATTAATACAGTGTGATGCTTAGTTAAATTGGTGAAGTGTTGCATTTCAGCCTTGATTTTTCATGGCAGGGAGTTATTTTGGCCAATCACATAGTCCTTAGTCATAGCCCAAACTAGATTTATCATTTAAAGTAATTTTTATCAAAACAATATCCTATCTTAGCCTAAGATTATATAAAATTATATATATTATAATTGCCTATGATGAAAGAAGAAACGAAACTGATAAGAACTAGTAATTTATAATTAAATCGATTACTACGATTACTAGTTTTTTCAAAAGAATTTAGTAGTAATCGTATAGTAGTTCCTGAATAAAAAACAAAATTTTAAAGAAAGTAAATAAATTTAAAAAAATATGGTAAAAGACAATCCTTATTACATAAAAGAAAATATTTATAAAACAGAGGAAGTTAGATATTTAAACAATGAAATTCCTACTTATGAGGAGTTTCTGAAAACTTACAAGAGTGATGAGAGAGTTAAGGTTAGTTATTGATTTGAGATACATTCGCAAATAAAAGGTTATGGTCCTTGTCAAAATTCTGATTGTGATTGCTATTGTTCTGCGGAAGATTGTATCTGTAGTAATAGGTATTTTGATGGATGGAGGGGAAGGAATAACAACAGGAATGAAAGCAAAAGTTCCTGGTTATAAAAAACCTCAAAAGGTTAAAGCAAATTTTCAACACTTAATTCATACTCTTAATGATCAAGCGGATAGAGAAGGCATTAAAACTGCGAGAGGAAATTTATGAAATGTAAATAATGAAGCATTAGTTAGGAGCGTTAATGGTGATGACGGTGTCCAATTTGGTAGTGTTTCAACAACAATGGGAGGAAGTGCGGGATGAATAGGTGGAGCAATAGCGGGCGGAGGTGGCGAAGTATCCGCGTTTAGAATTAGTGATAATCCAGATGAAGAAACAAAGTTTTTAAGTGCTGGTATTGGAGCTGAATTTGGAGCTGGTGTTGGTGGTTTTGTAGCCGGAGTTTCGGTAGGTGGAGATTTAGTAAGTGTTAGAAAAGGGGGTTTTCGTGCTAATGTTGGAGGTAATCTTAATACAGGTGTATCGTTAGGTGCTGGTGGCGTTGAGGCTAATGTTGGAGGCTTTGGTCTTGCGGTTGGCAAAAAGATGGGAATAAATACTCCAATTGGAGGGGTGTCTTTTGATTTGGAGGAAGGTTGTAGTAATCAGTAAGTGTTGTGTTCCAATTGCTATAAAGAAATATCCGTAAACAAAGAAGTTTATAAGAAATATAGTTATCCTTTACGAGATAGCACACAAGCGGGTTATTTTTGTAAAAAATGTGCTGTTAAAGTAAATAAACACGTTAGACGAGCGTGGTTTATTATTAGTTTGGTTATTTTATTGGTTGTTTTAGTAAGTCTCGCGGTTGTAGTAAAAAAAAATTTTTTTCATAACTAGAAATGCTTTGCTATTGATGTGATAAGACAATTCTGAAAAACAAAGAAGTTTTTGGAAAAAGAGATAGCGAGGGAGGAGGTTGATTTCATAAAAAGTGTTTGATTAAGTGAAAAAAAGAAGCTATTGATTTTAAATGATTTTCTTTTGTTTTTCTTCTGTTTGTCATTGTGTTGAGTTTTTTTTTTATCTCTATTATAGATTCTTAAGCGGTAAGTATCTCGAATTAAAAAACAAATTTGCTTTTAAGCCAAGCCTAAAATCTCTTTTGTCTTGGCATTTAGTTGGAAAGAAAAAGAACTAAAGAAAAACAATTTCCTATTTTTTCCAAATCCCCCACTAAAAGAAATAGTCTTTTTAAGTAGGATCTAGTTTATTGCGAGGTTTTACTATTAACGAAGAATAATTTTGATTTGGAAGATTTTTTGTTAATATTTAACTTATTTTTAGGTGGTAATAAAAACAGCTTATTAAAATTATACTATATGCCAGAATTTTGAAGAAAAATTTGAAGAAAATCGCGTGCCTTAAATTTTTCCTTGCTAGAAAACGGAAAAGAATTTAGCCGTGGAAAAAAAAGAGTTAACCCTCCTGGTATCCATGGAAGTAAAAGAAAAAGACACTCTGCTTATGCTTTACAAAATATAGAGAAGCAAAAAGTTCGGCTTCTTTATGGATTGAAAGAGAAACAGTTTTATAATTTGTTTGGGAGAGTCAAAAAAAAGAAGGGTAATGCAGGAGATAATCTATTAATAAGTTGCGAGTCGCGCTTAGATAACCTAATATTTCGTTCAGGAATAGTGAATACTCGTCGTTTAGCACGACAATTAGTTAGTCATGGTCATTTTTTGATAGATGGTCAAAAAATAAACGTTCCTTCCTATCAGATGAAGCCAGAACAGATTATTAATTTGCGAAAAGAAAACATGGCAGAAAATAAACTTATTAAAAGCAGTTTAGAACAAAATGCCAAAGTTCCTCCTTACATAACTTTTGACAGAAAGAAATTAATTATTACTTATTTACGTTATCCAACAACTGAAGAATTTAATAAAGGTATTAACATTGATCTAGTGGTTGAGTGATACAACAGAAAAATGTAGTTAATTTGCTATTTTTTTGCAAATATTTATACAAACGATAGTTATAGTGAGTAAGGAATTTTGTGACAAAATGCAAAAATTGTCCTTAATTTTAAACATCATATTCTTTAAAAATACAATCTAAAAACATGTATGAGGAATTTATTATAAATCTTGTGATGGAAAAGATCTTTTAAAACTAACAAAAACATTTATAAGAGATGAAATAAATTTTTGAAATTCAAGAAAGATTTCGATAGTTTAACTTACTATATTTTTTTTAAAGAAAAAATGCTAAGCAATGTAAACAAGATTGGAAGTGGTTTATAAATTGACTGATTATCATTTTTCTGTCTTTAATTAATGCTAAATTCTTTTTATCTTCATCAACTTTATACTAGACTAAAATGAACAAGCAATTAAAAACAGCAAAAGAAGTTAAAAAAAGAATGAAAGAACTTATCGATCTTTTAGACAAGTGAAATCACGAATATTATAATCTTAATCAGCCTAGTGTAAAAGATGCAGTTTACGATCAGCACTTAAAAGAACTACAAACTTTAGAAAAAGAATATAATTTTATTTTTCCTAATTCTCCCACTCAAAAGGTCGGCTCTCCTATCAGCCCTAAACTTCGTCCAGTTCACCGAGAAAAGCCAATGCTCAGTTTAGATAGCATCGATAATTACGAAAACTTGCTCAAATTTGATGAAAGAGTCAAAAGGCTATTAAAAACTGACCAAGCAATTGAATATGTTTGTGAATGAAAAATCGATGGTCTATCCGTTAGTCTGGTTTATCAAAATCACCAACTAATTCAAATCAGTACTCGCGGCGATGGCAATGTCGGCGAAGATGTCACTTTTAATAAAGAATTAATAAAAAATATTCCTTTTTCTTTATCTGAAATTGCTAATTGTGAAGTCCGAGGAGAAATTTATATGAAAAAAGATGAATTTTCTCGCCTAAACCAAGAACTAGTCAAAACGGGCAAATTACTCACTAATCCGCGCAATGCTGCTTCCGGCAGTTTAAGGACACTTACTCCGCTCCAAAATAGAAACCTACATTTTTTTGCTTATCAACTACTTAATGTCAAACTAGAAAGTCAATTAACTTGCTTAAAAAAACTAGAAAAATTAGGTTTTACAGTTAGCCCTAATTACCAATTATGCAGCAACATCGAAAAAGCTAAAAAATTCATCGAAGAACACGAACCACAGAGAGAAAATTTAGAATTTGAAAGCGATGGAATTGTCATAAAAGTTAATAATTATGATTTCTACCAACCACTT
>Ga0335075_10010869_pt1 | contig 13794 bp, 11 predicted proteins | sample Lox_Sample_24_FD_206723 | JGI IMG/M metagenome (GOLD analysis project Ga0335075, IMG submission 206723) | Soil microbial communities from Loxahatchee National Wildlife Refuge, Florida, United States - Lox_Sample_2.4 | ecosystem: Environmental > Terrestrial > Soil > Wetlands | place: USA...
GAGCAGGTCGCGATAGGCGGGAACGGCCGCCTCGCGCATCGCCGCCAGGCCCTCGGCGCGCAGGCGGGCCTGTTCCTCGGCAGGGATGTTCGCGGGCATGTTGCGGAACGGCGCGTAAAGCGGATTGGCCTCGCTCTCCTGCGTGAACGGCTCGATCGTCGCGTCGCGCCCGGTCAGGGTGACGCGCGGGACGCTGAATCCGCGATCGAGGCCGGTGCGCATGTTTGCGATATTCTCGCCGAAATAACGCGGGATGTCGCGCAGGCGGCCGATATAGCGGCGATAGGCGTCGGCATTGCTGAAGCCCGAACGCGGCGCGACCGTCCAGAAGAAGCTGTCGGAGTTGAACGGCGCCTCATACGCGCGCCAGCGCACCTCGCCGGCAAGCTCCTCGATCATCGTGCGGAACACCGCCGCGTTGATCCGGTCTTCGTCCGAAAGCTCCGCCATCGGAATCGTGTCGAGTTCGGCCAGCGCGCGCTCCCAATAAGCGAGACGCGCCTGCTGGGCCGCCGGCGTCACGCTCGGAAAGTGATCCGCAAAGGTGCCGGGCCCTCGCCCGGGAAGCTCGGCATCCTGCTCCTGCCGCCAAGCCCATTCGGCTTCGTAAAGCGCGCGCAGCCGTGCGCTGGCGCTGTTCGGCGCGGTGGCCGCCGCCGGCGCGGAAGCCGGTGCGGTTTGAGCGAAGGCGGCGGGGGAGGTCGCGACAAGAAGGGAAGCCAGCAGCAGGCGCATCGAGGACATGCACATCTCCACGGATTGACCGAGTCAGTAGTGAGTATATCGTATACCAAATCGCCATCAGTCAAACGGAGTCTTCCGTCATGAAGCTGCACCTCTCTCGTCGTCACTTGCTCGGCGGCGCGGCGGCCCTGTCGCTCCTGCCTGCGGGATGGGCGTGGGCAGGGTCGGCTCGAGGGGGAGGGAACAGAGTCGCGCCGCTCCCGCTGGCGGATGTGCGCCTGCTGCCCTCGATCTGGCTCGACTCTCTGGAGGCCAATCGCGCGTATCTGCACCGGCTTGAACCCGATCGGCTGCTCCACAATTTCCGGACCAGCGCGGGCCTCGCGCCCAAGGGTGAAATCTATGGCGGCTGGGAGGCGGACACGATAGCCGGCCATACGCTCGGCCACTATCTGACGGCCCTGTCGCTGATGCACGCGCAGACCGGCGATGGTGAGTGCCGGTCGCGGGTCGATTATATCGTCGAGGAGCTGGCCGCCTGCCAGGCAGGGCATGGCGACGGCTATGTCGCCGCCTTCACCCGGCGCCGTCCTGATGGCGTCATCGAAGACGGCAAGCATCTCTTCCCCGAGCTGATGCGCGGCGACATCCGGTCGATGGGCTTCGACCTCAACGGCTGTTGGGTACCCTTCTACAACTGGCACAAGACGTTCGCGGGCCTGTTCGACGCGGAAACCCATTGTGGCAATCGCGCGGCCCGCGGCGTCGCGCTCGGGCTGGCGGGCTATATCGACCGCGTCTTCGCCGCGCTGGACGACGACCAGGTCCAGCGTGTGCTCGACTGCGAGCATGGCGGGATCAACGAGAGCTTTGCCGAGCTTCATGCGCGCACCGGCGATCCCAGATGGTTGCGGCTCGCCGAACGGCTCCGGCATCGCCGCATCCTCGATCCGCTCGCGCAAGGCCGCGACGTGCTGCCGTGGATCCATGCCAACACCCAGATTCCGAAGATTATCGGCCTCGCGCGCCTGCACGAGCTCACCGGCGACGCAGGCAACGCGGCGGCGGCCCGTTTCTTCTGGGAGACCGTGGTCCGCGACTACAGCTATGTGATCGGCGGCAATGCCGACCGGGAATATTTCCCGGCGCCGCGGACGATCTCGCGCCACATCACCGAGCAGACCTGCGAGAGCTGCAACACCTACAACATGCTGAAGCTGACCCGGCATCTCTATGCTTGGCAGCCGGAGGCGCGGCTGTTCGACTATTATGAGCGCGCGCACCTCAACCACATCATGGCGCACCAGGATCCGGCGACGGGCATGTTCGCCTATATGGTGCCGCTCATGTCGGGTGAGCACCGGACCTTCTCCGATCCGTTCGACAGCTTCTGGTGTTGCGTCGGCAGCGGCATGGAAAGCCATGCCAAGCATGGCGAGTCGATCTGGTGGGAGAGCGGCGACACGCTGACCGCCAACCTGTTCATCCCCTCGACCGTGGACTGGCGCGCGCAGGGCGTCCGGCTGCGCATGGAGACGCGCTATCCCTTCGGCGAGGAGGTCACCTTCGCCGTGGAGCAGCCCGGGGCAGGTGGGGCCTTTGCGTTGGCTATGCGCGTGCCCGGCTGGTGCGAGGACGTGCGGGTTTCCGTGAATGGCGCGGCGCAGCAGGTTTCGGCGCAGGACGGCTATGTCACGCTGCGAAGGACCTGGCGCGTGGGCGACCGCGTCTCCCTTGTTCTTCCGATGCGGCTGCGGACGGAGGCGACCATCGACGATCCTTCCACCATCGCACTCCTCCACGGTCCCGTCGTACTCGCGGCCGATCTTGGTCCCACGGATCGGCCGTTCGACGGCCCCGCGCCAGCGCTGGTGGCGCCGGATATCCTCGCCGCCATGACACCGGTCGATGCGCCGTCCGGGCGCTTCCGGTCACAGGGTAGCGGCCGGCCGGGCGATATGGAGTTCGCCCCGTTCTTCGCGCAGCGACAGCGGCGCACCGCCGTCTATTTCCGTGCCTTCGACGACGCGGGCTGGCGTGCCGAGCAGGCCAGCCTCGCCGCTGCCGAAGCCGAGCGCAGGGCGATCGCCGCGCGGACCGTCGACACGATCCATCTCGGTGAGATGCAGCCGGAGCGGGATCACCAGCTCGTCGCCGACAACAGCTATCCCGTCAGCTATCGCGGCCGCCAGGGGCGCGATGCCCGCAATCACGGCTATTTCGAATTCCGCGCTCGGGTGCGGCCGGGTCCGCTGCTGCTGCGCGCGACCTATTGGGGCGAGGAGCGCAACAAGCTGTTCGACATCAAGGTCGACGGCACTGTGATCGCGACCCAGCGGCTCAATGGCGAGCGGCCGGGCGTGTTCTTCGACGTCGACTATCCGATCCCGCCGGACCTGACCCGCGACAAGGAGCAGGTCGTCATCCGCTTCCAGCCGACCACGGACCGCGAAAGGTGCGGGCCCGTGTTCGGCGTGCGCGTGCTCGTCCCGGAAGACAGGACGGCGTGACCCTGATCAGATGCCGGTGACGGGGCGTCCGCGCGCAGCCACGCTCCGCGCACGGCTGTACGCGAAATAGACGACCAAGCCGATCGCGTTCCACGCGAGGAAGCGCAGGATCGTATTCGTCGGCAGGCTGGAGAGCAGGTAGAGGCAGCCGAGGATCGCCAGCGTGCCCACCAGATAGGGCGCCGGGCATTTGAACACCCGCTTCAGGTCCGGGCGCGTCCGGCGCAGCACCATCATGCAAGCGCCGACCGCGATAAAGGCCATCAGGGTGCCGGCATTGGCGAGCTCGGCGATCTCATCAAGGCGAAAGAAGCCGGCCACGCCCGCCACGAACACACCGGTGACGGCGGTGATGAGAACGGGCGTGCCGGTGCGCGGCGAGACGCGGCTGAGCGCGGGCGGGAGCAGGCCGTCGCGCGCCATCACGAAGAAGATGCGGCTCTGGCCGTACATCATCACCAGGATCACCGAGGGGAGCGCGACGAGGGCGGCCAGCGCGATCGCCCAGGCGGCAAAGGGATGATCGAGCATGCGCAGGACATAGGCCAGAGGCTCGGCCGAGGCGGCGAGCGCGCGATGCTCGACCGCGCCCACCGCCGCCAGTGCGACGAGGATGTAGATGATCGTGCACAAAGCCATCGATCCGACGATGCCGATGGTGAGGTCGCGGCCCGGATTGCGCGCTTCTTCCGCCGATGTCGCGACGGCATCGAAGCCGTAGAAGGCGAAGAAGACGATCGCCGCCGCGGCCATGACGCCGCGGGTCGTGCCGTCGGGATCGACGCTGCTGCCGAAACCATAAGGCATGAACGGGGTGAGGTTGCCCGAATCGAAGGCGGGCAAAGCGAGCGCCACGAACGCCGCCAGAGCCGACAGCTTGATCACGACGAGGATGATGTTGAGCGTTGCGCTTTCGCGCGTGCCGCCGATCAGCATGCCGCAAACGGTGAGCGCAACGAGGACGGCCGGGAGATTGATGATCCCGCCGGCATGCGGTCCGGCAAGGATCGCGGCGGGCAGCTCGATCCCGACGGATTGCAGCCAGCCGACCAGATAGGCGGCCCAGCCGACCGCGACTGCGCTGCAGGCGACGGAATATTCGAGGATCAGGCTCCATCCGACGACCCAGGCCAGGGTCTCGCCGGCCACCGAATAGGTGTAGGTGTAGGCGCTGCCCGAGGTCGGGATCAGGGTGGCGAGCTCGGCATAAGCCAAGGCTGCGCAGGCGCAGACCGCGCCGGCAATCAGGAAGGCGATGAGGACCGCAGGGCCGGCGCGGTCCGCGCCCACGCCGGTCAGCGTGTAGATGCCAGTGCCGACGATGGCGCCGACGCCGAGCGCAACGAGGTGCGGCCAGCCTAGCGATTTGCGCAGTCTGTGATGGTCGGGAAGGTCGCTCTCGATCGGTTTGACCGGTCCCCAGAAACTGCGCGCCATATCGTCCTCCCCTTATGCTCCCGCTATTGTCCGGCGGTGAGCTGTCCTTCAAGATCGTCCAGAGCATGCTGGATATGCGCCCGCATGAGCCGGGCGATTTGGGTATCGTCGCGCGCGCACCAGGCGTCCAGCAGCGCGCGATGCTCGTCGGCCGCGCGCGCGTGGCGCCCGAGCGGCTCGAGATGCTTGCGCGCATAGCGCTCCGACATCACGTGCAGCCGCTCGACGATGAAGAAGGTCACCGGCTGCTGCGCCGGTCGGACCAGCGCGAGGTGGAAGGCTCGGTTGAGCATCGCCACACCCGGATCGTCGGCTTCCGTTGCGCGATCCAGCCGGTCGAGCAGCCGCGACGCCTCGCCGCGCTCCCCGTCGGTGGCGAGTCCGGCGGCGCGAATGGCGAGGTCCGGCTCGAGCTTCAGGCGCAGTCCGAACACCTCATGCGCTTCCTCTGCGGAGAGGGGGGTCGCGAAGAAGCCCCGATTGGCTTCGCTGCGCAGCAGGCCTTCCTGCTCCAGTCGCGCCATCGCTTCGCGCAGCGGGATCTTGCTGACGCCCAGTTCCGAGGCAAGCGCATCCTGGCGGATCGGCTGGCCGGGCGCGACCTCACCAGCGACGATCCGCTCGCGCAAAATGTCCGCGACACGATCGGGCAGGCTGCGGAGGTCGAGGCTGCTCAAGTGACCGAAAAGCCTTTGTGGAAGTGATCCTCGGTATCGATCCAGATGGTGTTGAACCCGGTTGCGATCGCGGAGCCGGTGATCGAAGGCACAATACCATTCAGATCGCCGATGGTGGCTTCGGCCTCAACCTTTCCGATGAAGCGGCTGCCGATGTAGGATTCATGCACGAAGCTGTCGCCGGGCGCGAGCCGACGCGTGGCGGCGAGATGGGCGAGGCGCGCCGATGTGCCGGTGCCGCAGGGGCTGCGATCGATCGCGCGCTCGCCGTAGAAGACCGCGTTGCGACCGTCCGCGCCTTCACCCTTCGGCGCGTCGGCCCAGAGGACATGGCTGACCCCGCGGATCGTCGGATCCAGCGGATGGACCGGCTCGTAGGCGCGGCGCACCAGCGTGCGGATCGTGCGGCTCAGCTCGACGATGCGTGAGGCGCCAAGCGCGTCGAGGCCCTCATAGGGGCCCTGCGGCTCGATGATGGCGTAGAAGTTGCCGCCATAAGCGACATCGATGCTCAGGCGGCCGAAGCCGGGCACGTCGATCTCGATCCCGCGTGCGGCCAAGTAGGACGGCACGTTGCGGATCGTCACCGAGGTGACCTTCGCGCCTTCCTGCGTGTAGGCGATGTCGATGATCCCGGCGGGCACTTCGATCCGAAGCTGCCCCGGCGTGCGCGGCACGATCAGGCCGTGCTCCAGCCCGAACGTCACCATGCCGATCGTGCCGTGGCCGCACATCGGCAGGCATCCGCTCGTCTCGATGAACAATATGCCGCAATCCGCGTCCTCGCCGCAGGGCGGGTAGAGGAAGCCACCAGACATCATGTCGTGGCCGCGCGGCTCGAAGCACAGACCCGTCCGGATCCAGTCGAAGCGCGCGATGAAGTCCTGGCGGCGCTCCGCCATATTTCTTCCCTGCAAGAGCGGCGCGCCACCCGCGACCAGGCGGACCGGATTGCCGGCGGTGTGGCCGTCAATGCAGAAGAAGGTGTGCTTCATGCGGCAGCTTGCATCGCCACCGGACGGGTTGCCGCGGCCTGTTCCACCATCGCGATCACCTCCGCGCGTCGCGCGCCGGTGAGCGGCATGCGCGGCATGCGGACGCGTTCGGAGCCGCGGCCCATGATCTGCTCGGCGAGCTTGATCGACTGGACGAGGTCATGCTCGGCATCGAGATGGAGGAGCGGCATGAACCAGCGATAGATGCGGCGTGCTTCTTCCCAGTCGCCGCGGTCTGCCGCAGCGACCAGCGCAACCGATTCCTGCGGGAAAGCGCTGGTGAGGCCGGACACCCAGCCGGTCGCGCCGAGCATAAGGCCTTCGAGCGCGACATCGTCGAGGCCGGCCATGACCGAGAAGCGGTCGCCATAACGATTGATGAGATCGGTGAAGCGGCGGGGATCCGGCGCGCTTTCCTTGATTGCGACGATGTTCGGCACGTCCGCCAGCGCATCGAGCGCGTCGGTGCCGATCGACACGCGATAGGCCGGCGGGTTGTTGTAAAGCATCACCGGAAGGCCCGTGGCCGTGGCGACGATGCGCAGATGCGTCTGAAGCTCATCGGCCGTCGGCACATAGACCATTGCCGGCAGCACCATCAGCGCATCCATGCCGGCCGCTTCCGCGTCGCGCGCATATTGGGTGGCGCGCGCGGTGCAGAGTTCGGACACGCCGGCGACGAGCGGGACGCGGCCGCCGACGGCTTCCGCGGCCGCACGCATGACCGCGCGCTTCTCCTCGGGAAGCAGCGAATTGTTCTCGCCGCAGGTACCAAGGATGATCAGGCCATCGACGCCGTCGTCGACAAGTGCCGTCAGCACGCGCTGCGTCGCAGCAATATCGATCTGATCGTCGGCGGTGAACTGGGTGGTGGCGGCTGGATAAACGCCGGTCCAGAGCTTTGTGCGGGTCAAGGCTGAGTCTCCATTGAAGCGGCGTTTCTTATATCGTATACGATCTTGATGGCAAGTGTCGTGGTGGTTGGCGGCGGAGTGATCGGGACGACAGCGGCTTTGGCGCTGCAGCGTCGCGGCGTCGCGACCATCCTCGTCGATCCCGATCCGGAATGGCGCGGCGCGTCCTGCGGCAATGCCGGCCATATCGCGGCGGACGAGGTCGAGCCTTTGGCCTCGCTCGCAACGCTGAAAGGACTGCCGCGAAACCTGTTTCAGCGCGGAGGGCCAGTGGGATTGCCGCTCCGCGATGCCGCCGCGTGGGTTCCTTTCGGACTTCGGCTGCTCGCCGCGACGCGCCCGACCCGCTTCGAACGGGGCAAGCATGCGCTCGCCTCGCTGACGGCCGAGGCCCTTCCGGCCTGGCGTCGGCTCCTCGGCGAGATCGGCGCGCCCGAATTGCTGCGCGACACCGGCCATTTCGTGATTTGGGACGATGAGGCCAAGGCTGCGGCGGGTCGGGCGGCGCTTGCGGGCGCGGATACCGGCACCTGCTCGTGGCGCGATGCGAGCGAGGCGGAACTCGCCGAGCTCTCGGCGTTGATCCGATCGCCCGGGGGCGCCGTGCGCTTTTCCGGCACGGGGCAAATCACCGACCTTGCTGGCCTGGCGCAGAAACTGGTGGCGCGCTTCGAGGCACTGGGCGGCGTTCGCATGCGCGGACGCGCGGCCATCGACGGGAAGAGCGTGCGACTGGACACGGGCGAGCATGTCGCTGCTGATTGCATTCTCGTTGCTGCGGGCGCGGCATCGGGCGAGTTGCTGCGACCGCTGGCTCATAAAGTGCCGCTGATCGCGGAGCGGGGCTATCATCTCCAGTCTTCGGGCGACGGCTGGCCAGAGGACATGCCCTCCATCTTCTTCGCCGACCGCGCGATCTTCCTGACCCGCTTCCGGAGCAGCCTGCGCGCGACGAGCTTCGTGGAATTCGGCCGGGCGGACAGCCCGCCCGACCCGCGCAAATGGGCGCGGCTGCGCGCGAATGTTCGCGCGCTGGGACTTCCCTTCGACGGGCCGGTGACGGAGTGGATGGGCGCGCGGCCGACCTTGCCCGATTATCTGCCGGCGATCGGCCGCAGCGTCCGGGCGCCTCATGTCTATTACGCCTTCGGCCACCAGCATCTGGGCTTGACGCTGTCGGCGACGACCGCCGAAGCGGTGAGTGCATTGATGGCCGGCGACGCGCCGGCCGTGGATCTGGCGCCGTTCGCGCTGGAGCGGTTCGAAAGGAGATTTTGATGATCGGTGGATCGACGCTTGCGGGCGAACTGGCGGCGTTGACGCCCTGGGCGGATCGCGCACCCCCGATCGCGCAAGAGGAGCGCCTCGCCCGGATCGAGAAGGCGCGCCGCCTGACCCGCGACGCGGGCGCCGACGCGCTGCTCATCGGGGCGGGGGCGAGCCTGCGCTACTTTGCCGGCGTGACCTGGGGCGCGAGCGAGCGGCTGGTGGCGATGCTGCTGCCCGTTTCCGGCGATCCGATCCTCATTGCGCCGGCGTTCGAGCTGGGGAGCCTGGAGGCCGAGCTCAGGATCGATGTGAAGCTGCGGCTCTGGGAGGAGGACGAAAGCCCGTCGGACCTGGTCGCCGACGCGCTTCGCGAAACCGGTGCCGAGACGCTGGCGGCGGATCCGGCCATGGCCTTCGTCCTTGTCGACCGCATCCGCCATGCCGCGCCGGCGCTGCGCATCGTCGACGCCTCACCGATCGTCGACGGCTGCCGCATGTTCAAGTCGCCGGCCGAGCTGGCGCTGATGCAGCAGGCGAAGAACATGACGCTGGACGTCCAGCGCCGCGCCGCCGCGATCCTGCGCGAGGGCATCGCCGCGAGTGCGGTGCGCCGCTTCATCGACGAGGCGCATCGTGCGCTGGGGAGCGCCGGCAGCACCTTCTGCATCGTGCAGTTCGGCCGCTCGACGGCTTTCCCGCACGGCCTTCCGGGCGATCAGCAGCTCGCGGAGGGCGACATCGTCCTGATCGATACCGGCTGCGCCGTCGAAGGCTATAATAGCGACATCACCCGCACTTATGTGTTCGGCCAGCCGACCGACGAGCAGCGCCGGGTCTGGAATCTCGAACAGGAGGCGCAGCAGGCGGCGTTCGACGCGGTCGAGCCGGGCCGGCCCTGTGAGGATGTCGACGCGGCCGCCCGCGCGGTGCTGGAGACAGCCGGTCTCGGCCCCGATTATCGCCTTCCCGGCCTTCCGCACCGCACCGGCCACGGCATCGGCCTGTCGATCCACGAGGCCGCCTATCTCGTGCGCGGCGACCGCACCCCGCTCCAGCAGGGCATGTGCTTTTCGAACGAGCCGATGATCGTCCTTCCCGATCGCTTCGGCATCCGGCTCGAGGACCATTTCCATGTGACCGAGACGGGAGCCGCCTGGTTCACCGAGCCGTCCCCGTCGATCGACCGCCCCTTCCGTTGACGCGCACGCCTTCGCGCTGCATTGCTGCGCTGCACATAAGAGAGAGGTGAAGGTGACCGACTTCTACCGCATTCGACGCATGCCGCCCTACGTGTTCGCCGAAGTGAACGCGATGAAGGCAGCGGCGCGAGCGCGGGGCGAGGACATCATCGACCTTGGCATGGGCAATCCGGACGGCGCGCCGCCCGCCCATGTCATCGACAAGCTCGCCGAGGTCGCCCGCGACCCGCGCGCGCATCGTTATTCGGCGTCGAAAGGCATTGCCGGGCTGAGGCGGGCGCAGGCGGGCTATTATCAGCGCCGCTTCGGCGTCGACCTCGATCCGGACAGCGAAGTGATCGTTACCCTCGGGTCGAAGGAGGGGCTGGCCAATCTCGCCCAGGCGATCACTGCGCCGGGCGACGTGGTGCTGGCGCCGAACCCATCCTACCCGATCCACCAGTTCGGCTTCATCATCGCGGGCGCCGCGATCCGCTCCATCCCCGCGGCGCCGGGCCCGGACTTTTTCGACATGCTCGACCGGGCGGTGCGCTACACCGTGCCGACGCCGAAGGTGCTGGTGATCGGCTATCCGTCCAATCCGACCGCCTATGTCGCCGACATCGGCTTTTACGAGAAGGTCGTCGCCTTTGCACGCGAGCATGGCCTCTGGGTCATCAGCGACCTCGCTTATGCGGAAATCTATTTCGGCGACACGCCAACGCCGTCGATCCTGCAGGTGCCGGCGGCGAAGGACGTGGCGGTCGAGTTCACCTCCATGTCCAAGACCTATTCGATGGCGGGCTGGCGCATGGGCTTCGCGGTCGGCAACCCGACGCTCATCGGCGCGCTGGCGCGGGTGAAATCCTATCTCGATTATGGCGCGTTCACGCCGGTCCAGGCGGCGGCTGTCGCCGCGCTCAACGGGCCGCAGGACATCGTCGAGGCGAACCGCAAGCTCTACAAGGCGCGGCGTGACACGCTCGTCGAATGCTTCGGCCGGGCGGGCTGGGAGATCCCGCCGCCCGAGGCGAGCATGTTCGCCTGGGTGCCGATCCCGGAGCAGTTCAAGGCACTGGGTTCGATGGAATTTTCGAAGCGTCTGCTGTCCGAGGCCGGCGTGGCCGTCGCGCCGGGCGTGGGCTTTGGCGAGGAGGGCGAGGGCTATGTCCGCATCGCGCTCGTCGAGAACGAGCAGCGCATCCGCCAAGCCGCGCGCGGGGTGAAGACATTGCTGAAGCAGGGAGAATGAACGGGTGTTGGTAAAGGCTTCGACCTCGGGCGCGATGCGCGACATGCTGGCATTGTCGCCGGTGATCCCGGTGGTGACGCTGAAGGATGCCGCCGACGCGGTGCCGCTGGCGCGCGCATTGCTGGCCGGCGGGTTGAAGGTCGTGGAGGTGACCCTGCGCACCTCGGCCGGCATGGAGGGCATCAGGCGCATCGCGGCGGAAGTGCCGGAACTGGTCGTCGGATCGGGCACCGTGCTGACCGCCGCCGATCTGGATGGTTCGGCCGAGGCGGGCGCACGCTTCGCGGTGTCGCCCGGGCTTACGCCGATCCTGCTCGCCGAGGCCGCCACGCGAGATTTGCCTTACCTGCCGGGTGCCGCTACCGCGAGCGAGGTAATGATGGCGCTGGAGCATGGCTTCGACTGCCTGAAGGTGTTTCCGGCATCGTCCGTGGGCACCGCGGCGATCAAGTCGCTGGCAGGTCCGTTCCCGCAGGTGACCTTCTGCGCGACCGGCGGGATCACACCCGAGAATGCCGGCGATTATCTGCGCCTGCCCAACATCGCCGCCGTCGGCGCCAGCTGGGTCGTCCCCGACGACGCGCTTGCGGCGAAAGACTGGGAGGAGATCGAGAACCGCGCCCGGCAGGCCGCAGCGCTGTCCGGCTAGCCGCTCAGCCCTGCTTGTCGCGGCCCGGCAGCGGTGTTGCGGTGTCGAGCGCTTCCTGCACATAGAGACGCTTGACCAGCACGTAGAGCACGACGGTGAGCGGCGCGGCCAGAAGCAGGCCGACGATCCCGAAGATCAGCCCGCCCGCGACGAGCGCGAAGAGGAGAAGGGCCGGGGGCAGATCGACCGCGCGCTGCTGCACCAGCGGCTCCAGCACATTGCCCTCGAACTGCTGGATGGCGAGGAAAAGGAGTGCGGTCCACAGCGCCTGCTCCGGGCTCCCCGCGAACGCCAGCAGGATCGCCGGAACGGCCGAGATGATCGGACCGATGAAGGGCACGAATTCGAGCAAGGCGGCGAGCAGGCCGAGCGATAAAGCCGAGGGAACGCCGATGATCGACAGACCGATCCAGGTCAGGATGCCGACCACGCCCATCGACACCATCCGGCCGAGCAGCCAGAGGCGGAGCGCCGTGCCGCTGGCGCCGAGCGCGTCGGCGGCAAGCGCACGGCCGCGCGCCGGCACGAGCTTCAGCAGGCCGGTGCGATAAAGGTCCGGCTGGGCGGCGAGATAGATGCCGCCGAAGATGACGAGCAACAGATCGGCGAGACCGTTGCCGATCGTCACCGCGAGATTGCCGATATTGGCGATGGCGCCACCGCCTGCGCGCAGGGTCGAGGCCCATTCCTCCGCCGCCTGGCCGAGCCCCCAGGCGTCGAGCCGCGCCTGCGCGGCCTCCCATGCACCGGGGATGAGCTCGCCGAGCGCTTCGGACTGGCGGGCGACTTCGGCGCCGAACAGCCAGAAGGCACCGATGATGATGGCGGCGAGGATGAGGACCGCTGCCAAGAGCGCGAGCGGCGGGGACAGGCCCAGCCGCTCGCGAAACGGTCGCGCGACGATGCCGAGGACCACCGAGACCAGCACCGATCCGAAGATGAGGAGGAAGAGTCCGCGCAGATTCCAGAGGAGCAGCGCCACCCCGATGACGGCGATGGCGATCACCAGCCGCTCGATGAAAATCCGGTGGGTCATCGGCTCGCGTTCCACACCCGTCTCCTGCTACGCTGGCGGAACAATCCCGACGGCGGGGCGCTGTTCCCTCAAACCCATTTCAGGAGTGAAGTGACATGATTGGCAAGATCCTTGGTGCCAGCCTCGGCCGCCGCCTCGCTGGCCCGAACGAGGGGTTCAAGGGCGCTCTGGTGGGTGCGGCCGCGCCGTGGCTGGTGCGGCGCGCATTCACCCCGCTCGGCATTGCGGCGATGGGCGCTTATGGCGCGAAGAAGATCTATGACCGCCGCCGCGCGCGCCGGAACGGCGTGGATAATAACCCGATCGGCTGATGTTCAGACGCCGCTTTGGCCCTCCGGCTCGGGCGGCGCATCCTCGCGCGGTGTGACCGGCGGGGGCACAACGATGTCGGGCGTGCCTGGCTGAGGCTGCTGCGGGACATCGGGGGCGGGCAAGGGCGGTGCGCCGACCTGCACGTCCACCGGCTCATCCGCGCGGTCCGTCCGGGACAGCGGCACGGGCGCACGGCGCCGCGCCGGGCGCAGACCCAGGGCTTCCGACATGAAGCTCTGCCACATGCGGGCGGGAAGACCCCCGCCGCTCGTGCCGGGCAGCGGGCGATTGTCATCATTGCCGATCCAGATGCCGACGACGAGGTCGCCCGCGAAGCCGACGAACCAGGCGTCGCGGTGGTCGGAGGTCGTGCCGGTCTTGCCGAAGCTCGGCACAGAGAGCGCTGCCGCCCGGCCGGTGCCGTTCTGGACGACGGCGTAGAGCACGTCGCGCAGCATCGGGAAGGACGGATCGCGGTTGAGGCGGTCGGCGGCCGAGCCGAAGCCGAGCCAGCCTTCCTCCATTTGCGGAAGGCCGCGCGGGCGGATCGGATAGCGGCCGGCGGCGATGCCCGCATAGGCCGCGGTCAGCTCGATCAGGCTGACATTCTCGGTGCCGAGCGCCAGCGTCGGCTCGGGACGCAGCGGCGTGGTGATGCCGAGATCGCGCGCCGCCTGGATCACCGCATCGCGGCCGACGCGCTCCTGCACCTGCACCGCAACCGTATTGCTGGAGCGCGCAACCGCTTCGCGCAGGCTGATCCGGCCCTGATAGGAATCGCCATAGTTGCGCGGCTGCCAGCCGCCGAGGCGGATGGGCACGTCGTTCACCGGCGTGTCGGGCGTGTAGCCGGCGCGGAAGGCGGCGAGATAGACGAACGG
>Ga0335075_10010870_pt1 | contig 13793 bp, 10 predicted proteins | sample Lox_Sample_24_FD_206723 | JGI IMG/M metagenome (GOLD analysis project Ga0335075, IMG submission 206723) | Soil microbial communities from Loxahatchee National Wildlife Refuge, Florida, United States - Lox_Sample_2.4 | ecosystem: Environmental > Terrestrial > Soil > Wetlands | place: USA...
GCCGATGTTGTTCAGCCCGAGCACAGCGGCGACCGTTCCGGAGAGAGAGGCCGGGACCTGCGCCGCGGCCGTGTTGCCATAAACGATGGTGCCGAATTCAGAGAATTGCTCGATCGGCGTGTTGAACGCGGCTTCCACCTCGGCGGCCGTGCCGTCGGCGTCAATCATCAGGTTGTTCGGCTCCACGGTGACATTGCCGAAGCCGATGTCCTCGAGATAGCTGACCACCTGCTGCACCTGCGCGGAACTGGGCGCATACGTGGCGGCGAACTGCGCCGGCGTGAGGCTCTCCCCGTAAAGCGCGCTGTTTGGATTATTGATGTTCTCGATGTATGTGTTCAGTGCGGCCTGGTTCTGCAGCCTGAGGACAACGCGCACGGTAATGGCCTGGCTGGCCGGGAGTGGGCCGTAATCGGCGGCGGAAACGAGTTGCGAAACAGTGATTCCCTGGGTTGCGGTCGCGGTCCAGACAGTCTGAGCGGAGGCCGGCGGCAGCGACAGGGATGCGAAAGCGGCGGCACAACAGGCAGCCGCCAGAGATTTGGGGAAATGCATGGGTTGGTCTCCTGAAAGGTTGGAAATGTTGTGGTGCGGGGCCCGGAACTTTACCGAGAGGCCGCCGGCGGCGAGGTGGTTGCTCCGGAGGACAGCCAAATTTTGGGCGGGGAGGGGAGATATGGAGAGAGTGGACAATTCTCAACTGGAGACGGAGGCAGAAATTGTGGGAAGAGAGGAAAGATTGCGCGCGAAGGGGCAGGAGCGCGCTGGAAGAACGCTGAAGAATGCTATTGTCTCGGTGAGGCCGCGAGCGTGAAGGCTGGGATGTGGCCGGGCGCAAACGGCTTCGCCCGTGAGAGCTATGCCTAACACCGTCACCGTTGCGGGACACAGGCGCGAGTTTGCGGCTCTGAAGACGTTGCTGGCGAAAGCTTCGCCCGCGCGGTCGGGTGACGCGCTGGCGGGGATTGCGGCGGAGAGCGAAGAGGAGCGCGCGCTGGCGCGGATGACGCTGGCGGAGGTTCCATTGACGCGGTTCCTGGAGGAGCCGCTGATCCCTTACGAGCACGATGAAGTGACACGGCTGATTGTGGACACGCACGACCGCGCGGCATTTGCGCCGCTGGCGGGACTGACCGTGGGCGAATTCCGCGAGTGGCTGCTGGATCCGCGGACCGGCACGGAGGTGCTGGCAGGGGCGGCGCCCGGCATAACGCCCGAAATGGCCGCGGCGGTCTCAAAGCTGATGCGAAACCAGGATTTGATTCTTTCCGCGCAAAAGTGCCGCGTGGTGACGCGCTTTCGCAACACCCTGGGGCTGCCGGGACGTCTGTCGGTGCGGCTGCAGCCGAACCACCCCACGGACGACGACCGCGGCATTGCGGCGTCGATGCTGGAAGGGCTGTTGTATGGCTGCGGGGATGCGGTGATTGGCGTCAATCCCGCGACGGACAGCCTGCAGGCGGTGGTTCGTCTGCTGGAGATGATGAATGCCATACGCGAGCGGTATGAGGTGCCCACGCAGACCTGCGTGCTGGCGCACGTGACGAACACGCTGCGCGCCATCGAGCGCGGTGCGCCGGTGGACCTGGTGTTCCAGTCGATCGGCGGGACCGAGAAGACGAACCGGAGCTTCGGCGTGTCTCTGGCGCTGCTGGAAGAGGCGCGCTCCGCGGCCCAGTCGCTGGGCCGTGGCACGGTGGGCAGCAATGTCATGTACTTCGAAACCGGGCAGGGCAGCGCGCTTTCCGCCGAGGCGCACGAGGGCGTGGACCAGCAAACCTGCGAGGCGCGTGCCTATGCGGTCGCGCGCCGCTTCCAGCCGCTGCTGGTGAATACCGTGGTCGGGTTCATTGGGCCGGAGTATCTCTGCGACGGCAGGCAGATCATTCGCGCAGGACTCGAAGACCACTTCTGCGGCAAGCTGCTGGGGCTGCCCATGGGCTGCGACGTTTGCTACACAAACCACGCGGAGGCCGACCAGAACGACATGGATACGCTGCTGACCCTGCTGGCGGTGGCGGGCGTGAACTTCGTCATGGGTGTCCCGGGCGCGGACGACGTCATGCTGAACTACCAGAGCACGTCGTTTCACGATGCGCTGTATGCCAGGGAAGCGCTGGGGCTCCGGCGCGCGCCGGAATTCGAAGCGTGGCTGCAGGAGATGGGGATCGCCGACCAGCAGGGGCGTCTGACGGAATGGCGCGCGGCGCAGAAGCTGCTGGCGGGAGCGGGAGAATGGCTGAGCTGACACGCGGAAGGGGCGAAGACGCGGCGGAGCCGGACCTGTGGGAACGGTTGCGGCGGTTTACGCCGGCGAGGATTGGGTTGGGGCGCGTAGGCGGCAGCCTGCCGACAAGGGCGCAGCTCGAGTTTGAGCTGGCGCACGCTCGGGCGCGCGACGCGGTGCATACCCGGTTCGATACGGCGGCGCTGGCGGACGAACTGCGGGGCGCGGGCTTCGACGAGCCGGTGATGGTCCGGAGCCAGGTGCGCGACCGAATGGAGTATCTGCTGCGGCCGGACCTGGGGCGTCTGCTCGACCAGTCCAGCCGCGTACTGCTGAGTGGACCAGTCACGCGGCCGGGCGATCTGGCGATTGTGGTGGCCGACGGACTTTCGGCTATCGCGCCCGCTCGCCACGCGGCGCCGTTGCTGCGCGAGATTCGCGCGAACCTGGAAGGCGGGGCGCACAAGGCAACGATCGTGGTGGCGACTTTTGCAAGAGTGGCCCTGGGAGATGAAATCGGCGAGCGGCTGGGGGCGCGGGCGGTTGCGGTGCTGATCGGCGAGCGGCCGGGGCTGAGTGCGCCGGACAGCCTGGGGATTTATCTGACATGGGCTCCACGCGTGGGACGGTCAGATGCCGAGCGTAACTGCATTTCCAACATCCGGCCTGAGGGCCTGGGGTACGCGAAGGCCGCAAGCCGCCTGCTTTATCTCCTGGACAGGGCGGGGCGTCTGGGGCTGAGCGGTGTAGCGCTAAAGGACGACAGCGAGGGCGCGCCGCCGGCACTCGGCCGCAAGCGACGCTGAAGCGGCTGGTTGCAAGGCAGATGCACTGTGTTGTTCGCGCATCACAACCTTCTCTGCCGGATCGCGTCTGCAAGGGAGAAGAGTCGTGTTTTCACAATCCCCGCATCCCGATTGCAGCCTAAAATAATGACTAGTATGGCAATTCGATGGATTCGCGTTTTCTTCGTCTGGGCGGTGTGTCTGGCCGGGGTTGCGGCCGCATGGGCCGGGAGTTCGCCGTTCGATCTGACAGGTCCGACGCTGGAAGTGAAAGTGACGCGCGGTGGCAGGACTCTGCCGATCTCCGAGGTGCCCAACCTGCAGGCAGGCGATCGCATCTGGATTCGCGCCGACCTGCCCCAGGCGCAATCGGCTCGGTACCTGATGGTGGCGGCGTTCCTGCGCGGATCGACCAACCCGCCTCCGGCGAAGTGGTTCTTCCGCCAGCAAACCTGGGACCAGCGGGCCGACGAAAAAGGGATGACGGTCACGGTTCCCGATGGAGCGCAGCAGGTACTGGTTTTTCTGGCGCCGGAAACGAGCGGCGATTATCGCACCCTGGTCAATGCCGTGCAGGGGCAGCCGGGCGCGTTCGTACGTTCCTCCCAGGATCTGAACCAGGCCATGCTGGACCGGACGCGGCTGGACGCGTATCTGGCGGCGATTCACTCGCTGAACGAGAGCAACCCCGCGAAGCTGGCCACCGCGACCCCGCTGCTGGCGCGCAGCCTGGGCATGAAAATCGATCCGAGCTGCCTGCAAAAGATGCCAGAGCTGCAGGCGGCATGCCTGACGCAGGGCCAGGACACGATGATCCTGAGCGACGGCCACAGCGAATCGATTGTAGAGGCGGTGACCTCCGGACCGGAGAGCGATCTGGCCATGCAGCTCAGCTCCACGCCCCAGGCAGACTACGGCTTTTACAGCCCGTACGTGGGCTCAGTGATGGACATTGCGCGGATCCTGGACGGCTTCCGCACCGCGCAGTACCAGTACATTCCCGCGCTGGCGGTGCAGCAGGGGGATCAGCTGGCCCTGATGCTGAACACGCCGCCCTCGTTTCACAATCCGAAGTCCGTGCTGGTAACGGCGTTGCCCGCGATTGAGCCGTCACAGCCACCGCCGCTGCATCCCGTGGATTCGCAGCAGAACTACTGCGCGGAGAAGAATTCGCTGGTGTTGGCTGTGGATGGCGCGCCCCTGGTGTTCTCCACGGGCTACGCGCATGAGTTGAGTTTGCGGCTGAAGACGAAGGCCGGCAAATATGTGGATTTGCCGCTGAAGCCGGACGCGGAACAAGGCGGTCTGGTGCTGGAGGCGAAGGATGTGAGCGCCAGCGATTTTGGGCCGACGATCGATGCCTCGCTGGAGGGCGCGTGGGGATTCTCGAAATTCGACGGGCCGGCGTTCCGGCTGCAGAACACCCACACACAGCACTGGGAACTGGCTCCGGCCGATCGCGAGTCCCTGGTGGTGGGCAAACTGGACACGATTCAACTTTCCGCGGACGACGCCAGTTGCGTGGACACGATCCTGCTGAAGGATTCGTCGGGCAAAGAGATCAAAGCGGCCTGGAAGATTACCGGGCCGGATCAATTGCAGGTGAGCCTGCCGCTCCAGAAAGCCACGCCTGGGGCCATGCTGCTGGAGGTGAAGCAGTACGGCGCGGTCACCGCGCAGGCGCTGCCGCTGCGCGCCTTTGCGGAGGCCGGCCATCTGGACAGCTTTACACTGCATGCGGGCGATACGCAGGGAATCCTGAAAGGCAGCCGGCTCGATGAGGTTGCGAGTCTCACGCTCAACGGCGTGACGTTTATTCCGGCCACGGCGACTCCGAACGTCTCGGGCCCGGCGCTGAGCAGCGACGAGTTGGCGATGGTGGCGAAGAATCCAACCGCCGCCGCGAAACTGAAACAGGGTGAGACCGGGACGGCGGCGGTGGACCTGGAAGACGGGCGCGCGCTGACGGTGGACGCAGTGGTGAGCGCTCCCCGGCCGACCGTGGTGTTGATCGGGAAAAGCGTGCAGGATTCGACCGCCGGCAGCAGCAGCAATATCGAGCTGGCCGGCCAGGACGAGCTGCCCCAGGACGCGGTGCTGACCTTCTCGCTGCGCGCGCAGTCGCCGGTCCGCTTCGGCATGAACGAGCACATCGAAGTGGCGACCGAGGACGAGGGATTCACCACCACGCTGAGCCTGGCGAACGGCGGCATGACGCTGGAAAATTCGCAGGTCGCGTTGGCCACGCTGGATCCGGCCAAGGCATTCGGCGATTCGGCCTTTGGGCCGCTGAAGTTTCGAGTGGTCGATAACGGGGCGCAGGGCGACTGGCAGCAACTGGCGACGCTGGTGCGTCTGCCCGCGCTGCGCGACCTGAAGTGCCCCGCGGCGGCCAGCCAGCAATGCCGGCTGAGCGGGTCGAATCTGTTTCTGGTCGACTCCATCGCCACGAATCCGGAGTTCACGGGCGCGGTACAGGTGCCCGATGGCTTCCCGGGATATGTGCTGCCCGTGCCGCATCCGCAGGGCGGAGAGCTCTACGTGAAGCTGCGCGACGATCCTTCGGTGGTGAACCAGATTACGCTGGCGGCGCAGGAATTACCCGTTGCGCCCGGACAGGTACAGGCTCCGCCGCGGCCGGCGTATGTGCCCGGCCAGACCAGGCCCGCGCCGGGCGCCCCCGCCGTGACTGCGCCACAGCCCAGCAGCCCGCAGAACCCGGCGACCAGCACCGAAAAGCCGGAAGCGACGGCACCGGGCAGCACACCGCCAACGCAAAGCGGCCCATCCGGTGGGACCACGGGATCGTCGTCGAGCGCGCCGACCGGGGTCTCGAGCCCAGCGTCGGTTGCATCGGAATCTGCTCCGGCAAACGGACCCCGAAATTCGGCCGCGCCTCCTCCTCAATTCTGATCAGGAGTTGAGGTCAGGGCTTTCGCCGCACGGAGCCCCGTCCCGGATTCGAAGGGCGGCTCGCGGCCAGACGCAGCATCATCGTCACATTGCGCCGGTCGTCTTCCGGTTCGTCCACCGGTGTTTCGGCAATGAAGGCGCAGTGGGCGAAGCGCGCGTCATGCAGGATGCGGCGAAATGGCTCGAGGCCGATGGTCCCCTGACCGATGTGCTGGTGGCGGTCCAGACGAGAACCACGCGGAGCTTTCGCATCGTTCATGTGCCAGACGCGGACGGCGTCGAGGCCGATGGTGTTGGCGATGAGCGCAACCGTTTCCTCATAACCGCCCGCGCTGACGAGGTCATAGCCGGCGACGTGGCAATGGCAGGCGTCGAGGCACGCGCCCACCGGAACGATGCCGCGCAGCCGCCCGATCAGCGCTGCCACCTGCTCGAAGCTTCCGCCCAGCGAAAACTCGGCGCCCGCGGTGTTCTCAATCAGCACGCGAAAGTCGCAGCCAGCGAGCGCGACACCATCGACGGCGCGGGCGATCGATTCCGCGGCCAGGGCTAAGCCCGATTCGCGCGTGAGCCCCTTCCAGGAGCCGGGATGCAGGACCAGATACTCGGCGCCGAGAGCGAGCGCCCGCTCAATTTCGCCGCGAAAAGCCGCTACGGATTTCTCGCGCACGATCTCGGACTGGCTGCAGAGGTTCACCAGGTAACTGGTGTGGATGACCAGGGGTGCGCAGCCGTACTCGAGGCGCAGGCGGCGCATCTGCTCGCAATGCGACGGTTCCAGGCGCGTGGCGCGCCACATGCACGGGCTCGAAGTGAAGATCTGGAAGGTATTGGCGCCGATTTCGTGGGCCCGCTGAGCCGCGCGAAAGACGCCGCCGGAAGTGGAAAGGTGAATGCCGATACGCTGGGTTGTCACGAAGGTGAGTGTAAACGCGGCAGGGCGCTGCAGCGGATCGGCCTACAATGAGGCAGCCGCGGCTGTTTCTCCTGACATCGGCGCCGGGCCAATAGAGCAATGACGGCACATGCGGCTCGAGGCGTAAGCAAGCTCGCAAAGAAAGGACGCACAGCATGATTCTCGGCATGAGCATTGCGGCATTTACCCAGGTGCACGTGGCGCTGAGCCTGATTGGGATCGCATCCGGGCTCATCGTGGTTTTTGGCATGATCGGTGGCCGCCGGCTTCCGGCGCTCACGGCGATCTTTCTCATCGCGACGGCCGCCACCAGCGTGACGGGCTTTCTGTTTCCGTTCAAGGGCGTGACGCCCGGCATTGCGATCGGAATCCTGTCGACGGCTGTGCTGCTGCTGGCTGCGATTGCGCGCTATGGCGGACATCTGCGCGGAGTGTGGCGCGGAACCTGGGTGATTGCCGCGATTCTTGCTCTCTACTTCAATTTCTTTGTGCTGATCGTCCAGTCGTTTGAGAAAGTGCCCGCTCTGCGGCGACTGGCGCCGACGCAGTCCGCGATGCCCTTCAAACTGACCCAACTGGTTGCCCTGGCGGGTTTCATCGTGCTGACCGTCCTGGCGATAAAGGGATTTCGTCCCGGCGAACCCAGCGGCGCTTGAGCGAAGCGGGTCCCAGGCTGCCGACGGATGCCGAAGAGGCAATTCTGTGACCGACCCTACAGGCGCATTTCGCCCAGCGTCCGCACCACCGCATCCACCAGTCCGCTGAGGTCGTGCGGATCGGCTTCGGCTGCTGGTTCCCAGCCATGTTCCCGCAGGGTGCGGCTGGTAATCGGGCCGATGGAGACAGCGAGCAGCGAGCGCGGCGGCAAAACGCCCGCTGCGTCCAGCAGAGCCAGGAAATTCGTTACCGTTGAAGAACTGGTGAAGGTAGCGGCGTCGGGAGGGCATCCGCTGCCAAAAAGTGTGCGGATGGCGGTTACAGACTCAGACGGAACTACGGTGCGGTAAGCATCCACCACATCCACGCGCGTGCCCTTCGCCCGCAGCCTGTCGGGAATCACGTCACGGGCCACGGCGGCGCGCGCCAGCAGCACATGCTGCCCGCGCATACCGGCTCCGATTGCCTCCACCAGCGACTCGGCCACATACTCCGGAGGCGTGACGGCCGGGGGCAACCCCAGCCCGAGCAGCGCCTGCGCCGTAGCCGAGCCGACCGCGGCGACACGCAGGTGCGGGTAATCCTTCGCCGTGAGCCGGAGCGCCTCCATGCGCGTGCGCAGGGCGCCCACGGCGTTCGCGCTGGTGACAATCAGCCACTGATACTGTGACAAATGCCGGAGAGCTCGATCGAGCGGCTCGTACGATTCCGGCGGAGCGATCTCGATGGCCGGGACCTCGAACACTTCGGCACCGCGAGCGCGGAGTTCCTCGGCCAGCCGCCCGGCCTGATGCCGGGCTCGCGTGACCAGCACGCGACGTCCGGCAAGCGGCAGTGGAAGAGGCGCGACAGCAGGCGCGCTCACGGAGCGGCCACGCTTCCCGCCGTTTCCGGGCCGGGTACGATCATCTCCAGGAGACGCTGCGCGCCCTGTTCCAGCAGGCGATCGGCGATTTTGCGGCCCAGCGCGGCGGGATCGCCGCTCTGCCGATTCATGGCGAGACGCAGGACCTCAGAGCCGTCCGGCGCGGCAACGGCGGCGGCCACGCTGTAGGCATCCTCGACCGACAGGCAGTGGATGCCGATGGGAACCTGGCAGCCGCCGCCGAGTGCGGACAGAGCCGCGCGCTCCGCGGTTACGGCATAGCGGGTGGGCTCATGGTTGAGAAAGGCGAGCGCCGCGAAGGTGCGCTCGTCGCCGGCGCGCGTCTCAATCGCCAGCGCACCCTGGCCCGCAGCCGGGCAGAGCAGCAGCGGCGAAAAGCACTCGCGGCGATACTGCGTGAGCCCCAGCCGCTCCAGGCCGGCGGAGGCAAGGATGATCGCGTCCACCTGGCCCTCGACGAGCTTGCGCAGGCGCGTATCCACATTGCCGCGAAATTCCAGGCACTGCACGTCGGGGCGTTCCGCGCGCAGCTGCGCCTGGCGCCGCAGGCTGCTGGTACCGATGCGCGCACCCTGCGGCAGCGCGGCAAAGCTCTCGTGGTTCACGGAGACAAAGGCATCGCGCGGATCGACGCGTTCGGGGATCGCCGCGATCGCGAACGGCGCGGCCAGCTCCGTTGGCAGGTCCTTCAGGCTGTGCACCGCCAGATCGATGCGGCCGGCCAGCAGCGCCTCTTCGATTTCCTTCGTGAACATGCCCTTGCCATCGCGTCCGCCGTCGCCAACCTGGGCGAAGGGCACGTGCTGCATGGCATCGCCGAGGGTGCGGATAATCTCGATCGTGACTTCGTGCCCCGCGTTGCGCAGACGATCCGCAATGTGATGCGCCTGCCAGAGTGCGAGCTTCGAGCCGCGCGACCCGATGCGCAAACGGCACGGCTCAGGGCTCAGAGCAGAGGAATCAGGAGGCGAATTTGCAGAGTCCACGTTCACTGTTCATCAGGGTAGCGCGTTCCGCGAAGATCCGATTTCAGTTCTTTGGAGTTCCGTCGCCGGAATCGATCCGGGTTTCGGCTTGCTCCGTCTGCGCCTCGGCTTGCTGCTCGGCTTCCTGTTCCGCCTTGTGCGCCACGCATTCGCGGGCAAAGACGTTGCCGATCGCTTCCAGCGATGAGGCATCGCCCTCGCGGGCGGCGGTTTTGAGCGCCTGCAGCGGCAAATGGAGGAACTTGTTCATCAGGCCGCGGGTGAGCGAGTCGACCGCTACCTGCTGCTCCGGCGTGAGCGACTGCAGCAGACGGCGAGCGCGGTGAAGTTCCGCCTGGCGCATCTCTTCGGTCTTGGCCTGCACGTGCGTCAGGACGGGCGCAATGTCCACAGTGCGAACCCGGCGGTGGAAACGTTGGGTTTCCTCGGCGATGATGGCCTCGGCACGCTCCGCCTCTTTGCCGCGGTCGACCAGATTAGCCGCCGCCACCTGCTGCAGGTCGTCGATGTCGTAAAGGAAGATGCCTTCAAGGCGGTTGATCTGCGGATCCACGTCGCGTGGAACGGCGATATCGATGAGGAAGACGGGCCGGTTGCGGCGGCGGTGCAGGATGGCGTGCGCCTGCTCGACGCCGATAATGTGTTGCGTCGAGCCCGTGGAAGTAATGATGATGTCGGCTTCGTGCGCGCGGGCGAATATGTTGTCAAAGGGAATCGCCTCGCCGAGAAACTGGCCAGCGAGACGCACCGCGCGCTCATGGGTGCGATTGGCGACCAGCAGCGAGTCAGCCCCGTGCTGCATGAGGTGGCGCGCGGCCAGCTCGCTCATTTTGCCCGCGCCGATGAGCAAAATGCGCTTGCCCTCAAGCGAGCCGAAGATGCGGCGCGCCAGATCCACAGCGATCGACGCGATGGAAACTGAAGAAGAGCCGATGGCGGTTTCGTTGCGGACGCGCTTGGCGGCGGAAAATGCGCCCTGCAACAGGCGGTCCATCGGTCCGCGCACCGCGCCCAGTTGCCGCGCCACATTCCAGGATTGCTTTACCTGGCCGAGAATCTGCGCTTCGCCCACCACCATGGAATCGAGGCTGGCCGCGACGCGGAACAGATGCCGGATGGCTTCCTCATCGCGATGAAGATAGATGTGCGGAGCGAGCAGGTTGCGGTCGAGGCTGAAGCGGGAGGCCAGGAATTCGGGTAGCGCCGGTTCCAGGCCGTCGTGCCCGACGAACAGCTCCACGCGATTGCAGGTGGAGAGAATCATGGCCTCGGTGACACCAGGCTCGGCCAGCAGCGCCATTGTCGTCTCGGGCAGCACGTCCGGGCCGATGGCCAGCCGCTCCCGCAGCTCAACAGGCGCCGTTTTGTGATTGAGGCCTGCGACCAGGAATTTCATTTCAAACCGAACCTGTGAGCGGAACTATGTACCGAGCCGAGCAGATTCGCCGCCCACACAAAAACAATCGCTACCAGAACGCCGGATGTGACCCAGGCTGCGCGGCGCCCGCGCAAGCCTGAAGACCGCCGCATAAACAGGATGCCGACGTACAGGCCCCAGATGGCAAATGAGAGCAGTACCTTGGGGTCGGCAAAGTATCGCGCGCCCACGTCTTCCTGCGCGACCAGAGAACCGGCAAAAAGGCCGAGCGTCATGCAGCAGAAGCCCAGGACCAGGGTGGTTTGCGTGATCTGGTCCATGGTGGCCAGCGGCGGCAGCCAGGTCAGAAAGCCCGGCGAGCGCTTGCTCTTCAGCCTCCGCTCCTGCACCAGATACAGCACGCTGGACAGCATGGCGAAGAGCAACGCGGCGTAAGCGGCCAGCAGCATCACGACGTGGAAGACAATCCAGCCGCTGCGCACCAGCGGGGACGTGAACGTGTAGTGGTCCGGCCCGATGGCCGGGATGACCGTGAGCAGAAATGCCAGCGGCAAAGCGAAAAGGCCGAACGAGACCGTCCGCCAGATGAAGAAGATGAGCAGAAAGACGGCGACAATGAGCAGCGCCAGGGTGGACAGGATCTCGTCGGCCATGACCGGGATGAGGTGATGCGCAGCGTTCATCATTTCCACCATCGCTACCAGGTGGAAGAACCAGCCGCCCAGCGTGACCGGCATGCAGAAACGATGTCCACGCGGACGGTCTCCGAGCACGGCCGGGATCGCCAGCAGGCTGGCGACCCCGTACAAAACCGCCGCGACTCGAAGCCAGAGGAGAAACATGCGCGTAGAGGAGAGACTGGAACCCGAGGTATTCAAAGTATAAATAAACCGCGGAGTTCCGGACCCGCTCACCCCCATTATCCAAAGGCGAAGGTCCCTGGAATGTGAGAAATATCACAAGCGTGCGAGGCGCGGAGAAAAGCTCCGACTACTGGCCGATATGCCCGGGATACAGGGCCTGGGGGGTGCCGGCGCCAAAATCGACCTGGCTGGCCAGCATGTGGTTCAGCAAGTTGGCGTCGTTCGACTCCATCCTCCAGATCAGTACATGATCGTTGAGGCGGACGGCGATCACGGCCAGGACTTCGGCGCCATTGGACGGCTGCACCACGTCGGTGGAGACGGGTTCGCCCTGCGCTGCCGCCACATAGGCATGCCGGCCCTGGAGCAGGTAGCCGAGGGGCTGCTCGAGGGGCATCAGACCCAGCGTCTGGGTGGCGCCCTCCGTCAGCCCGGACATCATCTGGTCCATAGTTTTGGGCTTTTTCAGAACCCTGGCAGGGATGCACTCCGGTCCCATGTCGGACAGGGTGAGACTAGCCCACCTGACCGAAGCGGGAGCCGCAGGCGCAGCGCCGGGTTCATTCGGGTCGGTGCCCAGGCCCGCGGCCAGCAGGACCCTCGCGCAGCCACCGCCGGGGACAGTTGCCGGGTCCCGAGGTTGCAGCTCGGCAGGATACGTAAAGGTGAGCTGCAGCGCGGGATCCTTCCAGGTGCGCAGGGTGGGCGCCTGCGCCTGCGCGGCGAAGCCCAGCCCGGCCACCCATAACGCGGCGATCCCTCGAAGGCTCATTCCCGCCAGCGTATCACTGGGGCGTCCACAAACGCCCGGAGGGGGCCGGGAAATTCCAGAAGGTTTCCTACGCTATAGCCTGTATTCTGAGCCTTCCCGTGGCCGAGGCGACGATCGAATCCCAGACCCCGCTGATGCGCCAGTATCTGGCCGCCAAACGCCAGCATCCTGACGCCCTGCTCTTCTTCCGCCTGGGCGATTTCTACGAGCTGTTTTTCGACGACGCCAAAACCGCCTCCCGCGAGCTGCAGATCACGCTCACCGCACGCGACAAGGAGCGCAACGTGCCGATGTGCGGCGTCCCCTACCACGCCGCGGAGAATTACATCGCGCGGCTTTTGCGCAAAGGCTTCCGCATCGCCATCTGCGATCAGATGGAAGACCCGAAGCTGGCGAAAAAGATCGTCCGGCGCGAGATCACGCGCGTGCTCTCGCCGGGCACGGCGCTCGATGCATCGCTGGCCGCTGAAAAGAGCAATTACCTCGCGGCGGCGCACTTTGCCGGCGATGCGGCCGGGCTGGCCTGGCTCGATCTTTCTACGGGCGACTTTCGCGCAACGGAATTTCAGGGTTCCGGCGCGGCGGCGCAGGCCCTCGACGAGCTGCTGCGCCTCGCGCCCAGCGAGCTGATTTTTCCTGCGAGCCGCGGTCCCTTTGCGGCGGTCTCGGACAGCGCGACTTTGGAGCCGCTGATGGCGCAGATCGGGTCCCGCACGCCAGTCGATGACTTCGCTTTCTCGCCCGACTTCGCCATTCCGCTGCTGGAGCGCCAGTTGGGCAGCCAGGGACTGGAGGGCTTCGGGCTGGCGGGGCATCCGGCCGCCGCCATCGCCGCCGGGGCCATCGTTCACTATGTCCGCACGACGCAGCAATCCGAAGCGCAGCACGTCGATTCGCTGCGCTTCTACCACCGCGCCGAACATCTCCATCTGGATCAGGTGACGGCGCGCAATCTGGAGCTGGTGGAGCCACTGTTCTTCGACGCGGGGCCGGAAACCACGCTCTTTCGGACGATGGACGCCTGCTGTACGCCCATGGGCAAGCGGCTGCTGCGCGCTTCGCTGCTGCGGCCCATGCTCGACGCCACTGTGATCGAGGCTCGCTACGAAGCGGTCGACGCCGCCCGCAGCGACCTGATCGGGCGGGAGGAGCTGCGCCGCGCGCTCTCCGGCATCCTCGACCTCGACCGCCTGCTGGCGCGCATTTCGCTGGACAGCGCCGGTCCGCGGGATGTGCTGGCGCTGGCTACCTCGCTGCGCCATCTGCCCGCCGTGATACGCTCCGCCGCGGCTCTGCATGCGCCCTTCTGGAAGCAGATTGCCGAAGCGCTCGATCCATTAGAAGACCTTTGTGCCGCGATCACCTCTACGCTCGTGCCCGAGCCGCCGCTCACCCTCGCCGACGGCGGGG
>Ga0335075_10010871_pt1 | contig 13793 bp, 13 predicted proteins | sample Lox_Sample_24_FD_206723 | JGI IMG/M metagenome (GOLD analysis project Ga0335075, IMG submission 206723) | Soil microbial communities from Loxahatchee National Wildlife Refuge, Florida, United States - Lox_Sample_2.4 | ecosystem: Environmental > Terrestrial > Soil > Wetlands | place: USA...
GGGCCGAAAACTCAAGCTCCGCTTGAGTTTTCGGCCCATCGACAGCGGGCGCCGGCGAGGCCCGTGAGGAGGCGGCGGGCCAGGCCTCGCAGGGTGCGTTTGCCGTACGCGTGGCCCGGGTCGAACTGGGTGAAGAGGGCGAGGGCGATGCGGCGGGGACCCCTGCGGAGCAGGGCTACCTGGTGGTCGACGCGGCCGCTGCCGCTCCCCCAGCCACCCTTGAGGTAGAGCGTCCACCCGCACGGCACCACCCTGCCGATCCCCCACCGCTGCGAACGCACGACGTGCGAGAGCAGGTACCTCGCGTACGGCCGGTGGTCGCGGGGGATGTAGGACATCAGGCGATCCATGAAGCGGACCTGGTCACGCGGGCTGGTCCGGCTTTCTCCCCACACCCAGCGATAGCGGAAGTCCCGCATGCCGGCGACCCGCGCCAGCCGCTCGATCCGCCTCCTCCCCACCATGTTCCGCACGGTCGTCGCCGCGACGCTGTCGGAGACGCGGATCATCGGCGCGAGCAGATCGCGGTCCGCCCGCGAGAGTCCCCGCCCGTCCCGCATCCGCAGGAACGAGGCCAGCAGCATCACCTTGAAGACGCTCGCCGCCGGCGCCGTGGTCGCCGCCCGATACCCGTAGAAGCGCCCGCGCTGATCGATCACCGCGAAGGCGACGTCCCCCTCCCGGTGGCGCACGTAGCGCCGCGCCGCCCGCATATCGGGACGCCACGGCCGCGCCGCGGCCCCTGCCGGCGCGACCAAGGCAAGCGCCACGACGAGGATGCCGACCAACACCCCTGGCGTCATATGACGCGGCACGAGGCCGCAGCGTCGGCTGCGCGTCGTGCCAGGCGCTGCCGCTTCGCCGCCGGCGCGCCCGCGCTTGGTCATACGACGCCAGAACGGCGGTGCTTTGAACGGCGCGAAACCGACGCTGCGGCCTCGCGCCGCGTCATTCGGCGTCGGCCGCCTCTCTCATCGCCGGGTAGATGATCACGTCCCGCAGCGTCTTCGCCCCGGTCATGATCATCAGCAGGCGGTCGATCCCAAGGCCGACGCCGCTCGCCGGGGGCATCCCGTATTCGAGCGCCCGCACGAACTCCAGGTCGGTCGGGTGCGGATCTTCCTCCGCCCCGCTCTCCTGCCGTTCGCGCTGGCCGACGAACCGCTCGCGCTGTTCGACCGGATCGTTGATGTCGGTGCCGCCACCGAGGATCTCCAGCCCGGCGACGATCCCGTCGAACGCCTCGCACACCTTCGGATCCGCCGGGTGGCGCTTGACCAGCGGCCAGATGTCGATCGGCAGCACGGTGATGAAAGTCGGCTGGATCAGCTTCGGCTCGACGATCTTGCCCTGCAGGGTGTCGACCAGGCCGGCCCAGTCGTCGTCGGGATCGGCATCGTCGCCCGCCACCTCGGCCAGCTCGTCGCGGCTCGCCTTATAGATGTCGACGCCGGTCGCGGCAAGGATCTCGTCGCGCAGGACCACCCGCGGCCAGGGCGCCTTGAAGTCGATCTCGACCCCGTCGCGCTCGACCACCGTCGTCCCCATCACCTTCTCGACCACGGTCGAGACGAGGTTCTGCTGGAACTCCATCACGCCGATCCAGTCGGCCCCGCCGACGAACATCTCCAGCATCGTGAACTCGGGATTGTGGTTCGGCGACATCCCCTCGTTGCGGAAGAACTTGCCGAACTCGTAGACGTCCTCGAAGCCGCCGACGATCGCCCGCTTCAGGTAGAGCTCGGTCGCCGTGCGCAGGAAGAGGTCGCGGTCGAGCGCGTTGTGGTGGGTGACGAACGGCCGCGCCGCGGCGCCCCCGGTGAGCCGCTGCAGGATCGGGGTTTCGAGCTCGGTCCAGCCGTGCTCGTGCATGTACTCGCGGATCGCGAAGGTCAGCTCGGAGCGCTTCTTGAAGATGTTCCGCGACTCTTCGTTGGCGATCAGGTCGAGCTCCCGCTGCCGGTAGCGCACCTCCGGGTCTTTGATCCCGTGGAAGAGGTCGGGCGGGTCTTTCAGCGCCGGCGCCAGCAGCGTGCAGGTCTCGACGCTGATCGCCAGCTCTTCGCGTTTGGTCACGTAGAGGACGCCCTCGACCCCGACGATGTCGGCGATGTCGAGTTCTTCGATCCGCTCGAAGTCCTCCTCGCCCAGCTTGTCGCGCCGCGCGTAGGCCTGGATCGTGCCGCTGACGTCGCGGATGTCGAAGAAGATGACCTTGCCGTGACCGCGCTTGCCGGTCACCCGCCCCATCACCCGGTAGCGGAAGTCGGCGTGCTCGCCCTCCTCGAGCGCGTGCGGATCATGCGCCGCCTGGATGTCGGCGGCGTGATCGCGGGGCAGGAACGAGTGCGGGTAGGGATCGATCCCTTCCGCCTTCAGGCGCTCGACTCGCGCCCGGCGCTTGTCCTCGCCCGACCAGGAGGTCGAGCGATCCCCGCCCGGCTCCTCCGTCACGGCGCCTTGCCGACGCTGACCCGCTCGTTGCCCTCGTAGTCGCGCAGGGTTTCCGCCTCGTTCAGCAGCTCCTGCATCGCCGGACCGTGGTGGGTGTCGTGCTCCATCGCCATCAGCGTCCCCGACGGCGTTTCCGCGATCAACCCCCGGATCACCCCCAGCCCGTCCTCGCCGCAGTCGGCGGTGACCGCGATGCGCGGCTCGTGCTGGATCTCCGGCGAGCGCTCGAAGATCGTGTCGTCGGTGACGTAGGGCAGGTTGGCGATCACCATGTCGACCTCGCCGATCTCGTCCGGGTAGCCCTTGGCGACCCGCACGTCGAGGTCGAGGCCGAGGCGCTCGGCGTTCTCGCGCGCCGCTTCAACCGCTTCCGGCGAGAGGTCCGACGCGGTGATCACCAGGTCGGGACGCTCCGACATCAGCGCCAGCGCGATCGCCCCGGAGCCGGTGCCGACCTCGTGGACGCGGGCGCCCTGCGGCAGCTTCGTCCCCACCTCGACCAGCAGCTCGGTCTCCTTGCGCGGCCACAACACGCGCTCGTCGACGGCGATCTCGAGGTTGCGGAAGGGCGCCCGGCCGAGCACGTAGGCGAGCGGGTCGCGCTCGACCCGGCGCTTCACCTTGTTCTCGACGTCCTCGGCGACCGCCGCCGAGACGTCGTCGGCACTGTCCACCGAGAGCTCTTTCGGCTCGACCCCCAGCGAATCGGCGACGATCGCCACGGCGTCTTCGCGCGGGGTATCGATCCCCACCGCCGCGAACCGCTCCGCCGCGTCGTCGACTAGCGCGCTGATCGTTCGCGCCGAAGGTCCGTCCTGCTTCTCAGTGTCTACAGGCGCCATTCCCCGCCTATCCTCTCGTCGTTGACCGCTCCAAAACTCTTGCGTATGCCCTACATGGTACCGAGATTCCGCCTGGGGAGCGACGAAACCGCTCAGACGGCCGGCTGCAGGGCGTCGCCCGACTCGTTCGCCGTCGGCCGGCCGATGCCTCCGTGGCGACGCACCACGATAGCGACCCAGATCGCTCCGACCGCGATCATTGCGAGAGACTCCAGCTGGGCGGTGGTAAGTCCTAACGAATCGCGCGTGTTTCGGCGCAGGAACTCGACCAGGAAGCGCTCCGTCCCCGCGTACATCAGGTAGATCGCGAAGAGGCAGCCGGCCCGCACCCGGTCGCGCAGCTGCCAGAGGATCCAGGCGCCGAGCCCCATCGCCAGCGTCTCGTAGACCGGGGTCGGCTGCACCGTCACCTTGGTCGGCACGGTGCCGTGCGGGTAGGCCATCGCCCAGGGCCCGTTCCAGGGCTTGCCGTAGTCGCCGTCGCCGGCGAGCTGGCAGCCGCAGCGGCCGAGCGCGTAGCCGAGCGCCAGCGCCGGCGCGGCGACGTCGAGCAGGGTCAGGTTGAGGAAGTCCCGCCACCAGGCCCAGGCGATCACCGCCAGCGCGCCGCCGATCGCGCCCCCGTACCAGACCAGCCCCGAGCCGCTGAAGAGGTTGCCGACCAGATCGCTCTTCACCTCGGAGTAGTTCTGGACGATGAAGTAGACGCGCGAGCCGACCAGCCCGCCGAACAGCGCCGCGAAGCCCATCTCATAGCCCCAGTCGTGCGGCTTGCCGAGCTCCCCGAAGCGCTTCCAGACCAGCGCCCCGGCGGCGAGGAAGGCGAGCGCGAAGCAGATGCCGAAGGTCTGCAGGGTTACCGGGCCGAGGTGGATCTCCGGGTACATGAGCGTCCCCGCGGACCCTATCTCTCAGCTCGCGAGCAGCAGCTCGAGCAGTGCCTTCTGCGCGTGCAGGCGGTTCTCCGCCTGGTCGAAGACCGCCGATTGCGGCCCGTAGAGCACCTCGGCGGTGATCTCGTCGCCGGGATGGGCGGGCAGACAGTGGAGGACCACCGCGCCGTCCTTCGCCGCGGCGAGCAGGTCGGCGTCGAGCCGGAACGGGGCGAGGTCCTTGCGCCGCCGCTCCTCGTCTTCGTCGCCCATGCTGACCCAGACGTCGGTGTAGAGGGCGTCGGCACCGTCGGCGGCGGCGCGCGGGTCGCCGGTCAGCTTCACCCCGTGGGTCTCCTCGAGCTGATAATCGGCGGGCGCGGCGACGACGACCTCGACCCCGGCGAGCTCACCCAGCACCGCCAGCGAGCGGGCCACGTTGTTGCCGTCGCCGACGTAGGCGAGGCGCAGCCCGGCGAGGTCGCCGAAGCGCTCCCGCAGGGTGAGCAGGTCGGCGATCGCCTGGCACGGATGATGGAGCGGGGTGAGCGCGTTGACCACCGGCACGTCGGCCGCGGCGGCCAGCTCGACCACCCGCTGGTGGGACCCGGAGCGGATCACCACCGCGTCGACCATGCGCGAGAGGACCTGGGCGGTGTCGGCGATCGACTCGCCGCGGGAGAGCTGCATTTCGTCGCCGCGCAGGATCACCGGGTGGGCGCCGAGCTCGAAGACGCCGACGTCGAAGGAGATCCGGGTGCGGGTCGAGGGGCGCTCGAAGACGAGCGCGACCGAGCGGCCGGCGAGCGAGTCGGCGCCGAGGCGGCCGCCGGCGCGCGCCGGGTCGCGGCCGGCTTTGAGATCGGCGGCACGGTCGAGCAGGCGCTCCAGCTCGAAGGCACCCAGCTCTTCGCCGGTGAGGAAGTCTCGCTTTGCCAAGCCGCCGATACTAGTGCTGTGATGCCGCCCGCCGCCCCCGCCCGAGGAGCCCGCCGATGGAGCTGACCGTCCTCTGCTGGAACCTCTTCCACGGCCGCGACTTCCCGCCCGACCCGGAGCTGCGCAGCCGGCGCTCCCGCTTCTTGCGGATCGACGAGTCGAACGAGACCCACGTCCAGGTCAACCGCGACCTCACCGCCGAGTTCGCGACGCTGCTCGCCTCGGCGGCCTGGGACGTGGCGATGCTGCAGGAGTGCCCGCCGCGCTTCGCCGGGCCGCTGGCGCGGGCGAGCGGCGCCGAGTACCACCGGGTCTTCACCTCGCGCAACGAGCTCGGCTTCTGGCGGGCGCTGCTGGCGCGGCAGAACCCGGACCTGATGGCCTCCAACGAGGGCGGCTCGAACACGACCCTGGTGCGGGTGCCGGGCAAGCTCGGCGGGATCGCCGAGATGCGCGAGCTGGAGATCCACGCGGGCGCGCCGGAGCGGCGCGCGATGGCCTTCACCCGCACCGCCTCCGGCGTCTGCGTCGCCAACCTGCACGCGACCAACGATCTGCCGAGGCTGGCGGTGGCCGACGTGCTGCTGGCTGTCGAAGCGGCGAGCGGCTGGGCCGGCGACGCGCCGCTGATCTTCGGCGGCGACCTCAACCTGCGCCCGGCCGAGGACCCGGAGCTGTTCGCCAGGCTGGCGGCGGACTTCGGGCTCGACTCGCCGACGACCGGGCCGCAGGCGATCGACCACGTGCTGGTGCGCGGCCTCGACGTCGTCGCCGCGCCGGTCCGATGGCCGCCCGAGCGGCGCGAGTTGAGCCTCGACGGCAAGGCCCTGCGCCTCTCCGACCACGCCCCGGTCGAGGCCCGCTTCGCGGGAGACGACCCGCCGGTCCTCGCAAATTGAGATATTCGGCGCATGGGTAGAAGTCCCGGACCCGGCAATCGTGACCAAAGACGAGGGGGCGCTGATGGCTGACGAGAAAGACTCCGGCAAAAAAGCGGCGAAAAAACCTGCCGCCAAAAAAGCCGGCAAAGCGAAACCGAAAAAAGCTGCCGCGAAAAAAGCGGGGACGAAAAAAGCTGCCAAAAAATCGACGCCGAAAGCCGCGGCGAAAAAACCCGCTGCGGCGAAGGCGAAGGCGGCGAAACCTGGGGGCGCGTCGCCGAAAGCGTCGACCTCCGCGAAAGCCGCGCCGAAAGCGCGCTCCTCGCGCCCGAGCGTCGGCCTCGACAAATCGATAGCGCAGTTCCGCGACTCGCTCGAGCACAGCGTCACGCTCTCGCGCGAGCGCATCCAGGAGGTCGTCGACGACGCGGTGAAGCGCGGCCGGATGACCCACGGCGACGCCGAGAAGATGATCGGCGAGCTGCTCAAACGGGGCCGCAAACAGACCGACGCGCTGCTCTCCGAGCTGGAGAAGCTGGTCCGCCAGGCGCGCAGGAAACTGCCGTAGGTGGAGGGCGCGACGCGCACCGATGCGGCGCCCCCGGGTAGGGCGCCGCGCAAAGGCGAGCGACTCGAGGTGGAGATCGACTCGCTCGCCTTCGGCGGTCGCGGGGTCGCCCGCGCCGACGGCTTCGTCGTCTTCGTCGCCGGCGGGCTGCCGGGCGACCGCGTCCTCGCCGAGGTGACGAAAGGCAAGAAGCGCTTCGCCGAGGCGCGCACGGTGGAGCTGTTGCGGGCGGGCGCCGACCGCGTCCCCGACCGCTGCACGCACGGCGGCGACCCCTGCCCCGGAGCCCCTTGGCAGGGCCTCCCCTACGAGCGCCAGCTGGCCGAGAAGCAGGCCCAGGTCGAGGACGCGCTGCGGCGGATCGGTGGCCTCGACGGCTTCGAGATGGAGCCGATCGTCCCGGCGCTCGAAGAGTGGCGCTACCGCAACAAGCTCGAGTACTCGTTCGGGGCGGGCGCCGTCGGCACCGCCGACGAGGGCGTCGCGCTCGGCTTCCACGCGCGCGGCCGCTGGGACCTGATCGTCGACGTCGACGACTGCAAGCTGGCCTCCGAAGCCGGCAACGCGGCCCGCAACGGGGTGCGCGAATGGGCGCGGATGGAGGACCTCGCGGCCTACGACGCGGGGGCGCGGCGGGGGCTGCTGCGCAACCTCGTCGTCCGCGAGGGGCGGCGGACCGGGCAGATCCAGACCCGCCTGGTGACCACCGCGGCGCGGCTGCCGCGGCCGCCGGTCGACCTCCACACGACGATCGAGGGCGATTCCGGCGGCACCGACGGGCCGACCGGGGCGCTCGGCGAAGAGCGCCTGCACGAGGAGCTCTGCGGCCTGCGGTTCGAGATGTCCCACGGCGCCTTCTTCCAGACCAACACCGAGATGGCCGAGCGCCTCTACGGGGTGGCTGCCGAGTTCGCGGGCCTGAGCGGCCGCGAGCGGGTCTTCGACCTCTTCTGCGGGATCGGCACGATCGGGCTGACGATGGCGCGCGACGCGGGCCAGGTCTGGGGCCTCGAGATCGTCCCCGAGGCGATCGACGACGCCGAGCGCAACGCGCGCCGCAACAAGATCGAGAACGCCAAGTTCTTCGCCGGCAACGCGCGCACCGGGGTGCGGCCGCTGGTCGAGGCGGCGGGGAAGCCCGACGTCGTCGTGGTCGACCCGCCCCGCGCCGGCCTCTCGCAGAAAATCGTCCGCCGGCTGATCGAGTGCGAGGCGCGGCGGATCGTCTACGTCTCCTGCAACCCGACGACGCTGGCCCCGAACGCCAAACAGCTCGAGGAGGCCGGCTATAAGCTCCGCCGCGTGAGGCCGGTCGACATGTTCCCGCAGACCCCGCACATCGAGTGCGTGGCGCTCTTGGAGAAGGTGGGACCGGGCGGAACCGCTTCCGCCGGCGCCCCCGGCCTGACGGCCGCGCCGGCGCCGACCGCGGAAGGCGCGCCGACCTACGGCGTCGCCGCCGCCGAGGGCAGCGCCGCCGCGGAGAGCAGCGGTCCCGGCCCGGAGGAGGACGCCGGATGAGCCGCGGCTTCGGAGTCGCCGCCGGTCTCGACCCCGAGGTCGCCGTGCCGCTCGCCGAGCGCTGCGCCGAGCTCGGCTACACCTCGATGTGGTCGAACGACCACCCGGGGGCCAAAGGCCTGAAGACGCTCGCCGAGTTCGCCAAGGGCGCGCCGGCGCTGGAGCTCGGGGTCGGGGTGATCGCCCTCGACCGCCAGCCCGCCGCGACGATCGCCGCCGACATCGACCGGCTCGGGCTCGACCCCGGTCGCCTCTGGCTCGGAGTCGGCGCCGGCTTCTCGGAGAAGCCGCTGACGGCGATGCGCGAGGCGCTGCCGGAGCTGCGCGAGAAGCTCCCCGAGGTAAAGCTGGTCCTCGCCGCGATGGGCCCGAAGATGTGCCGGCTCGCCGGCTCCTCCTACGACGGGGCCTTCTTCAACTGGATGACCCCCGACTTCGCCGCAGGCAAACGCGGGGAGGTGGAGGCGGGCGCTTCCGAGGCCCACCATCAGCGGCCGCCGGTCTTCGGCTACGTCCGCACCGCGGTCGGCCCCGACGCCGCCGAGCGCCTGGCCAAGGAGGAATCCTTCTACCGCAACCTGCACAAGGGCTACCGCGACCACTTCGACCGCCTCGCCGCCCCCGCGGGCACGGTAGGCATCGCCGGCGCCGACGCCGCCGCGGTCCAGTCGGCCCTCGCCGCCTACACCGCCCTCGACACGATCGTCGTCCGCGGCCTCGCCGGCGCCACCCTCGACGGCATGTCCGCCGTCGCCGAGGCCGGCGCCGACCGCGTAGGTGGCTGATCCGGGGGACGGCCCCCGGGGAAGGGTTCGGGCAAGGTGGGCTGCCGGCCCGGGGCCGGCGTGGGCTCGCGCCGTCCGGGGCCGGCGTGGACTGGCGCCGTCCAGGGCCGGCGTGGGCTCGCGCCGTCCGGGGCCGGCGTGGGCCGGCGCCGTCCGGGGCCGGCGTTGGCTGGCGCCGTCCAGGGCCCGGGTGGGCTGACGCCCGGCTCGCGCCGGCCCGGGGGCGGCGTGGGCCGGCGCCTCGGATTTGCGGGACGCGGCCGTCTCGGCCACGGCCCTGGCAGGCGGTGGCCCTGGCCGAGACGGCCGGAGTTCGGGGGGAGGTGCGGATGACGTGACGGAGACGTGCGCGAGGCGCCGGGAAAGCGATCGCTCAGGGATCCCTGCGTAACGTTTAGGGTGCCTGGAACCCTAAATGTTACGCGGAGACTCTTGAGCAGTCCGTGGGGACGCGGGCGGCGGAGGCGTCGGGGGGCGTGGCGGGGACGTGGCGTTCTGCACGGAGCCGCGGATCGTCACCGGGATGTCGCATCGGACACGGTCTGCCCATCGGTCGGGAGCTTGCCGTGGAGAGAAACGTCCTATGCGACGGAAAGGCTCCACGGCACCTCGTCGACGGCGGGGACCTGTCGGGTCTCCGTGGCGTTCCCCACGGGACGCACACGTCCCGGTGCCGTCCCTGCGAAAGGCTCACGTCCCTGCGCACTGCCCGGCTGAACCGGTCACGTCGGGCGTCTCGTGGCGGCCACAGCCCCGTACGCCACGGTCGCGAATCGCGCTCGTCCCGACAGCCCGGCCCCGAACCGCGGCCGTCCCCAACCGCAACGGCCCCGAACTCGCGCCCGCCCCCCTCAGTACGGCGGCAGATCCTCGTACCAGGTGCCGAGCATGCGGAAAGCACGCCAGAAGCGCTGCTTGGCGCCCTCTTCGTCGAGGCTTTCGTCGATGTCAGGGACGTAGAGGGCGTCGATCGTCGGGGTGAAGGCCTGGATCTCGCCGTCGCGCTTCTCGATCTGGCGGGAGAGCGGCACCTGCAGGCCGTTCAGGATCCGCAGGCTGGGCTCGCCCATGATCACGACGATCTTCGGCTGCACGATCGCGATCTCCTCGATCAGCCGCGCCACGCACTCCTGCGGGGCGAGGTCCGGCTCGGCGATCGGGCACTTGACGCAGAGGGTGCCGTAGACGACCAGCGGGTCGATCCCCAGCCGTTTGAACGATTTCATCAGCGCGTTGCCGGAGCGGCCGTAGAAGGCGACCCCCTCCTCGATCTCGGAGGCGAGCGGCGAGTGCTTCAGCATCAGGATGTCGGCCTGCGGGTGGCCGGAGCCGAGCACCGGCATCAGCTTGCCGCGCGGGCAGTAGGGGCACTCGAGGATTTCGCGGCTCATCTGGTTGAGCTCGCGGATCGCCCTCTCTAGATACTTCTCGCGGATCTCGTCGTCGGTGGAGTGCATCTGGGGAACCCTCTTTGACGAGGTCGGCGCGCCTCCTTCGCGACGAGTCGGGTGCATCAGGACTTGCTCGCCCTAGCGGCGCCCCGTCGCGGGCCGCCGGGGACGCCCCCCGCGCGCCGGTTTCGCGTTGCTGACGCGGCGTTTGGGCGCCTTCGGGCGCCCCGTCGTCTGCAGGAACTTCAAGGTCTGCACGTAGACCAGGTTCTTGTGCTTGCGGGTGATGTCGGCGTCCCGCATCGCCTCCAGGAACTCGGCCGGGCCGTCGAAGTCGTGGATCCGCTGGCGCACGCTCCCCAGCCCTTGGGCGACGTGCGAGTCCGAGCCGGCCGCCGGGATGATCCGGTACTTGCCCGCGAAGCGCACCGCCTCCTCGTTGAAGGCGGTCAGCGCCACCCGCGGGTTGAAGACCTCGAGCAGGTCGACTTCCTCGACGATGTCGAGCAGGTGCTCGTAGTCCGGCACCGAGTGGAAGCGGTCGAACGGATGGGGCACGTAGACGAGCCCGCCCTGCTCGCGGATCGCGGCGATCGTCTCCGCCATCGTCAGCCCCTTGGGGATCTTCTCCTCGAGGAAGAGGCCGATCACCTCGCCCTGCTCGGCGGTCTTCACCTCCTCGGCGACGATCACCTTGAGATCGTCCATCCCCGCCGCGATCTCCGCCGCCGCGAGCGCCCCACTCACCTCGTTGTGGTCGGTGATCGCGATCGCCCCGAGGCCGCGATCGCGGGCCGTCTGCAGCAGCACCTCGACCGGCGTCGCGCAGTCGCCGGAGTGGTCGGTGTGCATGTGCAGGTCGACCTCGATCAGCGGCCGCTTCGCCAGCTTCGCCCGCAGCTCCGGGTCCCCGGTCGGATCGTGGCGGCGCGCCAGCACCCGGCGGTAGACCGCTTCGAAGGAGTCGGCGACCGCCCCCCAGTCCCGCTCCCCGCCGGTCGCCGTCCAGCCCGCCGGCTCGACCAGCTCGTAGCTCGCCGGGAAGTAGCGCTGCAGCAGATCCGCGGTCGCCTGGCTGGTCACCGTGCGGGCGTCGATCCGGCCGAAGAAGACCTCCACCAGCGGCCGCGCCACCTGGGTCGAGAGCATCCGCTCCTGCGGCGCGTGGAAGGTGGCGACGTTGAGCGAGAGCGAGTGCCGCAGCGCCGCCGCCGAGACGCTCGGCGCGAACGGCTCGTGCACGTGGACGATGTCGAACGCCCGCGCCGTCAGCGGCCGCTTGACCGGCTCCCCGCTGCCGATGCGGACCACCTGGTGCCCGCGCCGCGACAGCTCTTCCGAGAGCCGCCCGACGAACTCGTTGACCGGTTTCCGCGTCGTCCGCCGATGCGGCGAGACCTGCGCGATCGTCAGTTTCTGCGGCGAGGGCACTCAGCTAAAGAATAAGAGCCCGCCGAAGCGAGCTCCTACGCAAAGCGCTCGAAGCGAGGATCCCGGGACACCCGAACGAACCTCCCTGCTTTTGTGAGGGAGGGTGTCCCGGGATCCTTGCTCCGGCCAAGCCCTAATCGACCGACCCGGAGACTTCCGTCGCCGAAGTCCGCGCACCCCGCGCGTTGACCTCGATGAATTCCTCGGTCAGTTCCCGCGCTTCGTCATCCGGACGCTGCGTGTGCGGGCTCTTCATCAGGTAGCTGGACGGCCCGTCGAGCTGCCCCGAGATGCCGTTGTTCAGCGCCAGCTTGATCAGCCGCACCGCGTCGATCACGACGCCCGCCGAGTTCGGCGAGTCCCAGACCTCGAGCTTCAGCTCGGCGGTCAGCGGCACGTCGCCGAAGGCCTTGCCCTCGAGCCGGATGTGCGCCCACTTGCGGTCGGTCAGCCACGGCACGTAGTCGGAGGGGCCGACGTGGACGTTCTCGTCGGGCAAATCGTGCCCCATGATCGAGGTGACGGCGTTGGTCTTCGAGATCTTCTTCGAGTCCAGCCGCTCGCGCTCGAGCATGTTGTAGAAGTCCATGTTGCCGCCGACGTTCAGCTGCGAGGTCCGCTCGAGACGCACGCCGCGGTCGTGGAAGAGGCGGGCGAGCTGGCGGTGGACGATCGTCGCGCCGACCTGGCTCTTGATGTCGTCGCCGATGATCGGCAGCCCGGCGGCCTCGAACTGCTTGTCCCAGTAGTCCTCGCGGGCGATGAAGACGGGCAGGCAGTTGACCACGCCGACGCCGGCTTTGAGGGCCTGTTCGACGTACCACTTGGTCGCCTCCTCGGAGCCGACCGGCAGGTAGCAGACGACGACGTCGGCCTTCGAGTCCTTCAGCACCTTGACCACGTCGACGGTTTCGCCCGGCGCTTTGGTGATCTTCTCCTTCAGGTACTTGCCGAGGCCGTCGTGGGTCATCCCGCGCTGCACGGTGACGCCGATGTGCGGCACGTCGGCGAACTTGATCGTGTCGTTCTGCCCCGACCACATCGCCTCGGAGAGGTCCTTGCCGACCTTCTCGGAGTCGATGTCGAAGGCGGCGACGAACTCGACGTCGCGGACGTGGTAGCCGCCCAGGTCGACGTGCATCAGGCCGGGGACTTCCTCGCTGGGGTCGGCGTCCTTGTAGTAGTGGACGCCCTGGATGAAGGAGTTGGCGCAGTTGCCGACCCCGACGATCGCGACGCGGACCTTCGCCTCGCCGCTGTTTCCGTTCTCACTCATAAGTCTTCTGGTTCCTCCTGGGAATCAATCGCGCTGAGTGGGAAAGGACACCCGGCGCCTTTGCTGGTTACAGGGCCTCCGCGCCGCCCTCGTCACGATCGGCCGCCGCGGCATCCATCTTGGTGAGCTCGTTGCGCACGTGCCAGACGCGCTGGAAGACCGTGAAGATGGTCAGCCCGGCGATCACGTAGATGGCCGGGGCGAGGAGTTCGAAGTCCCCGATCCCGGCCCCCTTGGCGAAGATCAGGCCGATCGAAAGTAGCACCACGCGGACCGGGCGGGTGGCGATGCCGACCTTGCACTCGACCCCGAGCGCCTCGGCGCGGGCGCGGGTGTAGGAGACCATCAGCGAGCCGAGCACGGCGACGACGCAGATCGCGGCGGCGAAATCTTCGCCGCGGGAGGCGAAGTAGCCGGCCACGGCGGCGATCACGATCCCCTCCTCGATCCGGTCCAGGGTCGAGTCGAGGAAGGCGCCGAAGAGCGTCCCCTTGCCCGACATCCGCGAGTAGCGGCCGTCGAGCGTGTCCATGATCGAGCCGAGGATGAAGGCGACCCCGGCGAGGAAGAAGAGGCGCTGGGTGACGAGGAACGCGGCGACCAGGTTGCCGAAGAGGCCCATCAGCGAGATCGCGTTAGGGGTCAGCCGCGACTCGATCAGGCGATCGCGGGCGTAGGTCCGCAGCTCCTGGCTGTTGCGGGGCGGGGCCGGGCGGCCGTTGCGTCCGCCGCCAGGGGCCCGTGGGGGCGCCGTTGCCATCTGCGTATGAGGCTAGAGGGTCCCGGGGCGCCGCGCCGGCCGCGCCCCGGCGTTGATGGGCCGAAAACCCAAG
>Ga0335075_10010872_pt1 | contig 13792 bp, 11 predicted proteins | sample Lox_Sample_24_FD_206723 | JGI IMG/M metagenome (GOLD analysis project Ga0335075, IMG submission 206723) | Soil microbial communities from Loxahatchee National Wildlife Refuge, Florida, United States - Lox_Sample_2.4 | ecosystem: Environmental > Terrestrial > Soil > Wetlands | place: USA...
GACCGCGAAGCCGTTGCAGCAACGGAGGCGGCAGACTTTGCTCGCCACATCGCCAAGCAGATGTCGAACGTACTTGTGGCAGAGGTATACGACGAGCTAGTCAGCGTGTCGGACGTCGCGACACGCGTAGGCGTTGCTCCCGAGGCTGTCCGCTTGTGGGCGGCGCGCAAGCGCCGGGCGTCGCTTCGGCCATTTCCCACCCCACGTCAGGTCGTTGGCACTGGCTCTGGCGGTAAGACCATGAACCTGTATGCCTGGCGGGAGGTCCTGTCGTGGATCCGCGAGATACTCTGCACTGACCCCGAAGAGGGCATCGAGTACCTTTCGGACACGCAACTCGCGGACCTGAACGCCCGTCTTGCCGTTATCAGGGCAGAGCGCTCAGCATGGCATCCAATCGCAGTCAAGAATGAGCAGATCATCACTGACATACAGCAAATATGTCAGGAGACAAGAATTTCATTTGGGAGGGCAAGCCTCGCTGGTAGCTCCGGCTCTGACATCCAAGGTCAAGATCGGAAGCTGCGGGTAGAGCTCCAGTGATCCCGCAGGCAGGTGCTCCCAACGCGCTAGACATGGTGGGATCAGTGTCGGCTGAGCCGGACAGCTCAGCTTATAACTCCTTTGTCGCCGGGCTTCACTTGATGGGTATCGAGCTCATCAAGGTCCACGGCGAACGGATGACTTCCGGCGCGGCTTCACAAACCAGATTCGATCTGGCCGTCGGATACATGATTGCCGATGACGCGATCCAGTATCGCTACGATCTCTCAACGTATTTGCTAGACGACGCTGGAAACGTCCTTGGCAACGCGTCGGCATCGATCCTCCTCGTAACCGCTAACGCTCCAACTACCGACGTGGCGTGCATCGAACACTTCGGAGCTACATCAGGTGCGTTGATGGTTCATCCATACTTGCGCGAAGTAACCGCATCGACGGCGCAGCGGATTGGCTTCCCGGGAGTTCTTCTCCCGATGATCAAGCAACAGCCCGGAGAAGCCGGGACTGATTGATCAGTCGCTAGCGGGGCTGCCTGCAGTTACGGCGCTGTCGTCGTGGTCGACTCGATTTCGCGGACTGTCTGCGCCACTGTGGGCCTATTCGCCGGGGCACCCGGATGCCGACCCGGTTGCCACCCGGACCCCCGTGACGCAAGGAACCCCGGCTGCGACGCCGATCTCATCCGCCCCGGCCACGCTACCGAGAAGTGGGGCGGACTCAATGGCATTACCCATCGTCACGTTCGGCAGCTACTCCGGCAGGAAGCCCGAGATGATCGCCATCAGCGGCGACAGCGGGAACGTGGTGACGAACATCGACTGGACCTCCTGGACGGCCACGGGCGCCACCGCGGAGGGCGTGTCGGGCTGGAACAGCTGCGTTCCTGACTGCGCCCAGGGATCGGTGACGGAAGTCCCCACGGGGATCACGCTCTCCGATCCGGTGAACGGCCAGTTCACCGCCATGCGTGAGATTCGTCAAGGATCGGCCCTTGTCATGACGTACCAAAACGAGGATTGGCCGCTTAACGCGGACCAGACCTCTGGGTCGTAGCAGCCGTAACCGGAGGCGGGTTCCCTCCGTTGGAAGATCAAAATCGATTATCCCGAACGGTCCCGTGCTTCCCCAGTTCGGCGACCAGGCTCTCGACGTCGGCTATCCAGCCGGTCAGCTCGGCGGCGGTCGGGGCCAGCTCGTATGGGTGGTAGTGGCAGGCCCTGGACAGGGCAGAGTAGGCGAAGGCGGCCTGGCGGGCCTCCGGCGCGGAAACATAGGCGGGCAGGCAGGCTAGCCGGGACCACATACTCGCCTGCAGCATCGGAGCGGTCGCCGAGGACGCCGCCCACCTCGCGTCAACCGCGTCCTCGAGCGCCTGGCGTGTGAGGAAGGCAGCCGTTCGCGGCCACACCCCGGCCATCGACGCGTCAGGGCGGCTAATAAGCGACCGGGCCTCCGCGAGCAGCTCGGCGGGGGTCAAGGCAGCTTCTCCGAGATCTTGCGGACGAGGGCCCTGGTGTCTTCAATCAGGCCGGCGAGGTCGCCGGCGTATCCATCGTGGGCGCCCTTGTTCAGCGCTTGGTAGGTGTTGTCATGGCCGGATCCCCACTGCTTGTTAAGGTATCCAGGCACGCTGGCGTCCGTCGCCTCGCCGAACAGGGCGAGTTGCGCGATGCCACGCAGGTTCACTCGCTTGCCGTTCGGCTCCAGGGACCCCTCGATATCGCTCCGGCTTCGCCCCTTGCGCAACGCGGCGCGCCAGTAGGCGCTGGTGAACGCGGCTTCGACCGCCGTCCGGCATAGCCCGGGAATCACCCGCTCGGCGACCTCAAGGGGAATGTCCTGGTCCTTGTTGAGCGCGCGGGCATCCTTGATCGCCTGGCTACTCGCGTCCAGGCACTCCCGGACGGTGACCTGTGACTTCGGCTGCCGGGTCACTTCGAGGACGGTGGAGGGGACGCCCAGGTCCTTGATAGCGGAAGCGAGACGGTTGTCGTGAGTGAAGACGATGACCTGTCGTCGCCTGGCGACCTTGTCGAGGACCTTCGCCAGGCCGTCGACCTTGGCGGGATCCATCGCCTGGACCGGATCGTCGATGACGAGGAAGTTGAACGGGCTGTCCGGCATCGTCGCCCGAGGCACGAAGATGCTCAGCGCGAGGGCGTTGATCTCCCCTTGGGACATGACCCCGAGGGCCGCGCCGGGCGAGCCGTCGACGCTGACATCGAGATCGAGGCGGCGCGTGGTGTTCGCGCCCACAAGGCGGAACGCGCCAAGATCAACGTTGCTCTCCTGCCGCAGATCAGCCCAAATCGTGCGGGACTGTTCTGCTAGCGGGGCAAGTCGCCGGTCGCGCAGGTCGTCTATGGCGTCCGCCAGCCACTTGCGCGCGCGCTTGAGGTAACTGACGGCCGTCCCGCCGGATACCGCCTTGGCAGCGTCCGCGCACCAGGCGGCCACGTCGGCGGCTATGGGAGCCCACTGGTCGTCCCGGCTGGCGACCGCCTCCGCGGCGGCGGTGGCAACGGCGGTGACGGCGGAGACCAGGACAGGAAACTCGACCTCAAGATGCTGCGCCAAGGAAGCAAGGCTCTCCGGAGTGGTATCGGAAGCTTCCACCCCTCCTGCGACGGGAGCTATCCAGGCCGACCATGCCTGGCGAGCCGGCGCGACATCGACCACAGTCACTTTCCGGTCGTCGGCGAGCGCGACCGGGGGTGACGAGAGCAGTGCCACCACGCGTCTCGCGGCCGCGCGCGCCTTTTCGAAAGCGTCGTCAGCGGCGACCGCCTCACCCCGAAGCCGGTCCCGGTTCTGCTCTGTAGCGGCCCGCCATGCCGCAGTTAGCGCACCGGGGTTGCCGCAGACTGGACAGTCGCCGTCCCCGTGCGCGTGATAGTGCCCGAGGGCGGCGTCGAGCAGGGCCACGAGGCCGCGCGCCTGCGCGGCGTTCGTCCCGGCAACATCCCGAAGCCCGTCCGCCGCGGACCGCGCATCCGCGATCGTCGCCTCGACTTCCTCCGCGCTCGGAGGGGTCAACTGGGCTACGCCGCGCAATGCCGCCAGAGCGCCGCCGTCGGCCACCGTGGCACCGGTGGCCGCGGCCTCTGCCCCCGGGATGTCCCACTTGGATGGAGTATTGCCGGAAAGCGCAGTCAGGCAGGCCTGCGCTCGCTCGTCCTGGCCGGCGATCGGCTGTATCCGTGTGCGCAACGCCTCGAGACGCTTCTTCACGGTCGACAGCTCGTCCTCACGGACCTTGCGCGCCGCGTTCAGCCGTCTGTCGGCGCTGGCGAGATCCTCGAGCCCGAGGACCGAGGCGAGTAGGTCATGCAGCTCGGACTGCTTTCCGAAGAACGCCTCAAGCTCGGCATGGGAAAGGAATGGCCGGTACTCCTTGAGGTCTGCGTCCCAACCCAGAGCCGACAGCGGGGCGCGCTTCTCACCCGCCCGCTGCAGCCATACGGTCGACCCAGTCAGGTCGCTGTTGGCGGTCCATGACCGGCAGACGGTCGCCTTTCCGCTGCCCTCGATGAAGAACTCGGCCGCGATCTCCGTGTCGCCTCCGGCGTGCTTGGACCTCCAGCCCTCTCTAACAACGTTCGGGACTGGCGGCGCCCACCGCATGAGGGTCCCCGTGAGCAGCATCTCAAGGCCTTCGGCGAAGCTCGACTTCCCGCTTCCGTTCCGCCCCACCACCAAGGTCAGCCCTGGCCCGGGCGTGACCTCCAGGGTGGCGGCCGGCCCAATGCCACGGAACCCGGCAACCGTCACCGAGCGCAGGTAGGCCCCAACCGGCTCGCTCGCCGCCGTCCCGGCGGTCGCGCTGCGGGCGTACCGATGCGCCGAACCGGCGTCCAGCTGTCCATTGAGCGCTTCGTCGCCGTCGAGAGCAGCCAGCAGCAGTTTTTCCGCCTCGGGCGAGAGCGAGTCTTCGGCGAGGCGCTCAAAGACGGCCGAGAGCAGCGCGTCATCCATAGCCAACAGAGGTACCAGAAGGAGCCGACACCCGCACCCTCAGGTGAGGGGGAGCCAGGAGTCAATCTAGTTAGACCCTGCCGACAAGCGGTGTCAGCTGTGTCTCAGGTCTGCAGAACCGTTTCCGCCACCCGGCCAAGCAGCTCAGACAGCGCCTGTTCGAATTCCAGAGTTCCGTCCGAGGTGCCGCTGACCATGTGGCCTATCTCGTGCAACAGGGTGCCCGCGTAACTGGCGATTCCGATCAGCTGGTCGCGTCGAATCACGATCCGACGCTCACCCGATTCCCACACTCCGAGAACTGGGTTCCCGGCATCGTTCAGCCGCATCGTCTCAGAGATGAGCACCGCGACCCTGCGTCCGGATAGGTCAACGTGAGCGAGCGCGGCGATCTCTCCGGTTCGTGCGAACACAGCCTGCTCTGACGCAGTCATTGCCCCGGACTCCACGAACGTGAAGGAGAAGCTGTCGTTCCACTCGTCGCGATAGCGGTTCAGATCGACTATCGGTCGGCCGTCCAGATCGGTGAGGCTGCCGAGTGACCGCGCGATGTCATCCGGTACCACCACGACGCGGTAGCCATCGTCCTTCGCGTATCTGATCTGGGCCGTGTTCTCGGCGAGCTGCCAAGGGGTGACGAAGATGACTTTCTCGTTGGTCTGGAGCACCCGGCATGCATGCAAGGCCACGTCGCGCCAGCTGAGCTCATCATGAAGCCGCCCCAGCGAGTAGGCATTCAGATCTTCAGCGAGCGGGGTCGCGACCTGCGAAGACCTGCTCGCCGTAAGGATGGCCTTGACCCGGTCAGAGTATGCGGAGCGGCCAACGTTGCTACGTTCACGGTTCAGCGCCCGGCGGAGCGCCGCGGACAGCTTCGTGATGTTGTATGAGAACAGGAAGTTCGGTTCCTCGGCGACGAACAGCCCTTTGACGTAGATGCGAGCTGGCTGGCTCGGATCGGCGCGGGCCAGGACGTCACCAAATTCCGTTGATTCCAACAGGCGTTCGTCGCTGTAGCGGAGAAAGAAACGGCGAGCCTGTTCGACATCTTCGTCAGTGACCCCGGTAAGCACGATATGGCTGCCTACCTGACGCGGATCCGCGGGCGGAGCTACCAACGCGTGCAGCGTCACAACATCCGGAAATCCTTCCTTTGGCCGTCGGCCCGTGGTGATGACGGCGTGCGGTGAGTAGATGGCCACGCCTACTCCCCGTCGGTCGAACACAGCGAGCGCGTCCTTGAGGCCCATGCCGAACTGTCCGATGACTCCAGGGTGCGAGCGCTTCTCCGCGTTCTCATTCTGCGTTAGGTGTTCGTACCGAATCCCACGGCCCGCGTCGGCAATGTGCCAGTAACCGGCGTCGTCCTTGAAGATCGCTGGATCTCTCGTGCGAGTGAGCGCTTGCTCGTCGAGTGCGTTCGCGATCAACTCGCGGATCGCGAACGCTACCGACCAATGCTCCAGAACCTTCTCGACGTTCAGGTCGAAGGCCTGGCCACCTTGGCCAGAATTAGCAGAACCGGTTACGTTTCCCATCATTGGATTAGCGTGCCACAACGTACGACCCAAGTCGCTCCATCTCGGAAGTATGCGAACTTCAGGATGTGCGGCAGAATCCATAGAGCGATGGAATCGAGATTAGGAGGATCTTAATAATTTGCCGTGTGCGGCTTGGCTCAGTGCCCGGTAGAGCAGACGCTGATCGCCAAGACGATGGCGCAACTCATGCTCCAGGCCGCCGATGGGATAGAGGTTCTGCGGAGCTCGCGAGTCCTTGTACGGGGCTGACGCGAACCGGCCCAAACACGCCTGACTCAGGTCCGCGAGCCTGATCACCTCAGAACGCGGCAGGTCCGCGGCGCATTCACCGCGCACAATCCCCGCCCAAGGCGCGCCGGGAGCGCACGGGAGGCGCAGGTACCAGCTGTGCCGGTCCCACGAGGTCCCCATGAGGAACACCGGGGTGCGCTGACCAGGTGCGAGCTTCCCCACGAGCGCGTTGAGCTCAGGGGGCAGGTACGTGCTGTGGTGCGACTTGATGTAGCCGAGGGCGCGCGGGAGATGCTGACGCCCGCGAAGCGGCCCGTCGATGATGAGCAGATCATCGTCGGCCGGCAGGCCATGGCCATGGCCATGCACCGACGAGCGCGCTGCGACCGCGGTGACCATCTCAATTTCGGCCAGGCGGCGCTGGAGTCCCTGAGAAAGCCGCGCCATCAGCGGGACGCCGGCCGAGCCGCTCCCGATGTAATGCGCTTGATAGCGGCCAGCCCGGGTGACGATGTCGTTCGCGTGGCGCGCGACCGAGAACAGACCGCGCCGCATCTCCGCCATCACCAGATGCGCCTGCTCTCCAGAGCAGCACACCACCCCGGCCGCGTAGGAGGCACACAGGGCCGCCGTCGCGTCGGATGACGGGGCCCCGTCCGAGACCTCATCGTCGATCCAGACGCGGGCTTCAATCCGGCGCACACCGTCGACGAAGAGGATCGCCGCGGGCAGCGCGCGGTCGGTCGTGGCGTCGATTGCCTGCCACCTGCTCGCCGGCACTTCCACGTCGACCGCGACGGTCGCGGTGGACTCCTGCAGTTGCTCTTCGAGTTCGAGGCTCGCGCCGTACGACGGATCCCAGCCATCGACGGCGAAACGCATCGGCTGCCCGGTAGAGCCCGCCTCAGCCGGAGGCGCTATGTCGCTGATCATGCCGTGAGCTCCTCCTCGTCCACGATGGCGAGGCCCTCGCGGGCAACGGTCGACGTCCGCGCGTTCCTGCTGACCCGGTACCTGACCGGGACCCGTTCGGCGAGCGCGGTTACGTGGGTGACGACGCCGACCATGCGGCTCCCCTGGGCGAGGGTCTCCAGCGTGGTGGCCACGACCTCCAGGGTCTCGCCGTCCAGGGTGCCGAATCCCTCGTCCAGGAAGATGGAATCAAGCCGGGCCGCGCCCGCCGCGGCCAGCGCGCTGATCTGCGATGACAGGGCGAGGGCAAGCGCCAGGGACGCCTGGAAGGTCTCGCCACCGGACAGGGTGCGGACCGATCGCTTAGCATCCGCGTCGGCGTGGTCGATGACGAACAGGTCGCCCTTGTCGTGCGTGAGATCGAACTGGCCGTTCGTCAGCGCGGCCAGCGTCTCCGAGGCGGCCGTGACCAAGTCGTCCAGTGCCTCGCTGACCAGCCACTGCGGGAACTGCCTGGCCTGGAGGAGGTTACCGAGCATGTGGGCCACCTGCTGCTCCTCCTGGGCGGCCCGCTGCTTCTGCACCAGGTCCGCGGCCTCAGCGCGCCGCTCCTTGATCCGGCTCGTCCTGGCTCTGGCACCTTCGAGTGCGCTCGCCACAGCGGCGGGCGCCTTGTCCTGGACCGCTTCGGAGGCGAGCTCGATCCCGGCGTTGGCTAGGTCTCGGCTCAGCTGCGAACTCAGTTCGACGATGCTCGCGCGGGCGAGGTCGGCGGCGCGTTCCGCGGTCGCCGTCTCCTGCTCGCGGACCTTCGCCTCCTCCTGTCCCCAGGTCAGCAGGACCAACCACGCGTCGAGAAGGCCCCGGCCGTCAAGGACCGGGGCACCGAGAGCGACCACGCTGTCGCGGGCGGCCGAGAGCTGCGAGCGTGCCGTTTGCTCTTCGTCCCTCAACGCCGCAAGCGCCTTATCTGCGGCGATACGACGTTGACGGGCCGCATCCAGGACCGTCTTGGCCTGGTCGGCCGCCGTCTCCAGGCGCTGCAACAGGGCCAGCCGCTCGGTTATCTGCTCGTCGTTCGGTTCGCACTCAAGCAGCCCGTCAAGTTCACTGATGCGAGCGGAGACCTGACTTAGCTGGGCTCGGGCGCGTTGGTCGTTCTCGGAGGCTATCTTCGCCTCTTCACGAAGACGGGCGAGAGCTCGCTCAGCCTCGCCGAACTCGGCTGCGAGCTTCCGATACTGATCGGCGGTGGCCTCTTTGGCTGCCTGCGCCTCAGTCAAGGCTGCGGCTCGTGCTTGGGCCTGCTGTCGCGCCCACTGGGCCAGTGCCGTCCACCCGGCGGCCAAGTTCGTGTCGTCCACCGGCGGCGCGCCCAGCTCCACGAGAGGGTCTCGGGCAGTCCGCAGCGTATTCCGGGCACTCGTCAGTGCGGCCTCAGCCTTGGCTTCCTGGTCTACTGCTCCCCGATGGCGTTTCCTCGCCTCTTGCGCTTCGCTTGCGGCTCGTTCGGCGGTCTGCTGCGCCATAAGCCGGGCCTGCGTCAGGGCCGCGACCTCAGCGAGCGCACGAGCAAGCTCTTCGTCTGCGAAGGCGGCCTTCGCATCGGCGACCGCATGGACGCCCGGTAGGGAGAAATGCGCCAGCTGACCGGACAGAATACTGCTCAGGTGGCTGGCGAGAGCTGTTCGTCGTTCACCACGGGCCCTGAGGCTGGCATTGGCGTTGGCGGCGCTGGCGTCAGCCTCACGGACAGCAGAGCGCGCAGCGTTTACCCTGTCCTCCGCCTCGTCCAGGTGCGCCTGAGCCGCGTCGACCGCGTGAGCGACGAGAGGAGCCGGTAGGGTCCGCACGCTCTGCTCGCATACCGGGCAAGGCTCTCCAGCAACCAAGTGCGGACGCAGTCCGGCGACTACATGGTCACGCCGCGCCTCCTCTACCTCGGCCTGACGCTGGCGACGTGCTTCCTCCGCGGCAGCCAACGCACCCTCGGCTCCTACCAGCGCGGTGGCGGCCCCTTGGGCGGCACACTCGGCGGACGCGAGGTCAGCGAGAAGCGTCCGCAGCTCGCCGAGGTCACGAGTGGCCTGGCCGAGGGATGATTCCGGCGCAGCCGCAGCCAACGCGGAGCGGGCCGCGGCGTCGGCCTGCTCTGCTTTCTCCAAGGCGTCGACCGCGGTTCTCGTGGCCCGCGCGGCGGCCGAGCGTTGCTCATCCAGCTCGGTAACACCGCCGGGAATCGACACGGCCGCGAACCTGGTGTGCTCGCCGGTCAGAACGATGACGCGCTCGGCGGCGCCCTCAGCGGCGCGGAGCGCCTCATCGCGTTTGGTCCGCGAATCATCCACGGAGGCAGCGGCGTTATCCACCGCAGCTGACGCGCGTTCCGTCTGCTCGCCGAGCTTCGTCACCTCGGCGACCAGTCCCGGCATGCCGCCCTGGAGACGGGCGTACTCAGCACGGCGCTCCTTGGCCAGCTCGAGTGGTGCCCGCTGCGGGCCACGGGAGAGTTCGTCCCGGGCGGCGGTGTCGGCGTCCTCCGCCACCCGCTCGGCGTCCTTCCGATTCTCCAGGTCGATCCGGCCTGCCAAAAGATCCGCATCCAGCTTCTCAACCCCGTCCGGAACGCGCAGTGCGGACAGTCGTGCCTGCTGGGCGCGGAGCTCCTGAAGCTTGCCCTCAGCGGCCTTCAGCTCCTCGCGCCGAGCGCTGATCAGCGGCAACGTCACCGCTGCCCGCTCGCTGAGGCTGACCAGCGCAACCTCAGCAGCGTGGGCGACCTTCTCAGCCTCGGCCGTGGCGTCGGCGTAGCCGAGCAGTTCTTCACCGTAGGTGGTGGCGCGTTGCTCTGACACGTTCGCGCGCTGGTTCGCCTTCATCATCATCAGCCGGTAATGCTCCGCACCAAGCAGCCGAAGGAGGATTTCCTGGCGCTCACTCGGCTTGGCGTGCAGGAAGTCAGCGAACTGCCCCTGCGGCAGCACCACGCACTGAATGAAGTCCTCGTACTTCAGCCCGAGCAGCTTCTCCACCGCGGCGTTGACGCCGTCGATGTCCTTGGCGATCGGGAAGGTCTCGTCCCCGGGCTGCGCCGAGCCGCGCGGATCCGCGAGTCGCTCCAGGCTGGCGGCCCGCTGATTGACCGTGCTGCCAGCGCGGCGCAGCTCGCGGGCCACGACGTAGCGCTGCCGATCGACCTCGAAGACGAGCTTCACGGTCGCCCGGGCAACGCTCGGCGCGAGCGCCAGGGACACCATCCCCTTGCGGCCCCAGCGGGGCACCGACCCGTAGAGCGCGAACGTCATGGCGTCGATCACCGTCGATTTGCCCGAGCCGGTCGGGCCCACCAGCGCGAAGAAATCCGCGTCGCTGAAGTCGACGTGCGCTTCGTCGCGGAAGGAAGCGAAGCCGTGCATGTCCAGGGTGATCGGACGCATCGTTGGACCCTCTTCCCCGTTAGCTCGCTGCCGACAGGTCGGCACTATCGGCGCTGGTGACGTCGTCGTGCAATTCCCCGAACAGGGTCGCGACCCGAGGGTCGCTGACGTTACGGGTAGCACAGAAGTCACCGAACAACTCGGCGGGCGTTCGCGTCGTGCGACTCTCCCCGGAACCCTGCCTCTTAGCAGATCCCTGGTCCGCGAACTCCGGGTCGATCCGTACCTCAAGCGCGTTCGGCAGGACCGCCATGATTTCGTCACGAAGCCCGGCCCGGGTCGGCTCGCGCAGGTACACCCGCAGGTAGTCCTCGCCCAACCCGCCGGCCAGGCCCTCCAGTTCGGCAAGCGTGCCGTGGACGGTCCGAAGTCGCCGACCAGACGTGACCGGGATGTCGGTGACCCGCGCCGGGATTCCGGGGGCCGCCTCGACGAGGCACACGACGCTCCTGTTGTCCTGCTCGCCGAAGTCGACCGCGAGCGGCGAGCCGCTGTAGTGCACCGGCGCCTGGGCGGGCAGGCTCTGCCGCCGATGCAGATGGCCGAGCGCGACGTAGTGGGCCGAGATCGGGAAGATCGACGCCGGAACGCTGTACTCGAAGATCGACTGCGCGGGCCGCTCACCGCCGCCAAAGACACCCCCCACGCAGGTGACGTGCGACATCACAATGTTGACCGCGTCGGCGCTGAACCCGGTCGTCAGCGACGTGACGATCTGCCGGACCATCTCGTCGTAGGCGCGGGCGTTCTGCGAGGGGGTGTGGGAAAGCATTAGTTGCAGCGCGGGAAACGACTTTCCAGGACATCTGACTACCTTCACCCGGAACTCAGGCCGCCGCCAACGGCAACGTGCGAATCGACCTAGTGCCTGAGACCACGGCCTCGAGTGGCGGCACCCTGTGTGGACTGCACGCTAAAGTGATATTGGCAGATCAGCGCATTGCCCTCTTAGGCAGTGCAAATCTCACCGTCAAGGCCCTAGTGAGTAATCTCGAACCGGGCGCAATTCTCCGCGATCCTGATGTAGTACGGCGCGTCGACCGCCACTTCCGCTCGTTGATGCAGCCAGGGTTCGGCATTCTCCAGCGGATCACAGATTAGCGAGCTGGCTGCCGTCATTGGGCTGCTTTCGAATCATGCGGCAGGCTCGGGAGGGATGCCGCGCGCATCCCTGCTTAGGCGCCATAGCTCCTCCTGATCTTCCCAGCCTTCTTGGTGGGCGATCTCGACCCCTAGCGAGGCAATCGACCAGGCCGCATCGCCTACGTAGAGTTTCCATTCGCCGTTTCGAGTCGGCTTCCAGAGCAACGCTTCCTGCGGAAGGGGGCCGATTTTCGCCCATTCGGCGCTGGCCGCATTCAACGCCGCTCGGGAGCGTCCCAGCGCCAAGTAGCAACACATCTGGTTGTACGTGTTCGTCGCCGATGACGGATATCCCATATTTGCGGCAGCCTCGAGGTGATCCAGGGCCTGGTTCGGGTCGAGAGGAATCAGGCAAAAGCCGAGATTATTCCTGATTCCAGGATCATATGGCCGTTGAGTTATGCCGAATTCGAACACGGCGACCGCTTCCCGGAGTCGCCCTTGGTGAAGCAGATTTATCGCATGCCGTGTCATTTCGGCAGATATCGAGTCGCCGACGCCTGGGGGCTTCGTCTGGTAGACAGCGCGGCGTGCGATCTCCTCGACCAGGTCCCTCCGCGTTACCGCACGATCATGCATGAGCTCATCAGGGCACGGCGATGATATATCTCCGTCGAGCCATTTAAGCTCATTATGGAGCGAGGTCGTTCCCCAATCTCGGTAGAAAGTTTTCGCGAAGTGGTCTACCATCCACCGATACTGTTTATGCAGCTCGGGTTCGTCGTCAAGAGTGACAGAATCAGCCGCCAATTGGCCACGTTGAGGCGCGGCCAAGGTGATGACGTCATCGAGAGAAGCATTTCTTACCCACTGCCGTATCAGCGGAATGACCGGAAGAACCAAATCGTTGAATCGATCGCTTATTTCGTTGGTGCTTATATCTCTGACGGACGGCAGCGGGGGATCGACGAGAAGCGCGGAGCACCAGCCCGTGGCATCTACTTCGTTGGCCGCAGGGTCTGCCCCGAAGATCAACTTCACCGTAAGCGCGGAGACGATAGGTGCCACGACCTCCTGGGTCATCCCGTATCGGATCAGGGCTGTGGCGTCCAACCCCCGGGCTGTCAACTCAGTGGCGGCGGCCTTGATGGTGGTCCGGCGCCTCTCCGCTGCCGTGGACTGAGCCTCTTGACTCCGGTCGATGAGCCGGAGGATCGCGGTGACGAGGCTCACGGTCCGCCACTTGGCCGAAGGCTGTCGGTCGGCCTCGCAGAGGTAGCTTTCGGCAGCATCGAAGGGTTTCTCGTCGTTCACTGACAGCATCTCCGTATGGAGTTACATCAAAGTAATTTACCAACGACGTATGATTCTGACAAGATCGTGGGTATGATCGTACCAGTGATCCTAGCTGTAGGCGGACAAGATGTCTGATCAGATCTTTCAATCATCCGATCTGGCCAACAAGCGGACAGAGGTCCTGGAAGCAGCGCGCAACGGCCAGGCTCGGGTACGAGACAAGGACGGGACCAGCCTTGTGATGCTTCCCGAGAGCAGGCTGCGGCTCCTGGAGACACTCACAAAGTGGTGGCAGGCATACATGAAGCTTGAGGCGCTCCTGCATAGAAGCGAACTGCCCCGAGCAGGGGAGCTGGGCGATCTCGCCTGGCTGCGCACGTTCGACCGTGAAGACTTCCAGGAGTTCGTCAGCGAGCTGCATGATGCTCTTGTCGCAGCAAACGCGGACGAGGACAGTGCGGTGCTTGACGAGTGCATCAAGACTTGGCGAGTCACGGCACGCCAGCTCGAGGACCCCCTGCGTCGCTCCGTCCTGTACGGAACCTTCACGCCGGAACACTACATTGAGGCCAACAGGCCTGATGTCGGCAAATAGTGCGTATGACCCGAACGTTCCTGCCAAGCGTCCCGGCGGTAGGCCCGAGGAACGGCCTAGGTACCGGGTGCTGGTGCACAAGCGCTTCCTGAGCCACTACGACGAGCTGGCGGAGCGAGTGGGTCTCAAGCAAGCACAACAGTTCTGGGACCACGTGTCGCAGGATCCGGGCAATCCGGACCCCATCGCTCAGACGTGCTATCTGAAGGGGAGGGCTG
>Ga0335075_10010874_pt1 | contig 13790 bp, 12 predicted proteins | sample Lox_Sample_24_FD_206723 | JGI IMG/M metagenome (GOLD analysis project Ga0335075, IMG submission 206723) | Soil microbial communities from Loxahatchee National Wildlife Refuge, Florida, United States - Lox_Sample_2.4 | ecosystem: Environmental > Terrestrial > Soil > Wetlands | place: USA...
ATAGCCGCCGGGCCGCAAGCCGGGCCGCGCTACGCCCGGCGATCCGCCCGAACGTCAGCGCCCCGCCGACGGCCTTCCCGCCGCCGAGGTAATGCTCCCCGATCAGGTTGCCGACGACCTCGCCCGCGGCGAACAGGCCAGGAATCGTCTCGCTGCGGGTGTCCAGGACGCGGGCGTCCGGGTGGATCTTCGCGCCGTGGCAGGTCAGTGACATGGCTAGCGGCCGGACCTGTGCGGCGTAAAACGGGGGCTCGCGGACCGGCCGCATGACCGCGGGGCCCTTGAGGAACTCCCGGTCGCCGCCATTATCGCAGCCGGCGTTGTAGCGGGCGATCGTCCGGGCGAGGATCGCGGAGTCGATGCCCGCCTGGCGGGCAAGGTCCGCAAGGGTGCCCGCCCGCATGATGCGTCCCAGGCGCACGCCGTCCGCGATCGCCTCGGCCGTCCAGACGCCGCCGCTCAGCGTGGGCTCCCGGGAAACTGGCCCGTCGCGCCTGGTGGCTTCGTCGAAGATGTTCCAGACGCCGCCGGGCTGCCGGGCCGCCGCCAGGGCGATGACCGAGTACGGCGCGCACTCGTTGATGAACCGCTGCCCGTGCTGGTTGACGTATACGAGCCAGCCAGGCGGGAACGGGTCGCGGTCCCGGCTGAGGCCGGGGGTGAGGACAGCGACGCCGGGATTCCAGCCGGCGATCGCCGCGCCGACGGCGCGCCCCATCCGCAGCCCGTCGCCCACGTTGGTCTCGGCGGCGGGCGACCAGTGCCCGGCTTCGGCGGCAAACCCCGGGTAGTACTGCGCGAGGAGTTCCTCGCTGTGCGCGAAGCCGCCGCTGGCCAGGACGACGGCGTAGGCGGACAGGTGCTCGCCGCGCGATTCCACGCCGCGGACCCGTCCCCCGTCGGCCAGGAGCCGCGTCACGCGGTTCCCGAGGGCGATCTCCACCCCAGCGCGTCTGGCCGCCATGAGCAACGCTGCGGTCACGGCCTGCCCGCCGCCGGCGGGCTGGTGGCTGTACCGGCACGGGCTCAAGCCCGTTCCGGTACAGCCCGCCGCTGGGGTAGCTGACCCCGTGCCTGCTCAGCCACCTCATGGTCGGCCAGCCCTCGTCGCAGAACCTGCGGGCGACCGCCGGATCGCATGCCCACCGGTTGACGGTGAGGTAGTGATCGAAGAACGCTTCGGCGCTGTCGGTAAAGCCGGCGGCGGCCTGAACGGGCGTGCCGGCGGCCACGAACGTGCCGCTGGACCGGGCCGTCGAGCCGCCGGGGGTCCCGGCGGCCTCGGCGAGCAGGACGCCGGCCCCCCTTTCGGCGGCCGCCAAGCGCCGCGGCCAGGCCCGCGCCGCCCGCTCCGATCACTATCACGTCGAATTCCGGCGGCTCAGCCAGGCGCGTCATGGCAGAAATAGTGAAAGGAAGCGTGTTATCGGAGTGGTTACCGCCGACGATTAACGTCGCCGATAACGCGTGGCCCAGAAAACTGGCGTGGCGTTTGCCAATGCCCGCGGATCGGCGATTCCCGGCGGAATTTCCCGGCTGCTGGAGGGACGAGGTCGCAATGCTGGACTGCTGCACCCTGGTGGATTTCTCGTCGATGGGCCCCGGCCCGCGCTGCACCCGCCTCCTGGCGGATTATGGAATGCGGGTCATCAAGATACGCCCGCCCGCGGGCGGGACCCGCATGCTCGACGCTCCCTGGTACAGCTACAGCGCGAACCGGGGAATGCCGCAGGTGCACGTCGACCTCAAGCAGGACGGCGGGCGGCGCCTCGTGCAGCGGATCCTGCGGCGGGCCGACGTGCTCGTCGAGAGCTTCCGGCCCGGTGTCGCCGCCCGCCTGGGCCTCGGCTACGACGAGGTCCGGGCCAGGCACGAGGGCATCGTGTACTGCTCGGTGAGCGGCTTCGGGCAGAGCGGCCCGTACGCGCAGTGGCCGGCCCATGATCTCAACTGGCTAGCGCTCGGCGGGTTCCTGCACGCCGGGTCGCGGCGCGCCAACGGCGCGCCGTCGCTTCCCGGCGCCGTGGTCGCGGACGCCACCGGCGGTTACTCGGCCGCCGTCGCCATCCTCTCGGCACTGGTCCGCAAGGCGGCCACGGGGCAGGGCGCGTACCTCGACGTCTCGGTCATCGACGGCGTGCTGCGGGTGATGCAGTACGTCATCGACGGGCACCTGGCCGGGGACGCCGAGGCGGGCACCCCCACCGCGATGCTCACCGGCGGGCGGGCCTGCTACGACGTTTACCAGGCGGCCGACGGACGGTGGCTGTCCGTGGCCGCGGTCGAGCCGCACTTCTGGGCGGCGCTGTGCCGGGAACTCGGCCTGACGCACCGGATCGGCGAGCAGCATGACCCCGCCCGGCAGGACGTCCTGCGCGAGGAGCTGAGCCGCGCCTTCGCCACCCGCGACAGCGAGGAGTGGCTGCGCGTGCTTGGCCCGGTGGCCTGCGTCGCCCCGGTGAACTCCCCGGCCGAGGTGCTGCGCGACCCGCACCTGCAGCACCGCCCGCTCACCCTCGAAGTAAGCGTCGAGGGCCGGCCGCTGCGGCAGATGGCGCCACGCCTGCCCGTCGACGACCAGCCAGGGCTGGACAAGCAGCCGGCCGGCCCGACTCCGGCCGCCGACGTCGACGCCCTGCTCGAGCAGCTCGGCATCGGCGCCGCCGAGATCGCCGCCCTGCGCCAAGCAGAAATCATCACCGACTGACCCCTGAAGTGGAGGCCGCCATGGAGCTAGGCACGACGTACAACGAGGAGCGGGAGCAATGGGGCAAACCGCTGGCCGGGCTGCGCGTCCTGGCCGCGGAACACATGCAGGCCCTTCCGTTCGGTACCCAGCTCCTGGCGATGCTGGGCGCCGAGGTGATCAAGGTCGAGCCCCCGGGCGGTGAGGCTGGGCGGGCGGCACGGCCGATCGTGCCGCAACCGGACGGCTCGACCATCGGCGGCACGTTCGCCCGGAACAACCTCAACAAGTCCAGCATCGTGCTGAACCTGAAGAACCCCGAGGGCCGCGCCACCTTCCTGCGGCTGGCCGGCCAGGTGGACGTGGTGGCCGAGAACATGCGGCCGGGCGTGATGGACCGCCTCGGCGTGGGCTATGAGGACGTCGCCGCGGTGGCTCCGCGGATCATCTATGTGTCTGTGTCGGGCTTCGGCAGCCGCACGCCTTCGCCCTACCAGAACTGGCCGGCCTACGCCCCGGTGGCCGAGGCGATGGCCGGACTGTACGAACTCGGGCGCCGCCCCGGCGAGGCCCTGCGCCCGGGGATAGCCGGGGCGCTCGGCGACAACACCGCCGCCCTGTACGCGACGATCGGCATCCTCGCCGCGCTCCGGCACCGGGACCAGACCGGGATCGGCCAGCACGTGGACGTGTCGATGCTGGACTCCATGCTCGCGACCAACGACATGTACCCGCAGCTGTGGTCGCTCGGGCTGCCCGCGGCGGTGGGCACCGGCCGGGGGACGGGCATCCTCGCCACCTTCCGTGCCGCCGACGGCGACTTCCTGATCTCGGTCATCCGAGAGCATCAGCTTGCCCGTCTCGCCACGCTGCTGAGCCAGCCGCAGTGGGTGACCGACCCGCGGCTCGCCGACCGGGCGGAGTGGTCCAACCGCATCGACGACATCTTCCGCCCGGTGATCGAGGCGTGGGCGAGCCAGCGCACGCGGCTGGAGGCCGCGGCCGAGATGGCCAAGGCCGGCATCGCGGCGGGCCCGTGCTTCACCATGGACGACCTCAGCGACGACGAGCACATCCGGGCGCACAACATGCTGATCGAGACCCCGGTCGGGACGGAGCGGCCGGTCGTGCTGCCGGGGAACCCGATCAAGTTGTCGAAGGTGGCCGAGGGGCCGCTGCACATCTACCCCAAGCCCGGCCAGGATGCCGACCGCATTCTGTCGGGACTGCTCGGCCTCGGTCCCGACGAGATCGGCGCCCTCCGCGAGTCCGGCGCGCTCGGCTGACCCGCCGCCTGCGGCCGGTTACCTCGCCGGGGCGCGGCCGCCGCGCCGCGCCCCGGCGAGGTAACCGTTTCCTCAGGGCACGGTCCGCCAGCTCCAGGTAAACGGGGACGCTCTCACCGGCGGTCGCGAAACCTTCTCCTGATACCGCGCCAGCGCGCAGGCGGTAGTCGATGCCGGCGGCGATCGCGGCGATCTTGAAGTAAGCGAGGGCGAGGTGGAACCCGAAGTCGTTCAGCCGCTCCCCTCCGACCGCCTCGTAGCGGGCGGCGAGCTCCAGCGCGCCAGGCAGGCGGGGGCTGGTCCAGGCGCTCGGCGCCCCGATGATCAAGTCGAAGGCCGACTCCCGGTAGGCGCACATCATGGCGACGTCCGCGACGGGGTCACCGATCGTAGACAGCTCCCAGTCCACGACGGCGGCTACCCGCAACGCGCCGGCCGGGTCGGCGGCGAGCAGGGTGTTGTCGATCCGGTAGTCGCCATGCACGACGCTGGCGGTGAGCTGCCTCGGTATCCGCTCGGCCAGATGCGCAGCGACGCGATTCCCGCGCTCGGTGAGACCAGGCGGCGCGACAAGCTCCCACTGCCCGGCCCAGCGTTTCAGTTGCCGCTCCGCGTAGGCGTCGAAGCGGCCGAACTGCCCGAGTCCGATCACCGCCGGATCCACCTGGTGCAGCGTGGCCAGCACCGTGACCAGCTCTACCGCGACCGCGCTGATGGTGCGCTCGTCGAGCTCGTCGAGCTGCGCGCGGGTCTGGATGGTGCGCCCGGTGGCGAACTCGGCGATCGCGAAGGGACCGCCGATGAGGCTCTCGTCCTCCTCGAGGGCGACGGGCCGGGCCACCGGGACGTCGGTCCCGGACAGGGCGGAGGTGACCCGGAACTCGCGGGCGACGTCGTGCGCTGAGGGCGTGCGGCCGGTCCTCGGGGGGGTGCGCAGCACCCAGGACGAGACGCCGTCGGAGAGCTTGAATGTCAGGTTTGACTTGCCGCCCGCGATGAGACTGGCCAGCAGCGGCCCCTGGACCCCGGCTCCGACACGCTTCATCACCTGGGCGATCGCCGCGAGCTCTGCGACGGTCAGGGCATGGGCCTGTGCTGCACTCACTGGCTGGTGATTTCGCGGACGGCGCGACGGGCCAGCGACCACCGGTGGACCTCGCTCGGGCCGTCGTAGATCCGGAACGGGCGGATCTCCCGGGCAACCTTGGCCACCGGCAGGTCCCGGGTGATCCCCAGACCACCGCACAGCTGAGCTGAGCGGTCCACCACCCGGTATAGCGCCTCGCCGGCGAAGGCCTTGGCGATGGACGTGGACTTTGCGGCCCGCCCGCCAGCGTCGATCTCCGCGCAGGCATCCCGCAGCAGCGCCCTCGTCGCCGCGAGGTCGATCTCGTTGTCTGCGATCAGCTGCTGCGCAAGCCCCAGGTTCGCGATCCGGCCGCCGAACGCCTCCCTGGACGCGGCGTACCTCACGGCCGTCTCGTGGGCCCGGCGGGCCGCCCCGGTCCACCGCATCACGTGGGTCATCCGGGCCGGGCCCAGCCGGACCTGGGCGTACCGGAAGCCCTCGTTAACCTCTCCCAGAACGTCCTCATCCGGCACGAACACGTCCGTCAACGCCACCTCGCAGTGGCCGCCAAGCGTGGCCCGGTCCTGCGTGCCCAGGTGGCGGACCAGTTCGATGCCTTCGCGGTCGCGCCGCCTGAGTCACCGGGAAAGCCGGACGTCCGGGCGAAGATGATGAAAAAGGCCGCCCCGTCCGCTCCGGTGATGAAGTGCTTGCGCCCGTTGATCACCCAGCCGCCGCTCACCCGGGCCGCCATCGTTCGCAGCGCCGACGGGTCGGACCCCGCCCCGGGCGCGGGCTCGGTCATCGCGAACGCCGACCGCACTAGGCCCCGCGCCAGCGGGGCGAGGTACCGCTCTCGCTGTGCGGCCGACGCGACCTGGTCTAGCAGGTGGACGTTTCCCTCATCCGGGGCGGCGATGTTCAGCGCCATCGGCCCGAACAGGGAATAGCCTGCCTCCTCGAAGATCCCGGCCTCGCGTGCCGCCTCTTGCAGCTTCACCCGCAGCCCGTCACCGCCAGAGGCGTTCACGTCCCCGTCGAACTCGTCATCGGTCCCGAGCACGTGATCCGCGATGAACCGCCGCGTCCGGTCGACCAGGTCGTTGCTGTCCTCGCTCACCGATACCTCATCTTTCGCGCTCGTTGTCCGACTCACTGACTACGACCTGCCCCGTTATCGCAGCCGTCACTGGGCTCGGTAACGCCCAGCGTGACGGCTGAGATGCTTACGATCCGCACGACGCCTTCCGTCCGGGCTGAAGGAGAAAAGTGATGAGTAGCGAGCGCGCCGACCACGAGACGGCCGTACTGGCGCAGTTGCTGCTGCGGGGAATCCTGGGCGGCACCATGATCGCCCATGGGATTCGGCACGCGCGGACGCTCGACGGCACGGCGAACTGGTTCGAGTCCATCGGATTCCGCCAGCCCCGGCTGCAAGCACAGCTCAGCGCCGCGGTCGAGGTCGGCGCGGGCACCGCCCTGGTCGGCGGCGCCGCCACTACCCTGGCCGCGTCCGCCGTCATCGGGACGATGGCCGTGGCCTACCGCACAGTGCATCGGCCCAACGGGTACTTCATCACCGCCGAAGGCTGGGAATACGTCGGGTTCATCAGCGCGTCCGCCGTCGCGCTTGCCGCACTCGGGCCGGGACGGCTCAGCGCCGACCGCATGCTAGGGCTAGACAACATCGGGAAGCCCTGGCGTCGGGCGGTGCTCACGGCTGGCCTGGGAATCGGCGGTGCGGCAGGCCAGCTCGCGGTCTTCTGGCGACGACCGCAGCGGAAGACCGCCGAAGCGGCAGCGGACGAGGCCACCGGAGAAAGCTGTTCTCCTAACCCAGGAGCTCGTCCGTGAGAACAGCACTGATCACTGGTGCATCGCGGGGAATCGGGCGCGGCATAGCGGTCGAACTGGCCCGCCAGGGTTTCGGCCTGACGATCTCCGCCCGCTCCTCTGCCGACCTGGACGCGCTGGCCGACGCGCTCGCCCAAGCTGGGGCAGGCAAGGTGGTGTGCCACGCGGCTGACCTAGCCGACCGAACGGTCCTGCCAGCGCTGATCGCGCAGCATCGCGAAACCTTCCATTCGATGGACGCCCTACTGCTCAGCGGCGGTGTCGGGACAGCAGGCCCGATTGCGACCATGCATACCAGGAGGGCCGACAAGACACTGGAAGTAAATTTCACATCAGCGCTCACGCTGATCCAGCACGCGTTGCCCCTGCTTCGCACGGCGGCCCAGGCCGACCCCAGTCACGCCGCGCGGATCATCGCCCTGGCTTCCATTACTGGGATCTACGCAGAACCCGGGCTCGCGGCCTACGGGGCATCCAAGGCCGCACTGATATCCCTGTCCGAGACGCTCAATGCCGAAGAGTCCGGCAACGGCGTCATGGCGACCGCCATCGCACCGGGATACGTCGCCACGGACATGTCCGCCTGGACTACCGACACCATCCCCGTCGCGACGATGATCCCTGTGGATGACATAGTCGCCATCGTCCGGATGCTGCTCTCGCTGGGCCGGACAACCTGCATACCCAGGATCATCCTCTCTCGCGCAGGAACTAGCGGCTACCACGCCTGAACCTGCCTTTGAGCGTGCGAAGCGCACTACAGAGCTATGCGGCTGGGGCTGCCCTGGGCCATGTGCTTCTTACCCTGCACGGCAGCAGGCGACTGCCTGCCGCTCCAGTGCCGCTGATCCCCTACGAGCACGTTGTTCGGCTACTGAGGTATAAGCCAGGCGAGCGTGGTCTCCGCCTTACCTATGCTGACCCACTCCGGGCCGACCATGACCTGTATGGGCTGCGCACAACGACCGTCCATCGCCCACGGCACCATCTTCGCGGGATGTAGGGCCCGCCAGCCGCGCTATCAGGGACTCAGATGCCACTATCCATTCCCACAGAATTCCCACGAGTCCGGGCTCTCGTTGGTGATCCCCACACGAATCCCACGGACGAAACGGCATTATCTGGCACACGCCGGCACGGCCGCAGCGATAGGATTGGTGGTGTCAAACGGTTCTCGCAGGTGGAGCGGGCTAAAGACGCTGACTGCTGAGTTGCTCCCCAATGGTCGCAGGCCTTCTCCTAAGCGGTAGGTTCCGCGTTCGAGTCGCGGTCGGGGCGCTGGTCATTCACCACTCTCACCGGTCGCACGGCGGTTTCGTGTCATTCGCGTGCCAGATGACTTCGTTGTCTTAGCCTTCTTCGAACTTGCCAGTTCGGCGCGGGCGGACTCGCCCACCGCGTCGGCCAGGGCACGCTGGCGCTCACGGGATGAGTGCAGGTAGATCATGGCGGCACGCCCGCTGTCGTGTTCCATCCTTGCCCATGAGCAAAAGGGTTCGCCTGCGTCCTAGGGCTTCGGGGCGCATCGGGCGCGCATGAGCGCGAGAACTGCCCGGAAACGTTGAGAACTGCCGTGATCCCAACCGCAGGTCAGACGGCCTGCCAGGCGTATCTGTACAGGTCGGGGAGACGCAAGCACAAGACCCGGCCTACAGGCCGGCTCACCCCTTACGCGCCCGTAACGTGCAGCGGAACAATTAGCGCGCCTTACGGGTCTCACCCTGAACTTCGGCGGGAAGCTTGACCTCAAATGGCGAGTGAGCCAGGTCGAAATCGAACCTAGGCGGATGGGACCATTCAGTGACGGAACTGAAGTCGGCTAGGCCGCCGGCAAACTTGGCGCCGGTAAAGTCCAGCACGGTGCCCGAGAACGCGGCGCCACGAAAGCCGAGTGCGCCGCCTGACAGCGTAATGCGGGCGAAGCTAATCCTGCCGCCGGAGAACGTGCTGTGACCGAACCATACCTTGCCAGAGAACGCGGAGCTTTTGGTGACTGTAGCGCCTTCAAAGTCAATCGTGCCGCCGGACACTATGGAGTCCCTGAAGCCTACATCAGCGCCGCAGAACGTGGCGTAGGCGAACTTGACCGCGCCACCGGAGAAGGTCGCGCCGAAGTAGACCTTCCCGCCGGAGAACGTCGCGCCGGTGAAGTCCACCCTTCCACCCGAAAATGTCGCACTGGTGAAATCGACCATGCCGCCGGAGAACGTGGCATCGGTGAAGTCCGTCGTGCCGCTTGAGAAGCTGGCGCCGGTAAAGTCCGCCATGCCGCCTGAGAACGTGGCACCGGCGAAGTCCGCGCCATCGAATACCACGCCCCTGAAATCGAACTTCAGGCCCTGCCAGGACGGTTCCGCACCCCCTCTGAGGTGCGCGGTGATCACTCGGATGACCGTGTGGCGGACTTCACGGCCAGCGGAGAAGACGAGCCAGTCCGCCAGCGGAACCTCGCTGCCCAAGGCGGGCTCGTATGGCATGCGCAGAAAGCCGCACAGTACATCGATGCAGGTCTGACGACTTTCCTGCCAGTCATCAGCAAGGCCTGCCATGGCATAAACGCCTGCCAGTCGGACGGCCGCGGGCTTGTCTTCGCCGAGCTGGCTGGCTGCCGTGGCGAAGCGCTCGTTCAACGTCCGAGTGCGCTGCTCAGCGAGCGTCCTGTCGAGTTGGTCGCTCTGCGCCTGCAACGTCTCCGCCAACTGCTTTCGTTGCTGTGCGAGCTGCTCGTTGAGTGCGTCTTTGGTGTCCTGGCTGGTCTTGCGACTTCCGTAGACGGCGCCGAGAAAGGTGAGAATGCCGACGCCTGCCGCAATGATCGCAGCCTCAACCTCGGGAGTCATAACCAGAACGTAGTACATCCAACTGTCTTCGTCACCGTCACCACGTTGGACTTTCTAACCTGCATGAATGCATGACGACGCCAGTGTCCGACGGCGCCAGCAAGGCTCCTGCGGGCCGTCGAGGAACTGCCGTCTGAAACGCGCGGCGGCGCTTCGCCCATCCGCCGGGGTCGTCCTTGCTGACTGCGGCCAGCGCCAGTACGGTTTACCGGTGCAGATGCCATGGAGTGCGCGGGTCTACCAGAGGACCTGCACTGATTGCGGTTTTGTCTGGAGAGTTCCAAAAGCGGTGGCGCGGCCGAGGATGCGGGGCATGCCCGCGTCCAGCAGGGGAGGGGCGGCCGCAGTGAGAGCGGCCGTGATCGCTGCCAACGCGGCACTCAGCGAACGGGCGGCTGGTTTCCGGTGCTGTTCCAGGTGCGAATCTGTTCAGTACAAGCAGGTTTCGGTCCGTTCCTGACTGGTCCACTGTTGCGAGCTCGAAACCACGGCGGAGCAGGAGTTGGCTAGGCGCACGGGCACCATGACGGACGACGCCCGGCCGTGCCACCATGTCAAGCTTTGGCACCGCCGTTGGCCGGGGCCTCATTCAGGGAGCGATGACATCCTTGCGTGGCAGCGCGCTGCCACGTGGCCGCTTCCACGACCTGGTGGTCAGCCTCGGGCGCATCACCGACCACATCCTGAACGTAAAGCCTGGTAGAAGAAAAGATCTTGGAAGAAAAGCATGCGTATAGAGTGTTTTCTTTCCACCAGGAAAAAAGTTTCCAAGATCATCTTGTGAGCTGGCCTGTTGGGTGTGATCACATGTCACATCAGTGAGCCGAGCATCACGAGAAACCCGTGGCTAAGCGGCATTGCGTCAGGAGGAGCAGATGCCCCAGACAGGATTTATTGACCACATAGGCATCGGTGTCCCCGACCTCGCAGCGGCCAAGCGCTACTACGACGAACTGATGCCGGTCCTTGGACTGCGGGCCTGGTTCCCGACGACGAAGGCCGGTGAGTTCAACTACGGCCCCGACGGCGCCCGCGGTTCTCAGATCTTCTTCTACCAGGCACTCGAGCCCGGTCCCTACTCGCGCCACAGTACCGGCCTGCAGCACTTGTCCTTCATGGTCTCCAGCCGCGCCATCGTCAGCGCGGCACACGACTGGGCGGTTGCCCGCAATGCCGAGATCATCCATGCACCCCGCCAGTTCCCTGAGTACGGGGAGCATTACGCCACCTACTTCCTCGATCCGCACGGAATCATGCTCGAGGTCGTCTGCCACAGCGCCGACGAGACTGAGCGCGTCTTCGGACTTTGAACCCGCTGTCAGATCTGGTCCCAGGGCACTGATTCGTATGCATGGATCACGCCCGGTCGGCTGCCTCACCGTGGAAGATCTGCCCGAACGTGCCGACGTGCTTGAAGCGCGCGACGGGGCGCAGGTACGAAACGGCGGTGAGGCGCTGCGGTACGGATGGCGGCTGCCCGGGCGGGCGGAGCACAACCATGATCGCCGGCGGCTCACCGCTGTCTTCCTGGAACACGCCTACCCGCACGGAAGCGTCCAGGTCGCCGGTCCCCAGCGCGTGCCGAACGTATTCGCGCACCAGGCCGCCGTCTAGGCTGACCCCGAACAACTGCTGCCGCCGGCCTTCTCGATCTCGGCGGTGAGCTCGGCTGCCCGCTGCTCGTTGCGCCTGGTGACGAGCACGTGCGCGCCGCATGCGGCGACCGCCAGGGCCGCGGCCCAGCCGATCCCGCTGGTCGCGCCAGTGGTGAGGGCTGTCTGTCTTGCCCGGGAGGTCCGTCACGGCGTTGCCTGGGTCCTTGCCTGTTCGGGCTAGGAGAATGCAGGGGCGTAGTCGTCGGCGAACTGTTGGTAGGAGCGAGCCGGGCGGCCGAGGATCGACGGGACGTCGTCGCTGAGCCATTCGGCGTCGCCGTCCGCGATCAGCGTGAAGGCCTGGGCGTTCATCTCCGCGACCGGCGCCGGGACGCCGGCCCTGATCATGGCGTCGCGGTCCTCGTTGAAGCTGAGGTGCCGGTAGGTGATGGCCCGGCCGAGCAGCTTCGACAGCACGGCGGCCACGTCGTCGTTGGAGATCAGCTCCGGGCCGGTGAGGTGGTAGGTCCTGCCGGCGTGCGGGCCGGGGGACGCGGCGATCACGGCGGCTACCGCCGCGACATCTCGGGCGTCGACCATCCCGATGCGGCCCGCGCCGGCCGAGGAGCCGAAGCCGTTCGTTTTGGCGATCGCGGGCGCCAGCATCAGGGTGTTTTGCATGTAGGCGTTGGACCGCAGCAGCGTGTGCGGCAGCCCGGAGGCGGCCAGGCCGGCCTCGATCTCGGCCTGCCCGCGCCGCCGGGCGATGGGCGAGTCGGCGGACGCCCTGCTGCTGGCCTTGACGATGTGCCCGACGCCGGCCCGGGCGGCGCTGGCCACCACGTTGAGTTCCTGCGCGGGGACGGCCGGGCTGACCAGGATGACGGACGTGACGCCCGCCAGCGCCGCGTCGATGGAGTCCCGCTCGTCCAGGTCGCCGGCGGCGATCTCCACGCCGGCGTCCGCCAGCGCCGTCGCGTTCTCCGGGTGCCGGGTCAGCACCCGGACCGGCACGTCCTGCTGGCCGAGCAGGAGCGCGGCTTGGGCGCCGACCTTCCCGGCCGTCGTTACGAGAATCATGGCGTGTCCCCTCGTCGGGCCAAAAAATGGATTGCGCAACCCACTATGACGAAGAGGAAATGGATTGTCAAACCCAGAAAGCGGTTTACCCTGATGGCATGACCAGTGACCTGCGCGCCCGGTCCCGGCTGACCCCGAAGGGGGAGCGGACCCGGGCCCGCATCATCGACGCGGCCTCCGGGCTGATCTACGAGCGAGGCGTCGCGGGCACCACGCTCGAGGACGTCCGGGCAGCCGCTGACGTCAGCGGCTCGCAGCTCTACCACTATTTCGCCGACAAGGAAGACCTGGTGCAGGCGGTCATCCGCCGCCAGGCGGATGTCATCGTCGGCAACCAGGAGCGGGCCGACCTCGCCACCGCAGAGGGTCTGCGGGCGTGGCGGGACATGGTCATCGGCGCGGCCCGTTCCGGCGACGCCAGAGGCGGGTGCCCGCTCGGGTCGCTCGGCAGCCAGCTCGCGGAGACCGATCCCGAAGCCCGCGCCCTGGTCGCGGCCGGCTTCGGCCGGTGGTCGGCCGCCATCGCCGCCTGGCTGCGCGCCGTGCGCGCCGCCGGGTCGCTGCCGGCCGGCATCGACCCCGACGACCTCGCCGTGACCCTGCTCGCCGCCCTGCAGGGCGGCCTCCTGCTGGCGCAGGTCCAGCGCGACACACGGCCGCTCGAGACCGCTGTCGACACCATCCTTGCCCTTGCATCCGCCAGTCAGCCGGCCGGCCCGTGAGCAGCGCCGAGGCCGCGATCGCGGAGCGGCGAGCGGTGACCTGGGCCAAAGCGCGAGGCTAGCGGCGGCGCCGGCGCGCGGGGTCTGCTTCGAGGATGAGGTCGCACGACTCAGTGGTCGGTTTCCTAGAGGTGTCACTCAAGCTGCTGAGGCTGTCGCCGCAGCATGCCGCCCCGCCGGTTCCGGGGCAGGCCGCCTTCTCGCAGGGGGCACTGGAGGCGCGGGCTCTGCCGGGAGATCGTGTGATGATAGAGCGATGGGGTGTGCGGCGGAGTCCGGTGCCGTTGCTGCCGTTTCCCCTGGTGCGGGAGGAGTCGTTCCGCGTATTGGGCTGTTCGGGCGGCTCGGTGCGCGGGCGCGGGTGACGGTGGTGTCGGCGCCGGCGGGGAGCGGGAAGACGGTCCTGCTGCGGTCCTGGATCGATCAGGCTGGGTTGGCGGACCGCGCCGCTTGGGTGCCCGTGGGGCGGGATGAGCGGGATCCGCAGCGGTTCTGGGCGTCGGTGCTGGGGGCGCTGCGGGGGACGGCTCGGGGGTCGGGGCTGGTGCGGGAGCTGACGGCGGCGCCGGACCTGGACGGGTGGGCGGTCGTGGAGCGGCTTTTGAAGGACCTGGCGCCGCTGGCGGAGCCGGTCTGGCTGGTGGTCGATGACGTCCAC
>Ga0335075_10010875_pt1 | contig 13789 bp, 15 predicted proteins | sample Lox_Sample_24_FD_206723 | JGI IMG/M metagenome (GOLD analysis project Ga0335075, IMG submission 206723) | Soil microbial communities from Loxahatchee National Wildlife Refuge, Florida, United States - Lox_Sample_2.4 | ecosystem: Environmental > Terrestrial > Soil > Wetlands | place: USA...
CCAACTCTAGCTCGGCCCGCATCGGCCAGCGGTTTATCGATCCGACCCCTTCCGCCGGTGGCGGGTGGCCACCCGCCACCGGCGGTCTCGTTGTGCCCCGAAAGGCCTCAGAGGCATAAGACAAGCGGGATCGGTGAGCGGAAGCGAACCCAGCCCGTTCTATGGCGGCATGGGCTATGGCTGGGCCCCGGGAGGTTGGATGATGCTGTTCGGCGGCCTGCTCGGCATCCTTCTCCTCATCGCCGCCGTCGCCGCCATCGTCTGGCTCGTCCGCGCGCCCTGGCATGCCGGCCACGGCGTCCCGCCGCGCCCCGAAAAAACCTCCTCTGGCCTCGACATCCTCGAAGAGCGCTACGCCTGCGGCGAGCTCGAGCGCGACGAATTCCTCCAGAAGAAGCGCGACCTCCTCGGCGACGGCGCCGCCACGTAACGCGCGCCGGATCGCCCAATCCCGCGCCCGCGAAGGCCCCCACGCGCCGCCTCTCGCGCGCAGCCTCGCCGCGGCTGAAATTGCCCCGAAGCGATCATCCTCCGCCATCGTGCGGCGTCGGCCGCGCCAGCGGCTTGACCATGAACACGCTGAGCGGATCAGGCCGGTAGTCGGCAAACGGGCCGCATTCCGCGAAGCCGAAGCGCCTGTAGAGCCGGAGCGCCCCGTCCGATTTGACGCCGGTTTCCAGAAGGAGCGTCCGCACGCCCTCTGCCGCAGCAGCCCTTTCGATGGCCCCGACAATCGCCCCACCGACGCCCCGGCCCCTCGCGTCCGGATCGACGAAGAGGCGCTTCATCTCCGCCACATCTTCCGTAAGCAGCACGTAGCCGCCGCAACCCAGCGCCTGCCCGCCGTGCCGCGCCACGAAGAACCTGGCCCCTGCCGCGAGCAGTGCCACCAGGCCGAGCCCGTGCCGGCTTTCCGCAGGATAGAGCGCGCTCGATCTCTCATCGGCCTTCACGAGGAAGTCCACGATATCCGGCTGATCGGGGTTCTCGCGTTGCACGACGAGCATCGGTCCAGGTCCCACAGGTTGCACGAGCCACCCTGCCGTCCAAGGCCCGCGCCTCCACCGGGGCGGAAGGATGCCCGACGGCGCTGACGCCGCATAGACGAAATCGCATATGCATCCCTGGGCTCCGGCGGCGCTGGCGAGCGGTCGCAGGGGAGGGGGCCGATCCAGCGCAGTTCGATCTTCTACCAATACGGCAACCAGGCGCTCCGGTGAGCGCAAATGCCGAAGCCAATGCTTCCGGCGAAGCCGAGAGGAAGCGAGACGCACCTCGGATCGTGCAAAGGAGAATGCGAACCGGCGCGACGCTCGCCGATTTTCCAAGGTGCGGAAGGAGCCCATCAGCATCCGGGTCGATGCCGACGTCCTCGATTGGCTCCGACGGAAGCACGATCCCTATCAAGTCGAGATCAACCGGATTCTTCGAGAGAAGATGGAGGCCGGAGCCGGCCGATAGAGGCAAATGCGCCGCGCCCCAGATCCCGGACCCGGCGACGCGACCCGGTGCGAAAGCGCGAGTGCGGATGTGCCGCCGAGCATCAAAGCTTTCATGGAGATCCCCTTCGAGCAGACCGAGTGCGGTTCAACGCGATCAGACAATCATGAGAACGCCTGAGAGAGCGAGCAGCGCGGCCAGGCATTTCCCGAAAGTGCGATCAGTGATCTTGTGGAAGATGCGCAGCCCGAACCAGGTGCCGAGCAAGGTTCCCGGAATGAACGCCAGTGCATGATAGGGGATAGCGGGTGACCCCGCAGTCGCCGCGCCGGTGCCGGGATGCATCAGCGCGATCGTGGCCAACGCCAGGAGCTGCATGGTCAGGATGAAGGGTTGATAGACACCGCGTTGGCGCGCCTTGTCCCAGCCTCTCATGCTGCACCAGACGGTAATCGCGGCGCCCGGGAAGGCGGCGAGGCCACCGGTGATACCTCCCAGGAAGCCGACCGCGACCTCCGCAGGCCAGGCGGCGCGCTTCAGGGTGATTGGCCGTTTCAGCAGGACGTAGGTCCCATAGACGATCAGCAGCGCACCGATGGCGGTGTGGAATCCGCTCAGCCCAAGGTGCAGAAGAAGGTATACTCCGATCGGCAGACCCAGCACGCCGCCCGCGAGGTAGACTGGTAAGCCCTTCCAGTCCATGTGGCGCCACAACGATACGATAGCGAAACTTTGCGTCACGATGCTGCATACCAGCAATATCTGCACGAGTCGGATCGGATCATGCATCAGTGGCGCCAGCGACGCCTGGGCCACGGCGGAGAACGCGAAGCCGGCGATGCTCGACACGCCGGCCGAAAGGGTGATCGCAACCATGGGCGCGATCGACGCGGTGAGGCCAGTCAGTTCCAGGAACGCGGCATAGCAAGCGAGGAGGGCGAAGCCGATGAGGGCCAGCGTTCGCTTGCTCGGGAGGAGCGCCTCTGTCCCGAGGGCCGTCCGGAGAGCCGGCGACGCGAGCGCGGTTGCGTGCCGCCAGTGCGCACTCCCCGCGCGCTGGGTGGGGATGCGGCGAAGGTATCGAGCGCCGGTCGCGATCGGCGTGTGTCCGCTGCCCAGCCTCTCCTCCTCCCGGCGAAACGCCGAGTTCCCCGTCGAGACCAGGCTCCCGATCACCATCGCGGCGTCCGCCCCCACCGGGGTATTCTCTGTCGTCACGGGCAATCTCCTCTTCGGATAGGACCGACACGCCGGTGGATCGGCGGCTGGGCCTCTCTTGATAGGCTTCCAGTCGCGTTCTCCCGACGTCTCGGGTACTAGACCGCCAGCGCGCCGCGCCTTATGACGTGCATCACATAGTTCGCGGTCGCTGTATATTTTTTGCGAAAGTTCAAGGAATTTACTGGACAATATCTTTGAAGAATCGTCCAATGGCGTACCTCCGCCGTTGGGCTGCTTGGCGTGGCAATCACGCGGCGAACGCGAAATCCGCCGGAGCTCGCCGTCTCACCATCGGCGCGATCGTTGCTATAGAAAAAACATTCTCGGATCGCGCCATCGCCGATGGCGTGCAGGTCAACAGCGTCCTGCCCGGCGCCCGCTGGATGACCGGTGCGACACTCCGCACGGACGGCGGCGAGGTCAAATCGATCTGACGGAAATCGGGCGGAACCGCCCCTCTCACGCGCCCCGGCTCAGCTCCGCATAGAGCGCGAGCCGCCGCTCCGCGTTCGGCGGCAGCGCCGCGGCCCCGTGCGGCAGCACCGCCGCCGGCAGCTCCTCCGCCCGATGGCACGCCACGAAATGGCCCGCGCCATTCCCGCCCCCAGCCGCCGCCAGCACCGGGCTCTCGCTCCGGCACCGCGCGATCGCGAAGGCGCAGCGCGTGTGGAAATGGCAGCCCGCAGGCGGGTCTAGCGGGCTCGGAATGTCGCCGGACGCCACCGCCGCCGGCTTGAGATGCGGGTCCGGCCGCGGAATCGCCGCCAGCAGCGTCCGCGTATAAGGATGCCGGGGGGCCGCGAAAATCTCGTCCTTCCCCGCCATCTCGACGATCCGCCCGAGATACATCACCGCCACCCGGTCCGCGACATGCTTCACCACCGCCAGATCATGCGCGATGAAGAGATAGGAAAGATCGAGCTCCCGCTTAAGATCACCGAGCAGGTTGACGACCTGCGCCTGGATCGAGACGTCGAGCGCCGAGACCGGCTCGTCGCACACCACAAGCTCGGGGTTGGGTGCCAGCGCGCGCGCAATCCCGATGCGCTGGCGCTGCCCGCCCGAGAATTCGTGCGGGTATCGCCCCGCATGGTAGCTCGCCAGCCCCACCAGCCCCAGCAGCTCCCGCACGCGCGCCTGCCGCTCCGCCCGCCCGCCGATTCCGTGCACCTTGAGCGGCTCCTCGAGAATCTCCGCAACCGTCATCCGCGGATTGAGCGAGGCAAACGGGTCCTGGAAGATGATCTGCATGCGCTGCCTTAGCCGGCGCAGCGCCTCGCCCTGAAGTCGCGTGATGTCCTCTCCGCCGAACCGGATCGTCCCCGCCGTCGGCGGAATGAGCCGGAGCACGAGCCGCGCCGTAGTCGATTTCCCGCATCCCGATTCGCCCACCAGCGCCAGCGTCTCCCCCCGCTCTACCGTGAAGGAAACCCCGTCCACCGCGCGCACCACGCCAAGCCGCTGCGAGAACAGGACCCCGCGCTCGACCGGGAAATGCTTGGCCAGGCCTGAAACTTCCAAAAGCGGTGCGGTCATGCCGCCCGGCTTACGAACTGCTCCAGCGGCGCGCGCAGGCACGCAACGCGATGGCCCGCATCCGCGCCTACGCGCGCGAGCTTGGGATCGGTCTCCGCGCACGCCTCGTGCGCGAACACGCAGCGCGGATGGAACCGGCAGCCCGAAGGCAGCGCGAACGGCGGCGGCACCGCGCCGTCGATCGCCAGCAGCCGCTCGCGCGTCTGTTCCAGTCTCGGAATGCTCCCGAGCAGCCCGAGCGTATAGGGATGCTGCGGGTCGTCGAACAGCGCCCCCACCGGCCCCTGCTCGACGATCCTTCCCGCATACATCACAGCGACCCTGTCCGCCGTCTCCGCCACCACGCCGAGATCGTGCGTGATCAAAATGATCGCCATTCCGGTCTCGCGCTGAAGATCGCCGAGCAGCGCCAGGATCTCCGCCTGCACCGTGACATCGAGCGCCGTCGTCGGCTCGTCCGCGATCAAAAGATCCGGCCGGCAGGCGAGCGCCATCGCGATCATCACCCGCTGGCGCATCCCTCCCGAAAGCTGGTGCGGATATTCGTGGAGCCGCCGCTCCGGCGCCGGAATCCGCACCCGCGCCAGCGCCTCCACCGCCCGCGCCCTGAGCGCCCGCGCGCCGAGCGAGCGGTCGTGCGCGCGCATCGCTTCCATGATCTGCCGCCCGACGCTATGGGCGGGGTTGAGGCTCGTCATCGGCTCCTGGAAGATCATGGCGATCCGGTTGCCGCGGATCGCCCGCATCGCCGCCGCCGGCAGCCCCAGAAGGTCGTTGCCCTCGAACAGCACCCGCCCCGCCGCGATCCGCCCGGGCGCCGCAACGAGCCGCATGATCGAAAGAGACAGCACAGATTTTCCGCAGCCCGACTCTCCCACGATGCCGAGCGTCTCGCCGCGCTCCACCGCGAGATCGACGCCGTCCACCGCCGGCACCTCGCCCATCTTCTGGCGGAAGACCGTGCGCAGCCCCTCGATCCTGAGCAGCTCGGTCAACCCGTGCCCGCCGCCGGAAAGCCGAGCCCCAGCCTCAGCTCCGGTAGTCCGGCTGGTCGTTCTCGATCAGCCGGAGCGAGGCCTCCCACGCCAGATCGACGACGCCGTTGTCCACGCCGCGGTTGAACTGCGCCGCCGTGTGCCGCCGCACCTTCTTGGGTGGAAAATTGAGCTTCGCCCCGCCCGCCTGTGCCGCGACCTGCGCCTGGCACGCGCGCTCGAGCACATAGATCTGGTCGAACGCATCCGCGATCGAGCCCCCGCCCACCAGCAGCCCATGGTTGCGCAGGATCATCGCCTTGTGCGGCCCGAGATCGGCGATCAGCCGCTCGCGCTCGGCCCGATCGAGCGCAATCCCCTCGTAATCATGGTACGCGAGATGGCCATAGAACTTGAGCGCGTGCTGGCTGATCGGCAGCAGCCCCTTTTTCTGCGCCGAAACCGCGATCCCCGCCGCCGTGTGCGTATGGATCAGGCAGACAATGTCGGGCCGCGCCATGTGAATCGCCGAGTGGATGACGAATCCCGCGGTATTCACCCGCTTCGTCTGCCCTTCCTCCGCCTCGACCACATTCCCGTCGAGATCGATCTTCACCAGGTCCGAGGCCCGCATCTCATGGAAGAACGTGCCGTACCGGTTGATCAGGAAATGATGCTCCGGCCCGGGGATCCGCGCGCTCAGATGGGTGTAGATCAGGTCCGTCATGCGGAAATGCGCGAGCAGCCGATAGAGCGCGGCAAGCTCGCAGCGGATCCGCCATTCCTCGTCGGTGATGCCCGGCCGCACGGCCGGGTGGCTGACAACGTTCATCTCTCTTCTCCCTGGCGCTGGCCCAATTGCAGCACGAAGAGGCCGCCCGGGGGAAGGGCTCTGCCCGTCTCGCCCGCCCGTCCCCTCCGGCCTATGCTCGCCCCCACCCTGCGAGCGGAGGAAGGCGATGGCGACGATCTCGATCAAGGCCTCGGACGGGTCCGGCAGCTTCAACGCCCTCGTCGTGGAACCCAAGGCGAAGCCCGCCGGCGTCGTCGTCCTCATCCAGGAGATTTTCGGCGTCAACGACGCCATGCGCGCCGCCGCCGCCTGGGTCGCGGACTTAGGCTTCATCGCCGTCTGCCCCGACCTCTTCTGGCGGATCGAGCCCGGCATCGACATCACCGACAAATCCGAGGCCGAATGGAAGCGCGCCTTCGAGCTCTTCCAGCAGTTCGACCGCCCCAAGGGCATCGAGGACCTCAAGGCAACCGTCGCCGTCGCCCGCACGCTCCCCGGTGCCAACGGCAAGGTCGGTACCATGGGCTACTGCCTCGGCGGCGCCGGCGCTTTCATGATGGCCGAGCAGTCGGACACGGACATCAACGTCTCCTACTACGGCGTCGGCCTCGATACCCTCCTCGCCGACCTCTCGAAGGTCACCAAGCCGCTCATCGTCCACATCGCCGACCAGGACGAATTCTTCCCCCCCGAAGGCCGCGCCAAGCTCGTCGCCGCCACCAAGAACCACCCCCTCATCCGCACCTACGTCTACCCCAACGCCAACCACGCCTTCGCCCGCGCGGGCGGCGTCCACTGGAACGGCCGCGCCGCCACCATCGCCAACGGAAGGAGCGCCGAAGCGCTCGCCGCCGCCCTCGACTGACCCAAGGGCAGGGGCTCTGCCCCTGCACCCCGCTGGGGCCTTGAGGCCCCAGACCCCCATACCTTCAAGGCAATGCCCCGCAAGGCTCACGGGTACCACCCGGGAAACATCTGCTCATTCAGCTCGATCGCCGCTTTGCACTGCGGCGTGTCCTTCAGGGCCGCATAGTTGTTCTCGCAGTGGACCAGCTCCTTGAGGTAGGCGTGAGGGTCGTTCCGATAGGTTTGGACCTGCGGATTCGCGCAGCCGCCGAGAAGCAAGCCGAGCGCGACCACCACCGCCACCGCGCGATCCGGACGCCCACGCCCAATGCCCGGCGCCCGCGACATGGGCAATTCCACGCCATGGCCTGCCGGGATCGCGAGCGTATCGGGCACGTGCGTAGCCCCCTTCACGGAAGGCCCGGTGGGGGGAAGGGCCGCCGGCAGCATCCGCGCGAAACATGAAACATAATGATAGCACCGCCAGCCTACGCTTGGCGGCCCGGAAACGCCGAAAATGTGTCTCGGCGCCCAACCCGAACCCGGGGCGAACGAGCGAAAAGCGCGTGGAGCGCGATGGGTCAGCCCAAGCGCCCTAACTCTTTGTTCCAACGCGTGATTCGCGCCTCCGGTGGCGTCGCGGCCAGGGATCGGTTATTGGGTCGGCCTGCGCGAGCGTGTCGGCCCGACTCCGAAGGATCGGCCGGCCAGGGGTGGCCTCGTCCCGCTCCTGCGCGTCTGGATTGGGGCCTTCGGGCCCGCGTGCCGCCTTGCGGGGCGGCCGCGCATGACACCAGGAACGGACGAGCGGCGCGCTGATCGTGCGGGCCGCCCCTATCGCGTTCGACCGGACGCCATCGCCAGATGGCCGGCAGAGGGGGGAAAGAATGCAGCGCATCCGGACGATTTGTCTTCTCTGCATCGGCCTTCTGATCGGCCTGGGCGGCGTCGCGCGGGCCGCCGAGATTGCCATCGCCTGCAGCGGCCTTGGCGAGGAGCTGGCTCTCTGCAAGCACGGCGTCCAGGCTTGGGAGAAGGCAACCGGAAACACCGTGAAAATCGTCACGACGCCCAACTCCGCGACCGCCCGCCTCGCGCTCTATGAGCAACTGCTCGCCGCGGGCTCGCACGCAATCGACGTCTTCCAGGTCGACATTGTCTGGACCGGCATACTCGGCCCCGACATGATCGACCTCGGCAAATACGTCCCGCACTCGGTGATCGCGGCGGACTTCCCGCGCATCGTCGAGGCCGACACCTGGCACGGCAAGCTCGTGTCGCTGCCCTGGTTCACCAACGCCGGCGTTCTCTATTATCGCAGGGATCTGCTGGCAAAATACGGCCTCACGCCGCCGCAAACCTGGGAGCAGCTCGGCCGCGAAGCGGCCATCATCCAGAAGCGCCAGCGCGAAGCGGGAGATTCCCGCTTCTGGGGCTACGTCTTCCAGGGCCAGGCCTATGAGGGCCTCACCTGCGACGCGCTCGAGTGGGTGGCGAGCTACGGCGGCGGCACCTTCGTCGCGCCGGACGGCAAGATCACCGCGGACAATCCGAACGCGCTCAAGGCGATCGCCTGGGCCGCGTCCACGGTCGGCACGATCGCGCCCGAGGGCGTGCTGAACTACGAGGAGGAGGACGCCCGCGGCGTATTCCAGTCGGGCAATGCCGCTTTCATGCGCAACTGGCCCTACGCATGGGCGCTCGCCCAATCGCCGGGAAGCCCCGTGCGCGATAAGGTCGGCGTGGAACCCCTGCCGTCCGGAACTGTCGGCGGCCCGCATGTCGGCGCGCTCGGCGGAGGAAACCTTGCTGTCTCGCGCTTCAGCCGCCATCCCGCGGAGGCCGCCTCGCTCGCGCGCTTCATGACCTCGTACGCCGAGCAAAAATATCGGGCGATCCATGGCTCCTTCAACCCGACCATCCCCGCGCTCTACCACGACCCCGAAGTGCTTAAAGCGAGCCCGTTCTTCGGCACGCTCCTGCCGACATTCGAAGGCGCGGTCGCTCGTCCGTCCGCCGTGACCGGGCGGCTCTACAACCGTGCCGCCGCCGCCATCTTCGACTCCGTGCACGCAGCTCTCGCCGGATCGCTCTCGCCGCGGGCAGCCGTGGCGCAAATGGCACGAGAACTCGAGCGAATCTCCGACAACGGGCGCTGGTGATGCCGCCTCGGCGCGCCGTCGCCACGCTCGCGCGGAGACGGCGGCTCACCGCGGCAGCTTTCCTCGCCCCGATGCTCGCCGTCCTTGCCGTGGTTGCCGTATGGCCGGTGCTGCACACGATCTGGTTCGCCTTCACCAACGCCGAGCTCGGCGGAGGCCCGGCGGACTTCATCGGCGCGCGCAATTTCATCTCTCTCCTCGCCGACCCGCAATGGTGGCGCTCAGTCGCCAACACGCTGATCTTCGCCGCGCTCTCCGTCTCGGTTGAAGCGGCCCTCGGCATGGTGATCGCGCTCGCGCTGAACCGGCGCTTTCGCGGCTGCGGCCTGGTGCGGGCCGCCGTCATCGTGCCCTGGGCCGTGCCCACCGTGGTTTCCGCCAAGCTCTGGGCCTGGATGCTCAACGACGTGTTCGGCATCGTCAACGCGGTGCTGGTCGGTGCAGGGCTGCTCGCCAAGCCGGTTGCCTGGGTCGCCTCGCCCCGGACCGCCCTCGTCTCGGTCGTGCTGGTCGATGCATGGAAGACCACGCCGTTCGTGGCGCTGCTGCTGCTGGCCGGGCTGCAAATGATTCCCGCCGACCTCTACGAGGCGGCCCGGATGGATGGGGCCGGGCCGGGGCGGATATTTCTCGCCGTCACGTTGCCCCTCTTGCGCCCGGCCCTGCTTGTCGCGCTGATCTTTCGCACGCTGGATGCGCTGCGCGTGTTCGACGTCATCTACGTCATGGCCGGGGACAACCCGGCGAGCATGTCGATGTCCGTTTTCGCGCGCCAGCAGCTCGTGGAGTTCCAGGATGTCGGGTACGGATCCGCCGCGGCGACGCTGCTCTTCGTCCTCGTTGCGATCGTCACCGTGATCTATGTCCGCGCCGGCGGGCTATGGCAGGAGGCATGAACAGGCGGGCGTTGCGACGTTGGGCGGCGGCGGCGGGATTCCGGGTTCTGATCGCGGCGATCCTCTTCTACGCGCTTTTTCCGTTCTACTGGGCCGTGGTATCCTCGCTGCGTGCGGGCTCGGCCCTCTTCGGCACGTCCCTGCTGCCGCTTCATCCCGTCTGGGGCAATTACGCCGCCGTGTTCCGCGCCGAGCCCTTTGCCCGCAACATCCTCAATTCCGTGCTCGTGGCCACGCTGGTGGTGCTCATCTCGCTCACGCTCTCGCTCGGCGCCGCCTATGCCCTGGGCCGGCTTCGCTTCGTCGGCCGCCGGATGCTCCTGATGAGCATTCTCGGCGTCTCGATGTTTCCGCAGATCGCCGTGCTGTCCGGCATGTTCGCGCTGATCCGAAGATTGGGCCTCTACAATACGCCCTGGGCCCTGGTCCTCTCCTATCTCATCTTCACCTTGCCCTTCACGGTGTGGGTGCTGACCGCCTTCATGCGCGACCTCCCGCGCGAGCTCGAGGAGGCCGCCATCATGGACGGCGCGCGGCCTCTCACCATCATCCGGCGCATCTTCCTGCCCCTGCTTGCCCCGGCAATGGCAACCACGGGCCTGCTCGCCTTCATCGCGTCCTGGAATGAATTCCTTTTTGCGCTCACCTTCACTCTGACCAACAGCGAGCGCACGGTGCCGGTGGCGATCGCGCTCATTTCCGGGGCATCGGCGTATGAGCTTCCCTGGGGTCGCATCATGGCGGCGTCGGTGATCGTCACGCTACCCTTGATCGCGCTGGTGCTCGCCTTCCAGAATCGCATCGTGGCCGGCCTCACCGCCGGCGCCATCAAGGGATGAGCGTCGCGGGGGCCCTCGCTCTGCCGCCGTCACCCCATGCCCGGCCCGAACGCCTCGCGGTCGCTCAAATTTGCCGGGCAGGAACCGACAAGCGCAACGAGGGCCAGTGCTCTGTGACCGGAGGCCGTCGCAGCCGCGGCGGGCTGCGGCACGGCCGTCAGCCCCAGCCCGGCTACCGCCGCCAAGCGGTTCTTCGTCCTGCCCTCCAACCGAGAAGGAGAGCATCAAAGGGCTGGGTTGGACCATGTGACAATCGGCCCGTCCACAGGACCGGGATGGATAAAGTCGAACCGGTCATGGTATGATTGCATCCACGCGGACGCCGCATTCCCGAGGCGGCGCCCGCAGCGGAGCCACAGCGCATGTCCAGTGGTGACGTGATCGACTTCTTCTGGGAATGGTATCGTCGGCGCGGCCGGGCCCGCGGCAGCCCACTCTATCAGTACTCTCTCGACAAATGCGAGGAAATGTTCATCCAGCGTGACTGGGAGGGCTTTGGCTATTGGCACGCCATCTTTGCTCGCGAGCGGCACCGTACGAAAGTTCGAAACTTTGAACGACCAAAGTGATCGAAGCCCGGCTTGTGACGCATCCATCTATTCCGAATGGCCGGGCGGCGCCGCCGGCGCCTCCCTGTCGTCCATCCCATGACCCCGACTCGGCAACCGCGGGCAGTAACATAAGAGGACTTGCCGCCCGATTGCCGGTCCGTTGGGCGGTCCACCGCAAGAGGAGAAGCGACCGTGCCAGCGAGCAAGGGGAACCCCGCAAAGAAGAAGTCGGCGCGGAAACCGGCGGTCCGCTTGCAATACGGTGCTCTTCCCTTCCGTAAGAGCAAGGCTGCGGGCCTCGAGGTACTGCTGGTCACCAGCCGCCAAACCAAGCGCTGGATCATTCCCAAGGGCTGGCCGATAAGGGGGCTGGGTCCGAGCAGATCGGCCGCCCGCGAGGCGTACGAGGAAGCGGGCGTACGCGGGACCGTCGGCAGTAAATCGATCGGCCGGTACCTCTACAGCAAGTTCCTGGATGAGAAGGCGATCGCGGTGCCCTGTGAGGTGAGAGTCTTTGCATTGCGCGTGAGGCGGCAAGAGAAGGTTTGGCCCGAATGGCGGCAGCGGGCGATCCGCTGGTTCCTGCCCGCCGATGCGGTAGAAGCAGCTGAAGAGAGCGGGCTGAAGGCGCTGATCGCTTCCTTCGCGAGCAGCCGGGGGCGCTAGCCGGCCAGGATTTGCCCCCGCCACCCACCCCTCTGCCCTTGTCGTCGGCTCCCGCTACGCGCACCTTGGGCGCCTTGCCCCTTGCCGTCCGGCCTGCCATCCGTGAGGGAGGACGCTCGCTGGGAAATGGGTAGCACGCTGACGCTGCTCGATCTCGCCGGCATGGTCGCCCTGCTGCTGTGGGGCGTGCGCATGGTCCAGACAGGCGTGCAGCGCGCCTTCGGTGCGCGCCTGCGGCAGATCCTGGGCGTCGCGTTGCGCGACCGCTTCCGCGCCTTCCTCGCCGGCCTCGGGATCACCGCGGTCCTGCAGAGCAGCACCGCGACCGGGCTGATGGTCACCGGCTTCGCGGCGAGCGGCCTGGTCGAGCTCGTCCCTGCGCTTGCCGTGATGCTGGGGGCGAATGTCGGCACCACGCTGATCGTCCAGCTGCTTTCGTTCGACATCGTCGACGTCGCCCCGGCCCTGATCCTGCTCGGCGTGCTGCTCTTCCGCCAGGGCCAGGAGACCCGCACGCGCGATCTCGGCCGGGTCGCGATCGGGCTCGGCCTGATGCTGATCGCGCTCAACCAGATCCTCGCCTTGGTGACGCCCTACGAGGACGAGCCGAGCCTGCATCTGCTCCTCGGCGCGATCTCGACGCAGCCGGTGCTCGACGTGCTGCTCGCCGCCGGCCTGACATGGGCAGCACACTCCAGCATCGCCGTGATCCTGCTGACGATGTCCTGCGCGGCCGAGCACGTCATCCCGCCGGAGGCCGCCTTCGCGCTCGTGCTCGGCGCCAATCTCGGCACCGCGATCAACCCGGTGCTGGAGGGCGGCGCCGGCGACGATCCGGTGGCGCGCCGCGCGCCGCTCGGCAATCTGCTCAACCGCGTCATCGGCACGGTCATTGCGCTCATCTTCCTTCCCAGGATCGGCACCGCGCTGATCGCCGCCGAACCGGATCCCGGGCGCGCCGTCGCGGATTTTCACACGCTCTTCAATCTCGCCCTGGCCCTCGCCTTCTTCCCGCTCCTCGGTCCCTACGCCGCGATGCTGCGCCGCCTCCTGCCGGCGCGGATTGCGCCGCACGATCCCGGGCGGCCGCTCTACCTCGATGAGGGCGCGTGCGAGGCGCCCGGCGTCGCCCTCGGCGGCGCCGCGCGCGAGGCGCTCCGCCTGGCCGACGTGCTGGAGGCGATGCTGCTCGGCCTCAAGGAAACCCTGCAATCGACCGATCGCAAGCGGATCGCCGAGACCAAGCGGCTCGACGACCTGCTGGACCGGCTGAACACCGCGATCAAATCCTACCTCTCGCGGCTCGATCCCGAGGCGATGACGGCGGCGGACCACCAGCGCCTCACCGAGATCCTCGCCTTTGCTACGAACCTCGAGCACGCCGGCGACGTCGTCGACCGCGGCCTGCTCGATCTGGCCGCCAAGAAGCTCAAGCGGGGCCTCCGCTTTTCCCCCGAGAACGAGACCGGCCTCTTGGGCGTCGTCGACCGCCTCATCGCCAACCTGCATCGCGCCGCCGCACTCTTCGTCAATGCCGACGAACGCGCGGCCCGCCAACTCGTTGCCGAGAAGGAGGCGTTCCGCGATCTGGAGGCGCGCGCGACCGACATCCACTTCCAGTTCCTCCGGGAGGGCAAAACGGCGGCAGCCGTCGCCAGCTCGCTCCACCTCGACATGCTGCGCGATCTCAAGCAGGTGAACTCGCATCTCGTCGCCGCCGGCGCCTACCCCATCCTCGAAGGCATGGGCGGATTGCTGCCGAACCGCGTGCGGCAGGAGGGGGGTTGCTAATGCCAACTTTCGCAGAAAGCTGACACAGAGGTCTCGCCCTGGTGCCCGATTCACGCGACGTTTCGTGATCGCTA
>Ga0335075_10010876_pt1 | contig 13789 bp, 12 predicted proteins | sample Lox_Sample_24_FD_206723 | JGI IMG/M metagenome (GOLD analysis project Ga0335075, IMG submission 206723) | Soil microbial communities from Loxahatchee National Wildlife Refuge, Florida, United States - Lox_Sample_2.4 | ecosystem: Environmental > Terrestrial > Soil > Wetlands | place: USA...
ATCGCGTACTGCTCGGCCGGGAGCCCGAATGCGTCGTAGCCGAACGTGTGCAGCACCGTGTGACCGGTCATGCGCAGGAACCGGCACAGCACATCGGTGCCGATGTACCCCAGCGGGTGCCCGACGTGCAGGCCGGCCCCGCTCGGGTACGGGAAGAAATCGAGGATGTAAGCCTTCGGCTTTCCTGCGGCCCGCTCGAATCCGGCGGCCAGCGACCCGACCGGATTCGGTGCCTGGAACGTGCCGTCCGCCGCCCATCTGGCCTGCCAGGCGAGCTCGAGCTCGTTGGCCAGCCTCGCGTCGTACCGGAACGGTGGCTGCTCGCCTGGCTCGTGGCTGGTCATCTGTTGTCCTGTCAGCCGGAAGGGAAATGAAAAAGCCCCTCAGACGTGAGGGGCTGCCGCGCGGACCGGATTGGTCAGCGCGGCACGAGGAGAAGCAGGCCGTGCTGGAGCATGACCATAAGCTACCAGTTCATGACCGACCATCTCGCGACCGAGCAAATAACCGCTGAGCCCGTGACGGCCGAGCCGGGCGCCGCGCCCGGGCCCGCGCCGCTGCCGCCCGGCCTGCTGGCCCGGCTGCCCACGCCCTGCCTCCTGGTCGACCTGGCCGCGGCCGACCGCAACATCGCGGCCGCGGCGCGGCTGGTGCGCGGCACCGGGGTCCGGCTGCGGCCGCACTTCAAGGCGCACAAGTGCACCGAGCTGATGCGGCGCCAGCTGCGGGCGGAGGGCTGTCACGGGGTCACCTGCCAGACCGCCGGGGAGGCGGTGGCCCTGGCCGCGGCCGGTTTCACCGACATCCTGGTCGCGAACGAGGTGGTGGATCAGGCCGGGCTGGACGAGCTCGGGCGGGCCGCGCAGACGGCCCGGATCACCGCGGCCGCCGACTGCCTGGAGCACGTGCGGCGGCTGGACCGGGCGGCGGGCGCGGCCGGGACGACCTTCGACGTGCTCGTCGAGCTCGACGTGGGCGCGGGCCGGTGCGGGCTGCCGGCCGGCCGCCCGGACCTGGTGCCGCTGGCCGCCGCGATCGCCGGCGCCGGGGCGCTGCGCCTGGCCGGCCTGCAGGCCTACGGGGGGCACGTGCAGCACAGCCCGGGGCTGCAGCTGCGCCGGACGCTCTGCTACCACGCGGAACTCCAGGTCGCCGCCGAGCTGGAGCGCCTGGCCGGGGCCGGGCTGAGCTGCCCAGTGGTCTCCGGGCACGGCACGGGCACGCTGGAGTGCCTGGCCCCGGGCACGCTCTACACCGAGGCGCAGGCCGGCTCGTACGTGCTGCTCGACGCGGCCTATCAGCGGGTCACACGGGCGTTCGAACCCGCGCTGTACTGCGTGACCACCGTGATCAGCCGGCCCGAGCCCGCTCGGGCGGTGCTCGACGCCGGGCTGAAGGCACTGGCCGTCGACGACGGGCTGCCGGTTCCGGCCGGCCCGGGCCTGCGCGTGGTGCGCCTGTCCGACGAGCACGCCAGCCTGGCCGTCGCGCCCGGCGCGGACCCGGCGGTCGGGGACAAGGTCCTGCTCATCCCGTCGCACGTCGACCCGACCGTGAACCTGCACGACGCGCTGTTCGTATACGACGGCCAGGCGCTGCAGCGGTGGCCGGTCGACGGGCGCCGGGTCACCGCGCTGCCGTGACGGAAGGGAAACCGGATCCAGAGCGGGCGGTGTTCTACCCGCGGGGCATGCTCGGGGTCCCCGCGCTGCGCGCGGGGGGCGCTGGACCGTCGGTGGCCTCCCCGGGAAGCGGAACCGGTGCGTAGTCCGCCCGCTCCGGGTCACGGACCCCCGGCACGAAGACGACCAGGCACGCCAGGGCGGACAGCCCCGCGCCGGCCAGCACCGTCTCGCGCACGCCGATCGGGCCGGCCAGCGCCCCCGCGCACACCAGGCCCAGGGGCGACAGGCAGATCGAGAAGAGCCAGTCGACCGAGGAGGCGCGCCCGAGCATCTGCGCCGGCACCGCGACCTGCATGAGCGCGCCCCAGAGCAGGTTCCCGTAGGTGAGCCCGAAGTACGTGATCGCGCCGCAGATGGCGACGACGAACACGTCCGGGGCGAGTCCGACCCCGGCCAGCGCGACGGACGCCGCGGCCCACGCCGCCCAGATCATGCTCATCCGCCGCCTCGGCGAGCCGAGGCGCCCGGCCACCGCGGCCGCGAGCAGCCCGCCCAGCCCGCTCGCGCCGAACGTCGCTCCGTAGGCGACCGGGCCCTGGTGCAGGGCGTCGCGCACGATGAGCGGGATGGTGACGGCCGTCGGAGCGAACGCGGCGAAGTTGGCCACCCCGGTGGCCAGGATCCCGTACCAGAGCCAGCGCTGGCGCATCGTCCAGCGGATGCCCTGGCGGGCGTCGGCCGCGACCGATCTCCCCGACGGGGCCGGCGCGGGCACGTGGGCCATCACGAGCAGGCACAGCGCGCTGACGACGAAGGTGGCGGCGTCGATGGCGAACGCCGACGTGGTTCCCCCCGCGGCGACAATGACGCCCCCGATCGCCGGCCCGAGGAACGACAGGCCCACGGTCTGGCTCGCGCTGTTGAAGGCGTTGCCCTGAGTGAGGAGGTCAGCCGGCAAGAGCTCCGGCATGATCGCCCGGTACGCGGGATAGAAGAAGGCATCCCCGACGCCGACGGCCGCGGACAGCAGGACAAGCTCCGTGACGCCCAGCACGTGGGCGGCCACGAGCGCGGCGAGCGTGGCGATCGCGCCGCCGCGCAAGACGTTGGCACCGAGCACGACAAGGCGCCGCGGCAGCCGGTCGACCAGCGCCCCGGCGAAGACCAGGAACACGGCGTTCGGCGCCACCCGCGCCGCCTCGACGTACGCCAGGGTGCTCGCATGGTCGCTGATGCGCAGTGCTTCGAGCGCGATCGCGACCGTGTAGATCCCGTCGCCGAGGACGGAGATCGTCTGCCCGCCCCACAGCAGGGCGTAGTCGCGATGACGCAGCGCTTGAGGCAGGGCCGGCATACCGCGCCTGCCGGCTAGGCCGAGAATCCGGATGCGGTCATCGCCGGAACGCTACGTCTTAGAGCACGCTCTAGGTCAAGCCGCTACGCAAGGCAGCCGGAAACCTCCCAAAGGTCGCGGGCACCGGATTGGGTCAGGGCTGGAGGACGACCCGGCCAGGAATGCCGCCGGCGGCCTTCGCGCTGAACGCCTCGGCCGCCTGCGCGAGCGGGTACACCCGGCCGACTTGGGGGCGCAGGTGCCCCTCGTCGACCAGGCGGGCGAGCTCGGTCAGCTGCGCGCGGCTGGACTCCTGGATGAAGATGACCGTCCTGATGTCGCCGCGGGTAGTGGGCCGTGGCGAGTCCGCGCGCACCGTGACCAGCGTTCCCCCGGGCCGCAGCAGAGCGGGCGACTGGGCCAGCACGTCGCCGCCGATCGTGTCGAACACCAGGTCGGCCTGGCCGGCCACGTCCTCGAGCCGGTCGGCGTCCAGCGCGATGAAGCGGTCGGCGCCCAGCTCCGTGACCAGCGGCCGGGAGTGGCTGCGCCCGGTCCCGATCACCGTGGCGCCAGTCCACCGGGCCAGCTGGACGGCCATCGACCCGACAGCGCCGCCGGCGCCGTGGATGACCACCGTCTGCCCCTTGGCCAGCTTTCCGTGGTCGAACAGGGCCTGCCACGCCGTCAGGCCGGCCCGCGGCACCGCCGCGGCGTGGACGTGGTCCACGGTACGCGGCTTGGGTGCCATGTTCCGGGCCTCGACGGCGACGTACTCGGCGGCCGTCCCGTCCCGCCACTGGTCGGTCAGCCCGAACACCTCATCGCCGACGGCGACCCCGGCGGTCCCGAACCCCAGCGCGGCGATCACCCCCGACACCTCGGCGCCGGGGATGACCAGGGTCCGCTGGTGACCGGCCCGGCAGGTCCAGATGGGATAGTCCAGCTCGTTGTGGGTGATACCGCACGCCACGACCTTGACCAGCACGTCGCAGGCCATGGGCTTGGCATCGGGCACCTCTTCGTAGACGAGCCCGCTGACGCCGGTCGGTTCATGGAGGCGGACAGCCTTCATCGTCAGCCCCCTTTCCTGTAGCGGTTCGCTTGCTCAGATCGCCTTGCCCGGGTTCATGATGCCGGCCGGGTCGAGGGCGTCCTTGATCGCGCGGTGCACGGCCATGGACTCCTGGCCGAGTTCCTCGGCCAGCCAGCGCCGCTTGAGGATGCCCACGCCGTGCTCGCCGGTCAGCGTGCCGCCGAGGTCCAGCGCGGCCCGGAACACCTCGTCGGCGGCCGCCCAGACGTGGGGAGGCACGTCGGCCTGGCCGCGGTCGAAGACAAAGACCGGGTGCAGGTTGCCGTCCCCGGCGTGGGCCACCGTGGCGATGAGCACGCCGTGCCGGCCGGCGGCCCGCTCGATGCGCTCGATCATGTCCGGCAGCCGGGACCGGGGCACGCATACGTCCTCGATCAGGGTCGCGCCGAGCCGTTCGGTGGCATGAAAGGCCAGCCGGCGGATGTCGAGCAGCTGTTGCGACTCGGCCTCGCTGCCCGACACGTCGGCCAGCAGCGCCCCGTGCTCGGCGCACTTCTCCCGCATGATCTCGGCCCGGCGGGCCGCGTCGTCGCTGTCGGCCTGGGCGATCAGCAGCGCCTGGACCTCGTCGCCGAATCCGAGCTTCTTCCATTCGTCGAGCGACCGCAGTGTGACCCGGTCGAGCAGCTCCAGCAGGCTGGGCTGCAGCCTGGCCTGCACGATCGCGGTCACCGCCCGGGCGGCCGCGACGAAGCTGGGGAAGCTCGCCGCCAGGGTCACCGGCGGCACGGCCGGCCGGGGGCGCAGCCGCAGCGTCGCCGAGGTGATCACCCCGAGGCTGCCCTCCGAGCCGACGAACAGGCTGGTGAGGTCGTAACCGGCCACCCCCTTGATCGTCCTGCGCCCGGTTCGCAGCACCCGGCCGTCGGCCAGCACGACCTCCAGCCCGAGCACGGCGTCCCGGGTGACGCCGTACTTCACGCAGCGCAGCCCGCCGGCATTGGTGGCCAGGTTGCCGCCGATCGTCGATATCTCGAAGCTCGACGGGTCGGGCGGGTACATCAGGCCGTGTACGGCGGCGGCGCGGTCCAGGTCGGCGTTGATCACGCCGGCCTCGGCCACGGCCAGCTCGTCGGCCGGGTCGAGCTCCACGATCGCGTTCATCCGGGCCAGCGAGACGATCACGCAGCCGTCGACCGCGGCGGCGCCGCCCGCCAGGCCGGTCCCGCCGCCGCGCGGCACAACCGGGACCCGGTGCTCATTGGCCCAGCGCAGGGTGGCCGCCACCTCGCCGGTGCTGCGCGCGGAAACCAGGCACCGGGCCTTACCCGGCGTGACCGCGGTGGTCTGGTCCCGGCGGTAGGCGTCGACGATGTCCGGGTCCGTGCTCACCCGGCCGTCGGGAAGGGCTGCGATCAGTTCGTCAAGGTCGTCGGCCATGGGGGTCCCAGCTGCTGGGAGGCGGATTGGGGAGCGCCTCCGCGTGCAAAGTATTCCATACGACGTGACATTCCCCGCGCCGCTGGGCGGCCGTCCATACCGCTCAGAGGCCGGCCGAACCGTCGATGGCCTCGCGCAGCAGGTCGGCGTGCCCGTTGTGGCGCGCGTACTCCTCCACGAGGTGCTGCCACATCCACCGCACCGAGAGGGTCCTCTCCCGGAACGTGAACGTGTCGTCCAGGCTCGCGCCCTCCAGCGCGGCATCGACGGCCCGGCACTCGGCCCGGTACCGCTCGAAGTCCTGCTCGGCGCCGGCCGGGTCGGCCTCTTCGAAGTCCGCGAACGGGGCATCGGGGCGGTAGTAATGGTCTGGGACCTGCTCCCCGCGGAAGGTCTGCCTGACCCACCCGAGCTCGGTGTCGCTCATGTGCCGGACCAGGCCGAGCAGCGAGAGGCTCGACGGCGGCACGGCGCGCCTGGCCAGCTGGCTGGCATCCAGCCCCGCGCACTTGCGCAGCAGGGTGGCCCGGTGCCAGTCGAGCCAGTCGCGGAGCATCTCCCGCTCGGGTTCGTTGCGGCGTTCCGGATAGTCCTCCGAACGCTCGACGTCGGGTGCGATCCAGGTCACCGCCGCACCCTAGGCCAGGGTTGGTCCCGGACGCCAGCGAATTCTGGCTGGCCGCGGCGTGCATCCCCAGCCACTGCCAAACGATGCCACCCGTCGCACCGGTGGCACATGCCTGGAGCATTCCTGTTGACTAACAAACGACGCTCGTTCGCGCTCGTGGAGCCTTGCGGCAAGGAGTTACCGCAATGACCCGTCATCTGGAGGACGTGGATTTCTCTGACCTCACGGCAAGGGTCGGAGACCGGCTGCTGCACGTCCAGGCGCCGCTTCGGGCATGCGTTACCGACCCGGGCCGCCCAGCGGCCGAGGCGGCGCTGGCGAGTCTGCGCAACCCGTACGCGATCCAGGACGACCCGGGGGCATTCCAGACCACGGGCTGGTTCGGGGCCTACGACAGCCGGCCCAGCCCGCGCGCGGTCGCGGCCGAGTCGGCCGAGGACGTCGCAGCCGCGGTGGAGTTCGCCGCCGATCGCGACATCGGCCTGGTGATCAAGGGCGCAGGCCACGACTACCTGGGCCGGTCTAGTGCGCCCGGCTCGCTGCTGATCTGGACCCACGGCATGCGCGAGATCGCCCGGCACGACGCGTTCCGGCCGGCCGGGATGGACGGCACGGACACGCCGGGCGTCCCGGCGATCAGCGTGGGAGCCGGGACCCGGTGGCTGGAGGCCTACCAGGCGGCGACCGCGCACGGCCGTTACGTGCAGGGCGGGGGCTGCGTGACCGTTGGTGCCGCCGGCGGCTTTTCCCAGGGTGGCGGCTTCGGTAACTTCTCCCGGCGCTACGGCACCGCCGCGGGCAACATGCTGGAAGCCGAGGTCGTGCTCGCCTCCGGCGAGATCGTGGTGGCGAACGAGGCGCAGCACGCCGATTTGTTCTGGGCCCTGCGCGGCGGGGGCGGCGGCACGTTCGGCGTGGTGACCAGGCTGACGATGCGGACCCATCCGATGCCGGACACGTTCAGCTCGGTGCGAGGCATCATCCGGGCCAGCGGGGATGCGGAGTTTCGCCGCCTGCTCACCGAACTCGTCCGGTTCCTGCCCAGCCTGTGCAACGACCGCTGGGGCGAGTCGGTCCTGCTGTCCGGCGACAACTCGGTCGAGTTCGGGCTGCTGGCCGTGGATCTGACCGACGACCAGGCCCGAGCGGTCTGGCGGCCATTTCTCGACTGGGTCGACGGACGGCCCGGCGCGTTCACGTCGACGGTCTCCATCAGCGCGGTCCCGTTCGGCGCGTTGTGGGATGCCGGGCTGCGGGACCGGCTCTCTCCGGGCTCGGTCAGTCACGACGACCGCCCCGGCGCGCCGCGCGAGCGGTTCTGGTTCGCTACGAGCCAGTTCGAGGTGTCGTGGTACCTGCATGCGTACGGCTCGCGCTGGCTGCCCCGCCGGCTGTTCGACGACCCGGACGCACTGGCGGACGCGCTGTTCGAGGCATCCCGGCCCTGGCTGTTCCAGCTCCATCTCAACAAGGCCCTGTCCGGGGCGGCGCCCGAAGCCGTGGCCAGGGACCGCGGCACGGCCATCAACCCGGCGGTGTTCGACGCGGCTGCCCTGGCCCTTACCGCCTCGTGGCAGCAGTACGCGTTTCCCGGAGTGCCGGGCCACGAGCCGGACGCGGAAAACGCCGCGCTCGGCGCGCGCCTGGTCGGCCAGACCATGGACGTCCTTCGCGCATTCACCCCGGGAGCCGGGAGCTACGTGAACGAGACCGACTATTTCGAGCCCGACTGGCAGGACAGCTTCTGGGGCCCGAACTACCCGAGGCTCCTGGAGATCAAGCGGCGCTACGACCCGCAGAACATTTTCCGGGTGCATCACGGCGTCGGCAGCGAGGCCCCGGGCTGGCCTGGGCCTCAGGACTGACATCAGGGTCTTTACGCACCTCGCGGCCCGTGGTCACCTGGAAACATGGGCGCGCACTCCAGCCGTAGAGAGATCGTTGAGCAGCGGGCCATCGAGTACATCCCGCCGGGCGAGCGGCACGGCAGGCCGAACACGCTGTTCACGATCTGGTTCGCCAGCAACGCCCAGATCACCGCGGTGGCGACCGGCCTGCTGGCCACCGTCGTGTTCGGCCTCAGCCTGCCGTGGGCGATCGCCGCGATCCTGATCGGCAACCTGGCTGGCTGCCTGTTCATGGCCTACCACTCGGTCCAGGGGCCGAGGCTCGGGATGCCGCAGATGATCCAGAGCCGGGCCCAGTTCGGCATGTTCGGCGCGGCGCTGCCGATCCTGGCCGTGGTGCTGCTCTACATCGGGTTCTTTACGTCGAGCGCGATCCTCGGCGGCGAAGCGCTGGCGCGGCTGCTGCACGTCTCCACCGACTGGGGCATCGTGATCTGCGATGCGATCACGCTGATCATGGCCTGGATTGGCTACGACCTGATCCACCGCTACGACCGCTGGGCCTCGGTGCTGTTCGCCGCCGTGTTCCTGGCGATCACCGTCAAGATGCTGACCGTGACCAGGCCCGCCTACCACGGCCACGCCGACACTGCCGCCAGCATCCTGCTGGCCATCTCGGTCTTCGTTTCCTGGCAGATCACCTGGGCGCCGTATGTCTCGGACTACTCCAGGTACCTGCCGCAGCAGACCCCGTCCTCGCGCACGTTCTGGTATACCTACGCGGGCTCGGCCATCGGCGCGGTCTGGTTCATGATCATCGGGGCATACGGCGGCATCCTGGCCCCGGCCGCGATCTCTTCGAACACCGCGGGCTACTTCGCCGGGCTGTTCCCCGCCGTGCAGTGGCTGATCCTGCTCACCGCGGTCCTCGGGATCTTCGCCGCCAACGTGGAAAACCTCTACGGCCCGTTCTTGTCGGGCGCCGCCGCGGTGTCCCCGTCCGGGCGGATCGGGTCGGCGCCGGTGGCCCGGTTCGTGGCCGCAGCCGCCGTGGCCATCCTGGGCACGCTGCTGGCCATCCTGGCCAGCCCGCACTTCCTCACCGACCTGTCGAACTTCGTGCTGTTCCTGCTCTACTTCATGATCCCGTGGACGGCGATCAACCTCACCGACTATTACGTGGTGCGGCGCGGCCACTACGACATCGAGGACATCTTCCGGACCGACGGCCAGTACGGCCGGGTCAACTGGTGGGGCGTGGGCATCTACGTGGTCACGATCGGGGTCGAGATCCCGTTCATCAATAGCAGCCTGTACGTCGGCCCGATCGCCACCCACCTGGGCGGGGCCGATATCTCGTGGATCGTCGGGTTCGTCGTCGCCGCCGTGCTCTATTACCTCACGGCCCGGCGCCGCCAGCCGACCGCCAGCGAGCCTGTTACCGCCCCGGCCACCAGCCGTTAGGGCTCGCATCGGCATAAGCCGTGGCCTTGGCCGCCAGCACGCCGCGATGCCGCTGGTTAGCGGTGTGAAGGTGCCCGCGCTGTTCCTAGAGCAACAGTGTGGGCACCACCACACTGCTCCGACCGTGCCCGCGCCACTCGCACCGGCGCTCGACGCCGCCGAAAGGCAACCACCTCAGCGCAAGGCCGCGCGGCCCGCCAAGGGAGCGCGCCGGCCAGCCCCGGTCGGGTCCAGCACGACCGGGACCCCGTGCCCTGACGCCCTAGGTGCACCTGGCGCGAACGTGATAGCGTACGGTACGGTTTCGTTTCGATAGAGGAGTCACAGCGTGCCACGCGAACGTGATCAGCAGCGCGAGGAGGCCATCCTGCACGCAGCCCTCGAGCTGCTGGCCGAGATCGGCTACGACCAGCTGACGATGGACGCGGTTGCGGCGCGCGCCCACTGCAGCAAGGCCACCATCTACCGGCGCTGGCCCGGCAAGGCCGAACTGGTGACCACCGCGGTGCGGCGGCAGGCCGTGGCCGCGCGCGCGGCGCCCGACACCGGAGGCCTGCGGACGGACCTGCTCGAGGCGATCGCGGCCATGCGCATCAGCCTGGTCCACCAGGACGCCGCGCGCATCATCGGGCTCATCGCCGCGATGCGCCGCGATCCCTCGCTCGCCGAGGTCGTCAGGGGCCAGCTGCTGGCCAGCAAGCGCGAGATCTTTGGCGCGGTCATCGCCCGGGCGGTCACCCGGGGCGACCTTCCGGCCACGGCCGACCATGAGCTGCTGGCCGAGATCAGCTCGGCGGTGCTGCTCTCCCGGCTGCTCGTCACCGGCGATCCGCTCGACCCCGCCTTCGAACAGCACCTCGTCGACGCCGTGCTGATGCCCGTGCTTCAGCACACATACCGGTAAGGAGCCGCACGTGTGGCGCGTGATCATCCTCAGCTTCCTCGGCGGGGTCATCGCCGGCAACGCCTTCCCGCACTTCGTGCGCGGCATAACGAAGAAGCCGTACCCCAACCGGCTCGGCAACGGGCCGGTCACCAACGTGGTAGCTGGCTGGGCCGGGCTGGTCATAGCCGTGCTGCTCCTGTCCTGGGCGCACATCGGCCAGCATCCGGCCTGGGCCTTCGGGGCTGCCGCCGTGGGCGTCCTGCTGATCGGGCTGTTCCACGCCGGTCCCGGGGCGTTCGGGCGGCCGGACGCCCCACGGCAGGGCCCGGGCCGATAGCGGCGGTGGCGTCGGCTAGCGTTCCAGGTGTGGCGAGCCGTGCTGAGCGTTCTATGTCCTTCGGGGCGATCGCCGAGGATTACGACCGGCTGCGGGCCGGGCCACCGGAGGCGGCGGTCGATTGGCTGCTGCCCGCTGGCTGCCAGGTCGCCGTCGACCTGGGCGCGGGCACTGGCCTGCTGACCCGCGCGCTGGCCCGGAAGGTCCCGCAGGTCGTGGCCGTCGAGCCGGACGAGCGGATGGCGGCCGTGCTGCGGGCACGCGCGTCGGACGGGCAGTTCCCCGGTATCCGGGTCGCCCAGGGCCGCGGCGAGGCGATCCCGGTACCGGATGCCAGCGCGGACGGCGTGTTCGCCTCGTCGTCGTGGCACTGGCTGGATCCGGAGCGCGCCCCGCGCGAGATCGCGCGGGTGCTGCGGGACGGCGGCCGGCTCGGCGTTATCTGGACCAGCCGCGACCGCAACACGGACTGGGTACGCGAGGTCGAATCGTTCCGCGACCGCGCGGTGGAGCGGGCCGATGACCGGGACGAGCAGTGGCCGCCGCACCACCGCGAGGTCAGCCTGCCCGGTGAGCTGTTCGGCAGCGTGGAGTCCGCGTCGTTCTCGTTCACCCGCCGGATGACGATCGACGACTTCGTGGACATGCTGGCCACCTACAGCGGTGCGATAACCGCGAGCCCGCAGGACCGGGAGGCGGGACTGGCCCGGGCCAGGGCCGTGCTCGAGCGGCGGTTCCCCGGCGGCAGCCAGATCGACGTCCCGATGCGGTCACGGTGCTTCCGCGCCGACCGGCTCCCGCGCTGACCCAGTCCCGCCCGGCAGGCGGACACGGCCTGGGGCCATTTGGGTAGTGTTCGGGGCGGTGGAGGTAACGATCCGGGCCTATGAGCGGCGCGATGCCGCCGGCGTGGCCGATGTCTTTTACCGTTCCGTCCGTGAAGTGGCGCTGTCCGATTACACGGCGCAGCAGGTGCAGGCCTGGGCTCCGGAACGCCGGGATGCCGGGCAGGAACACCGGCGCTCCGGCGATGGCCGGCTGGTCCTGGTTGCCGCCGATGAATCAGGTCACGTGGTCGCGTTCATCGATCTCGAGCCGGACGGGCACATCGACCGGCTTTTTTGCGCACCGGAAGCGGCCGGCCGCGGTGTCGCCTCGCGGCTGTATGACGCGATCGAGACCGCAGCCCGCGAGCAGGGCATGGAGCGGCTGTTCACGGAGGCAAGCGAGCTGGCGCGGCGCTTCTTCGAGCGGCAGGGCTTCACGGTGCTGGAGCGCCAGGACATGGTCCTGCGCGGCGTACCCATCCACAATTACCGGATGGCTAAGGCTCTCGGCTAATCCGCCGGCGCCGATCAGGTGGCGCCGATCAGGTGGCGGCCGGCCGCCCGTCGGCCTGGCGCCTTATGCAGGCCTGCAGGCCCACCCTCGCTGGATGGGCCTGCAGGCACCGCCCCACCCCCCCGGGGGGTCTTTTCTAGGCTCCGGCTGGTGCCCACGACCGATATGCCCTTTTCGCGGCAGCACGGATCGTAGACATCGCTGAGGGCGTCATGTACCCACTGCGGCGCGCCGGACATGTGGACATACTGGGCCAACACCCACAAGGGGCGGTACCCCCTGAAATTTCACATGCTGATTGCCGACTTAGGCGGCCGAACTGGTTTCCAGGCGCCGACCAGCGCGGCATCCTAGAAAGAGTGAACAGCCAGGGCCGCGAGCCCACCGACCTCATCCGCAGCGTCTCCCGCGCGCTGCGGATCATCGAGGAGGTATCCGGCTCACCCCGCCCGCTCCCGGTGAAGGTCATCGCCCGCCGGTGCCAGATCAACCTCTCCACGGCGTATCACCTGATCCGGACCCTGTGCTACGAGGGCTACCTGGTCCGCCTGCCCAGTGGCGGCTACGTGGCCGGATCGAAAGTGGCCGAGCGCTTCCACGACCTGATGGGCTCGCTGCACCGGCCGGCCCCGGCCCGGGCTGTGCTCAGGCACCTGGCCGACGCCACCGGGCACAGCGCCTACCTGGCCGGCATCTCCGAAGGCCGCCTGGTGGTCGTGGACGTGGTGGAGGGAGCGCACTCGCCCTGGCTCGAGGACCTGCAGCCCGGCCTGGAAACCGCCGCGCACGCGACCGCGGTAGGCAGGGCGCTGCTGAACACAATGCCCGGGAAGGCCCGCAGCAGGCTGCTGAGCGAGCACGGCTTGCGCCCGTTCACCCCGAACACGGTCACCGAGCCGGGCCAGATCGAGTACGAACTCTCCGCGCTGCACCCTGGCGACCTGATCACCGAGCACGGGCAGTTCCGCGACGAGGTGTGCTGCGCGAGCGTGGCCGTTCACGGCCACGACGGCTGGTGGGCGGTCGGCTCCACGGCTCTGGGCCTGAGCCTGCCGACGCCGCTGGTGACCGAGCTGCGGGTGGCCGCGGCCGACCTCGGCGGCGTCATGGTCCAGGCCAGCCACACGTGAGTGTCCGGGCTCGGTCCCTCGTGCCGTTGCGGCCTCCAGCCCTGGTTGGCTCGCGGCCGGGTAATCAGGAACCCACGGCGCGGCGCAGGTAGCCGAGCCGGGCTGCGCGTGCGGCCTGGGCCAGTGCGGTCTCCGGGGCCAGTCCGTCGAATCCGTGGAACCCGCCTGGCCAGAGGTGAAACTCCACCGAGACCCCGGCCTGGGACAGACGGGCCGCGTATTCGATGTCCTCGTCACGGAACGTCTCCACGGATCCCACGTCGATGAACGTGGCCGGCAGCCCGCTCAGGTCCTGAGCGCGGGCGGGAGCCGCGTACGGCGAGACGTCCGGGCCGCCCCGCGCGTCACCCAGCAAGGCCGTCCAGCCGGTGGCGTTCGACGTCCGGTCCCAGATCCCCTCGCCGTCGAGTTCCTGGCTAGACGGGGTGATGCCCCGGTCATCCAGCATCGGGCACATCAGTATCTGGTGGCTCAGCGCCGGGCCGCCCCGGTCGCGGGCCATCAGCGCGGTACCGGCGGCCAGGCCGCCGCCGGCGCTGCCCCCGGCGATGATCAAGCGGGACGAGTCGATGCCGAGCTCGTCACAGTGGTCGCCGGTCCAGACGAGACCGGCGTAACAGTCTTCCACCGGCGCCGGGTGCGGGTGCTCCGGAGCCAGGCGGTATTCGACCGACACCGCGACCACGCCAACCTCGTCGACCCACAGCGCCAGTTGCTCGGCG
>Ga0335075_10010877_pt1 | contig 13788 bp, 7 predicted proteins | sample Lox_Sample_24_FD_206723 | JGI IMG/M metagenome (GOLD analysis project Ga0335075, IMG submission 206723) | Soil microbial communities from Loxahatchee National Wildlife Refuge, Florida, United States - Lox_Sample_2.4 | ecosystem: Environmental > Terrestrial > Soil > Wetlands | place: USA: Florida...
TGACCAGGTAGGCGCCGGACCGGTCGCGGCTGCGCAGCACCCGCATCGGCAGCAGCGCGGATCGGCTGCGCACCTCGATGACCCCGAACGTCACCAGCAGCACCACGGCGGCCGCCAGCGAGATGATCACTTTGGTGTCCCCCCAGTGGGAGACCCCGTTGGGGGTGGTGGCCGCCTCGGTCAGCCCGTAGACGAGCGCGGCCAGGCCAAGCGACCCGGTAATAGCGCCCGGCAGGTCGAACCGGCCCCGCCGCCGCCCGGACTCGGGCAGCACCCGCGGCGCGGCCAGCGCCACGGTCAGGCCGATCGGCACGTTCACGAAGAACACCCAGCGCCAGGACAGGTAGTTGACCAGCAGGCCGCCTGCGATCAGGCCGACCGCGAGGCCGGCCACGCTTATCGCCGCGTACACGCCCATCGCCCGGTTGCGCCGCGGGCCCTCGGGGAAGGTCACCGCCATCAGCGACAGCGCGGTGGGCGCGGCGAACGCGGCGCCGATGCCCTGAACGGCGCGGGCGGTCAGCAGCCAGGCCTGGTCGGTGGCGAACCCGCCGGCCAGCGAGGCCAGCGAGAACAGCACGATGCCGGCGATGAAGACCCGGCGGCGCCCCTGTAGGTCGCCGGACCTCCCGCCGAGCAGCAGCAGCCCGCCGAACGCGAGCGTGTACGCGTTGACGATCCACTCCAGGTTGCTGCCGGAAAAGCCGAGCGCGCGCTGGATGTGCGGCTGGGCCACGTTCACGATCGTCGCGTCCAGCACGACCATCAGCTGCGCCGTCGCGATGACCGCGAGCGCCAGCCCCAGGCGCTGCGGGGGTCCGGCCGGACCCCCGGCCTCGTGACCAACCCCCGTGCGACGCGGTGTAAGCCCGGTGTCTTGTGATGTGGTGGACAAGATGTTTCTCCCTCGTTTTGGCCGAATGGGTGGTAAGGGAATCCGGGCGCGCGGGCACGCCGCGCCGCGCGCCATAAGGAAGGGGAATGCGGTTCACCGCCGACCCGGCGGCGGTAAGGCGACCCGGGCCCCGTGGGTCGCTCGTACTAAAGTCCTACACCGTAGGACTTTAAAGTAGTCCTACACTGTAGGACAGGTCAATACCGAATCCGAACCCAACCATGGGGATGATGCCCGTGCCGCGCAGGCCACCCCGATCCCGCGACGAATCGATCTGGACCCGGCCCGGCCCGGCCCCAACTCCCGGCCGCAGCGCCCCCGCCTTCACCCGCCACGAGATCACCCAGGCCGCCATCGACCTGGCCGACACCGGCGGCCTGGCCGCGGTATCCATGCGGCGCATCGCCGACCGGATCGGCTGCGCACCCACGTCGATCTACTGGTACGTCGCCGACAAGAGCGAACTCTACGAGCTCATGGTCGACGCCGTCCTGGCCCAGATCGACCTGCCCGACCACCTCACCGGCCAGTGGCGGCCCGACCTGACCACCATCGCCTGGGCCTCACTGGCCTCGTTTCGCAAACACCCCTGGTACGGCCAGCTCGGCATCCACCCCGTCCCCGGACCAGGCACCCTGCGCTACGCCGCCATCACCCTGGAATCACTGACCAGCAGCGGCCTCGACGAACCCACCGCCATCAACATCCTGGCCACCCTCAACAACTACACGCTCGGCTTCATCCAGCGCGAACAAGCCTGGCGCGATCTGGAAAACCGGGACAAAACACCGGCCCGATGGCTCCTGGCCGCCGCCGCCCGCGGCAGCGGGCGGCCCGCCACCGACCCCGCGGCGGACCACGATCTCACCGCCCGGCTCAAGCTCACCGGCGACGAAGGATACGCCTTCGGACTCGACCGCTTCCTCGATGGGATCGCCGAGCTACTCGACCGCCGCCCATGAGGTCGGCATAACCAGGGCTATCGCTCGGCGATCCGCCAAAGGTAGGTCTTGCCGTTGCCGCCGCCGACGGCCAACGTGGTATCGCCCGGACCGAACGCCACCGCGTTCGGTGCGCCAGCGGGGTCGGTGAGGGTGACGATGGCCTTCGTGGTGACGTTCCACAGGTAGACGCTGCCGTCACTGTCGCAGGCGGCCAGGGTGCCGTCCGGACCGAACGCCACCCCCGTCACGCCGTCGCTGCCGGGATTGACGAATGTGTCGGCGAGCCCGCCGGCGGATGTGTTCCACAGGTAGGTGGTGCCGTCCCCGTCACCGGCGCGCCAGCACTCCTCGCAGGTCACCGCCTGCGACGAAGCGCATCGCGATGAACAGGACCCCGGCCGCCTTCGATTGCGAGATCTTCCGTGCGATCCGCATTAATGCCAAAGGGGATTTGGCCAACCGGGGAGCGGAACATTTGTCCAAGACACCCGGCGGTGGATGAACGATTGTGGTGGTCATGGATGATGGTGACGTTCATGTGTTGGAAGACGGCAAGCCGGGTGCGCCGGCCGTGCTGCTGATCCAGAATGCCGTGGCCCCGCTCGCCTTGTGGGACCCGCTGGTCCCGCTGCTGGCGGATGGCTACCGCGTCATCCGGGTCGACCTGATCGGCCACGGGCGGTCGGGCCCCGACGCCGGGTACGACGTCCCCGCCCAGGCCCGGCGGGCCGGCGCCGTACTGGACAAGCTCGGCGCGGGCCGGGTGATGGTCATCGGGCATTCCTCGGGAGGAAGCGTAGCCACGGCCCTGGCCGAGCAGCGGCCCGGCAAGATGAGGGCCCTGGCGCTCATCGACACCGGTCCCAGTCCTGACGCCAAGCTCCCCGAGCCGCCGGCCGCCCGGCTCCTGATGGCCCCGTTGGCCGGACGGCTCCTGTGGCAACTGAAAACCGAGGCCACCATCCGGAAGGCCGCGCGCACCGGCTTCACCAGCCCCGTCGTTATCCCCGACGCTCTCATCGCGCACACGCAGGCGCTGACCTATCGATCCTTCACGGCGACGATGCGCGGATACGGGGACTACATCGGCCAGCGGAGCATTCCCGACCGGCTGGCCGCCCTGGGCCTGCCGGTGCTGGTGATCTTCGGCGCCGACGACCGGCGGTGGCGCTCCTCGTCGGCGGCCGCCTACCGCGACGTGCCCGGTGCCCGCGTCGAACTGCTGCCAGGCCTGGGACACACCCCGATAGTGGAAGACCCGGAAGCGACGGCCAAATTGCTGCTGGATTTCGCTGCCGCGCACCCTAGATGAATGAACCCGTAGTTCGCCCAGCCGGCCAGCTCGCTGCGCCGGACGGTCGCAGCCAGTGATGCTCACTGCGCGCGCCGGGCCTCCCTCAGGTAGCGCGTCGGATGCGGGTCAGGTTGCGCGGTAGCGGGCGATGGCCAGGGCGCCGAAGACGGCGATGAACCCGGTGATCCAGCAGCCGGACTGCCACGCCCAGTGCGCGATGCCGCCCCCTTCGGCCAGGGCGCGGACGGCGTTGACGGTGACGGTGACCGGCTGGGCCTTGGCGAAGGCCTGCAGCCAGCCGGGCATCGTCGCGATGGGCACGAACACCGAGCTGGCGAACACCAGCAGGAACACCGGGATGAACGCGGCGAGCTGCGCGGTCTCCGGGTCGCCGACCAGCAGGCCGACCAGCGCGTACAGCCAGGTGAACGCGAATCCGAACGCCAGCACCAGCCCGACCGCGGCCAGCGCGGGCAGCGCCCCGCCGTGGAACCGGAACCCGGTCAGCGTGCCGACGGCCAGCACCAGGACGATCACCATGACGCTGCGGGTGACGTCGGCTGTGCACCGGCCGGCCAGCACCGCGGCGCGGGCCATCGGCAGCGACCGGAACCGGTCGATCATCCCGCCGGCCAGGTCGGCGGCCATCGCGACCGAGGTGGTGGCGCCGAACAGGCTGGCGGTGACCAGGATGCCGGGCAGCAGGTAGTCGATGTAGCTGGTGCCGTCGGGGTGGATGGCGCCGCCGAATACGTACCGGAACAGCAGCACGAACATCACCGGCTGCACCGAGGAGACCGCCAGCAGCCGGGGGGTGCGCCTGATCCGCTTCAGGTTGCGGCGGGTGATCACGGCGGTGTCGGCCAGCACTGCCAGTCCGCCTGCGCGGCGGATCGCGGGGGCTGGGTGGTCGGTGTTGGCGGTCACCGGCGGCTCCTTCTGCTCGTGTCGCGGCGGGGTGCTGGCGCGGGTCCGGGCGCGTCTGCGCCGTGGCCGGTGAGGGCGAGGAATACTTCGTCGAGCGAGGGCTGGCGCAGGCCGATGTCCTCGACGGCAGCGTCGGCGGCCTCCAGCCGGTCCAAGACGGCCCGCAGCGTGGCGGCCCCGTCCGGCGCCGGGACGCTGATCCGGCCGCGATCCGGATCAGCGGCGGCGCCATCGCCGACGGCGCCTATCGCGGCGAGCGCGGCATCGAAGCTGCCTGGCGCGCTGGCGTGCAGTTCCACCACGGTGCCGCCGAGGCGCGCCTTCAGGTCGGCGGGGGTTCCCTCGGCCGCGACGCGGCCGTGGTCGAGGACCACCACCCGGTGCGCGAGCCGGTCTGCTTCTTCCAGGTACTGGGTGGTCAGCAGCACGGTGGTCCCGCCCGCGGCAAGGCCGGCGATCATCGTCCACAACTCCGCCCGGGTGCGTGGGTCCAGACCGGTGGTCGGCTCGTCCAGCACCAGCACCGGCGGGCAGGCGATCAGGCTGGCGGCCAGGTCCAGGCGGCGGCGCATCCCGCCGGAATACGTCCTGGCCAGCCGGTCCGCCGCGTCCCCCAGCGACACCCGGGCGAGCAGCCCGGCGGCTCGGCGGCGCGCTTCGGCCCGGCCGAGCTGGCACAGCTCGCCGACCATCTCCAGGTTCTCCCGGCCGGTCAGCAGGGCGTCAATCGCGGCGAACTGGCCCGTGAGCCCGATCAGCGGGCGCACCGCTGCCGCGTCGGCCACCACGTCCAGCCCGCCAACCCGAGCCGACCCGGCATCCGGCCGCAGCAGGGTGGCGATGATCCGGACCAGTGTGGTCTTGCCGGCGCCGTTCGGCCCGAGCAGCGCCAGCACCCGGCCGGGCTCCGCGATCAGATCCACTCCCGCCAGCGCCCGGGTCGCCCCGAACGACTTGGCCAGGCCGCTGACCTCCACCGTCACCGGGGTGCCGCCGGCATCGCTACCGGTCACGCCGTCCCCCTCGCCGGCCGGCCCTGGCGGTGACCGCCGGGGCCGCGAAGAACTGGTCGGCGATCCGCTTGGCGTGGCGCTCGTCGACCGGATCCCCGCCCAGCAGCCTCAGGTGGTGCACCAGCGATAGCGGCAGCATGGCCAGCAGCTCCAGGTCCGTCTCCGGGGGCAGCTCGCCCCGCTCCACCGCCCGGCTCACGATCGTGCGGAACCCGGCCAGCAGCCCTCCTGCCACCTGGCGGCGGAACCCGGCCGCGAGCTCAGGGTTGACCATCACCTCGCCGGCCACCGCCTGTAGCCCTGCGGCGTGCTCCTGCCGGTAGCGGATCAGGGCGCGTAGGTAGCCGAGCATGTCCCGGTACAGGCTGCCGGTATCCGGCACGTCCGGGCGCCCACGCTCATGCCGGTACCGGATCGCCTCCAGCACCAGGGACTCCTTAGTCGGGTACCGCCGGTACAGGCTCGCCTTCCCCACACCGGCCCGCGCCGCGACCTGATCCATCGTCAGCCGCGCGTACCCGGCCTCGGCCAGCATCCGCAGCGCGGTCGACAAGATCGCCTCATCCACCTCCGGATCACGCGGCCGCCCCGGCCGTGCGCCGGCCGCGCCCGCAGCGGTCGGTGCTTCAGCCTGCCCAGCCAATACCGGATCAGTCATGACACGAATAACCAGCCTTCTAGTGACGCTGGGCATGCGTTAGCAAGTCATGTGGTACCGATGAACATCCATGTCGATACCGAGTTTCGGAACATCATCAGCCAGGGCGCCACCCCCGCAAGAAGGCACATTACCGGAACAATAATGTTCCGTAAATATGAACAGCGAAACTCCGTGATAAGACCGCCGACCTGGCCTGGGTCGTAGTCTCCGCGAGCACCGTCCCGCAGGCCCACCCCGCTCACCTACCCGACCGAGACCGCCATCTTTGGCGGGGCACTAGCCCGGCTTGCCTGCTCACTACCATCAATTGGCTCACAGATACGACAACTGACAGGAATATCGTGGAGGATTCTGCTTCAGTGGAGAAAAATGGCAACTATCATTACCATGATCCTCCACGAAAGACAGATCCTCCTCGATAACGGCGAACCGGGGGCACCACGGAACGCTCAGGTACCACAAGTGGTCAACTGCACCGCACCGGGCGCGGCACCGCGACAGGCTGGCACAGACCGGGCGAACCAAAGCGGCCGCGGCACTTGCTGACAGGGCCCCCAGGCCTCAGCACTGGACCGGAATGGCGGTGAGGGGGGATGTCCGCAGGAACCGTTCGTAGCCAAGGCCCGCGCTCACCGGATCGGTTACCGGTTGCTCGCCGGGCAGCGTCTCAACCACCACGCAGCTCAACGGGGCGTCCGGGCTCAGGCCGAGCAGGCCGAGTATGGTGACCAGTTCGCTCGCGGACCAGGTCGCGGTGCCGGTATCGGCGCGCAGCGGCGCGAACCGGTTCGTCCAGCGGTCGACCAGGATGGGGGCCTGGCGGCTGTCGAGCAGGAGGTTGCGCATGTCCGTGTCGTCGGCCTGATGCACCTGGGCATAGAGCAGGACCCAAAGCTGGGTCACCGGCGGGTACGGCAGCAGCGAGGAGCCCTGATACACGGGGTCGGCAACGGGCGCGCTTATCTCGATGCCGGACTGGGAGCGGATCACCGAGGCGGTCAGCGCGGGCGCCGGATGCTGCACGCCGGTCACCCGGATCGGGCGGCCGTACCGTCCTTGCGCGGTGGACCAGCCGATGGTGTGGCCAACCCGCAGTTCATAGGTGAACAAGCCGAACAGCTCGGCCGAGTCCGCGGTCATCCCGGCGGGCAGCGGCACGTAGAAATGCACGGGTGAATCGGTCGGCTGCAGCACCTGCATGGCGGTGGCGCCCGCTTGATCGTCGGACTGGCCACCGACGATGGTGCGGATCGGCTCGGGATCGATGGGCAGCGGCGGCTCGGCCGCCTCGGCCAGCACCGGATTGACGTCGGTAAGCACCGGGTCCGGGGCGTAGGCCAGGACCCGCGCGTAGAACGAGTCGGCGCCGTTGGCCGGCGGCGCGGCGAACTCGAACCACAGCATCCGCTGCCTCTGGCCGGTATAGCTGTAGGCGTCATCCCTGGTATACGGCGACATCGCGAGGCCGGCCGAGGCCAGCTTGGGCACGTCGCCCGGCGGCGTCGTGATCGGCAGGTTCAGGTCGAAGGTGAGGTCTGGGTCGGCGGCGGCGGCCGGGTTCCGCAGCACCGGGTGGACCGTGTAGGCCAGCTCGAGCTCGGCCGGGAACTGGCCGGGCGCCGGTTTGGGATCGAAGATGTCGAAGAAGACGATGTCGGAGTGGTCGGTGGGCGCACCCTGGAGCGCCTCGGCGGCGGCGGTGCCGCGCGGCTCGACCTGCCCCACCTCCACGCCGCCCTTGCGGATGCTCAGGTGGTCAAGCCCGTCCCAGCTCCAGTCCCGGCTGAGCTCTAGCCGCACAGCCACGATCCAGACCAGGGTGAGGTCGTTGACCGAGGCGAACTGGATGCTGCCGCCGTCGGGGCCAAGGCTGTGCGCCGCGCCCTGTGAGCAGCCGAACAGCACCCGCTCCCCCGGGTTCGCCCGCAGCCCGGTGCCGGAAACGGCCAGGTTCAGGGCCGAGGCCAGCCGGCCAAGCGGGTCGTCCGGCGCGGCGAGCCCAAGGCCGGCCGCCTGCTGGGCGGCAGCCACGGCCGGGGTCACCGGCGCGTCCGGCTGCAGGAAGATCCCCTCCACCGGATCGGCCAGGACGGCCCGCAGCAGATGCGCCTCGTCGGTGCTGTACTTGCTCACCGCCAGCGTGGTCTGCTGGCCCTGCCGCACGTCATCGGCGCCGTAATAGCCGGCGCGTTCGGCGGCAAGGGCGCTGACCGCGATGCGGACCAGGCGGGCGGTCGGCACCGGCAGCGGGCCGGTGCCCGGGTCGGTGATCGTGGTGGCGTCGGCCACGTCCTGCCAGCCGAGGGTGAGCACGAGCGGGTCGGCCGGGCCGGCCGGGAACGGCCGGGTCGCCTGGTACAGCACCTGGTAGTTGTCGCCCGGGCTGCTCGCGGGGCCGGGAAAGGCCACGCTCACCTCGACCTGCACCGCGTCGACGTCAGGGTCGGGCAGGCCGACCGCCCGGCCCGCCGCGGCGGCGGCCGCCATGTCCGCCAGCAGATCGGCGGCCGAGCCGCCGGCGAAGACGTACTCCGGGTAGCCCATCAGCGGGCGCCGCACGGTGATGGTGCCCGGCGCGTTGGCCGGGTCCGGGGTCACCGGCAGCGCGGTATCGACGAGCAGGGGCTGGGGTCGCACCCAGCGCAGGAACGTCAGCGGCGCGACCGGCTGGGGCGCCGGGTTGACCGGGTCCTCGTCGATCGCCGGGCCGCCTCCGGTGTGGTCGGCCAGCCGGACCCGGAACTCGTAGGAGTCGCCGTAGCGCAGGCCGACGCCGGGGTCGACGCCGTTGACCACCGTCGTCGAGTCGATGCCCTGCAGCTTGGCCTGGACTGGGTCGGTCGCGACCAGCGAGGGCCCGGTCCACGACGCGTAGTACGACGGGATCCAGAACGTGCCTGTGGTGTCGCTCATCAGCTGGTTCGGCGCCACCTCGACCCGGAACTCGCCGTCGTAGCGGCCCAGGTCGAGCCCGCCGATGGTTACCTCGGTGGTCCCGAGCACCAGCGAGTTCCATGCGGTCTCCCCCGCCTTGCGGGCGTCCACCCGGTAACCGAGCACGCCCATCGGGGCGTCCTGGGTAGCGGCGTTCGGGTCGGTCTGCCGGTTGAGCCAGGTGGCGACCTGCTCGTCGTCCCAGCCGAGGCGGGCGCCGTGGTCGGTGCGGGGGCGGGTGCCGTCGTCGGTCTCGCCGAGCGGGTCGAGCACGATGGGCTGGGCGGCGTAGACGGACTTGGCGAAGCCGTCGTCGTAGTCGACCACCTCGATGAACAGGTCGTCGTAGTCGGCCGCGGGGACGGTGGCCGCGACCGGGAACAGCACCGAGGTGAACAGGCTGCGCGCGGCGGACAGCGCGGGCACCCGGGCCGCGTAGGACTTCAGGCCGCCGGGGGAGGCGAGCAGGCCCGCGTCGTCGCTGCCGGCCGCGAGCGTGATGTATACCCAGCCGCCGGCGTCGAACAGGTGCGCGGGGGGCGTGATCGTGAACGGCCTGACCAGTCCGATGGCCTGCGAAAGCAGCGGCTGGCGCAGGGCGGAGGCGAGCACCTTTCCCCAGCCGATCGACGGCGGCGGGCTCTGCAGGACCGTGCCCGCGGGCACGGTCGCCTTAAGCGCGCATGAATAGCTGTCGTCGACGCGCAGGTACGGGTTGCCGCCGTCGGCGTAGCCGGCCGCGGTGCGGTAGCCGGGCGGCGCGTACTTGAGGAACTGCTGGCCCGCGGTGCGCGGGTTGATCGCGGTGACCGTCGGGTCGATGGGCAGGGCCGCGACCAGTGCCTGGCAGATCGGCCTGGCCTGGGGCGGTGCCGTGGTCGCCTCGGTCAGCGCCGTGTACGGCGAGCCGGTGGTGGGCAGCGAGCCCAGGCCCTGGACCAGCCTGATCTCGAAAGTGAAGTTCGCGTCGGTGAAGGCCGGCCCGCCCGCCACCAGCGGGTCGAGCGGGCTGATCTGCGGGGCCGCCAGCAGGTTGACCGACAGCCGGGTGCCGTCCCACTGCTGCAGGTAGGGCAGGAAGATGAGTTCGGTCACCGGTGCTCCTAGCTGGCGGTGGGCACGACGTCGGGTAGCGGGCAGGCCGATCCGTCCGGTCCGGACTCAACCTTGGACCAGGTGTGCTGGTACTCGATGTTGATGCTGAACACCAGGCACACCGAGATCTCGATCGCGACGGTCAGCAGGGCCGCCTCGTACTTGGTCTGGTTGGGGGTGCCCTTGCAGGCGGTCACGAAGACGGCCTGGCCCTCGATGGACAGGGTCACCGAGATGATCGGCTCAATCGCCGCCTGGATCTGGAGCAGGAAGCCGATGGCATAGCCGAGCACCGAGTCGCCCCAGACCGCGGCGAACGTGAGGGCGATCAGGCCCTTCAAGCTGATCTTTTTGTCCAAGACGTCCGCGTCGTAGCCGAACCCGACGCCGACCAGGAGCCCGTAGTCGGTGCCTGAGGCGGTGGACATCTGGATCTGGAACTTGATGATCCCGATCACGTATCCGCCCGCGTACGCCCACATGGGCTGCCCGCCCACGCTGAACGTGACCATGTCCGACGACGGATCCACGTCCCATTCGAGCTTGACCTCGGTGTCGTCAAGCTTGAAGGTCGGGTCCGGAGCGGGCCACGGCGGAATCTGCAGCGCGTGGCCGGTGCCGTCCGCCGCCGGGACGTTGAAGGACGCCTTGAGCGCCCAGGAGTTCGTCATCAGCGCGGTGAACACGCCGGTGACGCCCATGTCGGCCAGCATGGTGAGGACGTCCTGCACGATGGTCAGCGCGCCGCCGAGCTGCACGCTGGGCTGCTCGAACTCGGTTGCGGCGCCGGCCGAGGACACGATGCTGGCACCGAGCGTGACCACGTCGCCGAGCGAGGTGGTGCTCATGATCTTGACGATGTCGTCGATACGGAACTGCCAGCCGGTGGCCTGGGAGGTGTCCACGGTATAGGTGACCTGGGCGGCGGTGTAGTCCACGTCGCCGTGCACCGAGCCGGCCTGCTCGAGCGTGCGCCGGCCGACCCCGGCGGCGAACGGGGACGGCAGGCCGAGCTTGTAATCGCCGTCCGCGCTGACCGCCAGCGCCCAGTCGGCGGTCGGGAACGGCACCGTCTTGTCCGGGGCGGGGTAGGGTCCGATGGCGGTGGCCAGGCCGTACGGATCGGCGACCGATCCGATCTGGGTGCTCGTGATCTGAACCGGATTGCCCGCTTCGATCTTGGGCCTGGGGTACAGCGCGCGCTGGGTGCCCATGGCGTGCAGGACCGCGTAGTCACGGCCGGGGTTGTTTGGCTGGTTCAGGTCGGCCGGGTCGGCGAACCGGTAGGGCGACGACGGCGGCGGGGATGTGCCCGCCGCGCCGGCCCGGATCAGCGGGACGCCGCTGCCTTGCGTCAGGGCGGCCGGCGCGGACGTGGGGTCGTCGATCTCCACCACCGACCACTGGCCGCCGCCGGGGAAGGCGGGCGCGCCCCACACGGCCACGGCGAACTCCGGTCCGCCCATCCCCTGGGTCACGCCGACGCCGACCTGCTGCAGGTGCATCACCTGCGTCCCTGAGCCCACGTTGATGTCGCCGTCCAGCGGGCCGCCCAGCGGTCCGGACTGGCTGAGCAGGTCGGAGTACTGGAGCGCGTCGATGAGATTTCCCGCGGTGAGCTGGATGAAGCCGAACTGGCCCTTGGCCGGTACCAGCGCAGGGCTGCCGTCCAGGATCAGGTCACCGTCGAAGTAGACGGCGGCCATCTCGACGCCGCCGCTCAGCGTGATGACCTGGCCGGTGTCGTTGATGTTGGTCACGTTGGCAATCCGGGTGACCACGCCCGGGTGGGTGACGATGTTCGAGCCTGGGAACTGGTAGGTGCCGTCGCTGACGGCCTGCCAGCCGCTGTCGGTCCGGGTGATGATCGCGTTGTTGCGCCGCTGGATGGTGATCGTGCGGACCACATCGGGGCCGTAGAAAAACAGCTTGCTCCTGATCTGGACGACCTCGAAGGCGGTACGGCCCACCATCACGTCGAACCTGGCCTGGGAGACGGCGACCGGATCGGTGTACGGATTCCGCCAGTCGCTGAACAGGCTCTCGCCATACCCGGACACGTCGATGCGGGTGACCGGGACCATCGGCCGGAAGCCGCCCGTACCCAGGTAGCTGTTGAAGGTCGTGGTCACGTCGCTGCCGAGCACGCTGTAGTTCCCGGGCTGGGCGACGGGCAGCTGGACCGTGTAGCCGTCCATGGCCGGCGTCTGGTCGGTGGACAGCGCGGCGTCGTGCGCGTCGATGCGGAGCTGGAGGGCTCCCTGCAGCGACCCGCCGGCGGGCTGGTTGAGCACCACGGTCGTGCTGCGTGAGTCACCGCCAGGGACGAGTCCGTGCAGGCTGGCCAGCGCGACCAGGCCGAACGGAAGCGTCAGCCTGGCCTGGCTGTCCAGCGGCGCGGGCTGGGCGAAGTTGTCGACCAGGCCGGTGATGGCGGCGGTGGGATAGACCGGCACCAGGTTGGTGGCGGGCACCGAGAAAACCGTGGGCACGCCGCTGTTGTCGAAGCCCACCCACTGCGGCAGCGGGTCGGGACCGGGATCGGCGATGGTCTCGACCGCTTCCCACTGCACGGCCGGCAGGGTGACGAGCAGGACGTCGGTGCCCTCGGCCACGAACGTGAGGTTCTGCACGGCGACGGCGCCCATCGTCTTCTCGGACGGGTCCCACGCCACCCCGAACTGCCCGGCGTTGGTGGACACGTCAAGCAGGATCAGCCCGGCACTTCGCTCGAACGCGAGCGCCTCGCCCAGGGCCTTTGTCGCCTGCGGCCACAGGTTGGTCCCGCCGAGCGCCACCAGCGCGGCGGGGGCCTGCCCGGCCTGGAACGGATCGCCGCGGGACCTGCCGAGGGCGAAGAGCCCCTCGTCTTGGAGCAGCCGGAAGTCGAATCCACTGGTGGTCGCCAGCCAACCCAGGATGCTCACCAGCTCGCCGCCGTCCTGGCGCAGCGCGGTCAGGATCGAGCCGTAGCTGGCCGCGTACGGGTCGGGCAGCGTGGGGACCAGCGCCAGCAACCGGTAGCCGAGCAGCACGGCGGCCGGGTCCAGGGTGGTGCCGTCGTATACGCCATACAACACGATGGAGGAGGGAGGCGTGACCCGGAGCACCGCATTGACCAGCGCGAAGGCGATAGGCGATTGGGACAGCGGCTGAAGCTGCCCGTCGATCAGCAGGAACGTGCCCTGGGCGGTGGCGGCGAACAGCACTCCGATCGCCTGCGCCTGCAGGCTGAGCCGCTCGCCGCGCAGGTCGACCGGCCGGTCGAAGGCGGCGGAGAGGTTGGCCCGGGTCGCGACGCCCTCGGCGCCCGCCGCCTCGGAGACGAACGCGATCGGGAACGTCGTGGTCCAGCGCAGGTCCAGCCTGCCCGGCTCGGTCGCCGGCAGGCCGGGCTGCTGCAGGACCAGGTCGCCTTGAGCGTCGGCGGTGAGGACGGCCAGGCTGGCCGGGCCGGCGACCAGCAGCGCCGCCATCAGCGGCACCGCCGTGGCCTGGCCGAGCCAGGTGCCGGTCAGGCCCGGCCCGAGGCCAAGCATGAGCGAGCCCGCGCCGGACGCGGCGCCAAGGTTGGCTGGGTCGATCACCGCGACCGGCAGCGCCCAGGCCGCGGCGGTGACCGGCGCGGCGCCGGCCAGCGAGAAGACGGTGGCCTTGACCGAGCCGACGGTGAACGGCGAGGTCTGCGCGGTCAGCGGAACCGCGAGCACGTTGAGCGCGGGGTTGTAGGCGACAGGACCGGTGGCCGGGGTGAGGTTGGTACCGAATCCGAACGCCGACAGCCGGGCTACCTCGGCCGGATCGAGGGTCAGCTGGGCGGTGGCGCCGACCGACAGCCGGAAGCTGGCGGGCACGTCGACGACCGCGTCGCGGGAGTCCTGGCCGGGACCGGTCCCCGTGCCTGGCGGCGGCGGCGCCGTGTTCGCGTCCAGGTCGACGGTGACCCCGGATGGCACCACGATCTCGCTGCCGGTGCCGGTCACCGCGCCGCTGAAGCTCACCGTGCCGCCCGAGACCTGGATGCC
>Ga0335075_10010878_pt1 | contig 13788 bp, 10 predicted proteins | sample Lox_Sample_24_FD_206723 | JGI IMG/M metagenome (GOLD analysis project Ga0335075, IMG submission 206723) | Soil microbial communities from Loxahatchee National Wildlife Refuge, Florida, United States - Lox_Sample_2.4 | ecosystem: Environmental > Terrestrial > Soil > Wetlands | place: USA...
TTGATTCTGTGCTCGGAGTTATTTGGGACTGGCATGGCCGCTGCGGCGAGGTTATTGGAGATGGGCGATGGGGGGATGATGACTTTGCAGGTGATTCGTCCACTCTCTACTTATATCTGATCGCACAGCCTGTTTGGTTTAGGGCCTTGCTAATAGTAGAGACTACGTAGATCATGTTTGTCCGGTTCAGCATCACGCTCGCATTGAGTTGTTTATATTGCTGGTACACGAAAGTGCCCGATTTTCCCTTTGGACCCCGCGGGATCCGATGGCTACTCGTGCTGAGAGGCTTTTGGGGGACTGTCGGAGTGTCTGGCTTCTATTGTAAGTTTCGTTTATTCCTAATTTCCATATTTGCTTCCTCAGATGAATCTTTAACTTACGATAAGCATAATAGACTCCCTCGAATATCTTTCTGTCGCCGAAGCCATTCTTATCAGCTTCACCTGCCCTATTCTCACTGCCTACGCCTGCTCCATCTTCCTACATGCGCCGTTCGACAAAAGGCAACTTGTCGCAGGTGTAATCTCTTTCTTAGGCGTCGTCTTGATTGCCCAGCCTGGCCCGCTGTCCAAGCTCCCAGGCAGCCATGCCAACACTAATATGCCTGAGGAGGTATCAGCAACGCCAGCGCAGCGCCTGTCAGCGGTCCTCCTTGGCCTTATGGGTGTCCTCGGCGGAACCTGCGCCTACACCACCATCCGCGTCATAGGCACTCGTGTACATCCTCTCATATCCGTGAACTACTACGCCCTAATAGCAAACTGCTTCTCGGGCTTAGTCCTCCTACTCCCCATCTTTCCTGACATATCTTTCCGCCTGCCGCACGGATTCCGCGAATGGGGACTCTTGATAGGGCTCGGCATCTTCGGGTTCTTCCTCCAATTCCTGATGACGTTGGGCCTGGTTAAGGATAAGAGTAGCAGAGCCACGAATATGATGTATAGCAGTGTAGTGTTCGGTCTCCTCGCTGATTTTGCGATTTGGGGCGTTGTACCCACATGGCTTTCTTGGGCTGGTGGTGCTATTGTCACTGCCGCTACGGTGTGGGGGTCTATGCAGAAGGGGGATACAGGAGTGCAGAAGGCGGAGGTTGGTAGGGATGAGGAATATGCTATGGTTCCTGGAGATGAAATGCTTGTTAGTGATGATGAGGACAATGAAGAGGACAGTCAATATGGAAATGAGGTTCAAGCAGGACTGTAAAAAGATACTATATGATAGAAGTGGCTGATAAGCATGAGCATTGGTATAAGGAGTTTGGAGTATGATTTGCGCGGCTGATCTCAAAAGCATCCAGGATACACTAATTTTGTAGATACTAGTTAGTTCCAGATGGGAGAAAGAGAGGGGTAGATTGGACATATACGTAAAACGAAATTTGAGAATAATCTAACTTTGTGCTTCAATATACGCATGAATATATTTGTAAGCTCTGTAAATGATGTCTTTGGTAAGTATGTCAGGTTAGGGATAACTTATCGCTCTTTAAGCTGTTCTGCATCATTGTTGTGATATTTCGCATAGTTGCACAGCAAATTGGCAGTAATTCATTTCATTGCATTACTGTATTTGATGGGGTGGTACTACTGCCACCCCTCAGATGCGCACTTGAGCCTTTAAATAGGCTCTGCCAAATGAAAGCTTCGCTGAGAAGCAGCTCAATGTCCTTTTCCGTCCATTCGCGGGTCGGCAGGGCTTGTAGGAACATCATAACTTCCTGGAAGTCCATATTCTGCAGCTTATCCGACCATTTGACCAGGAAGGCCGCACATACATATAGGTGAAACTCCGAGAATCCTTGTTCTTCGGCCTAACGGGTAATTTCAGAATTTATAATGTAGAGCAAAGGGTAAGTGTCTACCTACCATGTATGTATCCCACATCCTAATAGTGTTCTTTACTGTAATTTCGCGCATCAATAAGCAATTCATCCAGCGGAAGCTGAATTGAATAAATTCAACACCTTCTCGCTCCAAATGCTTTGCAAGATTAGCATCGATTCTCGCTGTTAGATCTCTGAGTGCGGCGACTTGGCGTTGGATTCCAGGTTGAGCGTAGATATAGTTATCCTGGATGCCATCCAAAAGTTTCGTTAGACACCAGAAAGAGTCCGCCTCGACAGCGTCTAGAACTGGTCTTGGTAGTTGCCCAGGATCCATTCCGCTCTCGATGTTAGGATCGGTTATGTAGCTACCTAAGAAAACCTGCCAGAAAGGAGTAACGAGGTCATTGATACCTTGCACGTAGCCACTTGCCGGATGCCGGACGGCCCAGACATAGAGTATTCTTTCCAATGATCTCTGTGTTGCTTCATATCCATATAACTCTAAATGGGGGTTTGTTCTGGGCACATCGATACTGATCTGATGCCAGATAGTTTCGTCCAATCCTCTCGCTCTTCCCGAAGAATTCGCCACGCCACCACGCTCAAATGCTTGTCGCACTCCTTCAAGATATTCCTTACGTTTCCGCTCTAAAGTGCTTACGCGACGTTCACTGCTGGTAGGGAGGTAGCCAAGTAATAACTGCCATGTCATTGCCCGAACTTCCTCGGGTATCCCATTCCAGGATGCAGATCTTAATTCCGCCAGAGGGATTGAAGTGGTCTGCAATATCTTCTTAAACTTATTAATTCTATTTATTCTGTGACTGTGAACATCGACCTCCTTTGGCGAAGCATCATCTGGGACGGGTGGATGGTGAATCAGGTGCAAGGAGTTCGCTGGGTCTGGAAAGAACATCAATAAAATTAAGCCATATCGTGTTATTGGCATGGCATACCTCTAAGAATTTCCTTGTATTGTGGCCGCAGTATCTTTCCTTCACCTTTCTTAGCAGTTGGATGTGACGGAGGGGGACGTTCAATAGCAATATCCGCGCTGTTGGAGAGCCGCCGAGGTCCCAAAAAATTACCACTACTTTTCGTACCATATCCCCATGGTGAAAGACCTCCACCTGGATCCGTGTCCACTTTGGTGTCTATTCGCTTTGATTTTCGTTTCATGCTTGAAACACTAGGTAGCCCAAAATCATCACCGTCATCATTATCATATGCGTATTCATCTTCATCATCTTCATCATTCGCGTCCCAGTCCTCGTTGGTATATGACAAAAAGTCGGTATAGTTTCTTTGAGGAGAGGCAAGTCCAGCGGAAAATTTGGTCGGAGGCGGTGTGTTGGTACCACTTTTCCCTTTCTGTGACAAAGATGTTGGAGGGGTCCGGGGTCGATTTCCACTGGAAGATAATGATCTTTTGAGGGCGGGTCAGTAGTGCTCAGCAGGAGCTCAAGGAGAAGCCATACAACAAGTCGAGATTTAGCATATCCGCATGGGAGTATGAGGCGCCAACAACAAGATTCGAATCCCGGACAGGCTTCTTCGGTGATGAGTCCCGTCGATTGTTCGATGGTCGACTGCGCCAGAATGGGGAAGCTGACCTGAAGCAGTTGTTAGTGTCCTTCACGCCTATCCTATTCAAAGATATCCAGCGCTTGTAGAGCCTACTTACTCGGATCTCTCTGCATTATAGTCAACTAGTTAGCATAAACCAGCTAATACAAGCCTGTATGAACTCCGAGACGAGTTGCAAGGGAAGCTGTTGAGTTGAGGGGCTCGACTGACCAACCTGAACCATCTCCTACATAACTGTAATTAGCTCTGGCTAACATGTTAGAAGATTAATTAATGAGACAAACCTGCTGGACAGGCTTCTTGCCACTACCAGGTGACGAAAACATCGTATTTGAGGCCAAAGATAGCCCAATCGCTACATTATTCACTCCATAGTTCTTTGAGGCTGACCTGATGAATTGAGGAGGTCGATCGGCTAGCGACTGATTAGGACTAGCCCCGTTTCCAGAAGTAAAGAACCACAACGTCCTTTCGTCCTTCCTTCATCTCTCCATCTTCCATCTCATCTTCTCATTTCTTCTTTTCGCTCACATACTCGTCCCTATCGTTACGCCTGACCTCAAGCAACTCCGCTCAACCATCTCTTGAGGCTATACTGTTTTGGAGAGCATCATCTGGCGCGTTGGCTGTTCAGTTCAGCCTCGCTCAGGACGTTGCATGTTCGATTGACAGAGATTCTTCACACTAACTTAACTTCGGTAGCTAAAATGACGGAGCCGGAGAACTTCGAGGAAGATCTTTTTGCTGATCTGTAAGTCTCGTCTCTTAACTATCGATCTAGTCCTGGGTGACCTTTCTCTCACCTCCACCCACATCGCATGCCAACTTGTTTTTGATTTCGTATCCATATGAGCAACTCTCTCTACTTATACTAATGTGAAATAGGTATGAAGAGGAGGAAGCTCCAAAACCTGGCCAATCTGCGCTGGAAATCAGAGCTGAGCCGGCCGTTGTTAATGGATCTAGTGAAGCCAAGGTGGAGGATCATGCTGGAGATACTGAAAAGAATGGAGGAGGAGATCAGCAGATGTACAGCCAGGACCAAGATGGTGATGCTGAAATAGATTTCAACCTTGGAAACGGCAATGATTATAGAGAACCTACAACGCATCATGGTGGTCATGGACCTGGTATCAAAGAGGATGGGTAAGATTAAAAATTTTTCGTTCATTCTGTCAGCTAAATCACAAGGACTATGGTACTGTAAGTTCATGGGTCAGAGTGAATCTATGTCGACATGTCAAGCTACAAGGCTGGCTCAACAAGATCTAGATTGCTTGGACTAGAAATGAAAACTAAGGAGTTTCGTCATGGAAGAGGGAATATACCTGTTATGCCATCAACCTTGAAGCTTCAAAATACCAGACTTAGGTCAAAAGGGACGGAAAGTTTGGGAGCAAGGAAGATTACGGCTTAAATTACAAGCGGCTGCAAAATCAATCATATGCTTGGGTTACAACGAGCTGCCAAAGGCTGAGAGTTCTACGGAATTCCCGTGGGCTGGGGAATGTAGGGTCACGATTGCTGGCTGGTCAGAGGAAGCTTGAGGAGTGGATCAGGACTGGTATCGCCTCGTGCACACGCCAACAACAGCGATCATAGTCAGCCTACTACTACATAGCCTATTGTCGAGATAATCTTCATAGAGCAGAAAGAGCAGCTACATATGCTCTTAGGCTTAGCAAAACGGGAAGTGCTTTGGCGCTCGACGACAGTACCTTACTAGCATCACGATAACAAAAGACACGAATGTTCTCGTCTCTCTTGTGCCGTCATACTTCACTGCATGACTTTACGAGGCAAAATCTGGCATGATACCGCGACTATGCGGGGCTGTCAACCCTCAAAAACGCAAGCTCCCAGGATATCATGAGCCCCCCTTCACAGTTCCACCGTCCAACACGTTCCAACACCAGCAAGCTCGCTGGGACCGTCAGACCACTGTAACCGTTGATGCGCAAGCCCTACATACTTTTACGTCTTTACAGAATCATTGCTTCGAACCTCCGAACCAGATCGATTTATTCAGATTAGATCGAATTTATAATCCAAAAGCTGGCCGCAGTGATTCCGAGGTTGGCAGCCTCAATATTGCCGCTTAGCAAAACATGTCAAAGATTGCACGTCTTAGCACAACACACTTCCTTCTTATCTTTCCAAATGCATTAAGCTTGTAACATTAGATTAATGATCCAAATGCTGACAATTATTTACCCTCGTAGGAAAATGTTTATTGGTGGACTGAATTGGGAGACAACAGATCGTAAGTCTGGCCACGCGCTCACGCGCTCACATCTTTTCTCGAAGGACATAATATTTACTGAATGCTTCACTCTAATAGAATCTCTGAAGGAATATTTCTCGCAGTTTGGAGAAGTCCTTGAGTGTACTGTCATGCGTGATGGCGCGTCTGGTCGATCTCGTGGTTTTGGCTTTCTCACCTTCAAGGATGCAAGGACCGTCAACATAGTGATGGTTAAGGAGCACTATCTGGACGGTAAAATTGTAAGACCCGACTTTCAGACTTCTGATAACTCTATGCGTTTCCACCCTTCAAAGCAGTTTCTTTCAAGTAAGTCGAGACAAAAAAGCTCACGTGATGCTCTAAAGATCGACCCCAAACGTGCGATCCCCCGTGACGAACAGGAGCGCACAAGCAAGATATTTGTTGGTGGTGTCAGTCAAGAGGCTACCGAGCAGGACTTCAAGGAATACTTCCAACAATTCGGTAGAGTCGTCGACGCCACTTTGATGATGGACAAAGATACCGGCCGGCCACGCGGTTTTGGCTTTGTCACTTTCGATAGCGAAGCTGCCGTCGAGGCATGCTTAGATATACCTCTCGAGATTCTGGGCAAGCCCATCGAAGTGAAGAAAGCACAGCCACGGGGCAACATGCGGGAAGAGGAGGACAGCGGAAGAGGAGGACGAAATAGATTCCGAAAAGGAGGCGGTAGTGATGACAGACAAGACCATTCCAACAATAACCAGCAACAGCAACAAGCAGGAGCCAACCAAATGGCACCTGGAGGTATGACTCCTCAAATGATGGCACAATACTTCCAGCGGATGCAACAATACTGGATGGTCATGCAACAGCAAATGGCCATGGGTGCGGGTCGGGGCATGGGCGGCGGAATGAATCCCGCCATGATAGCGCAAATGCAACAAATGCAACAACTACAAGCCATTCAACAACAACAAATGGCCGGCAACGTACGCAGCCAAAGCCCCCAAAGCCCCAACGCCGCAATGGCCAACATGCAAGCCATGAACCCCGCCATGCTCGCCCAAATGCAACAGATGCAGCAAATGCAAGCTATGCAGCAACAAGGCATGACCGGTGCAGGTATGCAAGGAAACAGTGGTTTTGGAGCAGGCAGCGGTGCTGGAGGTGGAAACAATCCCGGTGGCCGCATCGGTACGCCCGGCTATAACGCCTACGAGCAACAAATGTTCGAACAACAAAAATACGAACAGCAGCAACAGCGCCGTGCCGTTCGCGAACAGTCAGGATACGCACAGCAAGGCTATGGCATGGGTTCTGGCGGACCAACGAGCTGGGAGGGCATGTATGATGACGTTCCGCAGCCGCCGGTGCAGAACGCGGGCAGAGGAGGTGGTGCGGGTGCGGGTGGGGGAGGGAATTTTCAAGGACGTGGTTCGCAGCCGCCAAGCGGGCCTGCGCCGGCGCCGCCTGCGGGAGCACCGACGGGACCCAAGAACGCGGGGAAGCCGGGTGCGAATTATAGGGGGGGTGGTAGAGGGGGTGCCAGGGGCTATCATCCGTATGCGAGGGGCAATTGAGCTGGGCTTTGGCGTTGAAAATAGGACGGTTTTATTTAATGGCTTTGCTCTGCAACTTCACTCGGCTCTTCAGCTTCGCTCTCCAACTTTCATTTGCAAAGGAGTGGCTTCTTCACGGGCTGGATGCATAACTGGGGACGGAGGACGGTCTCGGACGGGATATGTCACGTTTAAATGGTTTATGGCACCTCCGATGTATTAAATAGGAATAAGAATTTCCAGGGAAATTACCACCTGTATCTGATTAATTAAAACTGATGATAACATCTCGTAATAATATTATACTTGCTTGACAGCTGAACTGACATATGGGCAAAAGGCACTTCGGTGGGCATATGGTAAAGATGAAATGGCAAAAGTTCGTGAAACACGATTTCGTAGCACAACCTAGTATGGTAGCATATATGCCAGTGACATGCTGTTTTCATTTTAGCTTCGTCACTCGTAAAACCCAAGCCATTCCAAATGGTATGCAGTGACAATGCCAACGCCACCGTTCTCAAATCACCTTACCCTAAACGAGCTACTTGGGAACATGATAAGCTCTAATACATCAGCAAATCGCCGAACATCAGGCTTCCACTGCATCTTCGACTTTTGCTTTCTTCGAGCTCTCTCCATCCTCCTCCTCTAAGTCTTCAGCCTTGCGCTTACCGTTCGTGGTAGTGTCAATGGTCCCATTTGTGCTTCCTTCTACTGTCTCGGGTGCCTTTGCTTTCCGTCGAACAAGCCCGGTGAGGTCTTTTGCCGTCTTCTTGGCTTCTTCGATTCGCGCTTGTGCTTCCGCTGGCGATTCACCTAGGGTGGCTCCGAGGATGCCACCCATAGGGTTGATCCCACCTGGTGCACCAGCAGGGCCGTTTATTGCGGCGTTGACGTCAATTGGGGGAGCGCGTAGGTCCAGAAGCTGTTATTGGAATTAGCAAAATGTTAATAGTCCTACACTACATCCAAGGGGTGAAAGCGGAGCACCTACTCGTTGTTCCATATCCGCAATTATTTCTCGTACCTCAGCGATCTGAGCTGTGGTGACTTCATTGTCTTCAGGGGAAAACGATGAAGCTAGTTCAACCTCTTTGCTTTGTAACTTGAGCTTCGTACTCTCAACCGCGGCTTCTAATTCTTTAGCAGCTTCTTCCCTCATTGCCTCATCGACGTGAGTCTCCTTGGGGCCATCATCAGAGTCCTCAGCGTTGTCGTCTTTGGCGGTAGTGATTGAAGCAAACTCCAGCGCAAGAGATAGTTTATAGTGAGCTTCGGCAATAATTTCAGACTCGGTTGGATACAACTCCTTCTTATATACGAGGGCGGATTTGAAGTCGCTGACTGCATTCGGGAACCTACACAAAGTTAGAAATTGTGGATACATGCATAGGGACTAGGGGTCCCGTTTACTGACCTTTCATTCTCTAACGAGATCTCCGCAAGAAGATCATGTGTATCCGAAAGCCGCTCCTTGATATGTTTAGTTCTTGATGAGTCACCAACTGACTTCCCCTTCTCTTCGCCTTCTTCCGGCTGCTCTAATTTACGAGTATACAGTACACGTGCTAAGTCGAGAACTTCAAATGCAACGGCAAGGTCATCCTCCTCTTCTTCCTCATCTCCTCCGCCTTCGTCATCCTGTTTAAGTGTTATTAGATGGCATCACCATTTAATAGAAGGGTTCAATCTCACCTCTCCCTCTTCATCTGAATCCTCAAAGTTCTCATCGCCCGTAAATTGAAACAAAGGCTTCTTCGGACCCGCATCATCTTCCTTCTTAGACTCAATCCCATTCTTTTCTGCGACCAATGCCACACCCTCCTCCGCGATCTTGTCAAGCTCACTCGACGGCGCAGCAACGAGGGTGTCCTCCTTCTTCGGCTTTGACTTCGCAACCTCTTTGGGCTTCTTTTTCTCCCCTCCAGCCTTGCCTCCGAGGACATCACTCTTGCTTTGCCCGACCTTGAACAAACTCCGGCCGTAGAGAAAGAGGATCTCTGCATTTTCGGGATCCATTTCTCCATTGAGCTCGGCTTGAAGCTCCGAAGCTCGCGCGAAGTAGTCGGCCGCTTCTGTATAGTTCTTGTGGGCAAAGTGGGAAGTACCCTTTGCGCATAGGTCTGCGAGGGAGATCCTGACTGAATTGAGTGCATCCTCTGCACTCATTGACTGATCGGGCGTCATTACAGGTGTATTTGCGTTTGAGGCCATGATTGAGATAGGCTGATGCTTTGATGAGTAGAGTGATCTGGAGACAAAGATCTAGTATTGATTGTACAGGGAGTGGTTTTCATCCACTTTATATTAGAATGGGGTCTCCCAATTGCTAAAGAGATGTTTGTGATGAGTTGCGCAGTAAATCGAGGTTCAAGGTGGTATGAGGTCTGTTTGCAGGGTCGCTAGGATGACGCGCAAAGCTGATTTACGCGTGACGCGGTGCCGGCTTCTAGCGAAGTCCCCCGTCAGTGGCGCCTCGGCACCAAGCTCTCTGAAGCAATGTAGCTGAAAGTGAGCTTCAATGGTTCGGGGAATATGGTTCTATGTATATAATTTGCCGTCTAAATGAAGTCTTACAACGCCAATTGTATTAATTGGCATAGCAGCTGGCTTTAGAGTGTGAACATATGTTTCTGACACAGAAGCTCAAATACTATTCAAATTTGCCCATCCCGAATAGACCCCTAACGACTTTTCTCCTCCCCTCAGCCCCCTTCCATCTCTTTTCTTTCCTTCTCTTTTCGCTTTCTTCTACCTTCATCTTCCTCTCATTCTCCCTTGCAAAGTAATTCACACCGCTGTTCTTGCCCGCTTTCTTTGCAAATTTCGCTTCATTTCCAAATCCTCCTGCCATTCTCTCAGTCCCACTTACACCAGACGTAGAAGAGCCGGATGATATGGAGCTGTTGGTGGTAGTCCGTCTTAGAAGTGCAGGCACTTTGAAGCCTAGTGTAGAAGAAGGAGCAGCAAACGCAAGTCGTGTGTTCGTGGATACATTGTTGGATAAGGCACGCTTCAGAGAGATACGGTCAACGACTGCGATGCTGTCTTTGTGACGGGATGCGAATGGATCCCGATTCTCTTTGTCCTTTTGTCTTTGTCTCGTATCGGTACCGTTGTCGATTTCTTGTTCTGAATCGGATCCCGAGAACTCGTGGGACATGATTGTATTGGGTTCCTCGATAAGGCTGGACAAAGATTCACGAATTTCAGATAGGTTCGAAGGACGCTTAGCCGGCTTGGTACGGCGGAGATGAGGAGGCAGACGCTTCTCGATTTCAGAGTCTTGAGAAAGCTTACGTTTGGGCAGACCCGTTGCAGGGTTTGGCTGGCTGTCATTGACTTGAAGAACCTCCTGAGATGCATCTGCTTGTGACTGAGACGGAGAGTCCATCGTCTCCTCAGCGTCGTTCAGGTCATCGAGGAAGTCTATCTCATCATCTTCACCTCGATCCTCGATTGCACGTAGGAATGCCATTTTCTTGGGATTTTCTGCAATCTTTCCAATCCGTTCATCTTCAAGAAGGGCCTTCCGTAATTTGGCTTCCTGATTACGTCTCATCCGTCTTCGGGCCTCACCCCCATCATCTGAGTCGGATAGGTCATAATCAGCGCCCCTGTGACGGCGGAGCATGCCATTCGTAATATCCTTAAACAACTTCTCCACTTGTTTCTCATCGCTTGCCCTTTCTTTATCTCTATACGATGCAGGTTAGTAACAATACTTGACTTGGGCCATAGTTTTCTTACGCATAAAAGGCAGCAAGCTGACGCTCGTCAGCATCCTTGCCACCTTCATCATCTATTATCTCCTTGACATATGCATCCTCTTCGCCTTCACTGTCATCATCACTGGCGCCTCCAAGACCAGCATATTCATCTTCAGATTCCTCTGCCTGCTCCTGCACCATCTCCTTCGCCCCGCTCTTCTTTTTATCAAAGTCATCCACCTCAGTCTCCTTTCGCTTTGAAGCCTTACGCATGATGTCGAATATGTTCTCCGATATTTCGAACTCATCGATCTGTTCTGCAGCAGGTGCGTTAGTCGTTTTACAATGCTCGTCATCTGAAAGGATTGCCATTTCATTCCTCCTTCGGAGCTTTCCTTTCTTTTTAGCGATTTGCGAATCGTCAACGCGATCCGGCGCTGGGGTTTGTTGAAGTATAACCGTGTCAATCGTTGATGGTGGAGGCTCGACAAAACGACCTTTAATAGGCGATATGGCCTGGAATCCAGCGTCTTGGGTTGGCTCAGGGAACTCCGAGAACTGCGTTGCTGAGGGGTTTTGAGGCATGCTATCGAACCCGTGTATCTGCGACTGTGAGAAGTGCAAGTGAATAGCTTGCGAAGTAGCTCCAGTAAGTGGTGATTCTGGTACCTGGCTGACTTGCGTTTGGCTATCTCTAATGATATCCTGAGACTCCTCATCCATGGTTGGCTCAAACGCAGGAAGCTCAGGGCCAGGCAAGTTTCGCAAGAAAGCCAGGGAGTCCTGCGCTGTATCGAAGTCAGGAGCTGGTTGGCTCTGCATAGTTGGAGAACCTTCAGAAGCCTGTATCTGGCTATCGTCCATTGTGCCAGCGAAGATTTGAGTCAACCCAAGTCCAGCAGGGCCAGCTACAGTGAGGCCTGGAATAAAAGTTTTGGTAGCTGAGCGAAGTACGGATGGAGGGACTTTGGGTGATTCCCCGTTGCGGGGAAGAGGTGACTCCGTATGGGGCAACATTGAAGACCTGATGTTAATATTTTGCTCATCCTCGTCATCCGAGACTACGAGATGCCTAGTGCGCCGTCGAGCCTGTATATTTGGTAGCTCTTCTTCGTCATTGTGAGCATTATCTGAAACTTCATCCCCATCGTCGATAAAATCCGCACTGGCATCGTGTTCGGACATATCCCCTTCTTCCTCTGCAGTGTCGCTTTCAGAGGCTTCATTGTCGATGAGTGTGTCAACCGGTTTTGATACAGCCAAATCTGCCTCTTCCTCATCTACGGACATAGCGTCCTTATCTTCCTCTTCGTCATCTTCTTCTTCCTCGCTAGCGTCACCTTCGTCATCGCCGTCGATCTCAGAACCAGAGGCTGACACTTGCTCTGCGAACTTCTCCTCCTCTTCTTCCCACTCCTCATCGTCGCTACTTTCTCCTAAAAGATTAACTTCGCCTTTAGCCTTTTTCTCCCTCTTTACTGCATCCTTTTCTCTTTTCATAATCTCTTCCCCTTCACGTCGAGCTCTAGCTATTAAATCTTCCATATCTGCCATCTCTTTCTCTCTTTCTTCAGCCGTCTGAACAATTACTCCCTTGTCCCTGAGAGACTGCAGCCGCTCTTCTCTCTCGCGCATTGCTTGTTGCCTTGCACGTTGCTGAAGCGACATTTGTAGCTCAGCCGCCGTTAATGAAGGTTTGGTATTTCTCCCCTTTAGTTGTTTCCCCGGCGAGGTGACATGAGCAAGCATTCGAAGAGCTTGAAGCGAATGAGACTCTCTAGCTTGTTTTGCGGGAATGCGATCGAAAATAGACTCCTTGGTCCTCCGTATCGGTGTCTGGTTGGACACAATCTCAAGATCGCTATCCGAGTCGCTGTCTTCTAATGCGGTTCTCAACGCTACTTTCGGTGGCCGAACTTGAATCGGAGCTGTATCCAAAGTCTGTTCAGTCGTCTGAAGAACTGATAAGTCGGTAGGCAATGGTTCGGGCTCTTCAAAAGCCCTTCCTTTACCTTTATCAGGCCCAGTGATCAAGGATGGAGGCGATGATTTTATACTGCGGGATAGAGCATCCTTGAGGGTTGGGATATCTTCTTCGCTGTTGATTCCGGTCATATTAGTATCTCCGGTATACGAATTTCCTCCATCATCCATGATGTTTGTGAGTCTTCCTGCATTACTAGTGTGAGAGATTGGAGATGTAGGCGGTGTATCTTTCATCTCAGTATCTGTTCGTGGAGCCGAACTCGAGCTTGTTGGCCGAGCTAGTTCAACTACTTCATTCTCAACAAAGCATGCTGGCTTATAATTGAACCTGGCGAATAGGTCCGATTTCGTGATCTTCTTTTTCGTCCTAGCTTCGTGGGCTAACTGCATGTTTCGACTCATTCGTTGGGTTTCCCGGTGCATTTCTTCCAGGGCTTTTTTACTAGCTTTTCGTGTTGGTCGAGCTTGCCGTGTGAGCTTTCTTCCGCCGTCATCATCACTATACTCCACCACATCATCCTCAAGTATTTTGGAATGATGTTTTGATAACCTCGCTCGCTCAGCAGCCTTCTCGCCCTTCAATTGCTGGATTTCAGCTTCCTTAGCTAAACGCTCTTGACGTTTCTTCTCGACCAGTGCTAGGAAGCGAGCATTTGCAGTGGGATTCGCGGGCAACTCATCGTCGGAGCTGGATGCATCTCGCGCTGAACCGGGAGACTTATGAGCGGCAGGTGACACAAACATCCCTCCAGGACTGGCATCATTGGTGTTCGATGCCTCTGGGTTGGGTGTAGTCTCCTGAGCTCTTCTTATCTTCTTCTTACGGGAAACGATAGACTTCACTTCGCCGCCACTGCTTCCAGAATACCCTTCCTCGGCGTTCGTTTT
>Ga0335075_10010879_pt1 | contig 13788 bp, 15 predicted proteins | sample Lox_Sample_24_FD_206723 | JGI IMG/M metagenome (GOLD analysis project Ga0335075, IMG submission 206723) | Soil microbial communities from Loxahatchee National Wildlife Refuge, Florida, United States - Lox_Sample_2.4 | ecosystem: Environmental > Terrestrial > Soil > Wetlands | place: USA...
CTGCCATCTGAAAAACATCGCAATAAAGGACAATAGTCTTTTAGGAAGAGAGCCAATGCTGGAACAAGTCAAGTCACAGTATTCAGCTGTCTATTTACGAATACGGGCAGCACCGGTTACAAGGGATCTTCAGGACTTGACGACTCGTGGAATTTCGAACGCCTTCGGTACAGTGTTGACCCCGGCTTGACCCAGACCTCGGTAGATTGTTCTCCAGTCTCAAGCGGCGCGCCGAGCACAAACAAAAACCACTCCACATTCTCACCCCATCTCACCCTATTTCTATTCTTTAAAGTCTTCTCTCCGCATACAACTCCTTTGAATTCATTGCCACTCTCAATCATTGTACCTATAGCAAGATGGCTCCAAGTATTATTGTCGTTGGTGGTGGATGTAGGTATCCTTCCCCGCATTCTTCGAATCCATTAGCTGAAATATGCTCGCAGTGTCCGGCTTGAGTGCTGCGCACACCATTTATCTGGCTGGCGGCAATGTCGTTGTCCTTGACAAGCAAGGTTTCTTCGGAGGCAATAGCACAAAGGCCACTTCCGGTATCAATGGTGCTCTTACCAGAACCCAAGTGGATGCCAAGATCCCAGATAGCGTCAGGAAGTTTTACGACGACACGATGAAGTCCGCCAGGGACAAGGCCAGGCCGGACTTGATCAAAGTCCTCACATACAAGTCTGCGGCGGCCGTAGAGTGGCTTCAAGATCAATTCAACCTTGACTTGACGCTAGTCTCGCGGTTAGGGTGAGTTGTCAATAACCAACCCTTTTGTGCCGGTGCTCATTCATTCTATAGTGGTCACTCTGAGCCCCGAACGCATCGAGGTCATGATGCCAAATTCCCTGGCATGGCAATCACATACGCCCTAATGCAGCGACTCGAGGAGCTTGCAGAGGCGGAGCCAGAACGTGTCCAGATCATCAAGAAAGCTCGTGTTACCGGTCTCAACAAGAATGGCAATACGATCACTGGCGTTACATACGAATTTGGTGGAGAGAGCAAGTCTCTCGATGGCCCAGTCGTTCTTGCAACTGGTGGTTATGCTGCTGATTTCACAGAGACCTCTCTTCTCAAGAAGTGGAGACCTGACACATTCGACTTGGCTTCTACTAATGGTGTCCATGCCACTGGCGATGGACAGAAGATGGTTATGGCTATCGGTGGTAATGGCATTGATATGGATAAGGTGCAGGTTCACCCAACTGGTCTTGTTGATCCCAAAGACCCAGGCTCCAAATGGAAGTTCTTGGCAGCGGAGGCTCTTCGCGGTGAGGGCGGTCTCCTGCTGAACGCCGATGGTGACCGGTTCTGTGATGAGCTTGGTCATCGCGATTATGTCTCTGGGGAGATGTGGAAGGAGAAGGCTAAGGGAAAATTCCCTATCCGATTGATTCTCAACTCCAAAGCTTCCACCGTTCTCGATTTCCATACTCGCCACTACTCTGGTCGTGGGTTAATGAAGAAGATAACTGGAAAAGAGCTAGCCAAAGAGATCGGCTGCACTCCTGAGCATCTTCAAAGTACATTCAAGGCCTACAACGACATTGCCGCAGGCAAGAAGAAGGATCCATATGGCAAGAGGTTCTTCCACAATGGCCCATTGGATATCAATGATGACTTCCATGTAGCTCTGATGGAGCCTGTATTACATTTCACCATGGGCGGTATTGAAATTAACGACAAGGCTCAAATTCTGAACTCGGAAGGAAAGCCATTTGAGGGTCTCTTCGCATGTGGTGAGCTTGCAGGTGGTGTCCATGGCGCCAACAGACTTGGCGGTTCCTCTCTATTAGGCTGTGTCGTTTACGGCCGTGTCGCAGGAGACTCTGCCAGTAACTATCTCTTCCAGAAAGCCCTCCAGGGCAGTGCATCTAGTGCTGCACAACGTCTTGGTCAAATCTCTCTCCACATTGATCCCTCTCAACCGGGCAAGATCTCTGTTGAATGGGGCTCACAGTCAAGCTCGGGCCCTGGCTCAAATAAAGCTCAGCAATCTCAAACTTCGGCTGCCTCCGTCATGAAAGGCAAGGAAGCCGACTCATCCGACCCAGGCAAGGTATCATCCCCAAACAAGCCCTCCAAATTCAGCATTCCTGAGAAGGAATTCACAATGGAGGAAGTCGCCAAGCACAACAAGAAGGAGGATCTCTGGGTTGTAGTTAAGGGGGTTGTTATGGATCTCACCAACTGGCTTGATGAACATCCAGGTGGACCACAAGCGTTAATGAACTTCATGGGTCGCGATGCCACTGAGGAATTTGCTATGCTCCACGAAGATTCCGTGGTCCCCAAGTATGCTGCGAGTCAAGTTATAGGGCGTGTCAAGGGCCAGACACCCAGCTTGGAGATCTGATGAAGCACGTGTACTTTTGTATTGATAGGTTCTTTTCTGCCGGTGCGAAATTCATGATCGACCTTACATATCCTCTCCAGATGCCTCTGAAATTTCATTGTTCAACTAAAATTTATCTTGGACCAGTCTACAGTGGTTTTGTACAGCGTTCTTCTCCTGAGAGTTCACCTGCATCTCAATTACAGCTGCAAGACAACGGAAGAAGCACCCTCAAATCATAATGAAATCATTTCAAAACACTCTTGTTCCTATAGCTCTTATTTTTGCTACGAGTTTATATAGATATCAAGGATAAAGAATATGGCGCTGCCTGGGATATTCCTTAGCAGCCTTAGTGCTAAAGTATTTGTGGCTTTTGATATTATCTATGATCGTAAACTGGAAACAGTCAGCAGGTAAAGCACTGGCTTTTCTACGATTATCCTGACGATCAATTGGGTTGCATAACACTACAACACCACTCTAGAACCACGTAGGTTCTACGCCTCTCTCCTAATTGAAGTCACAGCTTCCGTCGAGAACTATCATTAACCACAATATCGTACACGTTGCTAAGGGTCTTGCTGTGGTTTTATGGTCTTTTACATCCTTAAGAGTGCGTTTCATATTTCATCTCTATCAAACATTCTCCCTCTATTGTTGCACTACGCTACGAATACCATAGAGTTATCTTAGCTCTAGTCTATAAATTTAGAGCATTAAGATAGAAATCTCCGATCTCTTACTACAATCCATCCTTCTCGCTAACTCAACTCTGTACCTAAGACACAATGCCCCTATCACTTTTGTCTACCTTTTACGACTTTCAACAGGTCTGTAGAGTTTTCTAATTACCAGTCTAGATTTATGTTTATAAGATCTTAGTTGGATTTGTGTCAACCTCAGCTGCCACGATCTGCTTTGTGGATGCTCTACCAATCTACAGTTATCCTCACCTACATCTGTGTTAATGCTAGATAATTACCAATGACACATTTGCTTTTTACCGTTACTTAAATCAATTAGGTTCTAAAGTTACAAGGCAATTTAGGTTTAAAGCTGCCCAGTATAGATTGTTCCCTTGCATTACTATAAGTCACAATGTCATCCGTATTCAGTCTACTTATCTAATATTAGACATAGTTGATTTACATCTTTAACCTTGTCCCTATGATCAAGCATAAAACAACGATAAGTATAGCAAGGCCCCCTAAGAGGGGTATACTTGATTAGCTTCCACTATTCAATCCAGACCCTACAACTTGGCAGTTCGACCTAAGTGAAATACCACAGACGGGCAGGAGATTTAGCTATCATGTCATAGGGCGACTAGAAGTGAGATACGCCTTAGGAGAACTTAGAAAAACAGATCTTGCGGCATTCCCCACAAATTTCACCTCTAAAGGTGAAATTAAGACAGGGCTGGGATCAGCCGGTTATCCCTTCAAAGACTCAAGTGGAGGAGCAATAAGCTGAAGGGGAAGGGTCTTATCTAACTGCACCTACATACGACGTGGAGGTCACGACATTACGACACTGGAAGGTATGAAAGATTACCAAAAAATTGAAAGCTTCACTCTGGCGGCCCGACTTGCGATTACCCAGGCGAAGATAACGGGGCTGATGATGACAGAAGGGAGGAGAGTAGGAAGGAAAACACAGAAAGTCACGACCAAACCAATAAGCTTTGCATGCTGGCCTCTAGGGTAGGTTGTCGGGAATATGTTTTACCCCTATCTGTAACCCATAGCCCGAGGGCAACCACAATCTCGCCGAGGCACGCCTGATACCGAGGGACATGCAGTCGAGTTCAGTAAACACCTTGTATCTTGTACCTCAATTTCCTCCCTCCGCTATATTTTTTGCATAGCATGAGCAATTGCGAAAAGTACTGAAGGCTGTTCGTTCAATCCTCGTTAGGCTGGAAGGCATTGTATTTGCGGTCTTCATATTGAGATGTTGGTTAGATAGGCGTTGCTTAGTTCGAAATGCATCTTGTCTCAACCTAGATCAATGTCTTATGGAATACATCATAGTATCTTATATTTTTACCCCACCTCAGTATAATTAATGGTCAGGAATTTCGAAATTAATGTACCGTATTCCACGTTGCTGGATCTAGCCTTCCACTGGAAATGCACATCACTCGGACCGAGCCGAACCCCAGATCTCTACGACGTCACGGAGCTTCTGCACGCACCTTTTTTCCTCACATCCGCACCATGAGAGCTTTAAAGTACCCTGAGCCAATTTCTGACCAAGGCAATGATGAGAAAAATATCGAGGCGCAATTGCGCTCCACTCTCCATCAAGATCTTGCACGCACGCTGCAGACCCGACGTCCCCTGCTGACACATTTGAATGCGGATACGACGTGGTTACTGTCTTTGCCCATACCTGAGCACGCTCTTCCTGCAAGGAACAAGAAGCGGAAACGTGAAATAGAACCAGAGGGGGAGACTGGAGATGCAGGAACCGTTCCAAGTGCTGCAGAAGAAACAGCGCACGCGAAGCAATACTTCCACATCCTGATCGACCCCTGGTTAAAAGGCAGCCAGAGCGACGTCGCCCAATTCTTCAGCCAACAATGGCATGCGCATGAAAGTGCCGTCCAATCAATCGCCGAAGTGGAAGTGGTAATTGGTGACATTGAGGATCTCGCATCGTCTCCACTGCCGTCCTCGTATCCGCCAGCGACATCGCAGCCCAAGGCCGCAATTGACGCTGTGGTCGTGAGCCATGAGTTTACCGACCACATGCATAAAGAGACGCTCCTTGAAGTGCCCCCTTCAGTCCCTATCTTCGCGGCGTCCAAGGCAGCGGACATTATCAGGTCGTGGAAGCATTTCCAAGTTGTGGTTACACAGCCGACGAACCTGACGGGCAAGAACAGGGATTGGCGAGTTATGTCCGTGGAGACGTTACCGCCATGGCTAGGGATCTCGAGGCTTGGGCAAGATAAGGTGGATTTACTCTACTATCATTCAGCTGTTATGATTGCCTTCTGTGGCGCAGGTGAGGATGGGAATGACGAGGCCGGGGAAGCTGAGGCTGTTATCTATACACCGCATGGCATCACTCCTGAGGATTTGAAGCCTGTGGCGACAGCTGAGCCGCCGATTCGGACACTAGCACTGCTGCATGGATTGCATGATGTTCGTATTGGTCGGCAGCTGAACCTAGGGGCGCATAATGGACTGAAGGTACAGAGATTGACGAAGGCCAAGTATTGGGTTGGCACGCATGATGAAGTAAAGCGGGGAGGTGGGATAGTCAGTTGGTTCTTGAAGAGGCAGGTATATACTGTAGAGGATGCGATGGAGCAGGAGATTCAGGAGACGGGCCAGGATGTGGATGATAGCTTGACGGATGTACATTTTGCAGAGCTAGGGAATGGTGAGAGCTTGCTATTAGAATAGATGAACATATACATAATAATATTTAATATGGACATATTACACAGCCAAGTCTTTAAGTACCGCACGCATAACAGCAACTCCTACCCAAAGCCCTCGCCACAGCTTTGGGAAGTACAATCCTTTCAGACAGCAAAAGAAACCTCACGAAGGGAAGGAAACACCAAGTCGTATAAGGCATTTCACTTATTGAATAATCTCTGTTGATCCCATTACATGTCATATGGTGTTATGTCGAACAGGGCGGGTAGGTTTGAATCGATATTGGCGCACACAATCTTACCACTGATCGCTCCGTGAGTGGCGTGAATGCATTTATTATTAACATAATCTGCTATATAACAATTATGTTTTTGATGTTATCCGCAGACCAACTTGTTGGTCTGCGGGAAAGCTTTGCTTATTTTGTGCTACGGATTTGGTATGAGTAGTCGGGGCGAATACTGGGTGGAGGCCCTGTGCTTGAGGAGGCCAGGTTACACGAGTATTCTCCAGGGATATCGAGCAGTCGTATACCTAGCTGCTTGATCGCGATGTTTTAGTCACCTACTCATGGCACTTACTTCAGAAGGCTTCACATTCTTATTAATGAGGGAATCATATCCGAACCGGTCATTTAAGAAGTACATGCTGGTCTTGCTCTCACAATGAGCTAGTTGATACACTTGCTTTCCGAGAGGCATGGCCTCATACGGGCGGCATCTTCTCCTGACCAAAATGCCCTAGGCGAAACCTCCGTGAGCCACTAAGTATATAGCATGTTTTAATCGGACAAATTGATATATCTAGCGATGTACTTTATATATCTCTATAAAATGAATCTTGACTGGTTTATGCGTTTAATGACGCATTATTCTGAGGGAGATGGGACGCTGGGCCACCATATACAAATTCCATATGAAGGAAATAAAGGATGAAGTTACGGATGTTTCGGGTGAATTTTAGCCACACAAGAATAAAGGTCGCTTTTATCATTCTCTTACCGTGTCCTTTCCTATTCTCGTCGTTTGCGCTTTTGCCGTTTTCTCCCTCTTGTCGACTTCTTACTGCTGCTTCGATTATTCCTCTATTCCTTATTCCATTTATACATTTGGATGTCGATGTTCAAACGGATAGCCTTGCATTTTTGCAGTATACCGATGAATCGCACAATATAGATGGTGCATCTTGAACTGCCGTAATCTCATCCAGATCAGCGTGGTGGCAACTGGCAGTTAGTGTAGTAAACTGCGCTGCGATAATAGGTGGTTGCCATCATCCTCTAGTAGAGATCTATCCGATGAGCTTGGTGGTAGGCACATCGAGGATAAAGATTATTCTATCCGTCACAGTTATGAGTGGAATTATCACAAAGTCAGGCATGAACACTTTTGAAACTGCATGTTTCATCGCATGAGATGAGTATAAATGCCAGCTAACTGAACAAATGGCCATGAGCAGTATAGTAATCATGCCATGACATCGTAGTGAACAGAGTAGAGACATTTCTCACTGCAGAGATGGCTAGCGTAACATTTCCGGAATGTATTTTCGCCAGTCTATCCCCTTGGACGGGCTTGAGACTCTGTTCTTCTCCCTCCTTCTGTCAATGTCTTTCTCGTCCTTGTCAGAATACCGCTCCTTTTCTCTATCTCTGCCTCTCCGATCTGAGTCTCGCGTGATGTAGCGGCCGTCATGGCTTCCGCTCCTCGCATTCACTAGTCGTGGCTGTCCGTCACCTCTTCGCCGCCGATCTCTGTCGCGATTTCGACGCTCCTCTTCCTCATCGTCATCGTCATCAGCATCCTCGACAGTTGGCGCCAGATTCAAACTGCCTCGTCTTGGGAACTCCGTCCTTTCGCTGGTTGATCCGTAACGCACAGCCCCAACCCGTGGGTTTGGTGCTGGAACATAACGTGCTCCTGCCGGTTTGCTAGAGGAATCGATAGGTATCTTGTAGTTGGCGAGTCGCTCGGGAACAGCGAGATTTTGCTTCCTTTGCTGCGGTGATATTGGGTAGGAGGCCGATACAGGTGATGATGGAGAAGGGACGGAAACGTGAATAGTGGTAGGCCTTTTGGAATTGGTGTGGGCCTTTTGACGTGATGCTGTAGGACTGGCTGCTTCATCACCAGTCCCAGGTTCTGCGTCTGATCCAGAGCTTGATGAGGACGTGCTTGGCTCCCGACGGTGACGAGGATGACTATGTCGTCGGATGTGATCTTCACCTCGAGGTCGAAAAGCTGCAGGGTGTGTGGAAGCGGATGCTGGACTTGCTGGAGGAGGTGAGTAGTAGTTATCTGGGAAGCTACGCCGGCGTAGGTTTGGAGATTGTGGGGCCTCATCTCCCGGGCTGAGGTGGGGGCGGTAACTCGAGCTACGATTTGTGCGAGGCTTGTTGGCGTCTCCACTAGAGACGTGCCTATACCCTCGAGGCCGTGATGAAAAATAGTCTGCGCCCTGCTGCCGCTCACGTGGTACTCGTCCAGGAGAGACGGGATTCCTCAGATGTGAATAGCTTGAGCGTATGTCTGGCCTTGGAGGTAATGACCTGATATATGGACGCTCAAATTCATCAGGTGAAGCTTGCCGCCTCAGTTTCTCTGCACACTCGCTGTGCCATCTCTCTATTGCTGGATCTGCCTTTAGAGGAAAGGCTTCCTTTGGCAAATCTACGGGGAACGGCTCCCCAGTATCGGGATGCTTGATCCCGAAGTTACGCACAGCTGTCTGCAGGAAAGGGACATGCTCCTCTGGACCGAGGAGCGTTTCTATGGACTCCCACCTCACAAAGCCGCGTGGCGTCAGCGCAGGAATGGATGGGGGTTTGAAGTCATTGTCCGTGTATTGAAGGATGTGCTGGCAACCGATGGACTGATAGATATAAGATATAGAGGGATACGGAACGTCCACGAAAAGAGCTGTCACAAGAGCAAATTTAGCCAATAAAATAAAGGAGAGGGGCGAATGTGAGGTACGCACTGTCATAATTCCCACCTACAGCCTTGTAGAAGGCTGCCAACTTCGCAGGGCTTAGAACTCTATCGTCCTTGTCGCCAACACATTCAATCTGGTGGCCAGTCAGTAAGCGTATCTCTCGGTAAGCTCTCGAGACCTTCAGCGGGTGTCGCACGATGTAATTAGCTATGCCCCTGAGAAGCGCATCAAGTAATTTCGTAGGCTTCTTGTTGTCCTCAAAAAGGTAGCCATAATATGCCTTGGCATCAACTGGTTGCTCCATGCTCAACCACGAGTGTAATGAAGGAGCTGCAGAAGAGCTATGTTGCAAGCTGCAGGAACGAGGAGATATACCGGCATGACAAAGCTAAGAAGAAGTGCCAGGTCACACACCGGTTGGGTAAAAAATCATTTACTCCCATGCTCTCTCGCGCGTCGCGAGCCAGCAAAGCAGCTGCTTTTGCCTGTCATCTGAGCGGCGGGTTTCCCCGATGCGACAGGCGGTGAGACCAGCTGAACCGGCAGACACCACCACTATGCCATATGCAAAAAAAGCATTCCCGAACTTGTTTTCAGCTTGTGATCATGCTTCAGACCTTGGCAAGGACTAGGCATGACTCGGCACCATACGGATAAATAGAGAGAACATGCAGCAGATTTGTGGATGTCAACCCGGCAATTCGGAGACCCTTATTAGGCGTCTGCATGACCATGAAACGAGTGCATATGGAAATCTTTTGGTGTTCACTTTGTATATAGATCTACACAAAACTTAACCTATAACTGTAGTCAGACCGATCATGCATGGTCACGCCGATTGGCGGTCACAAGTTTAACCAAGTAGGTCATCCAGGCCTCCACCAATATTTTGTTGTATTTGTGCAGGTCTTTGCTGCTGCGAAGTTGTTGAAGATGCCGCCGTCGCGCCCCAAATACCTGCGCTTGCCTTCTCTTTGGCAAGTTGTCCCAGTGCTGGACTTTGTGAAGGTGTACTTGTCTTTTTGACTCCCGCACTGGCGGCTGACCAGAGGGAACCAAACGCATCGCCGCCCGCAGATGATGATTTAGTGGCCGCTGGCTTTGCTGTTGATGCTGCTGCTGTCATTGGTGCTCCAGTTTGTTTAGGTGCAGGCACTGGAGTGAAGTAGTTAGGTTGCGATCCCTGATACGTTGTTGGACGTGGCTGTTGAGCAACAGCTGGAGGTGGGAATGCGGAGTAGTTAACAGGGGTCGCGTTGCTGCTTGGTGCAGGAGATATTGACGAAAAGCCAACCATGTCTGTGAGATTTGCCGCTTTAGGGGCTGAAACTGGTTGAGGAGCGGCAAACTGTGTATATGATGTTGTAGTTGACGATATTGTAGCTGACGATGTTGTAGGTAGGGGGAGAGCCGCCGTCATGGACTGTGGTGCAGGTACATGAGTTGCTGGACTTGCTGATTGGAAGTCGTCAAACTCTTCGTCATCCGCTGCGTTGATGGAAGTAGCAACAGTAGAGGGGCCAGTCGTGGGTATTGGATCATCGAATGAGAAGAGATCAACCTCGGGTTCTTTCTTGATGGGCGGGTCGGGCTTCTTCGCTATCCGTTCCGTGCGTTTGCTTCTTGATGGGGACGATATCGAGTCGCTTTGCCTGTGCCCTGGAGCTGCTACGGCCCCTTCGTCATACTCATCATATTCCTCGAATCTATCAGCACCGCCGGCACGGTTTCCACTATCTTGAAAGTCACTACTTTGCCCCCCGAACCCACCTCCGTCACCATAGACTCCCCCGCTATAACCTCCAAATCCACTTCTATCCTCACTTCCAAAACCTCCGAATCTGCTGCCGCCTGACGTTCCGCCTAGGCCACTACCTAGCCCTGATCCTCCCTCAACACCAGAGTATTTATTCCTAGTAGCTCGTGCCTTCTTTCGCTCTGCTCGGATTCGATCGACATCGCTGAGAAGCTCTGCAAGCTCCTTTGCCCTGTTCCGTATATTGATGCCTTGATCTTTACCATTCTGGTCAATAAAATGGAATTGCCGCAACATTTTTAGCAAGGTAAGATGTGAGCGCGCATCATCTATCACTCTTTCCGATCCGTTTTTGATAAGGAATTCCAATAATTGAAGAGCCTTGTATATCTGTCGCCATTCTTCGGCAGCCTTCTCGGTGAACCGTTTATAGATCATCGGCATAATCTCATTGAGTAATTGGCTGGATGCTGTTAGTAGGCTTCCTGGATTGACTATGAATGATAACTTTCTAGTTGAAGGTCCCATTTGCGATTTCTTGCATCAACCTATTCAATCAGATCAGCAGTCAGCCATGGGATAGGAAGTAATGGCAGGCAAGACAAAAGACGGACGAAAGACGAACGTGGTGGAACAGCCCCATGGGTCATTCGTCGTAGCCTCTCTGACCTTGGCTTCCATCTGGGTATAATTCATCACGGCTACAATGTCAGCTCGAACTGGCCAATCCAACATTCTAGACTTACCATTCTGTACCTTACGAACACCAGCTTTGATATCATGGATGCTGAGGTTACTCAGCGAGTCCTTGATACTTGTGAGATCCATACTGAGAGCGCGTATGTCGTTGGATATCGTGGGGAGGGCAGCAGTGCAAGCATTGTTTCTCGCTCTGCTTAGCGAGGCAGCTCATATAAATCGCGGAAAGTCACGTGCTCAAAGTGGAAATACCATATCTTACACACCACACCAAGTCTTAAAATCAGGGCTTGAATTAAATCAACATGTAATATGAAGGATTTAAGGGCATAAATCCCATGTCCCCGGACCAAAAGCAAGTACCCAAAAAGCAAAATCTATGGTAAATCTCCAAATGCTATGCCGAGGACTAGGGATCTGGGCGCGGCGAAGCCGCCCTTAGAGTTGTTGTAAATTGATCTTGAGTTTGCTAGACCTGACCTAAGGATGGCAATTTAGGACTTGCGCGGATTGCAGGCGGAAGAAAGAACCAGCCCAGACGAAAGTAATTTCAACATTGAGGATCATGAAAAATCGGAGAATGATACGAGCAAAGTTGAAGCCAGTGAAAACCGAGAGCGATTTAAGTACTATCATTCAGAGCGCGGGCTTCAATAACTACGTTCAGAGGGTCAATCGTCTCTCACATTCTTGCACACGCCCAGAAGTTGTGGATTTCATTGTCAAGTGTTCTCAAGAACGTCACTACAGTGCTTTATCGTACACTTGGAGCCTCGCTCTTCGCAAGAAGTCGAAGGATGAGCCTCTCGATATTGATTCAATTCATTGTTGGGACCTGTTCATTCTACCAGAAGACTACACTCAGAATCTATGGTTGTGTGACGCGGAATTTGGCCCTTTCTCTGTTGACGTAGCAGAAGTCACAAATGTCAAAAACAAGAAGTTCCAGCAGAACTTATCCGACTTCCTCGAGACATTTGTGATTAAACTCGCAAAATCTGACCCGTATACGCAGATAGTTCTACCTGGGTTGATTGCTTCCCAAACCCAAGAATTTGGATTGACGGGTTTGTACTTCCCAAACTCAAGAATTTGGATTGATGCTCTTTGCATTAACCAACAAGACAACAAAGAAAAGGAGCATCAGGTTCTTCTTATGGGGGAAATCTATTCAAATGCGTCTGAAACCATTGTCTGGTTGGAGAAAGAGACCCCAGATTTAAAGAAGTTCATATGGATGCACCAGAAATTGTGGAGAGGTATAGTGGATTCCATGAATGAAAAATTCGAGAATGACGAGCACGGATGGTTGGAATTCCTGTCCAAACAAGACCACTTAGACGTGGATTTTTGGAAATCAGCAGGCTTTCCTATCCCCGATTCGGAAAGTTCCAATTTGCAGGATTCTATCCAGTCTTATTGGGAAGCTTATCTGAACTTTTACTTTTCTTATGAATGATTCAGCTGACGTTGGTTAGTGCAGGAGACCTGCCTAGCTCGATAGATCCTCCCGATGTGTGGCTAGACTTTCCTAGAATGGCAGATAATGTTCAGATTCGCAGAATGGGTGTTTAGTACTAGTTGGCAAGACCGTCTTTTAAGATCAGTAAATCTGGGTCCATATCCGACCATAAGAATCGGCGCTGTTACTTTAATTGGCGCTGCTGGACAGCTCGTTGAAGAGTTAAAAAGCAATGCCGAACCAGTTCGTTGCCTATGAGCTGCGTTTGGGTTGATGATTTTGGACAGCTGCATGCACAATGCTTGCCGACAAAAGCTTATTGCACGATTAGTATAGCACAGATCTGCTTTCCTTTTATTCCTGTAGCCGAATTCAAGGTGGATCTGAGCAAAACTCCGGTAGAGGCGTATTGTCAGACTTTTATAGGCAAAATATTCAGGGAGATCCAACTCTTCAGATTGATCTAATCTGTCTATCCTAATGGAATTCTAGTGTGCTATATACACCACAGTAGTAACAGGAGTGTTTAGTTCGGACAGTTCTGACACCTGACCTGACTGTATCTGTAGGTGTTGATACTATCGATCATACACCTATCCATGTCCTAATGCCAGGTTGTAGTGTCATTTTCGGATGACTAGCTTGGTCTGAAAGCTATTTAACTGCTGATAGTAAACGAATAACCAGTTATTCGTTTAATTGACCTTTTGGCTCATGTGTTTTCGCTCGTCTATTAGGGGTTGGATTATGTCGGTGTAGTTTTGGAGGACCAAATTCCGTGCTGGGTAAAAATGAGGCACTAGGCAAAAGCCACCCAAGTGGATTGTTGTTTGCATCGTTTGCTTTGAAGAGCAGTTGCCAACTCTTTATTGTACACAAATCATTTAAGTACTACAAACCTTTTTTTCAGTATTTAATCTGTTGAGAGAGTGCCTTTGCTATAAGCGCTATGCTTTGCATTCTCAGCTAGCTTATAACTATTTGGCAATCAGTTTACAACTAGTTGCAAACTAGTTGCAAAGCGGTCGCCAACTGCTCCATAATAAGTCTCTGTTTATTGTTACAAACTCAATCAATCAAGGCATGAGTCACGCATGATATGGGTGACAACTTGTATAATTGGCAGTTCTAAATATAGGAATCTAAAGCTATAGAAAAGAGAAAAGAAGAAGAGAATGAGCATTGCGCTTAAAGTCTA
>Ga0335075_10010880_pt1 | contig 13787 bp, 19 predicted proteins | sample Lox_Sample_24_FD_206723 | JGI IMG/M metagenome (GOLD analysis project Ga0335075, IMG submission 206723) | Soil microbial communities from Loxahatchee National Wildlife Refuge, Florida, United States - Lox_Sample_2.4 | ecosystem: Environmental > Terrestrial > Soil > Wetlands | place: USA...
GTAGCTCCTCGAACGCTATTTCGTTGTCTCCTCGAACCATACGCGAGCTGTATAACAGCTGTTCCAAATCAGTTTTCCCATCATACCTTCTTCCTGCGGACACTCCTTGCCGGGCATGAAAAGCTACCCTGCTCATAAGCATCACGCCGCGTGCGCGCACCTTCAGCGAATTCGAACCGCGGCTCAAGATCTTCTATTCTCCGCCTGTGACGACCCTATCAGGCCCACGAATCCACGCCTAACAGACGCCGCCCCAGCGGCGTCAGTTCGGCAATCTCATACCTCGTCCGCTCCCATTCCCGGGGATCGCCAGGAAATGCAAAGCCCTCCGGAGCCCGCCGCTCGCGCCACGAGGCGATGCGTCGTTCCCGCAGCCCAGAGTTCTCCGGGTCCCATGGAGTCATGGAAATGTACTGCGCCATACGCACCTTGTTCGCAGATGTATTCGGCCGAATGCCGTGCGCCAGCAGGCTGTTAAAGATCAGCAGATCGCCGGCTTTCATGGGCACGCGATACACATCGAAGCCCGACACGTCTGGTTTGAAACCGTCTCGATTCGCAGGCTGTTTCTTCTTCCATTCGTCGAACCTGCGGAAGAACTCAGGAACACATTGGAAACCGCCCACCTCGCCATCAACATCGACCAATGACAGAACGCCTTGCACGCTGACCGGCAGCGGCTCCAATGTCGTATCGATGTCCGTATGGATGAACCCGCCAAACGCTCTCCCATCGCGATTCGGAGTATTCAGGTTCGCCCGATCGATGGTGACCCAAAGTTTTTCTTCGTCCCAGATATCGACGAACGCATCGTAAACGCGCGGGAATTGGCGGTTGTCCCAAAGATACTGATGGTTGTAGATTTCGACCATCCCGCTATTGTTAAGCTCCTTCATGGCATGGCTGCGAAGCTGTCCGCCCGCCCACGTTTCCGGATTCTCCGGATCCATCTCCTGGAACTCCCAAAGCAGATCCACCAGACGAGAGACGTTCTGCTGCGGCACCGCCTGCCGGACAACCGTAAAGCCAAAGGTTTGCCAATGCTTGAAATCTTCCGGCGAAAGAACGCGAAGCGGCAGAGACTTCTCAAGTTCGCGAAGCGGTGTCCGTACCACGTTGGCAGAGAGGCTATTGCCGTACTTTACCGCCTCCGGTTCTGATGTTTTGCTTGTCATAAAAGACCTCCGCGCGGGAAGCGCATACAAAAAAATGTAGCCCCGGAAAAGCCGTCAATGTTTGCGCGGAATTGCATTTTCTAATACCAAAGTCTCATTTTGTTTCTAATCTGCGCCATAATGCGATTAGAAAGGAATATCGAACAATGAAACCCTTTCGAGAACACGTCACCGTTCCACGCGACGCATCCTGGGTACTCTTTGACCGCCGGCTTGATCGCATCCCCTTTGAGTGGCACTACCATCCCGAGTATGAACTGACCCTCACCCTCAACAGCCGCGGCCAGCGATTTGTCGGAGACAATATTTCCGGCTACGACCACGGCGATCTTGTCCTGATCGGACCCAGAATTCCCCATACCTGGTATTCGGGCGCTCGCGATGATCATAATCGCGCACCTCGCGCGCTGGTCCTTTGGTTTACTGAGGCATTCAAGAGCAGCATGATCGAGCCGCATGTCGAGCTGCATCCCATACTCCGCCTGCTGGAACGATCATCACGCGCGTTACGTTTCTCAAAGACCACGCGAGCCAAGGCGTATCCATTAATTTTGGCGATGACCGACCAACCAGCAGGCCAGCGGCTCGCATCATTGCTCAGCCTGCTTCTTCTGTTATCCGCAGACCGCAAGGCTGCGCCGCTTGCTTCCGCGGTGAACCAGGCGGTGGCCGCCCCATCGGCAAAAGAGGAGAGAATCAGCCGCGTGGTTTCGTATCTGCATCATCATTATCGCGAGCAAACAACCATTTCGAAATTAATGAAGGTCGCCGCTCTCAGCCGCAGTTCGCTGCATCGCCTGTTCAAGCGTCACACCGGCGCGACAATCAACCAATATACAACTCAGTTGCGTGTCGGCAATGCCTGCGCTCTGCTGATCGGCACAGAAAAACCTATCAGCTTCATCGCCGACGAGGTAGGCTTCGGAAACCTCTCCAATTTCAATCGTCAGTTCAAGACCGTCAAGGAGTCCACTCCGCGAGCCTTTCGCAGCGCCTTTCATCGTTGAAGCCAGTCCTGAAACCGCCGCGCAAATCGCCGACTCGCATCGATTTCAAATCTCTCTGTCGCATGATCGATATACTATGGCGCGCCGCTGTGCTTGCGTCATCCGGCTGAATACTTCATCATGGCCCCATGACGAAAGATGCCGGCCTGAGCCACTACAACATCATAGGATTTGTAACCATCGTCGACGTAGAACGCGCGAAGAGCTTCTATCGAGACATACTCGGGCTTCGCCTGATCAGCGAGGAGCCTCCATTTGCACTCGTCTTCGATGCCAATGGAATCATGATCCGGCTCGGGATGGGCAAGCATCTTCCGCCGGCCTCGGGAACTGTTCTAGGATGGCAAGTTCCAGATATTGTCTCCGTCGTCCGCAATTTGGAATCAGCCGGAGTCCAATTTGAGCGTTACGAATTCTTGAAACAGGACGACGCTGGAATCTGGACCTCGCCCACCGGCGCTAGAGTTGCCTGGTTCAAAGACCCTGATGGAAATGTTCTAAGCGTCTCAGAACATCCAGAAGGTAAATAAGAGTCGTACAGCCGCCCAATTCCTGGCAGTGGGCAAAGCCCCTACAAAAATCTGACCATCCTGTCTCAATCTTCTGCGCCGACAGGGATATTCATATTTCGCAAGCTGCATATAACAAGATATCTTTCGCTCTTGACAAACCATAACTGTATGGTTATGGTTTTCTGTGTGAAGCCAGCCCACGCCAATCCCGTATTTCGCGCCCTCGCCGATCCCACCCGCCGCTCCATCTTCGAGCACCTGACCCGCCATGGTGAACAAACCGTCCACGCACTGACTCGCCATGCGGGAGTTTCTCAGCCCGCTGTCTCCAAGCACCTCACTGTACTCAAGCGCGCCAAGTTGGTACGGCATCGCCGCCAGGGACGCGAAACTCACTATCGCGCCCAGCCTGACGCGCTCGCGCCCATGGTCTACTGGCTCAATCTTTATGGCGCCTTCTGGCGCGACCGTTTTGACCGGCTCGAATCTCTGTTGCAAAGGATGGACGCATGAGCAACGCAGCAGACACCCCGAGCACCCTCGTGGTCGAACGCGTGTTCCCTCACCCGCCAGCAAAACTGTGGCGTGCGCTCACGGAAAGTCCGCTCCTCGCGCAGTGGATGATGAACAACGACTTCGCGCCGACGGTGGGCCGCAAGTTCCAATTCCGCAACGAACCCATGCCGCACTGGAACGGTATCGTCGACTGCGAGGTCCGGATCGTCGACCCGCTGCGCCGCCTTTCCTATAGCTGGGGTGTCGGTGATGCTGCTGCCGGCCTGCAATGGGTGGTGCTCTGGACGTTGACTCCAGCCGAGGGTGGCACTCACCTTCGCATGGAGCAGTCCGGCTTCCGTCCGGATCAGCAGGCAGCGTACAAAGGCGCAAACTACGGCTGGCAAAAATTCTTCACCGCCCTGGAGCGCGTTGTTAACGAGGTGAACGAACTATGAAATCAAAAAACATTGCGTATTGGATCACCACCATACTCGTCGCGTTGCCCATCGGTAGCGGCGGCGTCATGCAGGTGCTCCGCGTCCCGGCCACAGTCGAAGGCTTCGTGCACATCCTCCACTACCCCGCGTACTTCGTCACCATCCTCGGCGTTTGGAAAGTCCTCGGCGCCATCGCCATCCTCGTGCCGCGTTTTCCCCTGCTCAAGGAGTGGGCCTACGCCGGTATCATCTTCGATCTGACTGGCGCCGCCGCATCCATTGCTGCTGTCGGCGGCTACGGCGCGTACGGATTCCACATTCTCGCCCCTCTCATCATCGCCGGTCTCGCTGTCGCCTCGTGGGCGCTGCGTCCGCCAAGCCGCAGAATCAGCATCCTTATTCCAATGCACAACGGAGAAACAAAATGAAAATCAAAGTCACCAGCATCTACGTCGACGATCAGGAAAACGCTCTGCGCTTCTATACCGAAGTGCTCGGCTTTGTGAAGAAGACCGACTTCAGCCAGGGACCGTACCGCTGGCTCACCATCGCATCACCAGAGGAACCCGACGGCACGGAGGTGCAGCTCGCCCTCAACAACAACCCGGCCGCCAAGACCTATCAGCAGGCGATGTTCCAGCAAAACCAGCCGGCCGCTATGTTCTTCACCGACGACCTGCAGGCCGACTACGACCGCATGAAAGCGAGCGGTGCCGAGTTCACCATGTCGCCCACCGACGTCACCGCCTCCAAAATCGCCATGCTAAAAGACACCTGCGGCAACCTCATTCAGATCACCCAGCTGAAACACTGGTAGCGCGCAGCGTTGTATACTCGCGCCCATGAATCAATTCAGCACGACTCGGGAAGCAAAGCAATATCTGGTTCACAGAATCCTGGCGCAGGCCAAGCAGGATGGTATTCCTCTTTCCGATGTCGAGCGGGACATGTTCTATTTCTCTGAAACTGGTTGGACCCTGCCGAACATGATGGCGATCAGTCAAGACTTCGACGAGAATTACGATCAGGATGAGTATGAAAGCAAGATCGGCAAGATCGTCCAACGAATCCGCAATCAGGACGACGGCAACCTCGACGACAGCTGGGACGAAGCCGTGCGGCGCCTCCTCGACGAGGACCATTACCTTTCGGTGCTGATCAACGGAGCCTCCAGAAGTTCCAGCAACCCGGCGAAGATGTCAGGCTGGGACATCTTCAGACTGATCCTCGCGAGCGTAGTAGTTGTGGCGATATGGATTCCTCTCAGTTTTTTTGTTTATTCGCACGTAGACAACCCGGCCATCTCCAAATTGATCCTTGTGCCTACGCTAATAGCATTAGTCGCGTTGATTATGTTCGTTGCCAACCGCGGACACCGGGAGTCAGGACGCTCGCATCTAAATTAATTGCGTGTGTCTGACCTGCCCCTGAAAGGACCCATCTCAATGGAATCCGCCGCCGCAAGCATCGACGAGAAAATCAAGCAGCTTGGCGACTGGCGCGGCAAAACCCTCGCGAAAGTTCGCACCCTCATCCATGACGCCGACCCCGACATCGTCGAAGAGTGGAAGTGGGCCAAAGCAACCTCACCGGGTACGCCCGTCTTTTCTCACGGCGGAATCATCTGCACCTGCGAAACCTACAAGAACGCTGTCAAGCTCACCTTCGCCAAAGGAGCATCCTTGCCGGACCCATCCGGCCTCTTCAATTCCAGCCTCGACGGAAATGTTCGCCGCGCCATCGACATCCACGAAGGCGATAAGCTCAACGAGGCCGCCTTCAAATCTCTCATCCGCGCCGCCGTCGCTCTCAATCTCCAGAAGAGCAAGCCGAAGCCCCGCTGACCCACTACCCAACGCACCGGCTGACTTCGCCGCACCATCGCGGCTCGTCAACCTACTGCGTCACACCGCTTTCCTCCAGCGTCACGGTGTTCAAAATCCGCTGGAAGATGACCACCCGGAAATTCACATGGCTCGCCAGGTCAGGCACAAATTCCTCGATAATATTGCCTGACGGGCTGATCGCGAACGCCAGCGCCAGCCGCTGCGCCGTATTGCCAAATCCCTGCCGGTTCGGTCCCGGCACAAATGTATTGCTCACCGCTGCCGTCGCAATTCCGCCCACAACGTTGGCGTAGTTGAACATCGGCTGCCCCGTATAACTTTGCGACCATACTACCTGCACAATTGCGTGTAGGATTCGGTGCTTGATCGGCATGAAGGGCTCGCGATGATAGTGCGGATCCTGATGCACCAGCGACGGTATCAGAAATGTCCCGAAAAATTCTCCCGTCATGTCTTCCGTCAAGCTCACGCCCGCATATTTTGAGAAGCCGTCAAACCCCGGCCCGTAAGCCGTGTGCGAGTCGGACCCGATCCCAATCGCCGCGTCACCTGCAATCGTGATCAGGTTGAATGGATCGATCACACCCCGCACCGCCGACCGCAAATTGTCGCGCGCCGTCAGCGGAACCACGTCCGGCCACTTCAAATATTGTGCGAACGGCGACGAAACCGGCTCGCAACAGATATCCACTGGATAAACCGGACACATATTCACGGGACAAGTATCGTGCAATGCAGGCGCGGCACCAGGAACCTCGCGCATATAAGCCGTACTGGAGGAATACGTGGGCTGAAACCTGCGCTTCGGCGAAGGAGCAAAAGATTGTTGCGCGTCCAATCCGTCTGCGTCTACGAACGCAACATCCACCGGTCCCGCAACAGAACTGGAGGCTCCTGTCGTCGGCTCGACCAGTGTTTCTGTCGGCAGCTTCGCCGCTCGCGCCACCCACTCACGTTCTAAATTTTTATGGATTGCTGCCTGCTCGCGTGCGGAACGTTGCGCCCCTTGCACGCTCTCTGCTGGCGTGGGCGCATCCGGCAGCTGCGCCAGAATTTCCGGCGGCATCAGCAACACAAGCACAGCTACAACATGAGCCGCCAGTACTCTCCCCAGAAGCTGTCTCATACACTCCAGATCGCTCGATAGGTCTGGTGTGAGATCCGCAACCAAAGCGGGTCTCAGGTCGTTGGCCGAAGTCGCTACGCCACATATGAGACAGCTTCTACCATCCCTGTGTCCGCAATGGAATCGACCAGCAGCGAAAGTAAGCTGAACCCACAGCGGCCGACCCGCCTCCGTCTCGACAACGAAGCCTATCTGAGCGTCAGCGTATTGTGTGTCTTTACGATAGACCGTTTCAGGAAGGAAAAAGTTGCCTTGGGCGGAGATTCAATCGTTACTTCAAGCCTTTGTCGTTTGCCTTGCCGTTCGCGAATTTGGGCACATTCGTCGTAAATGGACGGGAAATAAACTCCCGCAGCAAATTTCCTGCCGCGTCGCCCGCTGTCACAATCAGCGCATCCCGCATCGTCAGGTCGAACGTGCGATCGCTGGGAGCGCGATACACATTCGAAATTCCAGCCGTCGCAAAGTTGCCCAGCAAGTGCGAGTAGTTCGGCTGCGTCTCACCATTGTCCCCGCGTGTCACAAACGTCTGCGCCAACGCGTACCACACTCGCGACCGTGTACTGCCCGTGCCGCGATAGAAATAACGTGGGTCTTGATGAAACCAGATCGGAAATAGCGCCCGCCCCAGCATCGCGCCAATTGCAGAATCTGCATACGCCGATCCAAACCGCTTCCCATACCCTTGCCAGCCCCCGCCGTATCCGGGAAACGTGTTGTGATATTGCTCCACCCCGGCCACGCCCGCGTCCACTGCAAATTCAATTGGATCGATTTCCGCCCGAAGCGCCAGCTTGAATTTCAGCTTCGGCGTCAGCGGTGCGGAGTTCCAAATGTAACTCGTATAAAAATTCGGCACCACCCCCAGCACACGCTGTTTCTCCTCAATCTTCACCTGTGCCGTCGCCACCTGGTTGATGTTGGCATTCACCTGCACCGTTGTGCTGGAGTGTGGATTCCGCGACGTCACCATCGGCAGTTCTCGTTCCTCCCGCATCCCAAGTGTCACTTCGGTCGCAATCTGCGGCGTCCTGCCCGGCAGCGTGATTGAGACGGTGTAAGTGCCCGGCTCCAGTCCGGAAATCGTGAACTTCCCCGTCTCGTCCACCGTGGCTGTTTCCCCCGTGGTCTCGTGATCTTTCGCCGCCATCACCACCACGCCCGCAATCGGCGTCCCGTGCATATCCTCCACCGTTCCCACAATGCTGGAAGACCCAGCTCCGGTTTGCGATTTCACCGGCGCATTTTGCGGCGTTGGAGCCTCCGGCAGCTCTGTGGCCGACATCGTCGCGCTAAAAAGCGCTGGGACCGCAACTGCCACTATCAACAAACACTCCGTCGATCGCAAACCTCGCAAAATGTCCTCCAAGTCTTAAGACTTTAAGCTTTCGACGTGATGAGATGAGGTTCGTTATCAGAGGTTTGCATGAATTTTCATGTTGGCTCGTTTGAATTATGTGAAGAAATTCACTCTCTAGAACGCGAAATTAGCCGCCCTGCCTTCACAAATATCTCAATCCGTTTCGATCAAGCGGGTTGCGCCCAGCCATCCTCCCCGGCATCTCAAACGACAACGCACATTCGCCGCCTATGCGCTCTCATCGCGCTCGCAACACGGTAGCATTAGGAATTGTGAAGCTCCGGAATCCCCTGCACTCCCTTCGCGTAGCTCTGCCCGGATTGCTGGTCCTGTGCCTCACCGTCTCCGGCTGCCGTCATCGTCATGTCCAGGCCGCCGCGCCACCGCCGCCGCCCACGGAACAGGCTCCGCCCTATCAATTTCCCGAGCACGCTCCGGAATCCACCAGCCCCATCCTCCACACTGAAATTGGAATTGCCAGCTGGTACGGTGCGCCCTATCACAACGCGCGTGGCGCCAATGGCGAGATCTATGACCAAGACGCCATGACCGCCGCCCATCGTACTCTGCCCATGGGCACCATCGTTCGCGTCACCAATCTCTCCACGCGTCAGTCCGTCGTCGTCACCATTTCGGATCGCGGACCCTTCGTTCCCGGCCGCATTTTGGATTTGTCCCGCGCTGCCGCTCTCAAAATCGGCGTCTGGCGTACTGGCACAGCGCGCGTTCGCATCGACGTGCTCCGCTACCCGCCCTCCGTCTCCCCTGCAGGACGATGGTGCGTCCAGATCGGCGTCTTCCACCATGAAGGCGAAGCCCGCCGGCTCCACGAGCGACTGCAGCGCGAATATCCCAGCGCCAATATCATCGACTTCAAGGGCGCCACCGGCTACTGGGTCCGCATCCGCCCCTACGGAGAATCGCACACCTCCGCCGAACAGATCGCCCGCATGGTCGATCCCCCCGAAGGCCGCGCCTACATCGTCCGCCTCGACTAACTTCTCTCGTCGGGTTCAACTGTCGGTTCGTCTACCTCCACCAACGCTAGCCCCTCCAATATTTCGGAGAAACTCCATTGCAAAATCAATTTTTCCCCTATGACGATCACCGCCACCGTAGTTGCAAGTCGCGATCATTCTTACGGTTGAATCGAGTAGGCCCATGTGGCAAATCATGTGCTTTCCTCACTCCAGGCAAGCGCCTTTTAGGAGGGAGAACGCAAATGACACCAACACCACAATCCTCGACCGCTCGACCGAACATCGTGTTCATTCTGTGTGACAACGTCGGGTGGGGAGATTTCTCCTGTTACGGAGGCAGCATTCCCACCCCTCGAATCGATAAACTCGCCAGCGAAGGCATCCGTTTCAACAACTACACCATCGAGTCGCAATGCACCCCCACGCGCACCGCAATCATGACCGGTCGGCAATCGGTGCGGTGTGGAACCTATAAGGTTGTAATGCCCGGTCAAGGCGAGAGCGGCCTGACTCCATGGGAGTGGCGAGACTCCTGGCGGAATATCAAATGAGCCTGAAACGCGAACCTCTAATTCCTTGCGGCGCACCGTTAGATTACGTACCGAACCAGAAATCGTGAACACAGATTGTGTGTCCGCTATTTTTTATTGCCAGACGAGTTAAGAAGGGTTAAGCATATGCGTTGCAAACGTCCGTTCATAGTTCTTGCTTGCATCATTCTTTGCTACACCACAACAGCAATGGCACAACAAAAGGGGCAGTGGGTACCGGGGCAGTTTGGCCTGAATGCCGGTGTCATTCCTGATCCCGGCGTCACGTATGCCAATCTGGCACTGAATTATTCCGCCAGCCAGCTGAATGACTCCAACGGAAATCGCCTCCTGCAGAACGTCACCGGAACATATTCCTTCTGGGTGGATGAGAACATCCTCTACTACGTTCCGAAACACAAGATCCTCGGCGGCTATTTCATGCCCTATATCACGCTCAACTACGCGAACGGTCAGTTGGTGGCCGCCTTCCCCCCACTTCTTCCCAACCTGGGGGGAACGGGGATCAATCTCAGCGGCGGCGGGTCCGGTTTTGCAGACATGTTTGTTGAGCCGGTGCTTTTGGGTTGGCATTTTGCCAAACGAGTCGACTTCAACGCCGGATATGCTTTTACCGCCCCGACTGGCAGCTACACAGCCGGATCCAGCAACAACGTCGGCTCCGGATATTGGGGGAACAATATCACGTCGGGCACCACCCTCTACATCACCAAGAACCAGGCGACCACCGCCAACCTGATGACCGACTGGGAAATCCATGGATCAAAAACGGTCGCCAGCATTCCCTCTGGCCAGTTCAGCAAAATCACTCCCGGGCAAGCCTTCACCGACGAGTGGGGACTCGGCCAGGTTCTTCCCTTGAAGAAGGACTTGAGCCTCCTAGGCCAGCTCGGCTTCGTCGGCTATGACCAATTGCAAGTGACCGCCAACGGCGGCAATTATCTCATCGCCGGTATACCGGTGGCTGCCAGCAACGTGCCGTATTACTCCGTGCATGCCATGGGCGTGCAGGCGAACGTCATTATGCCCGCCAAGAATATCGTCGGATTCTTCAAGTACTACAACGAGTATTCGGCCAAGGCTCGCCCGGAAGGACGCACCATCGACTTTGGCTTTTCGTGGACCCTACGGATTCCCAAGCCTCCCTCACCACAAAAGTAAATCCTGGAGCTGCATATGCAACCACAACCTCCTCAACTTCGACACCTTACACAAAGCGCGCTCCAGTGACCCCTCACGCTGAACTTCTCATTCATCTCCGGAGCAGTCTGCTCATCGCAGCCTCTTCCGTCCCATCCATGGACCTTGGAGAGTGGCGAGCAGATTGGTTATGGAGCTTGCCGATCATCACGACTACTGTCGTATTTCACGCGTTTTTCCTCAAGCTCCTCAACCAAGCTGTTTCCTCGCTGCTGACGGGAAGAGCAAGAACCACGCTTGTCGAAATCTTTTCCATCATCGCAGTCGCAGGAACAGCATTTTGTTGTACGGTCCTGCATGGATGCGAAGCCTCCATGTGGGCCTTTGCCTACAAGATGCTGGGTGCAATGCCAACCGGCACAAACGCCATGCTCTATTCCCTCAACGCCATGACCAGCTACGGCCACACGGATATCGAGCTGCAGTCGCAATGGCAGTTGATGGGCTCACTCGAAGCCCTGGACGGATGGATTTTATTCGGCCTTACCACCGCATTCATGTTCAACGTCATCCAGACGATCTGGTCGCAACACACTCGTTCCAAATAAATTCGACATACCTCCGCAGGTGACCCATTCAAGCCTTCAGTTGGCTTGAGTGGGGGTAGTCGACGGACGGCCGACCCGTAAATAGGGACGACCCACTCATCCCATTCTTAGAACTTGAAGATTGGGCCGAATTCCGTGCGCACATCGTTCCACTCGCGGGAAGGCACGCCCTTGAATAGAGGTAAAGGCTGCTCTGGGTTGGCATGGGTCGTGTACAGCGACTGTTCCACTGAAAACGAGACCCAGCGGTTCAATCCGTAATTTAGAGTTCCGATCGCCACGGTGCTGTAGCGGCGATTGCCGTCGGCTCCAAGGCGATTCAGATCGCGCGTCTTTGCCTGGTCCACTCCGTAGGTCGCATAGAGAGACCAGTCTGCGTTACGGCCGCCCGCCTGCGCATGGAAGATTCTCGACAGTGGCAGGCCGAGTTCAGCAAATCCGCCTTCCGTACGGATGGGACGCTCCGGAGCGATCACCTGCTGGCCATTCGCGTTGGTTCCCCCAGTGGCCATCGGCGTTGCGATGCGATCGCTTACATCATGCCTCCTCCGGCATGGGTACATAAGTTTGTGCTGCGCTTGCTTTCTCTACAAAAGGGTGTGAAGAAGCCGGCGGGTACCCTCTCTTGTCCCATCCATCGCGAGTGTGCCCCATCCTTCGCGTTCTCTGCGAACGGTGGGACGGACAAGGCCGCTAGCCCACCGAGACTTGATCCCTGACTATAATTCCGTCATGCCAATCTCGAGGACAGCGCTTCTCTATCTCGTCGACTACTCCATCTGGGCCGACCAGCAGTTGCTCTCTGCCTGCGCCGCGCTCACGCCAGAGGAGCAAGCTCGCGACCTTGGATCATCCCATACCGGCATCTCGGGAACGCTGCGCCATATCTACGATTCGGAGCACTTCTGGCTCGGCCAGTTACGCAAGGGGCAGCTGGTCCCGTTCACCGAATTCGCCAACCAGAAGCGCTTTCCTCCCACTCCACCGGAGCCCGACCTGAGCCACCTGCAGCAACGCTGGCCCGAAGTATGGGAAGGTCTGCACAACCATGTTGCCACCCTTCCGGAATCCGAATTTGCTGTGGAACTCCACGCCATCGACTGGTCCATCCCCCGCTGGAAGCTCTTGCTCCACGTCGTCAATCACGCCACCCTCCATCGCGGCCAGGTCATGAGCATGTTGCGCCAGCTCGGCAAGCAACCCCCCACCAACGACATCTTCGTCGGCTACCACCTCTCCCACCCCTGAATGTCAGTCGCTCTAAGCTGGCCCACTCATAAATGAGGGTGCCCCATCCTTCGCGCCCTTTGCGAAGGGTGGGATAAAGAACTCTCCGTTCCGGAGTGTCCATCCTTCGGTGGCCGCGCCGATCCACTGTTAACTTATGCGGGATACTCTCCGATGACTGCCTGGTTTTCGATTCTCAATGATTGCGATCCAACTGCGCTCTTTCTCGACCAGGAGGTGAAAGCGCCAGCAAAATCAACCCAATCACAGCGAAGATCACAACATCCTTAAAGTCTCGATGAATTCCATGATTCCACGCTTGTTTCGTTTCAATGGCCATGACCGCGGCATGCGCCAGGCACCACCATGCTGTGAACGCAATCAGCGAGCGATGCGCGGACGGGTTTCTGGCTGCAACCAGCAAGAAAGGTCCCAGCACAACAAAAACGCTGATGAACATCGGCTCGATTTCATTGCGCTTATCAACAATCCAATGCGCGTGCCATAGATCGATGTACAGAAAATAGATCGTAGCCAGAAACAATAGCCCCAGGATAACCAGGACAACCTGCAGCATTCGTTCACGTTTCACTTTGGCCTCTCCTGTTCAACGCCAACCTCGCAACAAAAATCAAAACCAGTGACCTGCATCAGCGTAAAGGATGACGGGGTCGCTCTCCACTGCCTGCACACCCCATCATCCACGCGCCGCAAAAATGCCAAAGGGCGAATCCTCTTGCGAGAACTCGCCCTCAGCGATCCGATCTTTCGAAGATCTGGTGTTTCGGTGACCAGATCACAACTCTGTCATCCCTTCCGACTTAGGAATTGCGAGCAGCGCCCGCACCGCCATCCGTCTTCCGGTCTTTCATGTTGTGGTCGCTTTCCGTCTGCCTGCCGTCTTCGGTTGCCCGAATCGAGTTTCGTTGCCGATTCCCCCGGCTGGCTTCTGTTCCACTCTCTCCTCTGAAAGATTTCTCTTCCGTTGCAAATGAGTATTGCACGAGACTCCCTCGTTTCAACCAATTTATTTCGGTGCAAATCGCGTTCAGATTGTGCATAAATCGCCTCTATTCATGCGCCTTCGAGCAACCTTTGCCCCTTTGCGCTTCTCCTCGAAAACCGCCCCTTCGCGCCGCCGCCCGCGCGCCGAGTTTTTGCCATTCCCCCGGCACGTCGCGTCACCCGCGCCCCGTCGTACACTGCTTCAAGATTCTCGATGAGGAGTTGCCATGTCCAAGCTTCGTGTCCAATGTTTCTCCGTTTCCTTCGACGGCTACAGCGCCGGTCCCGATCAAAGCCTCGACAATCCCATCGGC
>Ga0335075_10010881_pt1 | contig 13786 bp, 17 predicted proteins | sample Lox_Sample_24_FD_206723 | JGI IMG/M metagenome (GOLD analysis project Ga0335075, IMG submission 206723) | Soil microbial communities from Loxahatchee National Wildlife Refuge, Florida, United States - Lox_Sample_2.4 | ecosystem: Environmental > Terrestrial > Soil > Wetlands | place: USA...
GGTGGCGAAGTCGACGAGTTGGTGCCAGGAGGCGCGGGTGGCGACGTGGAGGCTGGTGTCGAGGGTGGTCCAGTCGTGGTCGCGTTCGGCCTGGGTCCGGCCGAGGCGCCGGAACAGCTCGTCGACCCGCTCACTCGCACCGCTCGGTGCGGCGCCGTCGTCGAGGAAGTGACGCGCCGCGACGCGCGCGGCCCTCAGCAGCCGTTGATAGCGCGGTGATCCCGGGGCGGCGGCATGGGGCGGCAGTGCCGCCACGATGTCGTCGACCACCCGCTTGACCATCTCGTCCACGGCCGAGCGCAGGGCCGGGATCGACGGGTTCGGTCGCAGGTGCGGCTTCACGGCGCTGTCCGTCCTCGAAGGTAGACTCATCCAAAGATGGCCATACTAAGATGGCATTCGAGGATCGAGCTCCGCTTGCCTCCGGTCCTGGCGAACCGGGCGCAGCAGTTGTCACCCCGGTCACAACTCGGGTGACGACTCGGGAGAGATTTCGCGGAGTTGCGGACACCGAGGCCGAGGGGTGAGATTGTGACCGGTGTCTCAGTGCGCGAGCGTCCGACGGAGGCCGCCAGGGGAGGGTGCGGTGACTGACGCAGCGATGCGTGCAGATCTTTCCGACGTCTCTCGACTCGTCGTCCCCGACGTACGCCGCCGACTCCCTCGGGTCGCCCAGCTGATCACCGGTGCGATCCGCACCGCCGTCCCCGGCTACGCCCACGGCGAGCGGCGCCACCAGCTGATCTTCACCGCGGTGAACAGCGCCGTCGCCCACTTCCTGGATCGCGCCGTCGGCCTCCCGGTCTCCCCGGTGGCCGTGGACGACCTCTTCCGCAAGATGGGCTTCCGCGAGGCCGGCGTCAGCGACGACCTCTCCCACCTCGAGAGCGCGATCCGCGGAGGCGCCGGTGCCTGCTGGGCGGAGATCCGGGTAGCGGCCGCCGCGCGCAGCGTGACCACGAGCGCACTGGAGGACCTCCACGACGCCCTCGACGCGTACGCCGACCACCTGCTCGCCCAGGTCCGCCGCGGGCACGCGGCCGGTGCCGCCGCGCGCGAGCAGGATCCCGGACTCGCCCGCCGCCGGCTGGTCGACGGACTGCTGGGGGGCGCCAAGCCCGAGGCCATCACGGCGTACTCCCACGTCGCCGGCTGGTCGGTCCCGGCGCAGCTGGTGGTGATCGCCGTGGAGCTGCCCGAGGACGCGCAGTTCGACGCCGGCGCCCTGCCGCCGTCGGTCCTCCACCGTCCCGGCCCCGGCCGGGCGGCGCTGCTGACCCACGAGGACATGACCACGGAGGCGATCGCCATCGTCACGGCGCAGGTGCCCGAGGCGCGGTTCGCCGTCGGTTGGCAGGTCGACACGCGCGACCTGCCCGCGGCTTATCGCTGGACGCAGCGGGCACTGGTGCTCATGGAGAACGGCGTCCTTCCCGCGCGTCAGGTCATCGACTGTCGTGAGCACCGGACCGCGATCTGGCTGCACGGCGAGCCCACCATGCGTCGCCAGCTGGCCCAGGAGCTGCTCCAGCCGCTCTTCGAGGAGACCGCGAACTCCCGCGAGATCCTGTCCGAGACGCTGCTGGTCTGGCTGGAGACCCGTGACAGCGCCCCGGCGATCGCCGCCCGGCTCGGGGTGCACCCGCAGACGGTGCGCTACCGCTGGCGGCGGATCAACCAGCTCTTCGGGGAGTCGCTGCACGACCCGGAGTTCGTGGTCCAGCTGACCCTCGTCCTCAAGGCGAGCGTCTCCCTGTGGATCGCGGGCGACCAGAGCGACTTCGAGCGGTACCAGGAGCGGACCCAGTGACCGAGACCGCGGCCGCGCTGGCCGTCGTACTGCTGCCCGTGCTGGTCGCCTTCCTGCTGCCGCTGGCCCGGTGGTCGGTGACCCGCCGCGCGCGACAGTCCGGGATCGACTTCCGCGCGCCCGAGGCGCTGGCGGCCGCCCGGGAGGTCGACACGGTCCTCCTCGACCGCTGGGGCACCGTGACCACCGGGCAGCTGGTCGTGACCTCGGTCGACCCGCTCGTGGAGGGCGACGACCGCAGCCTGCGCTGGTTCGCCGCCGCCCTCGAGCACGCCGGCGAACACCCCGTCGCCCGGGCCATCGCGCGCCTGGCCCCGCCCGGACGCCTGACGTCGGTGACGTCCCTTCCGGGCCGCGGCATCAGCGGGTCGGTCGACCGCCACCCGGTGCGCGTAGGGACCCCCGGCTGGCTGGAGATGGAGGAGCGGCACGGCCTCGGCACCACCGTCGCCGTCGAGGTCGACCACCGCCCGTTCGGCTACATCACCGTCTCCGACAACGTCCGGCCGGATGCTGCGACCTCCGTGGGTCGGCTGCACGCGCTCGGTGTCGAGCCGGTCCTGCTCTCCGACGACAGCGCCCTCAATGCCGAGCACCTCGCTCAGGAGTGCGGCATCGAGCAGTGGCTGGTCGTCACCGACGCGGAGAAGCGCGAGCGGGTCGTGCGCGAGCGGCAGGAGGTCGGGCGGCGGGTCGCGGTCGTCGCCCCTGCCGAGGCCAACGCCGCGGCCCTGGCCGCCGCCGACCTGGCGTTCGCCGACGACCCCGCCGGGACCGCCGGCGTCCGGGTCGACGACCTCGACGTCGTCCGGATCGTCCGGGCGCTGGAGCTGGGTCGGCTCGTTCCGCGCCTCACCTGGCGGGTGTGGTGGACGGGCGGGCTGATCACGGGCGTCGGAGCCCTGATGGCGCTGCTCGGCGTGCTGTCCCCGACGCTCGCCGTCGGGTACGCCCTCCTCGGGTGTGCCGTGGTCGTCGCGACCGCGCTGCTGGCCGGCTGAGCCGCCTCGCTCAGCGGTGGGCGTACGTCGCCAGCGAGACGCCGACGTAGTGCGAGACGAACGCGAGGATCGTGAAGGAGTGGAACACCTCGTGGAAGCCGAACCACAGCGGTGACGGGTTCGGGCGCTTGAAGCCGTAGACGACGCCGCCGAACGTGTAGAGCGCGCCGCCGACCACGATCATCACGAACGCCGCGATGCCCACGCCGCCCAGGGTCCGGGCGCCGTCGAGGAAGCCGGGGATGAAGAACACCGCCGCCCAGCCCATCGCGATGTAGATGGGCGTGTAGAGCCAGCGGGGGGCGTCGGTCCAGAAGACGCGGAAGAGGACGCCCAGGATCGCCCCGGTCCACACCACGCTCAACAGCACGGTGCGTTGGGTTCCTTCGAGGAGGATCAGGCTGAACGGCGTGTAGGAGCCCGCGATCAGCACGAAGATGTTGGAGTGGTCGAAGCGGCGCAGGAACGCCCACACGCGCGGTGACCAGGTGCCGGTGTGGTAGATCGCCGACACCGTGAACAGGATCAGGGCCGAGGCGATGAAGACCGCCGAGCCGACCCGCGTGATCGTGTTGGGGGAGAGGGCGACCAGGACGACGCCGCCCGCCAGGGTCAGCGGGGCGATGATCAGGTGCAGCCAGCCGCGCAGCTTGGGCTTCAGCTCCTCCAGGGTCTCGTGCAACGACTCCCCGAGGTGCTCGATGCCCGCGCGCATCTCGCTCATCGTCTCCTTCATGGCGCCACGTTACCCGGGAGTTGGTCGCTCCAGCGCCGAACGAGGCGAACCCCACGTCCACCGCGGCTACCCTGGACCGGTGGCGGACTGGAAGCGTGCGGTCAGGCGGGTCGTGTACCCGGCGTACGAGGCACGGATGCTGCGCCGGATGCCCGACAACCTCCCGCAGCACGTCGGCGTGATGCTCGACGGCAACCGGCGCTGGGCCAAGGCGGTCGGCCGTGACACGGCTCACGGACACCGCGCCGGTGCGGCGAACATCGAGCCGCTGCTCGGCTGGTGCGACGAGGTCGGCATCGAGGTCGTCACGTTGTGGCTGCTGTCCACTGACAACCTCAACCGCCCCGAGCCCGAGCTCGCGCCGCTGCTGGAGATCATCGAGGAGGCGGTCGACTCGCTCGCCGACCAGCGGCGCTGGCGGCTGCACCCGGTCGGCGCGCTCGACCTGCTGCCGGCGAAGACGGCCGAGCGGCTCAAAGCCGCCGAGGAGGCCACCCGCGACGTCGACGGCATGCTCGTCAACATCGCCGTCGGGTACGGCGGCCGCCGGGAGATCGCCGACGCCGTACGGTCCCTGCTCAACGAGCACGCCGCCAAGGGCACGTCGCTGGAGGAGCTCGCCGGCATCATCGACGTCGAGCACATCGCCGACCACCTCTACACCAAGGGCCAGCCCGACCCCGACCTGGTGATCCGCACCTCGGGGGAGCAGCGCCTCGGCGGGTTCCTGCTCTGGCAGAGCGCCAAGTCGGAGTTCTACTTCTGCGAGGCCTACTGGCCCGACTTCCGCCGGGTCGACTTCCTGCGCGCCATCCGCGCCTACGCGCTGCGCGAGCGCCGCTTCGGCTCCTGACACCTGCTCGCGGCCCGGAGGGCGGGTGACGGACGGGTGACGTTCACGTGGCGGTTCCGGCGTGTTGCCGCGTTTCGCCCGGGCCGCGGCGTACGTTCCGAGCATCGGCGAGTGGGGAAGCTCGCCATACCGGGAGGCCCGATCGTGAGCATTCACGACTGCACCGCACGACGGTTCGTCCGTCGCGCGATGGGAGGCGGGCACTCCCGTCTTCGGTTGCCGTCCCGGTCCGCCTGCAGCATGTAGGGCCGGAGCGAGGAGTGCGCGCGTCGGCCCGTCAGGGGTGAACCGTGTCGCAGATCAAGAAGAACCAGCGTTCTGCTCCCGCTCCCGCCACCGGTGCCCGCACCTTCGTGCTGGACACCAGCGTGCTGCTCGCCGACCCCGGCGCGCTGAAGCGCTTCGCCGAGCACGAGGTGGTGCTGCCGGTCGTCGTGATCACCGAGCTGGAGGGGAAGCGTCACCACCCCGAGCTCGGCTTCTTCGCGCGAGCGGCGCTGCGGATGCTCGACGAGCTGCGGATCATCCACGGGCGGCTGGACGATCCGGTGCCGGTGGGCGAGGAGGGCGGCACGCTGCGGGTCGAGCTCAACCACACCGACCCCGCGTCCCTCCCGTCGGGCTTCCGGCTGGGCGACAACGACACCCGCATCCTCGCCGTGGCCAACAACCTCGCCGCCGAGGGCGCCGCCGTCACCCTGGTCTCCAAGGACCTGCCGCTGCGGATCAAGGCGTCGGCCGTCGGGCTGGACGCCGAGGAGTACCGCGGTGAGGCGATCAGCGAGTCGGACACCGGCTACTCCGGGATGGCCGAGCTCGAGGTGGCGGCCGCCGATCTCGACGAGCTGTACGACGACGGCGTACTCGACCTGCAGGAGGCGCGCGACCTGCCCTGCCACCAGGGGCTGGTGCTGCTCTCCGACCGGGGGACCGCGCTCGGCCGGGTCGGCGCCGACAAGCAGGTGCACCTGGTGCGCGGCGACCGGGAGGCCTTCGGGCTGCACGGTCGCTCCGCGGAGCAGCGGATCGCCCTGGAGATGCTCCTCGACCCCGAGGTGGGGATCGTGTCGCTCGGCGGGCGGGCCGGGACGGGCAAGTCCGCGCTGGCGCTGTGCGCCGGCCTGGAGGCGGTGATGGAGCGTCGTCAGCACCAGAAGGTCGTCGTCTTCCGCCCGCTGTTCGCGGTCGGCGGCCAGGAGCTGGGCTACCTGCCCGGGTCGGAGACGGAGAAGATGTCGCCCTGGGGCCAGGCCGTCTTCGACACCCTCGGGGCGATCACCTCGCGTGACGTGATCGACGAGATCCTGGACCGCGGGATGCTCGAGGTGCTGCCGCTGACGCACATCCGCGGCCGCTCCCTTCACGACGCCTTCGTCATCGTCGACGAGGCCCAGTCGCTGGAGCGCAACGTGCTGCTCACGGTGCTCTCGCGGATCGGGGCCAACTCCAAGGTGGTGCTCACCCACGACGTCGCCCAGCGCGACAACCTGCGGGTGGGGCGCCACGACGGGGTCGTCGCGGTCATCGACAAGCTGAAGGGACACCCGCTCTTCGCCCACGTGACGCTGACGAGGTCCGAGCGCTCGCCGGTCGCGGCGCTGGTCACCGAGCTGCTGGAGAACGTCACGCTGTGAGCCCGGTCCCCTGAACCAGGGGCCGAAGTGCCTCGTGTGTCTGCTGTGACTCATGAGGCGCTTCGGCCCTTGTTTCGTTTCAAATAATGACCCGGCCACCGGGTGTCCGGTTTGCCCACGTCGTGCTCGTCGGGCAGGGTGGCCGGGACCCACGCCCCCTACCCGTGAGCCAATTCTCTGTGTCGAAGCACGTGAAGCACGTCCCGAAGCACCGCGGTGCCCCGAGTCGACCCGTGACGGTGGAGGCGCCCAAGAAGGCGATCCGCACGACCCTGGTGATGTCGACCCTGGCGGTCGCCGCGACCGGAGCGACCGTCTCGGCGGGCCTGCTCGGTACGTCGCCGGTCAACGTCACCACGGCTGCCGCCGACCTGGGGTCGGCTGCGGACCGGGCGGTCTCCGACCTGGGTGCCGGCACCGCCGCGGCAGCCGACACCGGCGCCGCGACGTCGGGTGCCGCCGAGTCCGACGCCGACGATGCCGAGCCCGCCGACGCTGCCGAGCCCGCCGGCGCCGCCGAGGCGCCTGCGCGCACGCAGGTGATCTCGCGCTCGGACCGCCGTGAGGCGTCCGACCCGGCCAAGGTCGCCGCGCTCTCGCAGGACGAGGGCGGCGCGATGAGCGCCACCGAGTCGCTCTCGGACAAGGACCCCCGCGACATCGCCCGCGCGCTGCTGGGTGAGTTCGGCTTCTCCTCCGACCAGTTCGGCTGCCTCGACTCGCTGTGGACCCGCGAGTCCAACTGGACCTGGAACGCCGACAACCCGAGCTCCTCGGCGTACGGCATCCCGCAGGCGCTGCCCGGCTCGAAGATGTCGAGCGCCGGCGCGGACTGGGAGACCAACCCGGCGACCCAGATCAAGTGGGGCCTCGGCTACATCCAGGACCGGTACGGCTCTCCGTGCGGCGCCTGGGGGCACAGCCAGTCCAACGGCTGGTACTAGCGTCGCCCGCACCTCGGGCGGCCTCCCCACCTCCGGCGCGGCGCTATCATCGCGATTGCGCAGCAGTGGGAGGTTGAGCCGATGAGCGACGTACTCATTCGAGACGTGCCGGACGAGGATCTGGAGCGCATCGACGCCGAGGCGGCCCGTCTCGGCCTGTCCCGCTCCGCCTACCTACGCCGCGAGATGCACCGCATCGCGCGGCATCGCACCGTCCCTGCCGCCACGCTCGACGACCTGAGCCGTTCCCGCGCCGCGATGGCGGATCTCGGCGACGAGGAGGTCACCCGTCAGGCCTGGTCGTGAGCGACTGTTGGCTCATCGACAAGTCGGCGTACGCGCGCCTCGAGCGCTCGCCCGATGCTGCGCTCTGGCTGGACCGGATCAACCGCGGCCTGGTGTACGTCTTCGGCCTCACGCTGTTGGAGATGGGGGTCTCGGCCAGGAACGCCGGCCCGCGGAGCTGATGGATCTCTGCGTGCTTCACCTCGACAAGGACTTCGACCTGATCGCCGAGATCACGGGGCAGCGGGTCGAGCGACTGCGCGGGGAGTTCTGACCCTTGCCCGTTGCGGTCAGCCCAGCTTGCCGCTCAACCGCTCGTGCATGGCGGCGCTGGCGGCATTGAGCCCGACGATCTCGAGGGCGGTGCCGCGGGCGGCGTACTTGGTCTCGACGGCGTCGAGGGCGGCGACGGTCGAGGCGTCCCACACGTGGGAGTCGCTGAGGTCGATGACCACGCGCGGCGGGTCCTCGGCGTACGCGAACTGCGTGTAGAGGTCGTTGCTGGAGGCGAAGAACAGCTCGCCGGTGACGTGGTACGTCGCGGTGCGGCCGTCCGGTGACAGCTCGCGGTTGACCTCGGCCAGGTGGGCGACCCGGCGGGCGAAGAGCGTCGTCGCGACCAGGACGCCGGCGATCACGCCGATGGCGAGGTTCTCGGTCGCCACGACGACGGCGACCGTCACCACCATCACCGCGGTCTCGCTGAGCGGCATCCGGCGCAGGGTCGCGGGGCGCACGCTGTGCCAGTCGAAGGTCGTCACGGCGACCACGACCATCACGCAGGCCAGCGCCACCATGGGGATCCGGCCCACCGTCTCGCCGAGCCCGACGACGAGGATCAGCAGCCAGACGCCCGTCATGAACGCCGAGACGCGGGTGCGCGCGCCGGCCTCTTTCACGTTGACCATCGTCTGGCCGATCATCGCGCAGCCGCCCATGCCGCCGAAGAAGCCGGTCACCAGGTTGGCGCCGGCCTGGCCGAGCGCCTCGCGGGTCTTGCTGGAGCGCGTGTCGGTGAGGTCGTCGACGAGCTTGGCGGTCATCAGCGACTCCATCAGGCCGACCAGCGCCATCGCGAGGGCGTACGGCGCGATGATGCCCAGCGTCTCGCCGGTCAGCGGGACGTCCGGCCAGACCAGGCCGGGGAGGCTGGTGGGCAGCTCGCCCTCCCCGGACAGCAGGGGTACGTCGAGGCTCCCGGCCGCGACCAGCACCGCCAACAGGACCACCGCGACGAGCGGTGCGGGCACCGCGCGGGTGAACCGGGGGAGCAGCACCAGCACCAGGATCGCCAGCACGGCGAGGGCGTAGACCGTACCGCCGTCACCGACGAGGTAGGGGACCTGGGCCGCGAAGATCAGGATGCAGAGCGCGTTGACGAAGCCGACCATGACCGAGCGGGGGATGAACCGCATCAGCCGGCCGAGGCCCGCCAGCCCCAGCGCGACCTGCATCAGACCGGCGAGGAGCACGGCGGCGACGAGGTACTCCATGCCGTGGGAGGCGACCAGCGGCGCGATGACCAGCGCGGTCGCGCCCGCGGCGCCGGACACCATCGCGGGCCGCCCGCCCAGCACCGCCGCGCTGACGGCCATCGTGAAGCTGGTGAACAGACCGACCCGCGGATCCACCCCGGCCAGCACCGAGAAGGACAGCGCCTCCGGGATCATCGCCAGCGCGACGACCAGCCCCGCCACTACCTCGGTCCGCAGCAGCCGCGGGCTGCGGAGCACCGTCGCGACGGTGGGACTGGCGTGGGTGCTCCTGCGGTCGTTCACCGGCAAAGGCTAGGAGCCCGACCCCTTCCCGCGTGAACCGGCGTGGCCGACCCGTCACTTTCTCGGGGCTTTTCGCGGTGTGTCGCGGCAAGATCGACGGGTCGGCGTACGGCGTCGGCGGCCGGGCGCTCCGCCGACCCGTCAGTCCTTCGTCGACACGCCGCGAAAACTGCCGAGAAAGTGACGGGTCGCGCTCACGGGTGGGTCATCGACTCGACGTCGAGGGCGGCGTCGAGTTCGGCGAGGGTCAGCTCGCCGCGGTCGACGTAGCCGAGGGCAAGGACGGTCTCGCGGATGGTGGCGCCGTCGGCGAGGGCCTTCTTGGCGACCTTGGCGGCGGCCTCGTAGCCGATGTGCTTGTTGAGCGGCGTGACGACGGAGGGGGAGGACTCGGCGTACTGGCGCATCCGCTCGGGGTTGGCGGTGATGCCGTCGACGCAGCGCTCGGCGAGCACGCGCGAGGCCGCCGCGAGCAGGCGGGTCGACTCCAAGACGTTGCGGGCCATGACGGGCATCGCGACGTTGAGCTCGAAGCTGCCGCTCGCGCCGGCCGCGGTCACGGCCGCGTCGTTGCCGATGACCTGGAAGCAGACCATCAGGGTCGCCTCGGGCAGGACCGGGTTCACCTTGCCGGGCATGATGCTCGACCCCGGCTGCAGGTCGGGGAGGTGGATCTCGGACAGCCCGGTCGTCGGGCCGGAGGACATCCAGCGCAGGTCGTTGCAGACCTTGGTCAGGCCGACGGCGTACGTCCGGAGCACTCCGCTGAGCTCGACCAGCGAGTCGCGGGTGCCCTGAGCCTCGAAGTGGTTGCGGGCCTCGGTGAAGTCCTGGCCCGTCAGCTCGCTGAGCACCTCGATGGCGCGCGCGGCGAAGCCCGCCGGGGTGTTGATCCCGGTCCCGACGGCGGTGCCGCCGAGGGGCAGCTCGCGGACCCGGGGGAGCACCGACTCCAGGCGCTCGGCGGCGTAGCGCACCGTGGCGGCGTACCCCGAGAACTCCTGGCCGAGCATCACCGGCGTCGCGTCCATCAGGTGTGTGCGACCGGACTTCACGAGCCCGGCGAACTCCGAGGCCTTGGCCTCCAGCGACGTCGCGAGTACGTCGAGCGCCGGGAGCAGGTCGTCCACGACGGCGAGCGTCGCGGCGACGTGGACCGCCGTCGGGAAGGTGTCGTTGCTCGACTGGCTGGCGTTGACGTGGTCGTTGGGGTGCACCTCGGTACCGGCCCGGGCCGCGAGGCTCGCGAGGACCTCGTTGGTGTTCATGTTGGAGCTGGTGCCCGAGCCGGTCTGGAAGACGTCGATCGGGAACTGGGCGTCGTGCTCCCCGGCGGCCACCTCTGCGGCGGCGGCCCGGATCGCCTCGGCCTGCTCCGCGCCGAGGACGCCGAGTTCCTGGTTGGCCTGCGCGGCGGCCTGCTTCACCGTGCCGAGCGCCTGGATCAGGCGCGGTTCGATGGGGGTGCCGCTGATCGGGAAGTTCTCGACCGCCCGCTGGGTCTGGGCCCGCCACAGGGCGTCACGGGGGACGAGGACCTCGCCCATGGAGTCGTGCTCGGTCCTGAACTCAGTCATGCCCTGGACGTTACCCGCGCGACGTAGAGCCAGTAGTGCTCGTCGCGGTCCTGCAACCGGACCTCGTGGGGCAGCGCCTCGGCCGCGCCGAAGACGCGCGTCAGCGACTCCCCGAGGTCGGGTGCCTCGGCCGCCGACCACACGACGATCGCGCCGCCCGGCCGCAGCACCGCGCGCACCGTCCGCAGGAACTCGTCCTGGTAGAGCCGCGCGTTGACGTCGTGGACCAGGTAGCCCGGGCCGTTGTCGACGTCCAGCAGCACCAGGTCGTACGACGCCGGCCGCGCCTCGGCCATCGCCAGGGCGATGTCCGCGACCACCACCGTGGCCCGCTCGTCGGCGAGCATGGCCGGCCCGTGCGGGACGGTGCCGTCGCGCATCCAGCCGACCAGCACCTCCTCGATCTCGACGACCGCACACCGCTCGACGCGACGGTCGGCGAGCACCTCGTGCATGGTGAAGCCCAGCCCGAGGCCCCCGACCACGACGGCCCGGGGATCGTCGACCAACGCCAGGGCGGCACTGGCCAGGGCCTGCTCGGTGCTCGTCTCGAGGGTGTCCATCACGAACACCCCGTTGGCACGCAGCTCCAGCACCGCCGGCGCGCCCTCCTCGCGGCGCTCCCGCAGGACCAGCTCCCCGCGCTCGGACTCGGCCCGCGCGACCTCGACGTACTCCACCGGGACAGCGTGCCAAGCCCGTGCTCGCGCCGGACCCTGGGGGTCCCAGGGGTCCCCCTGAAGGGTGAGCGTGGCGCGAAATGTCCCGGATACCGGACACCGACATCCGCTCATCCACGGAGGAATCGATGACGACCGAGCAGTCCGCCCGGGAACGGGCGCAGGAGACGGCAGGAACCGCGGCCGACGAGGGCAAGCACGTCGCCGGCACGGCCAAGGAGGAGGTGCAGCGCGTCGCCTCCGAGGCGACGACCCAGGCCAGGAGCGTCATGAACGACGCCCTCGGCCAGGTCACCGAGCAGTCCGCGACCCAGAAGGACCGGCTCGCCAGCACGTTGCGCACGCTCGGTGACGACCTCGACTCGATGGCAGGTCAGGGCGCTCCCGGACTCGCGTCCGACCTGGCCCGGCAGGTGTCCGGCCACGCGCGGACCCTGGGCTCGCACCTGGAGATCCGCGATCCGCGAGAGCTGCTCGACGACGTACGCCGCTTCGCGCGGCGCAGGCCGGGCACCTTCCTGCTCGGCGCGCTCGCCGCGGGCGTGGTGGTAGGCCGGTTGGCCCGGGGAACCGCCGACGGGATCGCCGCCGCTGAGGCCACCGGTCCGACGTCGGGGACCCCGGCCCCGGCCCCGCCCATCCCCCCGTCGCCGGTCGAGCCCACGCTCGAGCCGCCGTACAGCATGGACCCGTCCGTGCCCCAGGGGCGGCCCGTCACGGATCCGCCGCAGGTGCCGGCCACGCCGCCGATGAGCACGCCCGTCGCGGGGTACGGCGAGCGCGGCGTCGGCGGAGACGGAGCGCCACGATGACCGAGCCGGGACGCCCCGGCGACGACCGGTCGCTCGGCGAGATCGTCAGTGACGTCGCGTCCGACCTGTCGACGCTCATCAAGCAGGAGATGGACCTCGCGAAGGTCGAGATGAAGGAGGAGGTCTCGAAGGCGGGCAAGGGCGCCGGACTGCTCGGCGGCGCCGGGCTGGCGGCGCACATGATGCTGCTCTTCCTCACGCTGACCGTCGTCTTCGCGCTGGACGAGGCGATGCCGGTGTGGGCCGCGGCCCTGATCGTCACCGTCGTCTGGGCGGTGGTCGCCGGGGCGCTCGCCGCCACCGGGCGTACCGCACTGAAGAAGAGCAACCCGCAGCTGCCGAAGACGCAGCAGACCCTGAAGGAGGACGCAGCATGGGCGAGAGCACAGAAGAGCTGAGCACCGAGATCGCCGGCACGCGGCAGCGGATGGCGTCGGACCTCGACGCGCTGCAGGACCGGGTCAGCCCGAGCGCGATCATGGACCGGCGCAAGGAGGCGGCCCGCAGCCGGGTGCTGGGGGTACGCGACAAGATCATGGGCACGGCGTCCGACGTACGCAGCGGCGCGGGCTCGGCCGGCTCCGGCGCCACCGACACCCTGCAGGGGGCAGCCCAGGGAGCGGCGCACGGCGTGCAGGGCCAGGTGCAGGGAAGCCCGCTCGCAGCCGGCCTGGTCGCCTTCGGAGCCGGCGTGGTCATCGCGGGCCTGATCCCGGCCACGGCCAAGGAGGCACAGCTCGCCTCGACCCTGGCCGCCACCGCCCAGGAGAAGGGAGGCCCGCTGGTCGAGCAGGCGAAGTCGCTCGGTCAGGAGATGGGCCAGGACCTCAAGGACCGCGCCGCGGGCGCGGCCCAGGAGGTCAAGGACACGGCGACCGAGTCCGTCGGACGCGTCAAGGACGAGGGTCAGACGGCGGCCGAGAACGTCCGCTCGGGAGGCTCGGCCGAACGGCTGAGACCCCGAACCCACCGCCCGGAGGGCTGGCTCAGTCGAAGATCTCGCTGAGCCAGCTCTCCTTGCGCTTCTTCTTGTAGTAGCCCTGCTGCTGCGGCGGGTAGCGCCGGTCGTCCCGGTCGTAGCGCTCGTACGACGGCGGCGGCGGAGCGGCCTGCGGCGGCGGGGCGGCCGCAGGCTGCTGGCCGAGCGAGCGGTCGATGATCTTGTCCAGCTCACCCCGGTCCAGCCACACCCCCCGGCAGGTCGGGCAGTAGTCGATCTCGATCCCGCTGCGCTCGCTCATCACCAGCGTGGTCTCGTCGGTCGGGCACTTCATGCGGTGGTCCTCCTCGCGGTTCATTCGCTCCAACGACCGCGTCCGGTCAGTGGTTCCGGGTACCGGACGGAATGACCGAGAACCGCGAGAACCAGCAGGACGACTCCGAGGGCCAGGTGTCCGAGGTGGCGTCGATGGACCCGGCCGCGTCCGAGACCCCCATCTCCGACGACCAGGGGGTCGCCGGGAACCCGGAGGCCGACGACTCGATGGCGGGCGACGAGGCCGGCCCCAACGCCAAGCCGAAGGCCAACGTGGAGTCCAACCGCAGCTAGCCCGAAATCGCCGAGTCGGGCTCTTGTGCTGAATGTGTGGGTCAGGCTCGGCCTGGGAGGGCGGGGGTGTGGCCGCTGAGGGTCAGCATGAGGAGGCTGATGAGGGCGTCGGGGTCTTTGATGCCGA
>Ga0335075_10010882_pt1 | contig 13786 bp, 16 predicted proteins | sample Lox_Sample_24_FD_206723 | JGI IMG/M metagenome (GOLD analysis project Ga0335075, IMG submission 206723) | Soil microbial communities from Loxahatchee National Wildlife Refuge, Florida, United States - Lox_Sample_2.4 | ecosystem: Environmental > Terrestrial > Soil > Wetlands | place: USA...
GACCGCTTCCACAGCCGGTGGGCGCCGCCGGACATCAGGTCGTTCATCAGATCGTAGCGTGCGGCCACGGAATCGAAGACGCCCCGCACGCGCTGCGCCTTCTGCGCCTTCGGCACGCTCTGGAATCCGAAGTCCGTCTCGTCCTGTTGTGTTGTCATCGCGGCCCAGATGTAAAGTCAAGTGTTGGTTCGTCAAGACCCATTGAGAATTCGCATCAGAAAGTATTGCAATCCGCCTGCAGTCATGGGCATGATTCGCCCCGTTTCCCGGGCTTAAGACCGGGGTTGAAAAAATATAACGGGGGTCTTGAATTCCGGGGCCGGGCCTAAACAGCTCGGCCCTTTCTTTCTTTGCCGTTCAGGAATCTCCCGTTGCTGCGGCAACCCGCGCCTGGTAGCGCGCCCAGTTGTGCGCATAGTCGCGTCCCATCTCGTACAGATACTTCCAGGTGTACAGGCCGGTGTCGTGGCCGTCGTCGAACACCAGCCGCACGGCGTACTGCCCCACCGGTTCGACCGCGCGGATGCCGACGCCGGCCTTGCCCGTGACCAGCACTTCCTGTCCGGGACCATGGCCCTTCACTTCGGCGGACGGGGAGTGCACCCGCAGGTATTCGAAGGGCAGCTCGAAGACGCGCCCGTCCTCGAAGGTGACCTGCAGTACCCGCGAAGTGGTGCGCAGGCGCAGTTCGGTGGCGGTGGGTGCATTCATGGGCCGATTGTCTCACGCTGGCGCGCGGCGCTCGCGGCCACGAAGGCGGGCACCTCGGCCGCATCCAGCGGCCGACTGATGTACTCGCCCTGGACCAGGTCACAGCCCAGCTCGCGCAGCAGGTCATGGGCCGGGGCGCTCTCGACCCCCTCGGCCACGACCTTGAGGTGCATGTTGTGCGCCAGTTCGATGGTCGACTTGACGATGGTGGTATCGGCGGCGCGCTGATGCGCGTGCGTGATGAAGGCGCGGTCGATCTTCAGCTGGTCCAGCGGCAGGCGGCTCAGCTGCGAGAGCGAGGAGTGCCCGGTGCCGAAGTCGTCCATGGCGAAGCGCACGCCCGCGAGCTTCAGCAGATGCATGTGGCGCGCGGCGAGCATCGGATCGCGCATCACCGCGCTCTCGGTGATCTCCAGCACCAGCCGCGCGGGGCGCACGTTGTGTTCCTGCAGGCAGGCCTGGATTTCCTCCACCAGCTGCGGGTCCATGATGTCCGGCGCCGAGAGGTTCACCGCCACATCGATGTCGAGGCCGGCCTCGTGCCACTGCGCCATCTGCCGGATCGCCCGCTCCAGGGCCCAGCTGCTCAGCAGCCGCGCGCTGCCCGTGTGTTCGGCGATCGGCACGAACTCCGCAGGCGACAGGTCCCCGAGCGCCGGGTGCTTCCAGCGCATCAGCGCCTCGAGCTGGGTGATGGTGCCGGTCGTCAGGTTCAGTTCGGGCTGGAACACCAGCCGCAGGGCGTTGCCTTCGATCGCCATGCGCAGTCCCGCGGCGAGCTGCAGCCGCCGCCGCTGCGCCTCGTCGCGTCCCGGCCGATAGGCCGACACGGGGTTGCGCCCGTTGTGCGTGTCCTCGAGGGCGATCTGTGCCCGGCGCATCAGTTCGCGGGAGGCCGCGCCATGATCCGGATGGTGGCTGAAGCCTGCCTGCACCTGCACGTCCAGGCTCACGTCCGGCAGATGCAGCCCGGCGTGGATGATGTTCACCAGCTCCCGCGCGACCAGCGTTGCGCGCTCGCTGCTGCAGGCATGCAGCACGATCAGGAACTGGTTGGCGGCGAGCCGCGCCACCAGATCGCCCGCGTCGATGTTCTGGCGCAGCCGCCGCGCCACTTCGCGCAGCGCCTCATCGCCCAGGGGATGGCCCAGGGCCGCGTTGATTTCGCGGACGTTGCGCACCTCCACGATCACCAGCGCGAACGGTTCGCCGCTGCCCGCGGCGAGCAGGGCATCGATGTGGTCCTCGGCGTAGGCCCGGTTGGCAAGACCGGTGAGCGGATCCTCGTAGGCCACGTGCCGCAGGCGCTTCAGCAGCCGGCCGGTGCGGCGGGAGAGCTGGACCACCAGCCCCAGCGCGACCCCCGCGGCGATGGCCGCCAGCACCACCAGTTCCAGCTGCGCCGTGCCGTGCGCGGCCATGCCGGCGGCAAGCGCCAGCACCAGGGTGGCAACGATGAGGCTCGCTATTGCGGCGTACATGCGGTCGGGGTGCTAGACTGCGGCGCTTCCATTTGCATGATTTTACGGAGAGTTCGAGTATGGGTAAGGGCGATCCACGATCCAAGCGTGGCAAGATCTACAAGGGTTCCTTCGGCAAGACCCGTCCCAAGGATCCGTCCAAGAAGAAGAAGGCTGCCGCGAAGCGCGCCGTCAAGAAGTAGCGCTCCGTCCGTCCGCGGCCGGCGCAGGATCGAGCGTACCTGCCGCCGCCGCCGCCAGCACCTCGATGACCAGCTCGCGTTCGGCCGCCTGCACCCGGGCCGCCAGGGATTCCGCGATGTCCCCCGATTCCACCGGCACGCGCACCTGCCTGATCACGGCCCCGGTATCGTAGCCGGCATCGACCCAGTGCACGCTGGCGCCGGACTGCGTGCGCCCCGCCGCCAGCACCGCCCGGTGCACGTGCAGGCCGTACATGCCCTGGCCGCCGAACTCCGGCAGCAGCGCCGGATGAGTGTTGATGATCCGGCCGGCGAAGGCCGTCAGGGTGAGCGGCCCCAGGCGCTTCATGTAGCCGGCGAGCAGTACCCAGTCCGTGCCGAATTCCAGCAGGGTGTCGCACAGCGCCTCATCCACCGCCTCGGCGCCGCCCGCCGTCCGCGCCGAGAGGTGCTGCGCCGGAACGCCGGCCGCCCGCGCCCGCCGCAGCGCTCCCGATGCGCCGTTGTTGCTGATGACCACGGCGACGCGTGCCGCCAGCCGACCCTGCGCGCAGGCATCGAGCACCGCCTGCAGCGTCGTTCCCTCCCCGGAGGCCAGTACGGCGATGTTCATCTGCTTGACATTGAATTGTGAGGCAAAGCTGCCGTATCTTAGCGTAGCAATGCTGGGCATCGACTTGGAAAAAGCCGATCGCGGCTACCATTCCGACCTGCGCATCGCCTTAGCGGTGACTCGCGGGCTCTCTCAGCTCGTCCTGCGAACCGACATCGCGGGCATGCCCCTCGAATGGATCGATTACCGGGAGGCGGCCCGGCTGTACCACCAGAACCAGGTGGCCTATACCTGCGGGTCCACCCTCTACCCGCTCTACGGCGGCGTAAACGCACGCACCGGCCGGCGCACGATCCTGGAGGTCAACTCCATCGTCGCGACCATCGGCCACACCGGCAACCCCGGCAACTGCCGTCATGACTACGTCCCGCCGCTGAACAACCAGACCCTGTTCCGGCGCGATGCCTACCTGTGCCTGTACTGCGCCCAGCGCTTTTCGACGCGGGAACTGTCGCGCGATCACGTGCGGCCCTTCAGCCAGGGTGGCCAGGACACCTGGACCAACGTCGTCACGGCCTGCCGCCGCTGCAACAACCACAAGGCATCGCGTACGCCGGAGCAGGCGAAGATGCAGCTGATCGCGGTGCCGTTCACGCCGACCTACGCCGAGTACATCTTCCTCAAGGGGCGGCGGGTGCTGGCCGACCAGATGGAATACCTGCTGGCGCATTTCCCGCGCAGCAGTCCGCTGCACGATCGCCTGCAGCGCTGGTTGAACTGAATCCGAAGTCAGTGGTGCGAAAGATCCCAGGCCCACCAGCCCAGCGCGTAGCCGATCGCCACCACCAGCACCGCCAGCAGCAGCACCCGCAGCCACAGCGGACGCGCCCGTCTGGCCGGCGGTTGCGGCGCGGCCGCCGGGGGTGCGGGGGTATGCGCCAGGATCCGCAGCTTCGTCGTCTCGCTGATGCGGGCCTTGAGCGCGGCGCTCGCCTGCTCCTGGCACTGGCTGCACGTCGCAAGGTGCGCCTCGAACTGCTGCCGCTGCGCCGGAGTCAGGCTGCCTTCGATCCAGGCCGCTATCGCCGCGTGAACGGGCTCCGAATCAGCGTCCATGGTTGATAGACTATTCTCCTGATGACAACCGAAGGGAAAAACCTCAATTCCGTGCTGCAGGAACGCCGGCGCTTCCCCCCGGCGCCCCAGTTCGTTGCCCAGGCGCAACTGAAGGCCGGGGAACTGCAGCGTTTACGCGAACAGGCCGCTGCCGACCCGCAGGCCTTCTGGGCGGAGCTGGCACGACGCGAACTGGTCTGGCACCGGCCCTTCACCCAGGTCCTGGACGAGTCGCGCGCGCCGAATTTCGAATGGTTTGCCGACGGTGAGCTGAACGTATCGTACAACTGCCTCGACGTGCACCTGCGCGACCGGGGTCACAAGACCGCCCTGGTGTTCGAAGGCGAGCCGGGCGATTCGCGGCGACTGTCCTACCAGGAACTGCACGCCGAGGTGTGCCGGGCGGCGAACGCGCTGCGTGGACTGGGCGTGCGCAGCGGCGACCGCGTGGTCATCTACATGCCGCTGGTGCCCGAGATCATCATCGCCATGCTCGCCTGCGCGCGCATCGGCGCCGTGCACTCGGTGGTGTTCGGCGGCTTCTCGGCGCTGTCCCTGCGCGAGCGCATCGAGGATGCGGGCGCCCGCGTGCTGCTGACCGCCGATGGCGGGCATCGCGCCGGCAATATCGTGCCGCTGAAGGCCGCCGTCGACGAGGCCCTGGGCCAGGGCTGCGCCACGATCGAGAAGGTCGTCGTGCTCCGGCGCACGGGGGCCGACGTGCCCATGAAGAGCGGCCGGGACGTGTGGTGGCACGAGACCGTCGTCGGCCAGTCCCCGGTGTGCCCACCGGAGTGGGTGAACGCCGAACATCCGCTGTACCTCCTGTACACCTCCGGTTCCACCGGCCGTCCCAAGGGCATCCAGCATTCCAGCGCCGGCTACCTGCTGGGCGTGAAAGTCACCTCGCGCTGGGTCCTCGATATCCGCGAGGACGATGTGTACTGGTGTACCGCGGATGTGGGCTGGGTGACGGGGCACAGCTACGTCGCCTACGGACCCCTGGCCCTGGGCACGACCATCGTCATGTACGAGGGCGCCCCCACCTGGCCCAACGGCGGGCGCTGGTGGCACATCTGCCAGAAGCACAAGGTGACGATCCTCTATACCGCGCCCACCGCCATCCGGGCCCTGATGAAACTGGGTGACCAGATCCCCTCGAGCCACGACCTCTCGAGCCTGCGGCTGCTGGGCAGTGTCGGCGAGCCCATCAACCCCGAGGCCTGGATCTGGTACCACACCGTGATCGGCAAGGAGCGCTGTCCGATCGTCGATACCTGGTGGCAGACCGAGACCGGCGCCTTCATGATCGCGCCCGTTCCCGGGGCCACCGAGACCAAGCCCGGCTCCTGCACCCTGCCGCTGCCCGGGATCGACGCGGACATCGTGAACGAGGACGGCGAGCGGGTGACGCAGCCGGATGCCGGCGGTTACCTCGTGATCCGGCGGCCCTGGCCGTCGATGCTGCGGACCATCTGGGGCGACAACCCGCGCTACCTCGAAACCTACTGGAAGAAATTCCAGAATCGCTTCTACGTCGCCGGTGACGGTGCGCACCGCGACGCCGACGGCTACTTCTGGATCATGGGCCGCATCGATGACGTGCTGAAGGTGTCCGGGCATCGCCTCGGCACCATGGAAGTCGAGTCGGCGCTGGTGGCCCATCCTCGGGTCGCCGAATCGGCGGTGGTCGGCCGGCCCCATGACGTGAAGGGCGAGGCGATCTTCGCCTACGTGGTCTGCCGCGGCGAGCGCCCGACCGGCGAGGAGGCGACGCGCCTGGCCGCCGAACTGCGCGAGTGGGTGGGCAAGCAGCTGGGCGCGATCGCCAAGCCCGACGACATCCGCTTCGCGGACGTGCTGCCCAAGACCCGCTCCGGCAAGATCATGCGCCGGCTGCTGCGCGCCCTGGCGCGCGGCGAGGAAATCGCGCAGGACATCTCGACGCTCGAGAACCCCGCCATCATCGCGCAGCTGCGGGGCGATGAACCGCCGGCGGACGAGATCACCCAGCCGGTCGCGGTGCCCAAAGCTGCCGCGGCGTCCAAGGCACGCAAACCCCGCAAGGCCAGGGCTCCCAAGACTCCGGAATGACATGCCGGATCCGGGCGCAGGTGCCTCGCGAGGCGGTTCATCTGGCGCTCGAACACTACGTTCGAAGCCGCGACTATTCTGCTGTCCTGGCGCTTCACGGTGCGGGTGGCATCGCGGACGGATATGACCCCGAGGCGGCAAATCCAAAACGGTGACGGACGATGCTCGTGGACTCGTCGGTCTGGGTGGCATTCCTTCCGGGTGAAGCCGTGGCCGGAGGTAGAGCTCCTGATCGCGGCACTGGAACACGGGGACCCGGCATAGCTGGCTGCGCCCATTCTGCAGGAGGTTCTACAGGGCGCTGACAGTTCCGTGCGATTTACCCGGTGGGAGCGGGTGCTGGGGCAATTGCCGATGCTCGTCGAGCAGGATGCTCGGTCGACGGCCCGCAATGCTGCTAATCTGTATGCACGGTGTCGCTGGTCGGGAGTAACGCCACGATCCGCCAATGATTGTTTGATCGCCGTAGCCGCCATCGGGGCGGCGATGCCGATTCTGCATCGCGACCGGGATTTCATCGCCATCGCCAAAGTCGAGCCGAAACTGTCATTGCTGCCGGTAAGTCAATGAGGCGGTCATGCTGCATCATGTTTCCTTCGGAGTCCGGGACCTCAAGCTGTCGAGCGCATTCTACGATGCGGTTTTGGGTGCACTTGGCTTCCGTCGGGTATTTGAGAACGAGACGGCAGTCGGTTACGGCCTGGTGGACGGTGAGGATTTGTTCAGTCTCAAGCTGAGGCCGGGAGCGGCGGCACCGGGGTCCGGATTCCATCTGGCGTTTTCCGCTCCCTCGAGGTCGGCGGTGGATGCGTTCCACCGGGCGGCTTTGTGCGCCGGCGGCCAGAATGCCGGCAGCCCGGGATTGCGCCCGAACTACGGTCCGCAGTATTACGCCGCATTCCTGGTCGATCCTGACGGCCATCGCGTGGAAGCGGTTCTGAACGGCACCGACTCCCAGTCCTCAGCCGTGACCGGATCGTAGTCCCTCCAAGGCAATGGACCTCGGCGTCATCGAGGGATTTTTCGGAAAACCCTGGAGCTGGGAAGCGCGGGGCTCCGCCATGGATTTTCTGCGGGAATGGGGCTATGGCTTCTATGTCTACGCCCCCAAAGCCGAGGCGTTTCTGCGACGGCGATGGCCTGAACCGATACCGATCGAGACGAGGCAATCGCTGACGCTACTGCGGGAGCGATGCCGCAATAGCGGAATTGCCTTCGGTGTCGGGCTTACGCCATTCGAGGTGCACCTCAAGTACGATGCTGATGCTCGTACGCTTTTGCGGTCCAAAGTTCGCCAGATCAACGAAATCGGGCCTCAATTGCTGTGCATCCTGTTCGACGATATGCGCGGCATCGCCAACGATCTCGCCCGCCAACAGTCGCGCATTGTCGCTGACATCTGCGACTGGAGTGACGCGCGGCGCTTCATCGTGTGCCCTACCTATTACTCGTTTGATCCGCATCTCGCCGAGGTGTTCGGTTCGCCGCCGCAGCACTATCTCCGCCTTTTGGGCGCCAGCATCGACCGGCGTGTGGAGTTTTTCTGGACTGGCGAGAAGGTCATCTCGGAGGGATATGCCGCGTCGCATCTTGACGAGGTTCAATTGCTGCTCGGCCGCCGGCCAGTCATTTGGGACAACCGCATCTCCAACGATGCGCGTACGCGGGCGGATCGTCTGTTTCTTGATCCATCCATCGGCAATTGGCAGCTGCCGCAGGAGCGGATCGCCGGTTTCGCGATCAACCCCATGAATGAGCCGTATCTGTCGCGAATACCGCTTGCGGGATATCGGGAGCTGCTGCTGCGCGGCAAGGAACCGGATCGCCTCACGCACCTGTGTCGAAAGCTTTGCGGCGATTCAATTGGGCAATTGGTACTGGATGTCGACCGCTGGCAGAGGCGGGCTGCGACGGGCGACCCGGCAGTCTCGAGTCAGGAATTGCGCGAGCGTTGTGCGCGCGCCGCTCCCGATGTCTTCGCCCACGAACTCGCAGAGTGGCTTAGGGGCGGGTACTCGTTTGATCCAGATTGCCTGACCGACTGAAACGGCTTTGGGACCAGTCCACAGGATCCTCGAGAGGGTCTCGAGGCTCTTGCGATTATCGCCAGTGGACTGCGTAAGGAATCTCGCATTACTCAATCTATGCCGCAGCTGGAATATGGCTGGCCGGCATGTCCGACCCGGCCTCCAGCCTCGCGGAGCACTTGCGGCTCTGCTACCGCCGGGTACGGAACCGCCACGGCGGTAGCAGCAGCCGACTCATCAGGGTGAAATACGCGTCGCGGTCGCGGTGCCCGTCGTGACCATCACCGTCGGCGCGGTGGCGGGCGGTATCGGGTAGAGGTTCACCGTCGTGGTGTTGACGCCCGTGTAAGAATTGCCGTCAGGCGCAACTTCGTCGGTCTCCGTCTCGTCGAAGTAGCCGATGAGCGTCCCCGTGCCATCGTACAGCCAGCCGACGTGGTTACGGGAAACATGTGAGCGATCCACGGCTTTCCAGGAGCCCAGGCAGATGTTTCCGTCCAGCACCGGGAGGTTGATGTTCTCCCATTCGGTGCCATCGCTGTGCCACTGGATGAGCGCCTCGCCGGCGGGACTGGAGGACGGATCGGTCGTGTAAACGACATCCCACGTGCCGATGATGTTTTCGGCTGCGTTATGTCCACCAAAGGGGGCGCGGGGACCGCTCTTGAGGATGAGGGGCATATCGTGCCGGCCGGTGCTGCGCGGTACCACGCAGCTTGCATGCGCTGCCAGGCCGGAGAAGGCCAACGTCGTGATTACCATGATTGCCGTGATGCGCTTGTTCATTGTGTTGCTCCCATGAGGTTGTCCGCAACGTGCGGTCAATGCGAAGTCTGGAAGCCAATTGCGCCACGTTCCGCAATTTTGCGACGGAGGCCGGAATTCGGGGTGCGAATGAAGACCGGAGCGCAGTGATTATGGGCGATGCTTCAACCGGACTTCAAAGATCGAGGCCCGAGTCTGAGCCCAACAACCTGTAACGAGGAAACCGCTCGGAGTTTATGCCCGCGCCAGCAGGCAGCGGAAGTTGGCGCTCACATGATAGCTGCCATCGGATTGGCGGAAGGGGGCGAGCGCCTTCACATAAACATCGCTTACCGCCTGCTCGCTGGAAAGCTCCATCACTCGTACTGATCCGCACGATGCGTTGAGCGCGCGGATCGCCGTGGCTAGGTCCGGGTAGTCGAGGGGAGCGGAGATATCGAACACATCGACCGGCGTGAGGCCCGCGCCGGTGGCGAACGCATTCAGCGCACCTGCAGCGGAGAGTGCGAAAGGCCCCGGCGCCCCGGGGGGAGGTGGCGGAATCAGTGCCCACATTGCTGACACCAGCGACGTTGCCTCCATTGTGTTCGGGTCGGCCTACGTCACGACGACAACGGCGCCGCTCGATTTCATCACGCGCCGAGCCTCGCGCAGGGCGAGGACCGGATTGCCAGCATATTGGAACGAATTGAAACCGGCGACGGCATCGAATTCGGCATCGTCGAACGGCAACGCCTCCAAGTCGCCGACGCGGAAATCTGCGCTCGGTGTTCGGGAGCTGGCGATCCTGATGAGCGCCTGGGCGGCATTGATGCCTGAGACACGGGCACCACGGCTCGCAGCCATTTGCGCGGCCATCCCGGCGCCGCAACCGGCATCGAGGTAGCGAGTGCCGGTGGTGACGCCGAGCAGATCGAACACGGCCTCATAAATCGGCCGCGCCAAGCCTTCGTGCAGATCGGCCCAGTCTTGCGCCCGCGCGCCCCAGAGACGACCGTCGAGTTCACCTGTCCTGGGCTTTGCCTCTTCCATCGGGCTCTCCAAAATCGCAGGTAGTCCCGTTGAGCATTGATGCCTGGGAATTACTGATGTGACGGCGGACGACGCTGTGGCGAGGTCGGTGCTCGAGATCGACCCGCTGGCTGGTCAATGCCAGTGGGAAAGTCCGATCCTCTGCCAGCACTCGGCGCTCTCGGGCAGTGTGGAGTCCCACCGCGCCACGCGCCGCAACTTTGCGACGAATGTCGGAATTCTGGGTGTGAACGAAGCCTGGAAGGGTGTATCAGCTTTTCCTGAACAGATGGGCATGGGCGGCCGCAACCGGCAGCAGTTCCGGACGATGTTTCAGTCGCACTTCCATCGCGCCCCGGAAAGAGCGTTCGACTGCCCTGATCGAATTGGCATTGACGATGTAGCTTCGATGGATCTGCCAGAATGCCAGGGGATCCAGCTCGCCTTTTAGTTCCTGGAGCGACTTGCGGATCAACGTTTCCGATTTGGCGGTCACCACACGGGTGTACTTGGTGTCCGCCTGGAAGTATTCGACCTCGTCGACCAGAAGCAGCCGCACGGACTGCCCGTCGGATACGTTGAGCCATCGAAGATAGCTGGGGGCGCGGCTCTGGAGCAGTTCGCGCAGCACGGCATCCAGGTTCGCGGGGGGCGCGCCCAGTCGCAGTCTGACGCGCTGCAGACCCTGCGCCAGGCGCTCCGGGTCGATGGGCTTCAGTATATAGTCGAGAGCGCCCACCTCGAAGGCCGCCAGCGCATAAGCGTCATATGCGGTCACGAAAATGATGTGACACCGCCCCTGTGCCTGCTGCGCGACTTCCAGGCCGCTGAGACCCGGCATCTGGATATCCAGGAAGAGAAGGTCCGGTGAGTGCAGGTCAAGCAGCTCGAGAGCCTCCACGCCGGTGTTCGCTTCCCCGACGATCCGCAGCTGCGGCCATAGCTCGCTCAGACGCTGTCGTAACTCGGCGCGCAGCACGAGTTCGTCCTCCGCCAGGACTGCGGTCGGACCAGGCATGTGTCAGACGACGCCCTTCAGCTCGATGAGCAGCGATTCGATGTTCTGGCCGCCGATGTTCTCGGTCTCGTGGGTGATTGCCTCGCTCCAGAACACCTCACCCCGATGGACGTTTACCTCTTCCACGTGCCCGTTCGGGAGGCGCTCCCGCGCCCGGCCATCCGACAATACGACGCCGAGGTGGGCCGGATGCGAATGCAAGCCGTTGCCGCAGACCCCCATGCCAGGACGCCCCGTATAGCCGAGCACCCGAACGTGGCTGTTCTCGAGCACCAAGCGATAGGTCTGAGGCTGCGCTATCAGGGCATCCTGCGCCTTGGCGAGTTCAGTCAGCGGCAGCAGCGCCAGCATCTGCATTGCCTTCCGTCGCAACTCATCATGTCTCGAATTGCTCATCTGCACTCCCCTTGTGGCCTGTACAACGTGATCGCCAGCTCGAACTGCCGGTCACTGCGATCTTCCATCTCAAAACCATCACCGTACAGCGCGCGCAGCTCGGTACGCATCCGCCGCTGTAGATCCGCATCCCACGACGCGGTTGCGGCGCGCAGTTTCAGGACGGCCCCCTGCGGTTGGTCGACGACTTCCAGAAGGATTTCGTCGCCGCCACCGTTCGCTCTGAGCAGCGGCAGCATCAGCATCGCCGGGAACGGCAACGAAGCGGCCGCCTCCGCCTTGTCCTGCACCCGGCAAGCCGCCCGCGCGCCGCATTCCTTCTGCAGCGCGGCATAGGCCTGCGCCAATCGCAGTTCCGCGCCGACGCTCGAACGGCGCTCGCGCAACCCGGACATCGCGCTGCGCAGGAATTCGGTGAGCGCGGCCAGTAGGGAATCGGCGCGCGCGGGGTCATCGCAGCACCTTCGTTCGAGCTCCAATATCGAGCTCAGCACCAGGTCCGGCGCGACCTGCGCCTGCAGCATCTGCGTGCGCGCCTGATCCAGGAGCAGCTGTAAGCGGCTCCGGGCGACGACTGCCGTGTGGAACCGCGTGCGCAGCAGCTGCGTGCGCGCCATCAGACGGTAGAAGACGACCAGGAGAACTCCGTAGAACAGCGATACCCATATGAAGTAGAACGCGAAGCCCGTTTCCTGCGCCAGGGCGATCTGCGAGTATTCCCGGCCGTCCGAATAGCCGAATACGCGGGCGTACCCTATGAGGGGCGCCCTCAAGGCTGCGGCTTCCACGACCGAGCCCAGGGTACCCGCGGCCAGACATGAAATGACGAGGCCGGGGAGCGACCTCATGCGCTCGGCGATGAGCACGAAAACACAGCCCATGATGCACAGCACGGGAATGGCCCAGCTCACCAGCGCCCACAGCAGCCACCGGCCGAGATCCCCGAAGTCCTCGGCGTACCGCAGAGTCTCGACCGCGACCAGCGCTACGGCCCAGAGTGCTCCCCATGCGGTTGCACGTCCCAGCTCCGCGAGTGTCGGCGGCCGTATGTGCATGGTTCAGCCCGTGTGCAATGGCAATTCCAAGTCTGCGCGGACGCCGCTGGGGCTATGTCCTTCCACGCGCAACTGGCCGCGAGCGCCATACAGGGTCCTCAATCGCGCCCGCACATTGCTCAGGCCAATGCCGGATCCACCAACCGCTCCGGCCTTCAATCCGACACCCGTATCGATCACGCACAGCAGTAGCTGTCCGTCATTCTCCGCGGCCCGGACCTGGATTTCTCCTCCCGCGGAGGCCGGGCTCAGGCCGTGCTTGATGGCATTCTCCACCAGGGTCGCCACCGAGAGCGGTGGCACCCGGGCTGCCAGCAGATGCGGCGGAACATCGATGCGGGTTCGCAGCCGTCCCGACATCCGGATCTCCATGATTCCCAGGTAGGCGCGCACCAATGCCAGTTCCTGCTCCAACAGCACTTCGCTGCGGTCCACGATCGAGAGCATGAGTCGCAGATAATCACGGAAGCACACCAGGAGGCGACCGCCCGCGGCCGGCTCCGTGTCGCGCAGTCGCCTGAGCGTGGCGAGCGTATTGAACAGGAAGTGCGGCTCGACCTGGCTCGTGAGCGCCGCCAGCCGAGTATGAGCGAGCTGCTGTTCGATGTTTGCGTGCTGCAGCGCCTCACTGCGCAACCGCTCCTGCGAATCAATCGCTCGTCGCCATAATATGAAGGCGACGGCGACGGCAGCCCCGACGCCGCACCAGTGCAATGCGCGTTCGGCCAGATCGGAAGACAGGGAGGTGGCGTACAGCATCCGGTCCAGCAGTTCGCCGCAGAATGCCCCGGTCGCGATCGCGACGGCGAGCAGCGCGGCGTGCAGCGAAGCCAATGCGGTGTCGGCCTGCTCCGCCAGTGCCACGCAGCAGCCGATCGACAGTGCGACGACTTCCCGATCGCGAACCACGAACAACCACCCCCACAGGACCTCACCGGCGGTCCAGTTGCGCCATACGAAGGGTTGCACTAGGTACTGCAGCGACAGCGCCCAGCCGAGCACGGCGGCGGCGATGAGAATCAGCAAGGCGCGCCGCGGGGCGCGCTCCCACCGGATGAGCCTGTTCCCACGCATCCGCGCATGATACGCGGGGCACGTGCCGGCCAATCAGATGAAAAGTCCGTGCGGATCGTATTCGCGTTTGATGACTTCGAGCCGTGCCTGTATTTCATCCGCGTAGGCGATCCTAGGAAAGGTGTCCCCAGCGCCCGAAAAGTTGACATAGGCATGAACCGGCCCCGCACCAAAACTCCGCGTGCATTCGTGTGACCAGGACGTGAGACGCGCGAGGTCGCGGCGCTCAGGAGAAAGGCCGACCGCGTTGATCAGGAATGAATTGCGGCGCAGCTGCGCCGCAGCATCATGGTCATCACCGCG
>Ga0335075_10010883_pt1 | contig 13785 bp, 10 predicted proteins | sample Lox_Sample_24_FD_206723 | JGI IMG/M metagenome (GOLD analysis project Ga0335075, IMG submission 206723) | Soil microbial communities from Loxahatchee National Wildlife Refuge, Florida, United States - Lox_Sample_2.4 | ecosystem: Environmental > Terrestrial > Soil > Wetlands | place: USA...
CTCTCGCGGGTGCAGGTGGAAACGCTCGAGCGCAACTGTCACGAATTTGGGGTGCCCGTGTACTCGCTCGGCTCAGACCGGCAGGGGATCGTGCACGTGATCGGCCCCGAGCTGGGCGTGACCCAGCCGGGCATGACGATCGTGTGCGGCGACTCGCACACCTCCACCCACGGCGCCTTCGGCGCGCTGGCCTTCGGCATCGGCACCTCAGAGGTCGAGCACGTGCTCGCCACGCAGTGCATGGTGCAGGCCAAACCGCGCTCGATGCGCGTGCTGTACGCGGGCGAGCTCGGCTTCGGCGTCACCGCCAAGGACCTGATCCTCGGGACGCTCGGCCGGCTCGGCGTCGGCGGCATGACCGGCCACGCCGTCGAGTACGCCGGCCGGGCGATCGAGGCGCTGTCGATGGAGGGCCGCATGACCGTCTGCAACATGACGATCGAGGGCGGCGGGCGCGCCGGCATGATCGCGCCGGACGACACCACGTTCGAGTGGTTTGCCCACCCCGAGCGCCACGGCTGGCCGCACGGGCGACCGGGCGCGCCGCAGGGCGCCGAGCTCGACGCCGCGATCGCACGCTGGCGCGAGCTCGCCACCGACGACGGCGCCCCGTTCGACCGCGAGGTCGTGATCGACGCCTCGGCGATCTCGCCGCAGGTCACCTGGGGCACGAACCCGGGCATGGTCCGCGCCGTCACCGACAGGATCCCCGCGCCCGAGGAGTTCGACAGCCCCGCCGAGCGCGAGGCGACCGAGCGGGCGCTGCACTACATGGCGCTCGAGCCCGGCACGCCGATCCAGGAGATCGCGATCGATCGCGTGTTCATCGGCTCGTGCACCAACTCGCGCATCGGCGACCTGCGCGCCGCCGCCGAGGTGGTCGCCGGCAGGAAGGTCGCGCCGAGCGTCAACGCGATGGTGGTGCCCGGCTCCCAGCAGGTGAAGGCGCAGGCCGAGGCCGAGGGCCTGGACCGGGTCTTCCGCGACGCCGGCTTCGACTGGCGCGTGGCGGGCTGCTCGATGTGCCTCGGCATGAACCCCGACATCCTCGCGCCCGGCGAGCGCTGCGCCTCCACCTCCAACCGCAACTTCGAGGGCCGCCAGGGGCGGGGGGGACGCACGCACCTCGTCTCGCCGCAGATGGCCGCCGCCGCCGCCATCGAGGGCCGCTTCGTGGACGTGCGGGAGTGGACGTGAACGCGCCCGCGGAGGCCGCGGCGAGCGCGGCGGCGCCCGGCGCGCACTGGCAGCGCGAGCAGCTCGTCGCCAGCTTCGCCGAGCGCCGACGGGTCCTGATCCCGTTGCTCGAGCTGCAGGAGGACGTGGTTGCACGCCTGTTCGCCCGCGGCGAGCGTCCCGTGAGACGCTTCCTCGACGTCGGCGCCGGCGCGGGGGCCATGAGCGAGCTGATGCTCGCGTCCTCCCCGGCATCGTCCCCGCAGGGGGAGGCCGGCACGTGCAGCCCGGGCCGCGAGTCCTCTGGCGTGCTCGTCGACTTCTCCCAGCCGATGCTCGCCCGCGCCGCCGTCGACCTCGCCCGCTACGCGGGGCGCTGGCAGGCCGTGACGGGAGACCTCAACGACCCGGGCTGGCGCGACGCGCTGCCCGGCGGGCGCTACGACGCGGTCGTCTCCGGGCTCGCCATCCACCACCTCCCGTCCGCGCGCAAGCGCGCGCTGTTCGCCGAGATCCTCGACCTGCTCGAGCCTGGCGGCCTGTTCGTGAACATGGACTACGTCGCCGTCGAGGGACCGCTGCGCGGCCTGTTCGACGAGCAGATGCACGCCAACGCGGTGCGCGCCGCATCCTCCCCAGAGGGGGAGGGCAGGCGCGAGCGCGACGGCGCCCACGATGGGCACACGTCGTGCGCGACGGGGGAGGGGGAGGTGGACCTCCCGGACGACCACGACCTGCCCGACTCCGTCGAGGACCAGCTGCGCTGGCTGCGCGACGCCGGCTTCCAGCAGGTCGAAGTGCACTTCAAGTGGGCCGAAGCCGCCATCTACGGCGGCGCGCGGCCCGTGAAAGGAGAGGCGTAGTGGAGCCGATCAAGATCATCGCCGGCAAGGTCAGCCACCTCGACCGAGCCGACGTGGACACCGACCAGATCATGCCCAAGCAGTTCCTCAAGCGGGTCGAGCGCACGGGCTTCGGGCAGTTCCTGTTCTACGACTGGGCGAAGGAGCCGGGCTGGGAGCTGCCCGCCAACCCGATCCTGGTCGCGGGCGAGAACTTCGGTTGCGGCTCCTCGCGCGAGCACGCGCCGTGGGGCTTGCAGGACTACGGCTTCCGGGCGCTGGTCGCGCCGAGCTTCGCCGACATCTTCTACTCCAACTGCACCAAGATCGGGCTGCTGCCGGTCGTGCTCAGCACCGAGGACTGCCGCTCGCTCGCTCGCGCCGGCGAGGGCGAAGTCGACCTGGAGGCGCAGGAGGTGCGCTTCGGCGGCGAGCAGGTCGCGTTCGCGATCGACCACGAGATCCGCCACCGCCTGCTCGGCGGCCTCGACGACATCGCGCTGACGCTGCAGCAGGGCGAGGCGATCGACGGCTACGAGAGCGCGCGGGCGCAGCGGACGCCGGCCTTGCCGGTGACCACCGCTCTGTGAGAGACGCCTGCTAGCGTCGCGCGCCGATGGCACACCACATCGTCACCCTCCCCGGCGACGGCATCGGCCCGGAGATAATGGCCCCCACGCTCGAGCTGCTGGGCAAGCTCGACGACTTCGAGTTCGAGGAGCACGCGTTCGGCGGCGCGTCCGTCGACGCGGACGGCGTGGCGCTCACGGACGAGACGCTCGACGCCTGCAAGCGCGCGGACGCGGTGCTGCTGGCGGCGGTGGGCGGCCCCAGGTGGGACACCACCGACCCGCACGCGCCGCGGCCCGAGCAGGGCCTGCTGGGCCTGCGCAAGGGACTGGGGCTGTACGCCAACCTACGGCCCGTGAAGCCGCTGCCGGCGCTCTACGATGCCTCGCCGTTGCGGCGGGAGCGCATCGAGGGCACCGACCTGCTGGTGGTGCGCGAGCTCACCGGCGGCATCTACTTCGGCGAGAAGACGCGCACGCAGGACGCCGCCTCGGACGTGTGCTCCTACAGCAGGGAGGAGATCGAGCGGATAGCGCGCACCGCCTTCGACGCTGCGCGGGCGAAGGTGGCGAGCGTGGACAAGGCGAACGTGCTGGAGACCTCCCGCCTGTGGCGCGAGGTCGTCGGCGAGCTGCACTCGCGCGAGTACCCGCACGTGCAGCTCGAGCACGTGCTCGTCGACAACGCCGCCATGCAGCTCGTGTCCGCCCCCAGACACTTCGACGTGATCCTCACCGAGAACATGTTCGGAGACATCCTCTCCGACGAGGCCGCGATGCTGACGGGCTCGATCGGCATGCTGCCGAGCGCTTCGCTCGGCGCGGACAGCCCCGGCCTGTTCGAGCCGGTGCACGGCTCGGCGCCCGACATCGCCGGCCAGGGGATCGCCAACCCGCTCGCGATGTTCCTCTCGGCAGCGTTGATGCTGCGCCACGGGCTGGGCTTGGCAAGCGAGGCGGCGGCGGTAGAATCGGCGGTCGAAGGTGCACTGTCCGAGGGGCTGCGCACCCCCGACCTGGGTGGCGCGGCGGGCACCGGGGAGGCGACCAGGGCAGTGCTCGCCAACGTCGAATAGGAGCAGCGTGAAAGTGGACCCCACGGACCTCATCTGGATGAACGGAGACTTCGTCGCCTGGGAGGACGCGAAGGTCCACGTGCTCACGCACGGCCTGCACTACGGCACCGGCGTGTTCGACAGCATGCGCTGCTACGAGACCACGCTCGGGCCGGCGGTGTTCCGCAACGTCGACCACCTCGACCGCCTGGTCAAATCGGCGCAGCTGTACTACATGCCGGTGCCGTACACGGTGGAGGAGCTGCGCGCGGCGACGCTCGAGCTGGTGGCGCGCAACGGCCTGCGCGAGTGCTACATCCGTCCCCTGGTGTACCGCGGCTACGGCACGATGGGGCTGAACCCGGTGGACGCGAAGGTGGACGTGACGATCGCCTGCTGGGAGTGGGGCAGCTACCACGGCGACGACGGCGTGCGCAACGGGGTGCGCGCGATGACATCCTCGTGGCGGCGCATCAGCCCCGACTCGCTGATCCCCCACGCGAAGGCCAGCGGCCAGTACCTCAACAACGTGCTCGCGAAGGTGGAGTCGCTGCACGCCGGCTACGACGAGGCGATCCTGCTCGACGACCACGGCCACGTGTCCGAGGGCACCGGCGAGAACGTGTACCTCGTGCGCGACGGGCAGATCGTGACGCCCGCTCAGCACAACTCGATCCTGGACGGCATCACCCGCCGCGCGATCCTGCAGATCGCGCGCGACCTCGGCTACGAGGTGCTCGAACGCGACGTGGCCCGCGCGGAGATGTACCTGGCGGACGAGATGTTCATGTCGGGCACCGCCGCGGAGATCGTGCCGGTGTGCCACGTCGACAACCACGAGCTGGGCGGCGGCCAGCCGGGCGAGATCACGCGCGTGCTGCAGAAGGAGTTCGACGACGCCATCCACGGGCGCACCGAGCGCTACCGCGAGTGGCTGGACGTGGTCGAGGCGGTCGACCTGGAGACCCCCGCCGGCGACGCCGGCGTGCCAGCGGGCTAGGCCGATGGCCGACATACAGCTATACGACGCCACCCTGCGCGACGGCATGGGCGGCGGCGGCATGAGCCTGACCGCGCAGGAGAAGCTGCGCGTGGTGCACGCGCTCGACGCGCTAGGCGTGGAGCTGATCGAGGCTGGCTTCCCCTCCTCCAACCCGAAGGAGCTCGAGCTGTTCTCGCTGCTGGAGCGCGAGACGCTCTCCAGCGCGCAGATCGCGGCCTTCGGCATGACGCGCCGGCGCGAGACCGCGGCCGAGCGCGACGAGGGGCTGCGCGTGCTGGCGGACTCGTTCGCGTCGGTGTGCACGCTGGTGGGCAAGGCCTCGGTGCTGCACGTGGAGAAGGTGGTGCGCGTGACGCGCGCGGAGAACCTGGCGATGATCGCCGACTCGGTGGCGTTCCTGGTGGGGCAGGGCAAGCGCGTGCTGCTCGACGCCGAGCACTTCTTCGACGGCTTCGCGCTCGACCCGGGCTATGCGCTCGACTGCCTGCGCGCGGGCGCGCAGGCGGGCGCGGAGCGCGTGGTGCTGTGCGACACCAACGGAGGCTCGCTGCCGTCCTTCATAAGGACCGCGTTCGCGGTGGTCACCGAAGCGCTCGCAGGGACGCCGCTCGGGATCCACACCCACGACGACTCCGGCTGCGCGGTGGCCAACACGCTGACCGCGGTGGAATGCGGCGCCACCCAGGTGCAGGGCACCGTCAACGGGATCGGCGAGCGCACCGGCAACGCCAACCTGATCACGATCATCGCGGACCTGCAGCTGAAGATGGGATGCGAGGTGCTGGCGCCGGAGCGCCTTGCGCGCCTGACCGAGACGGCGCACTTCGTGGACGAGCTGCTCAACCGCGCGCCCGACCCGGCGCAGCCGTACGTGGGCAAGCACGCGTTCGCGCACAAGGCGGGCATGCACGCCGCCGGCATCCAGGCCGACGCGCGCACGTTCGAGCACGTCGACCCCGAGCTGGTGGGCAACGGGCGCGACGTGATCGTCTCCGAGCTGTCCGGCAAGGGCACCGTGATGGAGAAGGCCGCGCAGGCGCACGTGGCGCCGCCGTCGGGCGAGCTCGACGAGTCCTTCGCCCAGCGCGTGGTGGAGCGGGTGAAGGCGCTCGAGCACGAGGGCTTCCAGTTCGAGGCCGCGGACGGCTCCTTCGAGCTGCTGATGCGCAAGGAAGCGGGCTCCTACGAGCCGCTGTTTCGCCTCGAGTCCTGGCGCGTGCTGGTGGAGAAGCGCGCCGACGGCAAGGTGGTGACGGAGGCCACGATCAAGGGCTGGGTGGGGGGCGAGCGCTTCGTGCGCACCGCCGAGGGCAACGGCCCCGTGAACGCGCTCGACGCGGCCCTGCGCGACGCGATCGGCGAGATCCACCCGCACCTGCGCGACATCGAGCTGGTCAACTTCAAGGTGCGCATCCTCGACGAGACCAAGGGCACGGGCGCGGTCACGCGCGTGCTGATCGACGCCTCCGACGGCCACGAGCTGTGGGGCACGATCGGCGTCTCCGAGAACGTGATCGCGGCCTCCTGGGACGCGCTGGTGGACTCTTTGGAGTACGGCATGCAGCCGGGGCGGCGCCTGGCGAGCGACCGGGAGGCCGGCGCGGCCGAGGCCGGCGGCACGAGCGCCGGAGCCGGGGCGGGCGCCCCGCCCGCGGGCGCCGGCCGGGCCTAGGTGGCCGGCGGGGAGACGATCCCGCTCGCGCGCCCGCTGCTGGGCGACGCGGAGGAGCGTGCGGTGCTGGAGGTGCTGCGCTCCGGGCAGCTGTCGCTGGGGCCGCGCCTGGCGCGGTTCGAGCGCGCGTTCGCCGAGCGCGTGGGCGCGCCGCTGGCGTGCGCGCTGAGCAGCGGCACCGCCGGACTGCACCTGGCGCTGCGAGCGGTGGGGGTGGGCGAGGGCGATGAGGTGGTGACGAGCCCGTTCTCGTTCGTGGCCTCCGCCAACGCCGCGATCTACGAGCGCGCGCGGCCGGTGTTCGCGGACGTCGACCCGGTCACGCTGAACCTCGACCCGGCCGCCGCCGAGGCGGCCGTGGGGGAGCGCACGCGCGCGCTGCTGCCGGTGCACGTCTTCGGCTACCCGGCCGACATGCCGGCCTTCGAGCGGATCGCCGCGCAGCACGACCTGGCGATCGTGGAGGACGCCTGCGAGGCGCTGGGCGCGCGCCACGCGGACGGCGCCGCGGTGGGCGCGCGCGGGCACCCCGCGGCGTTCGGCTTCTACGCCAACAAGCAGCTCACCACGGGCGAGGGGGGGATGGTGACGCTCGCCGACCCGGAGCTCAAGGAGCGGATCGACTCGGAGCGAAACCAGGGCCGCGCGCCGGACATGGGCTGGCTCGACCACGACCGCCTGGGCTTCAACTACCGCCTCTCGGACGTGGCGTGCGCGATCGGCATCGCGCAGCTCGAGCGCCTGGACGGGATGCTGGCAGCGCGCGCGCGGGTGGCGGCGCTCTATCGGGAAGCGCTCGCGGAGCTGGCCGGCGAAGGCCTCGCGCTGCCGTGCGAGGACACGGGCGGCGACGTGCGCGGCTGGTTCGTGTTCGTGGTGCAGCTCCCGCGCGGGGTCGACCGCGACGCCACCGTGCGCGCGCTCGCGGCGGCGGGCGTGCAGAGCAAGCCCTACCTGCCGGCGATCCACCTGATGAGCTTCTACCGCGAGCGCTTCGGGCACCGCCCGGGAGAATTTCCGGTGTGCGAGCGGGTGGCGGCGCGCTCGCTGGCGCTGCCGTTCTTCCCGCAGATGAGCGAGGGGCAGGTGACGCGCGTGGCCGAGCGCCTGGCCGCGGCGATCGAGGCGTGCGCGGCGACCGTAGACTGAGCGGGCGCGTGTCCCGCTTCCGCGAGCCCCAGCACCCCGACTTCCAGCGACTGAACTCCTCGATCGAGTTCGACCGGCGCCTGTGGCCGCAGGACGTGGCGCTCTCGCGCGCGCACGCGCGCATGCTGGCGGCGCGCGCGATCATCTCCGAGCAGGACCGCGACGCGCTGCTGGCCGGCCTGGACGTGCTCGCCGGCGAGCTCGAGCGCGAGGAGTTCCCGTTCGCGCCGGACGACGAAGACGTGCACATGGCGATCGAGCGGCGGCTGACCGAGATCGCGGGGCCGGTGGCCGGACGGCTGCACACGGCGCGCTCGCGCAACGACCAGGTGGTGACCGACCTGGCGATGTACACGCGCGAGTGCTGCGCGGCGGCGCAGGGAGCGATAACGGCGCTGATGGGCACGCTGCTGGAGCGCGCCGAGCAGCACCTGGACTGGGCGCTCCCCGGCTACACGCACCTGCAGCGGGCGCAGCCCGTCTATCTGGGCCACCACCTGCTCGCCTACTTCTGGATGCTGCGACGCGACCGCGAGCGCTTCGCCTTCGCCGAGCGCGAGGCGGGCCTGCTGCCGCTCGGCGCGGGGGCGCTGGCGGGCGTGAACTTCGACACCGACCGCGAGCTGCTGGCGCGCGAGCTGGGCTTCCGGGGGGTGGCGCCGAACTCGATCGACGCGGTCAGCGGACGCGACTTCGTGCTCGACTACCTCGCGGCCGCGGCCACCTGCGCGACCCACCTCTCTCGCCTGGGCGCGGAGCTGGTGCTGTGGTCGAGCGCGGAGTTCGGCTTCTGCGAGCTGCCGGACGCCTGGAGCTCCGGCTCCTCGATCATGCCGCAGAAGAAGAACCCGGACGCGGCCGAGCTGCTGCGCGCGAAGGCGCCGCGCGTGGTGGGCCACCTGGCGGCCTTCCATGGCGTGATGCACGCGCTGCCGCTGACCTACAACAAGGACCTGCAGGAGGACAAGGAGCACCTGTTCGACGCGGCCGACACGCTGGCGCTGAGCCTGGCGGCCGCGCGCGGCATGCTCGCCGGGGTGCGCTTCGACCGCGAGCGCATGCGCGCCGCCGCCGCCGACGAGCTGATCGCGGCGACCGACCTCGCCGACCTGCTGGTGCGGCTGGGGATGCCCTTCCGCGAGGCGCACGGCGTGGTGGCGGGACTGGTGCGCGGCGCGCTCGAGCAGGGCAGGCCGCTGTCGGCGCTGAGCGCGCAGGAGCTGGCGGCCCACAGCGCGACGCTGGGCGAGCACCACGAGGAGTACCTGCGCGTGCTCTCGCAGGAGTCCTGGCTCGAGTCCAAGCGCTCGCAGGGCGGCACCGCGCTGGCGCGCGTGCGCGAGCAGCTCGAGCAGGCGCGCGAGCAGCTGGCGGCGGGCGCCGTGGTGAGTTGATTTGGGCCTCCCCGCGCGCTTCTACGCGCGGCCGGTGCTGGAGGTGGCGCGCGCGCTGATCGGCTGCACGGTCGCTCACGGCGAGACCGCCGGGGTGATCGTGGAGACCGAGGCCTACCACGAGAGCGAGCCGGCGTGTCACGCGTTCGTGGGGCTGACGCCGCGCACGCGCACGCTGTTCGGGCGGCCGGGCCGCGCCTACGTGTACCGCTCCTACGGCGTGCATGCGCTGCTGAACGCGGTGTGCGAGCGCGAGGGCGTGGGCGCCGCGGTGTTGATCCGGGCGCTGCATCCCACCACGGGCCTCGAGCGGATGCGAGCGCGGCGCGGCGTGGAGGACGAGCGCGCGCTGTGCTCGGGCCCCGGCAAGCTCACGCAGGCGCTGGGCGTGACGCTCGCGCACAACGACACCAGCCTCTCCGCCGGCCCGGTGCGCATCGGCCGGCGACCGCCCGACTGGCGCGAGCCGGTGACGGTGGACGGCACCCGCGTGGGCATCACGCGCGCGGTCGAGCTGCGCTGGCGCTTCTGCGTGGCCGGGAATCCGCACGTGTCGCCCCCGCGCCCGCGCTAGCAGGCAGCAGCACGCCTGCGGCGTGGCTCAGGGTGCGCTGGCGCCGCCGGTGGCTTCGGCCGACGGCGTGCTGGCGGGCGCGGAGGGGGCGGAGGGCGCCGTCGGCGCAGGCGTCTGGGCCGGCGTGCTGGACGGCTCGCTCGCGGGGGCCGGCGTGGCGGCGGCTTCGCGTTCGCCGCCGCCGGCGCTCGCTTCGCCGCCGCCCGTCGTGCCGGCGGGCTGCGCGGGCTTGGCGCCCTGCTTGCCGGCGGCGGGCGTGGTGGTCTGGCTCTGCGCAGGCGCGGCCACGGTGCTGGCGGCGGCTTCCGCCGCTTCGGCGGCGGCCGTGCTCTTGCCCTTGCCGGGGTGGGCGGCGGCTGCGCGTTCGGCGCGTTCGCGTTCGACTCCCAGCGCGGCCACCTGGAAGGCGTGCCAGATCAGCGCGGGATAGGTGCCTCCGAGCACCGGCCCGCCGTCGAAGTCGGTCAGCATCGGCACGAACTTGTTGGGGTAGCCGACCCACACCGCGACCGTGAACTTGGAGTCCCAGCCGACGAACCAGGCGTCGACGTAGTTGGAGGTGGTGCCGGTCTTGCCGGCGGCGAACTGGCCGAGCGCGGCGGCCTTGCCGGTTCCGTACTGGAGCACGGTCTCGAGCATCGAGGTCTCGGTGGAGGCCACTTCGCCGGGCAGCACGCGCCGGGCGGTGACGCGGTTGCGTTCGCTGTGACGGCCGTTGGGCAGCGGCTGGCTGCCGGCCGCCACTTCCTGGATGCCGACGGGGGCGCCGCCTTCCGCGAGCGTGCCGCTGATGCGCTCGCCGTCGTGGGCGATGGTCTCGTACGCGTGCGCCATGTCGAGCGGGGTGACGCCGATCGTAAGCCCGCCGATCGTCATCGCGGGGTTGGTCGACAGCGGCGTGGTGATGCCCATCTCGTGCGCGAGTTTGGCGATGCGGGCGGTTCCGACCTTGAGCCCAACTTCGGCGTAGATGGAGTTGTCGGAGTAGGCGGTGGCTCCGATCAGCGTGTTCTCGCCGGTGTAGGCGCCTTCGTCGTTGTGCACCACGAACTTTTCGTGGCCGCCGCTGTGCGGCACGATGAACGTCTTCTCGCGCGAGGCCCACTCGGAATAGGGCGAGATGCCGTCCTCGAGCGCGGCGGCGAGGTCGAAGGCCTTGAACGAGGAGCCGGGCTGGCGCTCGCCCTCGGTGGCGATGTTGAAGGGGCTCTCGTCGTAGTCGCGCCCGCCGACCATCGCGCGCACCTCGCCGGTGGAGTTTTCGATCGCGACCAGCGCCGCGGTGGGCCCTTCGGGCCACGACAGGTAGTCGTTGACCGCCTGTTCGGCCGCTCGCTGCAGTTCCAGGTTGAGCGTCGTGGTGATCTTCAACCCGCCGTAGAAGGCGCGCTGGCCGTAGCGTTCGATCACCTGCTGCTGCACCCAGCTGGTGAAGTAGCCGGCGTCCACGCCTTCCACGGTGGGCTCCTCGGGGGCCTGTATCTCGGCGGCGGTGGGCAGCGGGTGCGCGACGGCCGCGCGGTACTGCGAGCGCGTGAGGTAGCGCTGTTCGCGCATCTGCTGGAGCACCACTTCGCGGCGTTCGCGGGCGGCGGCGGGGTGCGTGACGGGGTCGTACTCGGTGGGCGACTGGATGATGCCGGCGAGCAGCGCCGCCTGCCATGGCTGCAGCTCCTGCACGCACAGCTTCTGCCCGGGGGTGCCGCAGCCGGCGTGTTCGCCTTCGTGGCCGAAGTAGGTCTGCGCGGCAGCCTCGATGCCGTAGGCGCCGTTGCCGAAGTAGATCGTGTTGAGGTAGGCGGTGATGATCTTCTCCTTCGACCACTTGTGCGAGAGCTGGTAGGCGAGCGCCGCCTCGCGCAGCTTCTCGAAGATCGTGCGGTGCGACTGCGCTGCCAGCGCGTTCTTGATGAACTGCTCCTCGATCGTGGAGGCGCCCTGGGCGGCGCCTTTGTGGACGACGTCCTCGAGGAAGGCGCGGGCGATGCCGCGCAGGTCCACGCCGCTGTTGGTCCAGAAGCGCTTGTCCTCGATCGAGACGACAGCGTCCTTGACCATCATCGGGATCTGTTCCGGCGTCACGATCACGCGGTTTTCCTGGCTGAGCACGCCGATCGGGTGGCCGAGGTCGTCGTACAGCGTGGAGCTCTTCTCGTCCTTGTACAGGGAGAACTTCGTCAGCGAGGGCAGGTCGGAGGCGACGGCCACGAACATCCCGAACACGAACGAGATCGCGCCGAGCACGAGCACCGCCGCCAGGATCGCGACGAAGCGCAGGCGCTTCAGGCGCGTGCGCCGGGCGGCGGCGCCGTCGCCGGGGTCCGGCGCGGGCGCGGGCGGCGGCGGCAGCCTGGGGCGAGCGCCCGGCGGCGCCGCGGCCGGCTTGAGCCCGCTGGCGTCTGCGGCGGCGAATGCTATGTCGGGGCGATCGTCATCGCTCATCGGCGGCTACGGCGCGGACTGCTGCGCGCGCGCAGGCAGATCCCGACGTGGACGGGACGGGCCGCGCTGCGCCGGGCGCACACTGCGGCGCGGCGCGATGGGACCCTCCGGCGCGCGAGAGTCTAGCATTGGCCACCATGCCAAACGCCGACGACGCGGCCGCCGAGGAGAGCGCGCGGCTCGCCGCCGAGCTGGCGGCGGGCGCGGTCGACTGCCTGCCGGCGGGAGCGCTCGCGCAGAAGCTGCGCCAGGCGGGGGCGGAGCGCCGGCAGCTGCGCGTGAAGCTGGGCATCGACCCGACGGCGCCGGACATCCACCTGGGCCACGCGGTGGTGCTGGCGAAGCTGCGCCAGTTCCAGGACCTGGGCCATCGCGTGGTGCTGATCGTGGGCGACTACACCGCGCGGGTGGGCGATCCGTCTGGGCGCTCGACGCTGCGCCCGATGCTCTCCGAGCAGGAGATCGAGGCGAACGCGGCGACCTTCCGCGAGCAGGCGCTGAAGATCCTCGCGGCCGACCCCGAGCGCCTGGAGCTGCGCCGCAACAGCGAATGGCTGGAGATGGCCGCGGGAGAGCTGCTGGCGCTGCTGCGCACCACCACCGTGGCGCAGCTGCTGGAGCGCGACGACTTCGCCAGGCGCTGGAGCGCGGGCGAGCCGATCTCGGTGCTGGAGCTGCTGTACCCGCTGCTGCAGGGCTATGACTCGGTGGCGATCCGCGCGGACGTGGAGCTGGGCGGCACCGACCAGAAGTTCAACCTGCTGCTGGGGCGCGACGTCCAGCGCGCCTACGGCCAGGACGAGCAGGCGATCATGACGATGCCGATCCTGGTGGGAGTGGACGGCAGCGCGAAGATGTCGAAGTCGCTCGGCAACCAGATCGGCGTGAGCGACGCCCCGCAGGAGATGTACGGCAAGACCATGTCGATCCCCGACGCGGCGATGGGCGACTACTACCGCCTGCTGCTGCGCCGCGAGCCGCCGCCCGCGGACGGCCCGGGCGCGCTCTCGCCGCGCGACGCCAAGCGCGCGCTGGCGCGTGCGCTGGTGGCCTGGCTGCATTCGCCCGAGCAGGCCGCCGCGGCCGAGCGGCACTTCGACCAGGTGTTCGTGCAGCGCGGCGTGCCCGAGGACGTACAGGAGGCCACGGTCGATTGCGCCGGCGGCAGCCTGCACGTGCCCGCGCTGATCGCCGCGGAGTTCGGCGTGTCGCGCTCGGAGGCGCGGCGGATGATCGACCAGGGCGGCGTCACGCTCGGCGAGCGCGCGCTCGCGGCGGGTGAGCACGACGTGCCGTGCGAGCGCGCCGACGGCGAGATCCTGAAGGTGGGGCGGCGGCGCTTCCGCCGCCTGCGCGTGCGCTAGGCTGCTCGCTGCGAGCTGCTCGTGTGCCGTGCGGCCCGGCGCGTGAGCGCGTCTGGACCAGGCCTGGCGCATCGCGCTATACTCGCTGGCCGGCCCGCAGGCGCCCCAGGGCGCAGGGCCTGATCGGTCTCCTCCAGAAGGAAGCCCTTTCGGCGAGGCTCGGCGGTCTTTGAAAACTCAACAGCATGCGCATCTGCGATCCAGTGTGGATCGCGGTGTGCGTCCAGGTTCGACCCGCCGTCGAGGGCGGCCCGATCGCAGATCGGCCGGCGTCCTCGGAGGCGGACAAAGAGTCAAGTAGGGAAGTACCCCGTCATGGAAGGGGGCCGCGTGTATTGGTCCCCTATCAAGTCCATGACAGCTTTTCGTGGAGTAGCTTGGACGGCGTCCAGCCGTCCCTATGAAGCGACGGGAGCCGTCGAGGCTCCCTCGACCGGGCCTAACGGCCCTCTTCACGGAGAGTTTGATCCTGGCTCAGGACGAACGCTGGCGGCGTGCTTAACACATGCAAGTGGAGCGACGAACCAGGGCTTGCCCTGGGGCAG
>Ga0335075_10010884_pt1 | contig 13784 bp, 12 predicted proteins | sample Lox_Sample_24_FD_206723 | JGI IMG/M metagenome (GOLD analysis project Ga0335075, IMG submission 206723) | Soil microbial communities from Loxahatchee National Wildlife Refuge, Florida, United States - Lox_Sample_2.4 | ecosystem: Environmental > Terrestrial > Soil > Wetlands | place: USA...
CGTGCCGGATGGGGAGACGCGCAGCGTCAGCGTCGAAACCACGCTTGCGGTGGATATTGCGGATCCGGTGGCGCTCGAACAGGTGCTGGCAAGGCTCAGCGCGCGGCTGGCGGAGCGCCTGGAGGCGAAAAACCTGGCGGCGGGCGGGGTGGTGCTGAAGCTGAAGACGCGCGACTTCGCCACCCGCACGCGCCATCTCCGCCTTCCGTTCCCGACCGGGCAGGTGCGGCGACTGCTCGAGGCCGCACGCACCCTGCTCGCCCGGGAGGCGGACGGACTGACGGAATTCCGGCTGATCGGCCTCGGCGCCGAGCCCCTGGCGGACGCCGCGCTGGCCGATCACGCCGACCTTGCCGGGCTCGATTGAGCCGGCCGATCAAAGCCTCCTGATCCAGATCCCCCTGATCCAGATCCCCCTGATCCAGATCAAGGTTGCCGGCCGCTTGTTTGCGGCATTGCAGCGCAACCGGTCTGCGGATTCGGAATTGACGTATGGCTGTGGCTGAGGAAAGCGAGAGGCCGGCAGCGAGCGAGGTGAAGGCGCCAGGCGTGCCGCGCCTGCCCGATGTCCCCCCCGATGTCCCTGGGGCCGGGCTGCCGGTCGTGCTCAAGCTTCCCGCGAGGGTGCAGCCACTCCCGGGGACGCGGCGGCAGCGGCGCGTGCTGATTCTCGCGCTCGTGCTGCTCGGGGCGCTGGCGGGCGGCGGGGCCTATTGGTGGAGCCGGCAGACGGGCGGGCTTCCCGCCGGGATCGCCTGGTCCAACGGCAGGCTCGAAGCCGACGAGATCGATATCGATACGAAATTCGCCGGCCGCATCGCTGAGCTCTTCGCCGATGAAGGGGACGCGGTAACGGCGGGCCAGGTGGTCGCCCGCATGGATACGCGCGATCTCGCCGCCTCGCTCGCCCAGTCGGAAGCAAACGAGCTGGCCGCGCAGCACACGATCGAGGCGGACCAGGCGGAACTTGCGCAGGAACGGAGCGTGCTCGTGCTCGCCGCCGAGGAGCTCGAGCGTACCCGCGCCCTGCTCGCCGAGGGATTCGCGACGCAGGAGGCGCTCGACCAGCGGCAATCGCAGTTCGATGTCGCCACCGCCGCCTACAACGCGACGCTCGCCAGGATCAGCAGCGATACGGCGGCACGCGACGCGGCGCGCCATAACTCCGAGCTCATTCGCGTCAACATCGCCGACAATACCCTGATCGCGCCGAAGGACGGGCGCATCCAATATCGGCTCGCCAATGTCGGTGAGGTGCTGGGCGCCGGCGGCAAGGTCTTCACCATGCTGGATACCAGCTACGTCTACATGGATATCTTCCTCGTCACTGCCGAGGCAGGCCAGGTCGTCGTCGGGGACGAGGCGCGCATCGTGCTGGATGCGCTGCCCAAGCTCGCCATCCCCGCGCGGGTCGTCTTCGTCGCCAACGAGAACCAATTCACCCCGAAGACCGTGGAGACGATGTCGGACCGGGACAAGCTCATGTTCCGCATCCGCGTCAGGATCGACCAAGCGATCCTGCGCGCTCGCCCCGACCTCGCGCGCGCCGGCCTTCCGGGTGTCGCTTATGTGCGGCTCGACCCGCATCTCGCCTGGCCGGCGGCGTTGCGGGCGATGCGATGACCGCCGAGGAACCTGTCGCGCGCTTCGCCCGGGTCTCGCATCGCTATGGCGGCCGGCTCGCGCTCGATGGCATCGACCTCGTGCTGCCCGCCGCCAGCGCCACCGCCGTGATCGGCCCGGACGGCGTCGGCAAATCGACGCTGCTCGGCCTGCTCGCCGGCGCCAAGCGCATCCAGTCCGGCGAGGTGCTCGTGCTCGGCGGAGACATGGCGAGCGCGCGCCACCGCGCGGCGAGCTGCCCGCGCATCGCCTACATGCCGCAGGGGCTCGGCCGCAATCTCTGCGCCGACCTCAGCGTGCGCGAGAACATCGCCTTCTTCGGACGTCTTTTCGGCCAGGCCGGACCGGAGCGCGACCGGCGCATCGGCGAGCTCCTCGAGGCGACCGGGCTCGCGCCATTCCCTGACCGCCCGGCGCGGAACCTTTCGGGCGGCATGCGCCAGAAACTCGGTCTCTGCTGCGCGCTCATCCACGACCCTGATCTTTTGATCCTCGACGAACCGACCACCGGCGTCGATCCGCTCTCGCGTCGCCAGTTCTGGGACCTGATCGAGCGCATGCGCGGCACCCGCCCCGGGATGAGCGTGATCGTCGCGACCGCGTACATGGAGGAGGCGGAGCGCTTTGCGCATCTGGTTGCCATGGATGCCGGCCGTGTGCTGTTCGCCGGCACGCCGGCGGAGATCAGGGCGCGCACCGGCGGTGCGACGCTGGAGGCGAGCTTCCTGGCGCTGCTGCCCCAAGCGATCACCGCCGCCCACGGCCCTCTGCATATCCCGCCGCGCGCATCGGACGACCATGAGGCCGCGATCATTGCGAAGAACCTCACCCGCCGCTTCGGGCGCTTCCTCGCGGTCGACGACGCGAGCTTCACCATCGAGCGCGGCGAGATCTTCGGCTTTCTCGGTTCGAACGGGTGCGGCAAGACGACGACGATGAAGATGCTGACCGGCCTGCTGGAGCCGACTTCAGGGTCGGCCTCGCTCTTCGGCCGGAAGATCGATGCCGCCGACATGCGCCAGCGCTGGCGCGTGGGCTACATGTCGCAGTCCTTCTCGCTCTACACGGAGCTCACGATCTTCCAGAATCTGGAGCTGCATGCCCGACTTTATCATCTCGAGCCGGCGCGGGCGCGAACCCGGATCGCCGAGCTGATCGCAAGCTTCGGGCTCGCCGGATATACGGGGCAGCGCGCGGCTTCGCTGCCGCTCGGCATCCGCCAGCGCCTCTCGCTCGCCGTCGCTGTCGTGCACGAGCCCGAGCTTCTCATCCTCGACGAGCCAACGTCGGGCGTCGATCCGCTGGCGCGGGACCGGTTCTGGGAGTTGCTGGCCGATCTCTCGCGCAAGCGCGGGGTCACGATCTTCGTCTCGACCCATTTCATGAACGAAGCGGAGCGCTGCGACCGGATTTCACTGATGCACGCGGGCCGCGTGCTGGCGACCGGCACGCCCGCGGAGCTCGCCGCGCGAAAGGGCGTGGATCGGCTCGAGGATGCCTTCATCGCCTATCTCTCCGAGGCGGAGGAGCCTGTTGCGACCGGCCCCGCACCGCTCGTGGCCCGCCCGATCGTCAAATCCGCGGCCTTGGCCTCGCGATTCAGCCTGCGCCGCCTCTTCGCCTATGCGCTGCGCGAGACGCTCGAGCTCAGACGCGATCCCGTGCGCCTCGGCTTCGCCGTCCTCGGCACCGCCTTTCTCATGCTGGCGCTGGGATTCGGCATCAACACCGATGTCGATCACCTCTCCTTCGCCGCCTTCGACCGCGACCGCACGCCCGAAAGCATTGACTATCTGAAGGAGTTCCGCGGCTCGATCTACTTCACCGAGCAGCGCCCGATCACAAGCTACCGGGACCTCGAGCATCGTCTCGCTTCGGGCTCGCTCAAGGTCGCGCTCGAGATCCCGCCCGGCTTCGGCCGTAACGTCCGGCGCGGCCGCCCGGCCGAGGTCGGCGCCTGGATCGACGGCGCCATGCCCTTCTGGGCGGAGACCGCCGAGGGCTATCTCGAAGCCGCGCACCAGCTCTATCTCTCGGACCTCGCGGTATCGCGCGGGAGCGCACCCGCGCCCGCCACGCCCACGCTTGCCACAATCGAAAGCCGCTTCCGCTACAACCAGGATTTTGAGAGCACCAAGGCAATGGTGCCGGGAACCATCTCCATGCTGCTCGCCCTCATTCCCTCGATCATGATGGCGGTCGCGGTCGTACGCGAGAAGGAGCTTGGCTCCATCACCAATCTCTACGTGACGCCGGTCACGCGGCTCGAGTTCATCCTCGGCAAGCAGCTCCCTTATATCGCGCTCGCGATGGCGAGCTTCCTGAGCCTTTGCCTGATGGCAATTTTCGTCTTTGCGGTGCCGCTCCGCGGCAGCTTTGCAGCGCTCGCGGTCGGCGCACTGATCTACGTGACGGCGACCACCGGCTACGGGCTTCTCATCTCCTCCTTCGCCAGCACGCAGATCGCCGCGCTCTTCGGCACCGCGATCCTCACCGTGCTTCCTGCCACCACCTTCTCCGGCATGCTCACCCCGGTTTCCACGCTGACCGGCCTGCCGGCGGTCATGGGCCGCGCCTTCCCGATGACCTATTTCCTGCCGATCAGCGTCGGCGCCTTCACCAAGGCGCTGGGCTTTTCCGAGCTTGCGGGCACCATGCTGGAGCTCGCTCTCTTCGTGCCGATCTTCACGCTGGCGAGCCTGATGCTCCTGCCCAGCCAGGAACGGTAGCCGGCATGCGGCAGAGCGCGGCAAACATCTTCTGGCTCGGCACGAAGGAGCTGCGCAGCTTCTTCCGTGATTACGTGCTGCTCGCGCTCGTCGTCTATGCGTTCACGATCGCGGTTTACGCCCAGGCGACCAGCACGGCGCAGGAACTGCACAATGCGGCGATCGCGATCGTGGACGAGGACCATTCGCCGCTCTCCCGCGCCATCGCCGCGGATTTCCTGCCACCCTTCTTCAAGCCGGCGCGCGAGGTCGGCGCCCGGGACATCGATCGACTTCTCGATCTTGCCCGCTACGGCTTCATCATCGACATCCCGCCGCATTTCGAGCGCGACGTGAGGGCCGGCCGCGATCCGGGTCTGCAGGTCAATATCGACGCCACGGCGGCGATGCAGGCCGGCATCGGCGCGGACTATATCCAGCAGATCCTGGATGCGGAGATCGCCCGCTTCGTCGCCCGAGCGGATCAGCCGGCGCAGGACCCAGTCAACCTCGTCGTCCATCTGGAGTACAACCCGAACGCCACCACCTCGTGGTTCACGAGCGTGATGGCGATCATCGGCAATGTCACCATGCTGGCGATCATTCTCGCCGGCGCGGCCATCGTCCGGGAGCGCGAGCACGGCACCATGGATCATCTCATGGTGATGCCGCTCCGGCCGTTCGAAATCGCGGCGGCCAAGGTCGCCGCCAACGGGCTCGTCATCACCGCCGCCTCGTGGTTCTCGCTTTCGGTGGTGATCCGAATCCTGCTCGACATCCCGATTGTCGGCTCCGTTCCGCTCTTCATCGTCGGGCTGATGCTCTATCTCTTTTTCGCGACCGCGGTCGGGCTTTTCCTCGGCACCGTCGCGCGGTCGATGCAGCAGCTCGGCCTCCTCTTCATCCTCGTGGCCGTGCCGCTCAACATGCTTTCGGGGAGCAACACGCCGCTCGAGAGCATGCCGGAGTTCCTCCAGCTCATCATGCAGTTCTCGCCGACGACCCATTTCGTGAGCTTCGCCCAGGCGATCCTCTTCCGCGACGCGGGCCTCGGCGTCGTCTGGCCGGACTTCCTTGCCGTCGCCGCGATCGGCACGCTTTTCTTCGTCCTTGCCCTGCTCCGCTTTCGCCGCGTCACGACCCTGGCTGTCACCTGACTCGCGGTTGGCGGCCTGCGAGATTGGCCGCGCACGTCCTGGGCGATATCGTTACAAATCCAACTGGAGGCAACGGATATGTACCGCTCTCTTCGCTGGGCCCTTCTGGCGACAATGCTGATCCTGCCCGCCGTTCCGGCCGGGGCGCAACCGGTGGCAAACCCGAGCCCGGAGACGATCGCGCTGGCGCGTACCCTGCTCGCGAAGATGGAGGGCGATCCCGCGGTGACGATCCGGCAGCTCGCCGGTCCGATGGCCGGGATGCTGCAGCAGATGGGAATCAGCGATCCGGACCGCGCACGGGTTATCGTGCAGGAGGCGCTGATCCCCGTTTTGACCGAGCATTACGGCGATCTGCTGACGATCTTTGCGAAGGCCTGCGTGTCCATGCTGAGCGTGGACGACATGAAAGCGGCGATCGCCTTCTATGAGTCGCCGGCCGGGCGGAACCTGGTCGCCGCGGAGCCGGAGCTCGCTCAGGCAAAGCTCATCGGGCTGACGCAATGGATGAGCGGATTGCAGCCCGAGATGCAGCAGCGGATCGAGCAGACGATCAAGGCCCAGAGCTGGGACAAGGGGTGAGCGGCCGCTCGATCCGTTGCCGCATCTCGCCGTTGCTGCATCTCGGGCGGCGGAGCGGGCTCACGGGATGCGGGGCGGGCGCCGCCATGTGGCGCGCGGCGCTGATTGCGGTGGTGCTTGCGCTCGTGGGAAGCCATCCCGCTGCGGCCGCGACGGTGGGCGTGCGCGATGTCGCGATCCCCGCGCCCGAGCGTCATTCCGCCCTGCACGCGTTCGTCTGGTATCCGGCCGGGGCGGGCGGGAATGAAGTGCTGGTCGGCGGCAATGCGGTGTTCCGCGGAACGCCGGGGCTGAGGGGCGCGCCTGTCCTGGATGGCCGCTTTCCTCTGATTGTGATTGCGCATGGCGGATTCAGGGCCGCGCCGGACGTTGCGAGCTGGCTCGCTTCGGCATTGGCGTCGCACGGCTTCATCACGGCCGTGGTCAATCCGCCGGTGATCCCGGGCGGGCCAGCGAAGCCATCCGTTCCGAGCGAACTCTGGCTTCGGCCGGCGGATCTCTCGGCGGCGATTACAGCCGTCGAGGCAGAGCCGAAATTCGCAAAACGGATCGATTCCAGAAAGATCGGCGGGGTCGGCTTCCTCCTGGGCGGCTATGCTGTGCTGGCCCTGGCGGGTGCGCGCATTGACGCGGAGGCTTACGCGCATACTTGTGACGGAAGTGCTGCGGGTCTTGACTGCGCGTGGTTCGCGAAGGGGGGCGTGAACCTGCATCTCGTCGATGCTGCGCGTCTGGGACGGTCGAACCGCGATCCGCGTCTCAAGGTGGCCATCGTCGTCGACCCGGAGCTGAGTGGCGCGTTGACGAGCCAAAGCCTGGGCGAGATCCCGATCCCGGTTCGGATCGTCAATCTGGGCTCGCCGGAGGCGATCCCATCGGCTCTCGACGCATCGAAACTCGCGTCGGAAATTCCCTCCGCGCGTTATTTGGTGATCCCGGACGCGATGCCGTTCAGCTCATTCGCGGAATGCACGCTGAAGGGCCCCGCCATTCTGAAGAGCGAAGGCGGTGAGGTCCAGCTGTGCGACGACGGCAGAGGGCTCTCACGGGCGGCCATTCATGCGCAGGTGGCATCCATGGTCGTGAACATCCTACGGCGGGCGTTTTCGCCCCACTGATGCCGTGGCCTGACGCAGCGGATGAGAGGGGATGGGGTCCAGGGGACAGCGTTCCCCGGCCTATCAGCGGCAGTGCCTATCAGCGGAAGTACGGCAGGCTGTGCTCGGCGGCCATGCGAACCATGGCGATGGCGTAGAAGAGGGCGGCCAAGCTCATCAGGGCGATGAGCAGCGCCCAGTTCCGGATTCGGCGCCGGCGTTGATCCGGTTCGGGTGGGGTGGCCGGCTCCGTACCGGTGCCGGGGGTCATCGGGTCAGGTGAAGAATCGGTCCACGGCGACCGCCGTGAAGAGCAGGAAGAGGTAGTAGATCGAGAACCGGAACATGGCCTTGGCCGGGGCGTCGCGGGTCAGGCTTGCGCCGGTCGTGTCCTGCCGGTCGCGCAGCACCCGGACGGCGTGCCAGAGGAAGCCGAGCCCGAGGAGCAGCGTGGTGCCGCCATAGACGGCGCCGGTCGTGCCGAGCGCCCAGGGCAGGAGGGAGAGCGGCACGAGAAGGGTGGTGTAGAGGAAGATCTGTCGGCGCGTCGCCCTCAGCCCGGCCACGACGGGCAGCATGGGCACGCCGGCGCGGCGGTAGTCGTCGCGGGCGAAGAGCGAGAGCGCCCAGAAATGCGGCGGGGTCCAGAAGAAGACGATGGCGCACAGCATTGCGGGCAGGGCGCCGACCGAGCCGGTGACGGCGGCCCAGCCGATCAGCGGGGGAAAGGCGCCGGCGGCACCGCCGATGACGATGTTCTGCGGTGTCCGGCGTTTCAGCCAGATGGTGTAGACGAAGACGTAGAAGCCGATCGATACGGCGAGCTCCGCCGCCGCGACCAGGTTGGCCGCCAGCAGCATCACCAGCACCGAGACGATCGCCAGCACGACGCCGAAGGCGAGCGCGGCCTCGGCGCTGATGCGTCCGCCCGGGACCGGACGGTTGGCGGTGCGGCGCATCACTGCGTCGATGTCCCGGTCGTACCACATGTTGATCGCGCCCGCGGCGCCGGCGCCCATCGCGATGCAGAGAACGGAGGTCGCGGCGAGGAACGGGTTGAGGTGTCCGGGGGCGACGAGCAGCCCGACCAGGCCGGTGAACACCACCAGCAGCATCACCCGCGGCTTGAGCAGCGTCGCCCAGTCGCTAATCTCCGCCCAGACAGAGGGCTCCGCCGTCGGCGATGCGCCAGTGGCGGCGGGAGCTCCCGCAATCGGATTCATCTCAGCCCGTCTTTCTCAACAATTGCATCCGTCGCTCGCCGTTTCCTGGAGCGGGATGAGATCGCTTGCGCGCACTCATCCCGCGCTCGATCATTGTTTTATCTGGCATTGTTTTCCCGCGCGATTCACGCTTCCGGCGATTCCGCCTCCAGCGATCGCGCTCTAGCCGATGCGCGGCAGTTCCTCGAAAGTGTGGAACGGTGGCGGCGAGCTCAGCGCCCATTCCAATGTGGTTGCGCCCTCGCCCCAATAATTGTCGGCCACGTGCTCCTTCGAGGTGAAGGTCCGGTAGACGACGTAGAGGAAGACGATCAGCGACAGGCCGGAGAGGAAGGCGCCCATGGAGGCGACGAAGTTCCAGCCGGCAAAGGCGCTCGGATAGTCCGGGTAACGCCGCGGCATGCCGGCCGCGCCGAGGAAGTGCATCGGGAAGAAGGTGAGGTTGACGCCGACGAACATCAGCCAGAAATGCACCTTGCCCCAGTATTCGGGGTACTGGTGGCCGGACATCTTGCCGATCCAATAGTAGAAGCCGGCGAAGATGCCGAACACCGCACCGAGCGAGAGCACGTAGTGGAAGTGCGCAACGACGTAGTAGGTGTTGTGCAGCACCTCGTCGATGCTGGCATTGGCGAGCACCACGCCGGTGACGCCGCCGATCGTGAAGAGGAAGATGAAGCCGACGGCGAATAGCATCGGCGTCTTCATCTCGATCGAGCCGCCCCACATGGTCGCGATCCATGAGAAGACCTTGATCCCCGTCGGCACCGCGATGACCAGGGTCGCCGCCATGAAATAGGCGCGCGTGTCGACGCTGATGCCCGAGATGAACATGTGGTGCGCCCACACCGCGAAACCGACGACGCCGATCGCGACCATCGCGTAGACCATGCCGAGATAACCGAAGATCGGCTTCTTGCTGAAGGTCGCGATCACGGTGCTGATGATCCCGAAGGCCGGCAGGATCATGATGTAGACCTCGGGATGCCCGAAGAACCAGAAGAGGTGCTGAAAGAGCACCGGGTCGCCGCCGAGCTGGGGGTTGAAGAAGCCGGTGCCGAACAGCCGATCGGTGATCAGCATGGTGATCGCCCCGGCCAGCACCGGGATCGAGAGCAGGAGCAGGAACGCCGTCACCAGGATCGACCAGACGAAGAGCGGCATCTTGTGCATCGTCATGCCGGGCGCGCGCATGTTGAAGATCGTGGTGATGAAGTTGATCGCGCCGAGCAGCGAGCTGATGCCGGCGAGGTGGAGGGCGAAGAGAGTGAAGTCCACCGGCAGGCCGGGCTGGTAGGTGGCCTCGGAGAGCGGCGGATAGAGCGTCCAGCCGATGCCCGCCCCGGGCGGGGTGAAGAGCCCCGCCAGCACCAGGCAGATCGCCGGAACCAGCAGCCAGAAGCTGATATTGTTGAGCCGCGGGAAGGCCATGTCGGGGGCGCCGATCATCATCGGCACGAACCAGTTGCCGAAGCCGCCGATCAGCCCCGGCATGACCGTGAAGAAGATCATGATCAGGCCGTGCGCCGTGATCACCGCGTTCCAGGTCTGGCCGTCGGCGAGGAAGGTGTGGTGGTTGGGGTACATCAGCTGCCAGCGCATCAGGAGCGAGAGCACCCCGGCGAAGATGCCTCCGCAGCACGCGAAGAGCAGGTAGAGCGTGCCGATATCCTTGTGGTTGGTGCTGCAGAGCCAGCGCCGCACGAAACCGGGCTTGTGGTCATGGGCGTGTTCCGAGTGGCCTTCGGCATGCCCCTGGTAAGCGGACAGCGACACGGCTCAGTCTCCTTTACCCGGGCTCGCCGCCCGGGGATGCGCAATGTCGGCGACCCGGGTCATCGCCGGGCTCGCCAGCGCGGCGGAGGCCGGCGGCACGGAGCCGTTCTCGGCCATCTGCTGCTTGGCGAGCTTCGCCCAGGCCAGGAACTGCGGCAGCGGCACCGCCTGCACCTCGATCGGCATCTCGTGGTGGCCGATCCCGCAGATCTGGTTGCATTCGCCGTAATAAGTGCCGGGCCGGTCGATCCTCACCCAGGTCTCGATCGTCTGGCCGGGGATCGCATAGCGCTGCACCCCGAGGCTCGGGACGAAGAAACTGTGGATCACGTCGCCGCTGGTTTCAAGGATGCGGATGTTCTCCCCGACCGGCAGCACCACCGGGTGATTGACCGTGAGCAGCCGCGGTTGGCCCGGCTTGAGCTCGTCCTGGGGGATGAAGTTGGACATGAAGTCGAGATTGCCCTGGTCGGGATAGCCGTACTCCCAATACCACTGATGGCCCGTGACGTTGAGGGTCATGTACGGGTCGTTGGTCCGGTTCTCGAAGAAGACCAGGCGGAAGGAAGGGATCGCCATTCCCACCAGCACCAGCGCCGGGAGCACGGTCCAGGCGATCTCGAGCGGGGCGTTGTGGGTGAGCCGGCTCGGCACCGGGTTGCGAGCGGCATTGAAGCGCCAGAGCACGTAGACGAGCAGGCCGGCGACGAGGAGGCAGATGACGCCGATGATCGGCGTGACGATGTCGCTGTTGAGCCACTCGATGTTGTGCATCACCGGGCTGTAGGCGCGCTGGAACCCGATCTGCCAGTTGTGCGGCCCGGCGATGACGCCTCCCGCCGGGTCTGCCGCTCGAGCCGGGACCGGCATGGCCAGGACCAGCATGGCCAGAACCGGCATGGCCAGAACCGGCATGGCCAGAACCGGCAAGGCAAGCAGGAGGGGCACAAGGGGCAGCGCCCGGGAGGTCGGCGTCGTGGGGGTCAACGTCGTGGGGGTCAACGCCATGGGGGTCAACGCCCCAACGGCCGACGCCGGGGCGCCGCATCGCCTGAGAAGCCGCATCGTCCGTTCCACCCGACCCGTCTTGCGCCGGGCTCGACGTCCGGCGATACGGTTTCGCGTAGCGGACGAGCCGGCCAAGATCAAGAGGGGCTTGACGGATCCCCCAGTCTTGACGGCGCTCAGTGCCTGACGGCGCTCAGTGCGGAAGCTGCACCAGCGTGAAGAGCCCGACGGGCGGCGCCGCCCTGGTGAGCGCGCGGGCCCGATCCTCGGGCGGCAGCAACGCGTCCATGGCGAAGTCGGGGTGCCATCCGAGCGCGTGGCTGGCCGGGGCGAGCAGCCATTCGAGCCACCAGCGAGGGCCCGCCTCGGCAGCGAAATGGTTGATGAAGAGGATGTTTCCACCCGGGCGGACCACCCTGCGCATCTCCCCGAGCAGCCGGCGCGGATGGGGCACCACGGAGGCCACGAACATCGCGACGCCGATATCGAAGGCATGATCGGGGAAGGCCATCGCCTCGGCGTCCATTTCGGCCAGCGCCGCGACGTTGGCGAGGCCGCGCCTGGCAACTCGCCGCCGCGCGTGCGCGAGCATCGCCGCCGAGAGGTCGATGCCGGTGACGCGTTTTTCCGGGGCGTAGTGGGGCAGGGCAAGTCCCGTGCCGACGCCCACTTCGAGCACGCGCTCGCCCGGCAGGCGATTGACGAGGGCAACGGCGCGGCGACGGGCGAGCGTCGAGACGGTGCCGAAAATGGCATCGTAGACGCCTGCCCAGCGCCGATAGGCGGCCAGAATCGCCTCGGAATCGAGGGCCGCGCGCGGAAGTGCCCGCGCCCGCCGCGAGGGAGAGCGCGGATTCAGGGCCTCAATCATGATGTTGTCGGTGCCGTTTCGCCGCCCTTGTCAGCCAGTTTGCGTGACAACACAAGCCCCGCCCCGTCCTCGATGTCCGCGAAGACACGCCGCGGATCCCACAGCGCGCCTCCGCTTCGATCCTGATATCAGCCGGCGCGGCCCGCCCGGAGGAAAGGTAAGCCGCCGATGTTTTGTGCCTTTATCCGCTCCCCGCTTATTCCGTTTTCGAGAGGTTGACGGCCGCGGTCCGGCCGTTCTGCTGCTGTTCGATCTCGAAGCCGATCTTCTGGCCCTCGCTCAGACTCCGCATCCCTGCTTTCTGCACGGCACTGATGTGAACGAACACGTCTTTGCCGCCAACGTCAGGGGCAATGAAGCCGTATCCCTTTGTCGGGTTGAACCATTTGACGGTGCCCTTGGGCATCGCTCCGCCACCTTTCTGCTTTTCTTGGGGCGAGAGCACGCACGGATCTCCCGCCGCCTGGTGAATCCGGGCACCAACGGAGGATCGGCCGCCCGCTCCCTGATCTGCCGGTCCTTCTCGGTGACACCGGTCAGCCTCCGCCGCGAACGATACGCCGCGGCATCGGCCGCCGCAACGGAGCCGTCATCCGCACATACGCGCTTGGCGGAGGGCGTGGGCGCTTGAGATGGACAGTGCGCGGCTGCGATTAGGCGGCGTCGTCCCGGCGGTCGCGGACCCGGACATAGGCGAGCTGCGCATGCGCGGCGCAGTAGGGCTTACCAGGAACCGCGTCGGCCGCGCAGAAATGGAAGCCCGGCGTGCCCGGCTCGCCCAGCGGCCAGCAGCAGGCGATGCGGCGCCCGAACGGCCGGGGCGGAGCTCCGGCGACGGGTGGGCTCGCGGTTCTCGCGGTCTCTCGGGCGGCTTCTCTGGCGGCTTCCCGGGCGGCATCGGCCGGCGGCGCGGCAAAGGGGTTCGCCATTGCCGGCAGCGCGGCGCTTTCAGAGGCGGGCCGGGCGCCGGCCGTGGGCGTGGCCGCCGCGAGCGGCGGCAGGGTCGGGCCGCGGGCGATCCGTCGCGTGCGCGGCGGCTCGGAGGAGGGCTCGCGACGGATGGGCGATGGACGCGCCGGCAGGTTGAGCCGGTGCGCCTTTCCCACGACCGCGTTCTTCGAGACGCCCAGGATCCGACCGATCTCGGCCGTCGAGTGGCCCTCGTCCCAGAGGGCCCTCAGGCGGGCAATCAGCTCATCGGTCCACTCCATCTCGTGGTCTCCACCCCAAACTAACCACAATATAGAGTAGCCGCCCTGCGGGGCCGGCTCAACGAAAGAGGTGCCGGCTCACGCGGAAAGTTGTGGACAACCCCGCAGAGCGGCGGAATCGGGCCGAAAAGCCCTCGAGCGTGATCGCCGGAGGCGGATTAACCGGAGGCGTTGCTCACGCGAACCGACCAAGAGCTAGCGGAAGCGCTGGGGGGAATAGGGAGCAAGATCGAGCGCTGGGCGCTTGCCGCCGATCAGGTCGGCCACCAGGCGGGCGGTGGCGGCGCCGGCGGCCAGTCCGACATGTCCATGGCCAAAGGCGTGAACGATGTCCTGGCTGGCCGAGGCGGGGCCGATGCAGGGCAGCGCATCCGGGGTCGCCGGGCGGTGGCCCATCCAGAACCGCACACGCTCAGGCGGGAGGGTGCGGGGCAGCCTCGGGTAGGTGCGGAGCGCGTAATCGCGAAGGATGGCCGCGCGCTGCCAGTTGGGCCGGGCGGCGAGGCCGGCGAGCTCGACCTGCCCGGC
>Ga0335075_10010885_pt1 | contig 13783 bp, 5 predicted proteins | sample Lox_Sample_24_FD_206723 | JGI IMG/M metagenome (GOLD analysis project Ga0335075, IMG submission 206723) | Soil microbial communities from Loxahatchee National Wildlife Refuge, Florida, United States - Lox_Sample_2.4 | ecosystem: Environmental > Terrestrial > Soil > Wetlands | place: USA: Florida...
GATAGTATTTATGATTCCGCTCGATGCAGCGACTTCTCGAACGCTGTGGTTTTCTGAATCCGCAATGTAAATATCGCCGGCAGAGTCTACCGCCACACCATTTGCCCAGTTCAGTTCCGCGTTTGTCGCCAGTCCGCCGTCACCACTAAGGCCTGGGGTACCATTTCCTGCGACCGTGCTGATGATTCCGGTGGAAGCCGCGACCATCCGAATCCGTGAATTATTGGAATCGGCGATGTATAGGTTCCCGCCAGCGTCGACGGCGACTCCTTCCGGAGTGTTTAGTTCTGCACTTGTGGCGAGCCCGCCGTCGCCAGCGTATCCCTGTGTGCCGTTGCCAGCAACGGTAGTGATGATTCCGGTTGCAGCAGACACTTTGCGGATAACCATTTCATATGAGTCTGCAATGTATACATTGCCCGCCGAATCCACTGCGACGTCCGCCGTTTTCCCCATGGACGCGCCAACTGCAGGTCCGCCATCCCCCGTATAACCCGAATAACCGTCCCCGGCAATTGTGGTGATGATTCCGGCAGTCGGCTGCGTGGTTACAGTCAAAGTGACGATGGCTGTAACGGTGGTGTAATCGGTCGAATCGGCAGGTGTAAAAGTGAGTGAGAGCGTTTGTTGTCCAGGCGTCAGAATCGTGCCGATGGGAGGGTTGTAGCTGAACGTCCCCGCTACATTAGCAGTGGCGTTCAACTGCGTCGAGTTGAGTGCGGCGCCATATACTATCGACGCAGGCGTCGCCCAGGTAACAATCGGTGTTGCTTGCGTCACGGTCAGGGCGACCGTAGCCATGGCAATACCATATTGGGCCGTATCATTCGGTGTAAAAGCCACCGTGAGTGACTGCAAGCCTGCCGTCAATACTGCCCCTGGGCCGGGTTCATAGGTGAAGGTTCCCGGCACACTCGCCGTGGCATTGAGCTGCGTCGACCCAAGGGCGGTTCCATAGGTGACAGGAGAAGGCGCCGTCCAGTTGATCGAGGGAGTTGTAACGACTGGGACCGTCACATTTGACCCGACCGCCCGGATGCAGTCGCTTGCATAATCGGATATGTAAAAATTGCCGGTCGAGTCGACCGCTACAAAGTAGGGCTCTGACACCTCCGCACTCGTGGCTGGCCCGCCATCGCCACTATAACCAGCAGTTCCGTTCCCGGCAACGGTCGCGATCTTACCTGTCGATGCGGAGACCTGACGAATGACAGGGTTACCATCCACGATGTATAGATTGCCGTCCCCGTCCAGGGCCACACCCCCCGGCCCATCCAGCTCCGCGCTCGTGGCCGGTCCCCCGTCACCGCTGTAACCGGCGCTTCCATTCCCGGCAATGGTCGTGATTGTGCCCGACGAAGCTGCAATTTCGCGCACGACGTTATTGCCGGAATCCGCGATATAGAGATCCCCCGCCGGATCCACTGCGATTCCGTCCGGATAATCCAATTCGGCGCCTGTGGCCGGGCCGCCATCGCCGAGATATCCTCCGGTTCCGGTCCCGGCTACGGTTGTAATAATGCCTGTCGCAGAAGACACCTTCCGTACGACGTCATTATTTTGGTCTGCGATGTAGAGATTACCGGCTGAATCCAGCCGCACATCCACGGGGACGTTAAGCGATGCGCTCGTCGCCGCCCCCCCATCCCCCGAGTATGCCCACCTTGAGTTTCCGGCAACGGTGCTGATGATCCCCGAGGCAGCCGTCACTTTTCGGATGACGTCGTTCCCGGTGTCGGCGATGTAGATATTCCCCGCGGAATCGACTGCTATACCCTGAGGAGAAGCCAGCTCCGCGCCGGTTGCCGGACCGCCATCCCCCGAATAGCCGTACGTTCCGTTACCGGCCACTGTAGAGATGACACCAGTTGAAGCGGTCACTTTCCTGATTACACAATAATCATGATCTGCGAAGTAAATGTTGCCCGCTGCGTCCACCGCCACGCCGGTCGGATGCGACAGCTGTGCACTGGTCGCTGGACCGCCGTCCCCTGTGTACCCGTAGAATCCGTCACCGGCTACCGTGTTGATAATCCCGGGGCCGGGCAGTGTCATCTGCGCAAGAAGCGGGGTCGAGAACGTCGCGCATAAAACCCAGCCTATGATCAGGCCAGGCCACATACCTATACGGCGCAGCGAAACCTGATGCTCCTGCTCGCAGATCTCCCACGTTCTGGCATCCATGTGCTCGAACATTGCCATTGCCTCCCCGGACCCCACAAACGGACTCACGCCATGTGCCTTGCTTTCTGATGATCGAATCGCATCGGCACCATTGACATCCGCATATCTCGTCGATAGACAAGTCGGTTCCACTTCGATGCAACGGGATGGGGTAAAGTGCGGCAATGGCTGATCGTCTGAAGGCTCAGCCGAAGTAGCTCAATAAATTATGTGGCCTAACATATATCTAGGGCGGCACCAGAAGTCAAGATAAAAAGGTGGAAACATATCTCTTCTCCGGGGATGACTGCAGTAACTTACCTACTAAGTTAGTTAGGTGGTGCTCGCATGATGTGGTGCCGTGTGTAGCGGACTTCCAAGGGGTCCTTGTGCGTGTGAAACGCCGGTCGGTGAGAACCGGTCGCGATTCATCTTGTGGGTTCCCGGCGACCTTTCTCTCTCGAAGTCGGCAAGGGCGGTGATTCTGCGAAATCCCAGGCACTGGCGGCTGAACAGGGTGATCTCGATTTCGGCCTGATTCAGCCACCTGCCGTGCTTGGGTGTGTAATGTGGGTGAACCGGTTCCAGATCCAGCTGCCGACTTTCTCTTCGAAGGATCAGTGAGCGCCTTACGGATATGCGATCTCAGGTTATCCATCACCAGATGGATAGTCTTAGCTGGGAGATAGTGCGAGGTGGTCTCCACGAAGAAGTCGTCGAAATGGAGGCGCTGTGGAGGATCCCACTTCGTCGGTCGCAGCCCATGCGGTTTGTTCCCATCAATACCGATGACTAGTTGGAGACGCAGTCGCTGCACCGTGTGCGCGATCGCTGGCTCAGTCGGCAATCGGCAGAACCAAGCGGTCCGCGCTTCGATGACCGCCTGATGGGGCCAACGAATGAACGGTATCGAAAGATGAAGCCACCCTCGCCGGACTGTTCAGCACCGAGTAGGTGATGTTCCGGCGCGGTGTCAGCCAATCACCTGGCTCAACACCAGGTGGTCGCGGGCCGCTCCCTCTAAGAAAAACTCCCCCGAATCAATCAGATCGCGACGCGCCGAATCCGCTGGTGAGCCGATTGTCGTCGATTTTGTAGCTGTCAGAAACAATCAAGGTCCACAACTTTCACCAGGTGGTCTAGGCCAAACCACTGATTCTATTGGAGGAGAATTGGGTAGAGAACCTGGTCCCGAACCGCTTTCCAGGGCCTGTTGAAAGCTGTTGCTATTTGCTGTCTGCAACTGCTTTGTTTGGAGTCAGTTGCACGGGTCCTGTTGACCCCTGTAGATGCATGAGGTTCTTGAAGGCTCTGACCGCTACAAAATCGACTACATTCATGACGGATCGATTGCTTCTTCCCCTGAAGCCGTGTCATCCACTCAAATCGCCGATCCCGCTGCCACCTCAGAGTGGCGTCCGGCGACCGCCGCACGACCTTCCATTCTGACAAGCGCGGTTGTGGATTGGCAAACACTTCACACGAGCCCTACTGGGGTGACGTGTCGCAGCGTACACCTCGATGCCGTAGGCAGCGCGTACTTCGGGATGCTCACCCAGACACCGAACCATGCCCCGCCGCTCGCAACTGGGCCACCCCAGAGGGCGGCCCTACGGCCTACCCTCATAAATCTACGGAAGAAGGAAGCAAACCAAGCCCGCGATACAAACCACGGCGGCGATTAACAGAAACATCTTCGCTCTTTGTCGTTTTGGGCTCCAACACCATGCGATGACACCCGAAATCGATATACCGACCATGAACGCAGCCTTGGCGTGATGCGGAAATGCATAGCCGCATATCATGGGAGGCAGTGTCAGCAACAATCCCTTGAGGCAACCTTCAAGAAACGGGTTCCGACTCTTCCACATATACCCTTCCGCCCTTGCGCCATTCTCAACCATGCAACTCCTCAATAGGTCACCCCAGGGAGATATGTCGACGGTTCGCCCATGCAACTCTGGAAGTTTGTTGTATAGAGATTTCCCCACATGGTGACGCGCACTGCCGATTGAATTGAAAGGCTTGTGGAGAAACCACCGGCGAACTTCGCGAGTAATGCCCCGGGTGCTTGCGAAAGACCCCCTGAACCAGCAGCCCAAATACCAGAAACAAAAGCTGTCAGGTAGTTCAGCGGTCCGGGTGCGGCGCTGATTTGGGAATTTGCACTCTGACGAGCCTGAGCAGCACAGGAATCCACCGTCGGTTTAGGGTTGTTGGTGGGTCCGTTATTTGGGGCGGGCCCGCCACCTCCGACGTTTGTGCCGGAATCCAGCAATTGTCCTGGGTTGGCGACGGCCCCCCCGCCGCTCCCTCCCGGATTACCGGGAACAGCGATGCTCACACAAATAAGTGCGATCGAATTGGGGGGACAGGGAATTTGCGCCAAACCAGTAGGGTCAAAAAGAACGAGTGGGCTATTCAAGACGTAGGCATACCGATTGAAGCTCTGGGGGTTGGTCAGATCGTAGCTGCCGTTGTAGGGGTCGGGCGACATCCAGCGGCTGGAGATCGCATAGTAGCGCCGGTAGGGGAAGTCGTAGTAGGTCTCTGCAGTGTCCTGGTCCTCCCCGGTGAAAGAGCGATCAAGCGTGCCCGTCTCGTTGTACGCTTCTCCGTATGGAGCGTAGGCCTCCTTAGCATAGATGCCGTGCGTCCAGCTGGTTGCCAGCCGCGAGCTGCCCAGCCAGTCCTTGTGGCGAATGTAGTTCAGTCCTGAAGCGTTGTACACCGCCGTTCCGCCTCCGGGCAGCGGCAGAACCGCTTTGTCCAGCGTTGTCTCATGCAGGAGCGCCAGTTTCTCTCCCGAGGGCAGGTAAATGAAGTCCGTATATGTACCCCCCGACCCTGTTTCCGCCGTCCGGCCAAGTGCATCATAGCTCGCAGAGACGCCGCTCACCGTAATCGGCTCGCCCCAGGCGTTCCACGTGAACCCAGACGAGGTAACGTCGCCGTTCGTGTCGTACGTCTCCAGGCCGTTGTTGATTTGATTCGTCGCGTAGTTGTATGTCGCCGCCCAGGTAACGCCGGGGTTCCCCGTCTTCGAAACATTGCCAAAGGCGTCGGCACTGAAGGTCTGCTGCTCGACGTTCGCGCCACTCGTGTTCTGGCAGTCGACGCTCGCAACTCTTTGCAGATCGTCGGCGCTGTAGGAGCAGGTTTGACTCTTCGACGAGTCGTTCGTGTCGGTGAACGAGAGCTGCTTCAGGCTCCAGTTGGCGTTCCATGTCAGATTTCCTGTGATCGTGAACGGGTTCGACGAAGGATTGACGGCATACTGGAATTGGGTGGGACGATCGGTCTCAGGATCGTACTGGAAGTAGTCGAAGTCGGAATTGGAGCCGGTCGACTGGTCGCCGATCGTGACCGCGGTCGGCATTTCGGCGCTGTTATAGCTGACCGTCGTGACGAGGTTATGCGACCCGTCGGAGGCACTGAGCGGCCGTCCTTCCCCGTCTACATTGTAGGTCTCGCTGGGCATCCCCGGAACAGAATCGCCGTTAAAGGTGGCGGAGATTGCCGCAACCGCTCCATTGGGATAGTAGCTCTCCTGCACGAAATACGGTACACTTCCGGAATTAGCCATCCTTTCGTACTCCTCGGCGGTCAGGCCGCCGGTAACCCCGCTTGCGGGATAATAACTGAAAAAGTCGAGCGTTGTCGGCGACGAGCAGGATCCGGTGCAGGCCTTGGCCAGGGCGCCCTTGACGTTCTGCATCACGATGCCCTCGCCCGTCGTGGCGGCATCGTAGATATAGGTCGCGGGAGGCGTCGAAGAGCTATAGGGTCCGGAGATGACGGTGGAACTGGTCAGCCGGTGGAGGCCGTCGTATTGATTGCATGTGACGTTGCCCATTTGGTCCCGAGTCATTACCAGATCACCCGGAAAACTGTTTGGGGATGGGCAGGCGGATGCCGAATCGTAGGTGTAGGTCGTCGTTCCGGACTCGGGAATGCTTTGCGAGATGATCCGGCCAAGCATGTCGTAGGTGAAACTGCGGGTTTGCAACTGAGTACTCGACTGTGCGTTCTGCTGAACCTCAAGAAGCCGGCTTGCGGGATCGTAGGTGTATTCAGTCCAGTAACCCTTTTGCTGGCTCAGCTGGCCGCACGTGCCGTACCCTGGTAGGGCGGTGGTCATTTCGCAGACCGAGGCAAGACGGCCGAGCGCATCATATTCATATTGCCGCTGCTTTATATTTTCTCCGGGCGCGGCGGGGCCCTGCGCCATCAACTCATCATATTGCGTCCAGGTGTAGTTGGTATAGCCGCCACCGGAATCGGATATGGAGGCGATCCGGTTCAGCGGATCGTAGAGGTAACTCGTACCCGTAAACGTAGCCTGCCGCCCACCTTCGGTTGCACTGTACGGGATACTGACGCCGCTCATTCGCCCCATCGCGTCATATGTTTCTTCTGTAGTGTCAAACGTCGTGAGGCCGGGCCCCTGACGGATCTGGTTGAGCTGCTGCCGCCCTAACTGATCGTAATCCATCAGCTGGTCGCTCGTGGAGTTGTTATTGTTGAATAGCATCGCCGACTCGCTGGTGTTGCTCGATGTCGTCGGATAGGACTGAGTCGTGACGTTCCCCAGCCAGTCTTGTGTACTCGTAATACGCCAGTAATTTGGGTCCTGATAGTGATACGTGGTCGTATTTCCATTTGCGTCGACACTCGTTGCCTGAACTGCGCCTGTGCAGTTCCAGGTTGCCTGGGTGGTGAGGCTATCCACGGGATAGCTGACTTGGGTCGGGAATGAATTCCCGCAGTCCCCATAGGCATAGCTCGTCAGTGCCCCGTTGACATCGAGAAAGGTCTTGACATTTCCCGTATCGAAATACGTATACCTTGATGTCAGAGAACTTGTCGCCGAAACGAGTTGGGTGACCTGCGTAATGTTCCCGCCATTCACTCCAGATTCGTGTTGAGGAGTCCCGGAGGTCGATGTGACTCCTACCTGATCATACGTATAGCTGGTTGACGAATAGGATGTTTGGCCAGTTCCATCCTCTACTGCGACGTTCGACGGAGCGATGATGCCGTCAGCGAGGGTAGTGTAGACGATCTGCGTCTGACGCAGGGCGCTTCCAAATGTGAGGCCCGAATTAAACCCGTAATCAACCCGTTTTGTCAGATCGCCATACGCATCGTATTCCTCAAGATGGCCGTAAGATTCCACATTGGCGCCCGGCATCTGGACGGTGGTCTGGCGCCACTCGACGGGGTCGGATACTGATGTCGCATTGTCACCTTTAGTGTCAGAACAGTTCTGTGAATAGCAGGTCAAAACCGTGCGCAACAGGTTTCCCGGACTCGCCGATCCGGAATAGATGTTCTTGGATATTTCATAGAAGTTCGAGTTCTCATCGGTGAGGAATCCCAGTACGGTCTGGTTCGCTGCACCCTGATACGTGGGGGCGGTAACAGTCGTGGTCCACTGGCTTCCGGAGCCGCTGCGTGTGTAGGTCCAGTTGCCGTCGGGCGTCGCGCGAGTCATTCCGGACGTGCTTCCGTCAGCGCACACAATTCCATTACTCTGGCCACCCGTGAGGTTACTCGTGTAGCTGTAGGTAATTGTCCCGCCGGTCGGCAAGGTGACCGAAGCGATGCGCCCGGTGACATCGCTGGGATTGTTGGGCGTAGGCTCATACGTGAACTGGTAATAACGGCTGTCCGGCAGGGTGATTCTGTCGACAAGATAGACGTTCGGCTGCGAGTATTCGGTGACCCCGGCACAATTGAAGTCCGTCTGGATGTTGTATTCCTTGTAGCTCACGACGTAAGAGGACGATTGATTGGACGGATTCGTGTAGGTAAGGTCGGTGGGATTTGGGCTTACGCCGGTAATGGTGAGCGCGGTATCACCCAACGTATCAATGAAACCGTCCGATCCGTTAGAATTGATTTCGTTGCCGTTTGAGTCTGTGGAACTGTATTCCCCCTGACTTCCCGTCGGGTTCGTGATGATTGGGACATTAATATAAGTGCCGCCGCCAGTGGAAGTCTTGGGACTGAAAATGCTGAGAGTTACGAAACCCTGGTTGATCGTAATGGTAATCGAAAGGCCGGAGTTGTCAGTCGCCGGATACGTCTGCGGTCCGCTTGGCTGAGCGCCGTTGGGAGGACATTCGTCTGACCCGCTCGGTGAGTTGATATAGTCTCCGCCTCCATAAAAGTGATGAATGACCCCGTATTGATCGACATATTCGAAATTTGCGAAAGTCCAGGATTGCCAGGAATACTGATTGTATTGGCCACACGTTCCCTGGGAGGTCTGAACGTCGTAGGAGGCGTACGCAGACCCCTGGCCGGACAATCCCTGCCATCCCCAGGTGGTGACCGGCTCCCACGCGGACCCGCTGCCTGCTGCAACGGGGTACCAGATCGAGCTGTTATACACCAGGTTATAGACGAAATTCTGGCCGCGTCCGGCCTTGTTGATGATCGGAATGCTCCAAAAGTCGTTCAGGTTTCCGAGATTCACGACGTCGGGGCCACCGGAAAAGCTCCCGAATGCTGGGGTGCCGGTGGCAACCTGGGAATATGCGGAGAGAGAAGCCAGAAGGAAGAGAGCAGATCCCAATAATACTCGGCGTGATGCGGATGTCATGGCAGTTCTCCCTCCCTTACTGGATCGTGAACGTAGTGGGCGGTAGGCCGCTGTTGAATGTGGCCGACTGCATCTGTAAATCAAGTGTGAGAGTGTTATTGAGGAACTTCTGAACGTGTGACGGCAGCAACACGCCACCGAACGCCTGATATTGGGAGAACTCGACGGAGACTGGAATGTCCAGGGCGGCATTGTTGGTTGGATGGGTGTTGAAGGATAGCTTCGCGGGGAGAAGGGTCGACGCATCCAGCCAAATGTCGATATGGGTGAGATGTTGCTGAAGCGCAGCTGCCGTCTGTGACGCACCCGGCAGCTGCCCGGAAGCGGAGAAGTGCATCAGGCTCCCTTCGAGGCCAACGTAAGACGCAGCCATGGTCGTGTCTGTCAGGAGTTTGCTGACCACGATTGCGGGGAACGCCCAACCCAGACCGGCAAGCAGATTGTGCTGCGCCATCGTGTGGATTACGCCGTCGCCTCGCGACCACTGGCCCGAGGGACCGGTGCTCGCTACCAGACAAGCCTCCGTGAGCGTCCCGGCCGAAAGCGGGATCTCCAGGCGGCTTGAGCCCGCCATGGTCGCCTGGTACGTGAAGGGGGTCGTTTCGTCGCTCGAGCCCGCGATGGTCTCCGCTGTGCCCGACAGGGTAACGTCCTGAATGCTGTCCTTCCCCACCATGGCCTGCAAGGCCGACTGCAAAGTCGTGGAGACCGGTGAGGATTGCGCACATGCAAGCGCCGGCGACACTACCGCACACACAAACAGAGGGACAGCCACGGACAATCTCATAGAGAATCCTTTGAGGTACAAGCGCGCAAGTCAAGACGTTAGCCAGCCACGTCCGTGGCGGCACCGAGGTGGGTAGGCAGATAAGCGAATCAGTGGAAAGACACCAACGGCTCCTGAGTCAACACGACGGTTGCTCAGAAATCAGAATCACTTTAGGCAGCATGGGGACAAGAGCCGACTGCAGAAATGTGCCACCTCTCGAAGAGGCTGCATCACGTCGGTGAACAACCTACTTTACTGTTGCGATAACTGTCAAGTGTAAATTATGGCTTCCGACAAATTTCAGCTTCCGCCGAAATGTCATCCCAGAGGCAAAGAGATTCACGACGCCCGGTCAACCCTTGAACAATCCTGAATAACTGAACTCATTGTCGAGGCGCATACTCGCTGGAGCCGACGCATTCACTTCGGCTGGCGATCCAGTTACCAATCCGAATATTTGGTGCCGTCGAGAGCGGTATCCGTCGATTTCGAGTGAACGTCAAATACGTTTTGTCCACCCCACGAGTCGCTGCTTGGATCGTCCTGCATGGAGCGCAGTCCCCAGTTGGTCTCTCCAGTCATCGGGTCTACCGGGATTCTTCTCAAGAGCCGGATCTTCTTGCCCTGCACGTCGACACCGTCGACCAGGGTCTGTAAATCCGGGGGATATCCATGCGAGTCGACTTCAGTCCTAAAGGCCCCTCGGTCGGCTAGATCTTTGTACTGATCGATCGCGTCACGCATCTCCCACAGATCGTGCCGCAGAATTCGCTCCTTCTCTCTCTTGACCTGGAATCGTGCGATGGGGACTGCTGCGGAAGCCAGTACGGCAAGGATCGCTACCGTCACGATCAGTTCGACGAGGGTGAGACCATACTCATTGGCATCGGAGGATGGCCGGTTGGGCCATGGGGTGCCGCAGCAATCCGACACAGCTGGTTTCATCGACGACCGCCCGGGGCAATCAGAAAATATACGCGGAAACTCTAGCACAGTTATGACTGTGTTGCTCGTTCACGAGCGAGTCTCCGTTAACTAGAGCCTGTTATTAACTTTATTCCTGTGTTTTGAAACAGATGAGGGATTTGGCCTGGGTTCGTGCATCCTGGGGGTGTGGCGAAGGGCGAGCGGCGGCGCTCCTTAGAACGGTCGCCGTTGAACCGAACTCGGGATAGTGCCGCGCTCGTCGATCAGATTGAGAAGCTACACGCGAGGCAGGTCAGCGAGGTGTCGCAAGAGGGTTCTGCTCACGCCGGCTTCTGCGGTCAGGCTCGCGGTTTCCCACAATGCAAGAAACTGGACGTAACAGGCGATCTAGGCTTTATTGGCACCAAGCTGACCGCAACCCCCTAATTCTCAGTAATCTTTCTTGAGAGTGGAATTTTGTTGACAGAATTTCTTCTGCCCTGCAAAGTGTTGAAAGTTTTATAGTCGCAAAGGCTGTTTACCTTTTCATCTCCCCGTTCTGCCAATTCAGGAGGTGTTGAGCCATTATGCGCATTTGTTTACCTCAACTTTTGCCGGCCTTTTTTGATCGACAATCCCACGTCCAGGTTTTCAACCAGAACAGCAGACGTAGGCCTGTCCTGTTTGCAATGCTCCTGTTATTAACTACCGCATTGGCACCGAGCAGTTTGACTGCTCAGGGCCATCTGTGCCCAACCTACGGCAATCAGTGGCCCCCGAATCCGTCCCTCGGTCTTGCCGCTCCCAACGGTCACCGTCCGGAGATCGAAGGCGACTACCTCGTGATCGAGTACGACGCACAGAATCACATTACCGACTGGTACGACTACGACCACCTCTGGCAGCCTAGGCGCTCGCCGAACGGAATCGATCGCAACGGCAGCTTCCTGCCCATCGTGTATTCCCGCGAAAAGATCGCAGTCCACGTCTGCAATCTACACTTCGACGATCAGCTTACCGTGACAAACAGCCCCTTCGCGATCCCCGAAGGCGGCGCCGACATCCGCGGCGCCACCGTCTCTACACCGCTCACCTCTCTTATCAGCACGCTCGACACGCTTGAGACCACCGCCTCCACCGGCACCACCGTGACGCAGAGCGGCGTGGGCTTCGCGAGCACCGGTGCGGTCACCATCTCCGCCGTCACCGGTGTTGTTCCGGGATCGATTACCGCCTCCTCCGGTACCGCCAACTATACGGACACGACTGTCACCGTCTCCGGAACTCAGTTGGCGCAGATGCTCTATGCCTACGTCTGCAATGCCCAGGACCTCATCCACACCGCCCAGGCACTGAACCCCAGTGCCCCTGGACCTGAGCGCCTGAAGGAGAACTGGAACTGCTCGGCGCCCGCTCGCGCTTTGCCTGTCATCACACCCGGCAGCATACTAGGCGTCGAGCGCCTGATGAAACAGGTCGCCATTCCAAACCACCTCAGGCCGGAGGATCTGGCCGACTTCCCGGCCTTCGACGACGCGGTCACTGCAACGCAGAACCTTGTTCTCGAGATTAATACTCTCGCCAACTCGCTCTCTTCCCTGGGCCTCGGTGTCCGCGCGGTGACGCTCCAGGCCAACTACTCCTCCATCGCTGGCGTGCTCGATTTCATCCGGCTCGGCCTGAACGACGCTAACTGCAAAGCCTCCGCTAAAGCTCCCCCCGCCCCTCAGCCCCCCGAGCCCCCCTACACCACGGACCAGATAAAGGGTCTCGATGCTGCCGCACTCGCAGCACTCTCCGACAAAGACATCAAGGCCCTGAATGCCACCCAGATCCAGGCAATTTCGGCTCAGGTGCTCGACGATCTGGCCCGACTTGACCACCACAAATGGGAGCTGCTGAGCGAAACACGGCAGCCCGCCCCGCCGACAAACAGCGGAGATGACCAGCCCCCGTGCTCCACCTTTGAAGCCACTAAGTACGACGCCTTCGAGCGCTCCTTCGTGACGGAGTTGACCTCGCTTGTTAACAATGGCAATGGAGTCCAGTTCAGTGACCCGATCACCGATCCCGCGAATGAGGGAAAGAGTCTCGTAACGAAATATCAGGACTACCTGAGCGATGCTGAGACAGTGCGCACATCGATGTTCGAGCAGCTCGCCGGCCTCAAGGGCCAGCTCGCAGATATCAATGACCAAAGCGCTAAAATCTTCACCGAACTCGACGACTGGTACCAGCACTCCTCCGTTGAGCAGACGGACCTCATCACCCCCCAGAACAACAACAGCTTGATGCGAATCAGCATCGTAGTCCAGCGCGGCTACACTCCCTTCGTCATGGCCAGCGCGGCTCCCTCCGCATCATCCTCCTCAGCCACTGCTTCTACCTCCGGCGGGTCCGCCACCACCTCCTCCTCGAACTCATCGTCCTCGCCTACCACCGCCTCCACCAGCACCCCCGCCCACTCTGTCAAGACGGTTCTCGTCGAGGTCCACCGCATCGCGAACTTCAATTTGGTCGCGGGTGCCATGGTCATCGCCGTCCCCTCCTACACCTACGCCGTCGGACCCACTGAAAATGCGGCTGCCGCCTACAGCACATCCACAGTCGGCAGTACTGCTGACGTCACCACCGTTACCTACACCGGATCCTGCGGCACCCGCGGCTCCGTTCAGACTCCGGGTGGAACCACGGTGGGATATAACAACGGAACACCGTCCAGCGTAACCAACGGATCCCCCACTTATGCTTGCCTCGTCCAGACCCAAAGAGCCTCCTGGCAGGTCGCTGGCATGACCGGTGTCGCTTGGTTTCCCTGGGGCCGCGACTACTTCCCGCGCAAAACCGGCTGGACGAATTACAAGAAAAATTACCTTCCCTCTGTCCTGCTCGCCACTTCCGTCACCTCTCTCGGCAGCGCCTTCGGTGGTATCAACTGGGAGCCGATCAGCGGCATCGACTTCTTCGGCGGTATCGGCAGCGCGAGCCGGGAGGGGCTGCCTAAAGGCGTCACCCTCAATACTTTGGTCCCGGTCGGCTACACCGTCACCTCCACGAACAATCTCCACGGCGCCAAGACCTTTGGTATCGCCTTCGACCTCAGCGTCTTCACCGCTATGTTTTCCAAGGGCGCGCCAGCCAACTGGCAATGAAAAGGAGCCCACAAGCCCATCCCGGAAAATTGTCGAGATTTACTGAAGCAACTCGCCTGGTAAGCCCAGCAGAACAGGCTTATTCTGCCTGGTAATTGTTTAGTCCCGGCATTTGATGGATCGGATCGAGAGTAAACCGGTCGGGTTCTTTTTGCCAGCATTTACAGATGAACTCGTAGACCG
>Ga0335075_10010886_pt1 | contig 13783 bp, 15 predicted proteins | sample Lox_Sample_24_FD_206723 | JGI IMG/M metagenome (GOLD analysis project Ga0335075, IMG submission 206723) | Soil microbial communities from Loxahatchee National Wildlife Refuge, Florida, United States - Lox_Sample_2.4 | ecosystem: Environmental > Terrestrial > Soil > Wetlands | place: USA...
TCCTTTTCGGCCTACTTCATATCTATCATCCGTGCTCGGTCCATTTAGTAACCTCAGCAGACGCTTGTCGTCTTATTTTCTAGTCTTTAATTTGACTCAACTAAGCTCAACTGAGCCCGTCTCTCCCTCACCTTCGTCCCTTTCTCAGGCTCAGAAACACCTTTGTAGTACTAATTGTAGTCTACGAAAGGTCCCTTCCTGGCCTTCAACATCTTTGTTCTTACCTGCTGTCAGTTATCTTGGCTGTAGGTCATCAAGTGAGTCCCACGTATATAAAAGAACTCTATCTAACTCAATCCAGATCGATCCTCACTGGCTGCTTTGATCTGGACAATCTATGTGGGCAGAATCGTAATACTAAGCTTCATGTTCGCAAGCCAAATATCATGACTTCCTCCTACCAGAACCCTTACTCCAATCAGGATGTCGACGTGATTGCGCCAGCACCACGAGCTCAAGAGTTACTCAGTTCACTGTTCGTGCCAACCGGTGAGCCCAGTTGTCTCCCGCGCAGAGGACGCAAGAGCAACAGTCCCCAGCCTGGCGCCACTTTCGGCAGGCCCATAACAATCAACGGCAGCGCCAGCCCATCCCCATCTCCATCCTTTCTCCCCCCTCTCCAGCTGTCAACCAGCACGCCCTTCTGCTCAGATTTCCCCTCCGCCAGCGATCACTCCAACACCAGCAGCGTATCGCAAGATGAGCATCACTCAGACATCAATACCCCTTCTTCCAACGGCGGCCCTGTACCAGGCAGCTGGACAGTCAGCCCAGCAGCGAGCTGCGAGGCGCTCGAACGGCACATGAAAGCTTCCTTGCCACAAGTTGAAGATGCAAGCAAGCGCCTACAACAGATCCTCGGAATTCGCAACGAGGAGCCCTTCAAGACACCAATAGCGCCTGTGCGTTGTGGACAGGGAACGGTGACCGTTGGGAGCGCGGTTGATTTCAATCCGGCGTTGAAGCATTTGAGGGGTTTGAATGCTGGTTTGGGAGTTCAGATAAAGCAAGCGGGATTTGGATCTGGACCTGGGCCTGGAAACGGGCATGGCAGGACGAATTGGGAGATTTCTGAAGAGAACCAACGACCTGCTGGTAGAGAGGTGAAGTTTCATGGGCAGGGGAAAGTGCAGGAGAAGCCTCTGACTTTGAGGGAGAGCTTGTTGATGCATGGACGGCAGCCGTATGGGAACCAGGCCAAGACTGAGTTAAGGAGTCTTACGTTCCATGATTTGACACCTGATATGAGGACTGGCGGGTTCAAGAATGAGCTGTTGGCTCATTTTGAGGCAGACCGAGAGGGCCGAACAAGGCTTGTGAGCTATGAGGTTAATGTGTAAGTTCCCTGTGTTCCTTTCCCCGACACGAAATCCGAAATCTTTTTAGTAACTGATTTGGGAGATAATCCGTACAGCCCAGTATCAGACCGACAGCAACCCATATACTCTTCAAACGGAATGCCAATCCCAATTACAGAACGCTGGATCGCCTTCCTAATCTCCACCCCCCTCCTAACCTTCAAACCCAACACAATAAGCCTCCACTCCATCTCACCCGCTCTCCCACCCAACTTTCCCAATAATGCCCACCCACCGACATCCTGGCTCATCTTCGCCGCGCCTCTCCGCGCCATCACCTCCCACCCTCCCAGCAAAGACAACATCATCGCCCGCACCCCTAGCGGGACCGAAGTTCTCCGCCCCGTAAACCGCTATGACTACGACTTTTCCTACAACGGCATCCCGGCGTTCGAATTTATGGACAAATCATCCGTCCTTGGCGGTGCTCTGGGCTCCTTTCTTGACCACGCAATCGGCGGCCCTTTCCTCTGCGGTTCAGGGATGGGCACATATAAAGCAGGAGAGGATTTCATTACCAGGCCGAGAACGGCGGCGGGGGACGGCGGCGGGGAGGCAGTGACGGCTGAGATGGACCCGGATGATGAAGACGCCCTGGCAAGAAAAGATGTGCGGAGATGGAAAGATGTTGAGAATCTGGAGCAGGAGATGGATAATAGTCGGTGGTGGAACGAGTGTCAGGACAAGTTCCTCGAAGATCGGAGGACGTGGGCGAGGATTAAGGAGAGTATGGCGAGGGGGTGTTGCAGGGTGGTGTTGAGAGTTGAGGAGGGGGGGCAGCAGCATAAGGGGGTGGTGAATGGGGTCGGAAGAAGGAGGATGGGGATGGCTATGCAGATGGAGCGGATGCCGGCTGTGGAAACCGGGAGAATGGAGTCTGACATCTGAGTAGTGCTCTGATGGATGGAGATGGGGACGAAGGTTTGCCAGTTGACTTAAGTGGACTGGCTGAGGAGGGACGCGTTGACCTTGATGCACTGCACATCATTCGACGGTGTCGTTTGAAGCAATGCTTCTAAGACTGATATCATGTGGTAATTAGAGAGGGTTCCCTCAAAGGGGTAAGGAGACAGTCTTGCGGCGAATCTCTACTCGCATACAAGAGCACAAAAATAATACGTGGTTAGAATCAGCCGCAAAGAATAAAGGACTCCATTTGAACATGATGATTTTCTTACATCTAAAGCTAGGCTTTATTTTGACTGATATCTTGAGACTCCTAAATATCGCCGTTATAATTCTTCCACATAGGTCTCTTCACTTCCCTTCTCATCTTCATCTCCCTCCTTGCTCTCGGAGTCCTCGCCCTCCTCGTCATCATCAGCGTCCACAACGCCCCTGATTTCCCTGACCTCGCCAGGAACTTCCACAATCTCCAATTTCCAACCCTTGTCACCGGCCATCTTCTGCAGCTCGTTCTGGAGCTGCTCAACGACTTCCGGATTAAGGTCGAGCTTCTGTAATGCTTCAGCGCTCAAGACCTCAACCTTATTGTTCTCCACCTTTCCCTTGGACCTGGCGATAACGTCCACGGCGGGGCCTTGTGTACCTCCTTGCCAATTTGCCGGGAGTTGCAGCGTTGGCCCGCCTTTGCCGAAATGCTTTCCACCTCCGAGAACAATCCCGCCAATGTTGATCGGTGACGCTTTGGGTTCCCCGCCTCTCATACTGACCTCGGCTTCGCTTGTTTTACGTTGCTTCCAGCTTGCGACCTCGTCATCTGGTACGATCTGAGCGCAAGCAATGACGTTGGCTTTGCTTTCCTTAGGCGGCAAGAATGCAACGTCGTCGCAAAGGCGGGAGGTGTAGACGACCATGACGTATGAGCATGTTGTCACTTCCTTGATCCAGCCGATGACGTCGCTGACTTGTGGGTTGCAGTGATACTGAATCTCAATGCGTCTTGGCTTGCCGGTCAAGTCACACGTGGTTCCTCCTCCCATCTTCTGGACCAGGTATCTTGTGTCTCCTTTGACTTGTAATTCTGTAGTCGGGGGATCCGCTGGCTTTTGATCCTTATGCACATCAATCTCGTTGCCCCATTCATCCTCTTTGTCCTTCATGTTCGACTTCACCCTTCCGAGTATGTATTGAGGATAGGTGGGATCCCTTTGCGGTGGAAATGGAGGTCTTCCTTGTTGTGGAGGTAATTGGTGAAATTGCGTGACTTCGGAATTGTAGCAGAAGGAGTATGACCACCACCCAGAAATGAAATATAAGCAGTTGCCCTCCATATTCTGAAGAAGCTCCCAGCCTCGATCTGTTGCTCGAGCTAGCTCTTTCTGCTCCTCGGCTAGTGCTTGAGCTTCTGAGGTTTCATTCTTTACTGGAGCATCGACTATTGGGATTGTGCAGAGGTATTCCTGATCCTTCAACCACATTCTCTCGTACGTTTCCCGGCGGGCTGGAATACCCTTTCCGTCCTGGTCACCAATAGGTTTCTGGCCATCTTGAGATTGGATAGCCTTCGACTCCTGCACCGCGTTGTCTCGGGGTGGCGATGATGCGTGCTGGATCACCAAGAGTGCGTCTCGTTCTGAAATAAATGACTCGGAGAAGGCTACTTCATACTGACTTAGAGTTAGAAAGCTCAAGTGTCAAAGAGCTTCGCATTTACCTGTGGAAAGGCGAGAATGTCATCGTGCACGCTGAAAACTGTTAGACTTGCAATCGCAAGCCCAACACAAGCGCATAGTATTGATATCTCTCTTCGCATTGTAGCAAGTGGCAGCCTACTCAAGAATTTGGACATCAAGTTGGTTTCAAATGTCGGAGCTTCGTTTAACCGTTCCGAAAATAGCACGTGATAAAGAACGTTCATGTCACAATATTCTCGATTGTGCTTCTTTGAGGTCCCTCACGCCTGGAATACTATCATTTGGTAAATCCTTTCTGGATCTTATGAAAACACGTAAATCACGTGATGAATATGGAATAGTTTTATCACGTGGCATGTGTATAATATTCATATTGATATCCACACTTTCAATTTTTGCAGCCAGCCCAACACCAACCCGAAGGGCGAATAATGTCGAGAAGGTTGTTGGGCAGCTCTCAGGGCATCAGCCCCTGACCTAGGGTTGTCTTGCATAGCGATCCGAGAGGAGTTTTTGCATAAGACGGCCTATAATTAATGTTCACCGAAGAGAATTCGGTCACAAAGAGGCGTCTCTAGCTTCGGAGAGAGAGCGGGGAGGGGCAGCCAAATGACCAAACAACGCATCAAATCATCCTCCGTTCGAGCCGGCGTCCAGTTAGAAAAGCCACGCATGCAGAGGAGTGCAATCAGCGGTTGTTGTTGGTGTGGTGCATATCGGTGTGTGGGAGCCTGGCTACTGGAGTACAGTTGCGACCCATCTAGAGCGGGTCCATTTGGGATGTTGACGTGGTTCGACCAGGGCCGAAGGAAGGACGGAAATCCCTCCCAAGCAAATAGAAAAAAGTAAGGCGAGCCCGTTGCTGGTTGTGAGTGTATGCAGGTGTCGGGACAAAGAACCAACCGGAGGCAAACGCTGCGGCAGCGGCCCGTTTGATTCGTCGCTTCACTTTCAACTCGTGCATGGACCATCTGCAGCATCATGCCTGTGATGACATGCCTTCGACCTTGCTCATTGTGCGCTTTCTTTCTTAGACCTTCATGCCCATCCCCACGCCCAAATGCACTCGCTGTTGGCTGGAGATGCACCGTCTGAGTTGCGCTCGTTTTACTCAATTGATGCATTGCTGCCTGGGAAGTAGATCACGCTGTGATCTAGGGAATCCATTTGACTACTGGACCTCCGAAGATTAGAGCCTCCCGTGTTTTCCTCCATAAACTGAGATCGCCCTGTTTTTCATTGACAGATCCTCACACTTTCTCTTCCTTTACTGTTCAACGTTTGCAACCCATCATCTTGAAGGCAAACACGCCTTCTCTCGTAAGTACAACCATCAATGGATAGATTGATAATGCGGGTGCCAACGATCATTGCTAACTGATAATTGTATGAGGCTGTAGACCTGCTATTCATCATCGCCGTCGACTCTACACATCATCTAATAGCATCAACTCACAGCTAGTCATCATGTCGAAGCACTGTACCAATGACGAGCGTTTTCAGTTTCTTCTGGAGCAAAGAGCCAAGATTAATGCTGAGCTGGCAAACTTCCCATCCGCCGATACTTCACCGGCATCCCATCCTCACCATGGCCGGCACCAAGCTCCTCGACAGAGCGTTCCAAGGAGTTTTTCACATAGCGGACAGTCGATGAGCCGGACGGTCTCCTCTGTATGAGATGTCTCTCGGTCCACTGTACCTATGCAAGTTCTGACAACTTCTAGGGGCGAGGTCACCATGAAACCATTCCAATGTCAGCGAGCGTGTCGCAGCGCTCAGCTTCTACGATGGCCAGCAGCGGAATGCAAGGTTGTCCGTCCTCAGGATCCTCGATGCCTTTCACGAAGTCCGGCCGGGTACTTCCTCTTCAAACCGCAGACGATCGACGAGATACTTCGGCAATTGAGTCCTGGACTACTAGCTTCGATGACCCTTTGGCGATGTACACCTTCCAACCCCGCCAGCCTGTCCGTTCACCATCGCAAAGGAAATCAGATCTCGGGCAGCTTGCTGAAATCGACAGCGGCGAGCTTCCGGCCGAATATTTTGCTCGTAATAACGCGATGCAAATATTCCCCACCTCTCTATCTCCTATCGATATATCTACTGCCAGTCAATATCGAAGTCCGAACCATCGAGGTTCCCCTTCACGACGGAGACCAAGCTTCGGTATACAAACCCCCACAACCCCAAGCAGCGCGGCACTAACCAACGGCCCCACTTTCGCGAGTGACATGAGCCGTCAGAGTAGCTTCTGCAATGATGCTATTTTGGGACCATTTGAGATGATGAACGTTCACTCAAATACCTCGATCTTCACCGACAGCAATTCTACCGATGAAACCTCATTTCAGTATAACGTTTCTTATTCTAAGCTTCATTCAAGTGAGGAGCAATCTCAAGTACTTGCTGGTATTGGAGGTGCAGGTGAAAACTCTCATCTTCCGCACTCATTTCAAGATCTTGGAGTTCCAGAAGCTCAGTTCTCATCTTTACCGTCATTTATGGAGGATATGAAGCGGACACCTTCAAACGAAAGCAACTCTTCATCAATGTCAGCGACATCACGTGCAGCAGCACAGCTCAAACGCCTAAATCAGCTTGCTACGACGCGACCATTGGCCCCAAAGGCTGGTGGTGATGAAGTTGCAATGTCACGAGAGGGATCGCACGCCATGGTCTCTATGAAGTCAAAAGACGGCTCAGAGAACAGACCTGTTCAGGCAATTATTAAAGCACCCTATCAGAGACCCAAGCATGATCGAGTCTTCTGCGAACTCTGCCATGAGTCTCCCGAGGGGTTTCGTGGTCTACATGAGCTCGGGCGACATAAGGACCGATGTCACAAGGATCAAGTCAAGAAGTGGGTGTGTGTTGAACCAGCTGATGGCATCATCAACCCTCTTTATCGGCCTGTCAATTCCTTGTCGAAGTGCAAAGCTTGCTCGAATCTGAAGAAGAGGTACGGCGCATATTATAACGCTGCTGCGCACCTACGCAGAGCCCACTTCAAACCCAAGCAACGTGGTCGTGGTAAATCCGCCAAGGTCGAGGAAAAGCTTGAAAAGCGTGGCGGCAAAGGCGGAGGTGACTGGCCGCCAATGAATGAATTGAAGCGTTGGATGAAAGAGGTCCTCGAAAGTGTTACCGAGAGTCAACAACAGGACGATGAAGAGGAGGATGTTGAAGATGACAACTGCAGTGGAAACTACGAAAACGACGACAATTACACGAAACTTCAGGATATCTCCAACATTTCAAGCACCAATCCAGACTTCGACAGTGCGTACATATACGGCGACACACCCATGCTCGACACCTATCCAGCACCAGCACAAGCGTCCAACTTCAGTCCACAAAGTATGCAAAACATGCCCTACGAAAACCTTGCTATCACAGAGCGGATTGATCTATCAATGCGCATCGATTCGAGTCAATCATCATTCGTTGACTCTCACTTCGCATCGATGAATGATATGTTCATCGACCCTTTCCCTCAAAACTATACCGACCAAATAATTGGTCCAGATTCTTTTCCTAATTTCCAATATCTTTCCTAATCCCACTTGTTCTCTTTCGAACTTGTATCAGCTAGTAAGGTGTTTCAAAGGTATCTTCTTTTTTAAAATCTCTTCTGAAATTGCAATGACTTGCAATTGGCAGACGGCTTGGTAGGGAGGCAAGGCGTTTCTGTTCTTTTAGCTATCATGAGTGTTAACGATATCACGAATATTGTCATTTTTATACTATTTACTGTATTGTACTTATTACATTTCGCTTCACGAAGCAATCGATGATTTAAGTACGAACAGCCGTACTCTCATTCCAACATTTACCATCTTCTACAATAACTGCAATTACGGCTCATGCTATTGCAACGATTGATGCTCTATTGAGCTCAACACCACGGCAAGCAAAGAAACTTAAATGCTTTCGCCAACTACACGGTACCAGTATCTGCAACAGCTACCTTTTCATTCTTCAACAGCCTCATCAAATTGAGCCCTCAACCACACTAATCCTGAAAGTTCCAGTTGCCAAAAACGCCACCAAATTCGGCCATAGCAGTAAAGGACATATCACATGCTTATTCGTAAAATATGATCCAATAAACCAAATGAACTTCTCTTAGAAACCCGCCCGGAAAGTGTGGAAACAGTAGGGCCAGATGCCTCTAGCAACCTCAAGACAGGGCCGAAGGTGGCCGGTGTCCTATTTGGAAAGCCCTAGCATATCTAGTGGAGACAATAAACCCGCGTGTCCATCATATGGGCGTCACGCCTTGGGGCTATTGGATAATTCCAGTAACACAACAATACTGTCCGACGCCAAGGCAGACTGACGAGGCGAATCTCGGTCGATGAGGCCCAATTGAGAAAAGCAATTAATCTCTCGATCAGGTGATGTGTAAATGAAGCAAAAGCCCCCGATATCGACGAGCCGGGGTTTCTATCCAATACCCTTTGTTTGTGGTTTGCGGAGCGGGCCGATGAGGCAAGGCCGGGCAAGGACGTGCCCGATCGATAGATAACAAAAATGATACTCTACCATTGCAGATACACAGTTACGGACTGGGAGATAAGAAGATAACCAAAGATCTCTGGATCGATTCCAGCCGTGCGATATCGGTTGCACCTGGAATAGTCAATATTGGCGTCAGCGATGGCGTTGCGGCGCTCGTATGTACCGGGCTGGGGCGCTCACACTGCGTGCTTGTTATCCCGTGCGGCGGCATGTCTTCACCGCATTCATAGCTCAATTTCCAAGAGTACGATGACAAATGTGGCTTGTTTTATTTTTATTTTTATTTATATTTATTTTTTTGGGGAATTTGTAGCCTACGAAAAATGTACAAGTTGTGAAATACAGGACGCTGTTTACGTGCCTGCAACAACAGAAAGACACCGGCCCTATGCTTTTTTGAATGCTTGGTAAATATATATATATATATAAATGCTTTGAATGTGTTCAATCTATATAGCCCAGCTGCCACGTCTAGCCCGAACGCCCCATGCACTGGGGCTCGTTGCCTCATTCGACATGGATGGATGCTGCCGTGCCCATTCCAGTATGTAAATGCGTAACGCCGTCCACCGTGTACAACGAACTCCAGGTGCTGCAATTGTATCTCCTTCAACAAGGCCAATGTGGCCTTGCACGTCACTCTGATTGTCATCCTTACACAGTTCCTCTTGAGGAATCTTTGAAATCTTGCTCAGTTCCTCGTCATATTGCCGTGCCAGTGATGGATAACCAAGGGATAAATAGTTGTACACTTGTGTCACAAACTTATCATCGAATTCCTGTTCTAGTGCTTCCTTCATTTTTGATTTCGCCGCCTCTGCTGCAAGTCTTTCGCCAAGACCGGATAAAAGATGTACTCCTCCCTTGCTAGGCGTCGGTGATCCTGGCCGACTTTTCCTGCCTGGGCTTTCATGTGCAAAAGACGGTGCAAAGTAATCTTCTCGCTCGTTTGCCGGAGTGGCCAACATAGGAGGTCCTCGTAAAGCTGGAGAGATATATTGACTTTCGTCATCTGCTACGCAATAGCCTCCCCATAGACCCCCGCCATTCTCATCGCGTTTATGCGTGACATTCACATGCTGATCGGTTTCAAACTTTGTGGCCTTTGGTGACGGACATCTTCGAAATACGAGATCTGAGCCTAACATAGGGGGACTCGCAGCTTTTCGCATGCGTTGAAGTTCAGCTTCCTTCTCCGGGTCCATGATTGGCCCATTCTTAACCGTCATGCCATTTGTCCAAAACGGATCATTGAAAGTCGGTCTGCTGGCTTCAGCAGCCAGTAATCGAAGTGTTTCTTCTTCTCTCAGTCTTGCCAGATGCTCTTGATGTCGTTGCATCTCACGGGCTTCCCAACCCACCTCAGTAGACTTTCTCCTCACTGAATTGCTCAGCCTCTCATGAGGTAGCAAACCAACCCCTATGGTCTCTTCGTCATCCGAGCTGGTATCAATCTCGCGATCGTAAAAGTGCTCAACAGGATCATGGTAGTCACTATTTGGAAAAGCAGCCAAAGCCTGTTCCCGAAGCTGCTTTTCCGCTGCCTTGGCAGCTAGTTCTAATAGATAACCTGAGAATCTATCATCACAGCTCTCCCGTGTTCGTGCCAGTTGTGTCCTCATTACCGAATCTTCTGAAGACCCGAGTGAAGCACTCAATGATGGCAAACCTTCTTCGTCGTCGCCATACTCTCCGTTTATTGCGTTATCTGAATTCTCATTGTCGTCTGACGGTATTTGGTCGAGTTCTGGTTGAAAAGAATTCTGCCGTGTACTCCGACGTGTATTGAGATGGGGCTTCATAGAACCCTGCCGTCGAGGCGGATTGGGGGGAAGGTATGGGATGTATGGTATGTTCGGTAGGCTCGATGATGGTGTGTTATCGGGTGCGCCAGGAACGGGTTGAACAGTTTCTGGGTCTGCGTCATATCTGAGTGTGCGGCGGGGCTGGTGACTATGATTCGTTCCTGGCGTGAAATCCGTCTTATCTGTTGGTTTTGTAGCCGGACTCATGTCACCCGCTCTCTTGGACCGCTTGGTGGTCTCTATCCATTGGGGAACAAACCGGCGTATCGGCTTCGATATTGGCTTCGGCGTCGTCTGATCTATTTCTGCTACAGGACTACGAGGTGACGGTTCGGGCGTCAATTCAGGAGTGGGTTTGACAGGAGGTGTTCCGTTTCTTTTGACTGAGGTTTCGATGAGCTCGGGAAGGAAACGCCGCCTCGGAGGAGGATCTGCTCGAGCCATTTTGTCAGGCTTCTTCTCTTCGTCTTTAACCTTGTTGTTTCTTGTGCTGGATTCCAGCGGTTCAATAGGAAATTGTCGGTAGCTCTTGGTCGTTGTCTCCACGGGATGGGGCAGAAAGTGTCGTGGAGGAGGTGAGATTTCTGGCATGTCGTTTTATGTAGAGATCGAGTGCTGGATCCAGTGGCATCACTGTCCCATGTAGGCCGTAAAGTGAGGAAGCTCGTGACTCCAAGAAAGGGCCGCTCGGGGTTAAGGCAGGAAGGGGTGCTGATGATGATGCACGAGCTCGGGGGGCATTCGAGCCAATTGCTAACTAACGTGGTCCCGCTCGGATCTTAGTTAAATGAGGCATTGAGTTATTATCAATTTGTTCTACCCTCACCACCAGTATGAAGCTCAACAGCGGACGAAGCGCAGGAAGCAGGTCATATGAGTGAGGATATTTTATGTTGCGGTGAGTGCGTGGAGGTGCAGTAGGATGAGGTTGGCCCCGTTGGGGTTAGTCACTCAATGCCGCCCGCAGCAGAAGCCAGACGTCGGAGAGCTCCCGGCCTCGTCAAAAGGGCAGACAGAGGGCAGAGGCGAAAGCGCAGGCTTGCCGCTGGTGGGGTGGCTTACCTTAGCTTACTGATCCTCACCCTCGCTCCAGCACGTGCAATTCTCACCAAGGCAACGTCCCCAGCTTGGTGCCTTTTGTCAAGAGAGAAGAGGTGCTTGGATATATGTACACTCAATCCACCCGCGTTCATCCCGCACTTTCCGTTTACAGGGCCTCTTAACGGCGGCTAAGTTGCGGGGAACTCTTCCCCTCGGTCTAGTTTCGAAAAGGGCTCGGGTATGAACATTGCTTATGGCGGAAGTTCATGTGCTTCCAACACGCCATTCATTTTTTTTTTTGCATGTGTATTCTACTATGCTATGCCCACATCTCGGGATCTTTAGGAGACCCAGATGCGGCTTCTGATGAAACCAAAGTTCCATGCACCCATCCAATGGACCAGCGCACAATGCCAATTCCTCGATCACCCGTCCCTTGGTCCGACCATCGACTCCAAACGACTAGCCAAGACTCTATGCTTTTTGATGACTTCCACCCATTCTTCTTCACCATCCTCGCTGCCTTCTTCCAGGAAAGCAAGGATCATACTAAAGTCACCGCCTAGCCTTCCGAGACTACCCGCACAGTACAGAACTTGTGTCAGAAGACTGTCTCTAGATGAGCGATCTTGAACGTTTGGTAGATAGGTCTTGAGAGTCTCTAGTAGCATATCTACTAAATGTAAAGGAAACGTAGAAAGAGCTGATGGCAGAGGCTGTAAAGGATCCCCCGTTCCAGACAAAGGTGCACCATTCAAATCATGTTCAGCAGCTGGTGGGAAGATGCTCTTAAACATTGAGATAATCGCGAAACTCTGCTCCCGGAATATCTCAATATATCTCTTAAGATATCTTTCCGTCTGTTGCCCCCCAGACCACGCCGCATTCGAATCCTTCTTCGCTGGTACAGCTTGATTCCGAGCTATTTCTTGATCCGCCAGCTCTCTTAAAGGCTCTAGCGCGCTCAGCATGGACATAAGATTCGCCAGTCGGCAGACGAGAAAGAGAGCTCCCAAGCTGCCTTCCCTATTGCTTCCTAGTTGTGTACCTGATGCATCAAGTTCTGGAGCAACCCTCCTAAGCCAGCTAATCGTCCGCATTGCCGCAGCTAATTTCAAGCCTTGGGTTTTAAGACTGCTGATCAAGTTGGTAGCCATCTCTTGCATTGCTTCCTCTGCTTGCAAAGTCACAGATGATATCAGGTGTGAGTCTGGATATAGCCCATGTAGCCGACGTATATGTGCATTCAAATCTAGTGCAGAAGCGTAGTTGACTGTGGGCGAAGATGCAGCACCGCTAGGGGCCGAAGCTGCTGAGGATGATATGGCTGATGAGAGAAGAGTTGGTAGGTCTAGCACGTCTGCCAACCTGTCAACGTTCCTTGAAAGGAGTAAGGCTTTTCGCCGCCTATCCAACACAGCATTCTCTGCGTTCTTATTATAGGTCTCGGAAAAGCGAACAGCTTCTTCATCAAGTTTGGGAATGGCATCGCGAAGTTCCGCCGTGCTCTTGGCTATTGCCGGCAGTGTTGATCGAAGGGAAGATAGGTGGTCGGACGAAGCAATAACGGACTTATGTGACCGGCTCGATAGTGCTTGTAAAGATAGTTGTATAGTATATGACGTCTGGCCCAAGGATTGGGGTTCCGTGGTGTTCAGCGATGAAAGTGGCAGAGTCGTAAGTCTGTTTAAATATGAGGCTGTGATTGGGTCTCTAGGTGATGGGTGAGGACGAGGAGAGGGAGCGTCAAAGTAAGGCACAAGTAGCTCAAGCAGAGGGTCCGCCATGTCTGTGAGCCAGCCATAGATCTCAATTTTTGTACTTCAAAGACAAATATTTTAATACTGTGCTAGGGACATCGGCACGGCGCTGGCGTCGATCACTCGCTAGAGAGCTAGCCGTGCTCACCCGCGACTAGCAGCTAGAGAGAATACAGTATTATAAGGACAAGGATAGTCATTTCACAGGTCTTGAAGTATATATATGATAAGGTAATTATCATATCTTTTTACACCCTCTTTTGACAAACTCAAATTAGGAGGCTGGCATCCTGAAGTCTGATAGATGGATAAAAGCATCTCATTCGTTGGTGTTTATCTTGCTGGCAAACCCTCCGGGACTTTATGGGATGTAAATTGCAAGGGAAGGAATATTGTGAACATTAGGGAGTATCAAGGCATCCCGGATGCAACTCAAGATGGACGGTTCTTGAGTCCAAGCCTTTGTCACCCACACATTCACCTCGACAAATGTTTCCTTCTCTCTCATCCGAAGTATTCAGACTTGGAAATAGAAGATGGCGATTTTACTGAGGCTATGAAGCTTACGAGTAGGTCAATGGTTTACTTAATTCTCCTGCTGTTTAAATCATCGTTGAGCATATTGAAAGCTCTTAGCTATCAACCCCGCCTGTGCATTAGCTAGTCACGAGCAGGAACGAACACTATTAAAAGACCAT